>ENA-OQHA01000586-OQHA01000586.1-human-gut-metagenome-genome-assembly--contig:-NODE-586-length-17660-cov-3.675127_pt1 | contig 17660 bp, 18 predicted proteins | sample MGYA00242558_ERZ504707 | MGnify/ENA primary metagenome ERZ504707 (study PRJEB26092, sample SAMD00036197) | human gut metagenome | host: Homo sapiens | study: EMG produced TPA metagenomics assembly of...
TATAATCTTGTCCTCTGCTGTGACATGAAACTTCTGGTTTATATCAAGTACAGTATTCATAACTGCCCCTTGAGTAATTGAAACACCTTTTGGGGTTCCGGTGCTGCCTGATGTATAAATGATATAAGCCAGATCGTAAGGAGTATATCCAATGGCTGGCGGTTCAGATGAATATTCACAAATTTCTTCACGTTCATAAAAATCTGCATCTAAACACATCACACTTTCGCTGTGAGACAGTATGTATTTTTTCCGTTCTTCCGGATATTCCGGATCTATCGCCACATAGGCAGCACCCGCTTTTAAAATTCCAAGGATATTAATAATGGTTTCTTTTCTTCTATTCCCTAAAACAGCAATAACATCCCCTCTCTTTATTTTCTGGTTCAATAAATAGTTTGCAATTTGTGAAGATTGCTTATCCACTTGATGGCAAGTTACACCCCCAGTATTATCTGCAATAAGAATCTTTTCAGGATATTTTTCTGCTATTTTTTTAAATGTTGTCTGTATCGGCAATATTGGCATATCCAGCTTCGTATCATTATAGGCTGTAAATACTTCCTGTTCTTTTGAATCTAAATGAGGCATGGAAATTACATTCTTTGATAAACTTTCGACAATATTAATGTACTGTTTAAACATAGTACTTATCATATTTGGCGTAAACAATTCCTTAATGTAGTCCCATGTAATCAACAATCCTTCTTTAGTTTCCATCACTTGATAGTCCAAGTATACCTGAGAGGTTTGACTAACTCCCATTTTAACTTCACCCAAATCTTCTATGGTTACTATATCACCTTCCTCCATAGAAAAGAGAAGACTCGTAAAGACAACTGGCATAACTGCCTGTTCTTTCATTTCTGCTTGTTCTGCAATTTTACGAATCACATTCATTCCATCATAATGCCTATGCTCCAGAGCATCCATTAATTGATTTTGAATCTCACTGGCTAATTTCCAAAAATCACTTCTACCAAGCAAATTAACCCGTAATAAAATTACTGAAGTAAAATCTCCAACTATGTCTGTAACACCTTCATTAAATGGATACCTGGTAAAAACTGTAACATTAATAGTCAATTCAGGTTGATTGCTCCAGTATCCTAAAACTAAAGCATATGCGGTACATAAAAGTGTAGATGTTGTTATGCCTTTCTTTTTTGCTTCCTTTTGAAGAACATTCCATTCTGATTTTGGTATCACTTTCTCAATTCTTGCAAACTGAGGTTTTCTAATTACACTTGGATCTTTTTGTAATGGAAGCATTGGCGCCGGTGGAATCAGAGATATTTGTTCCATCCAATAATCTTTATCTTCCTTATATGTACTGCTTTCACTAAAATCATTTAATGCCTCTACATAGTCTTTAAATGTAAAAGCATTCTGTCTATTCTTGTCAAACCTATCGTAGTAAAAGTCTAACAGTTGTCTAATAAATATTCTAACACTTCCTCCATCTGCTATTAACAAATCAATCCCTACAAAAAGATAATATTCCTCCTCATCAGTTCGAAATGCTTTAAACTCAAATAGAGGCCATTTTTCTGTATCAAATACATAATGGGACATTCTTTGTCTTTCTGTTTTAATAACATTCTCCTGTTCTTCATCCGTATACCCTCTAATATCATTTTCAGAGATTCTATATCTGGGCACCTCTTTCAATATTTTTTGTGTACCGCTTTTACTAATAATTGCCCGTAACATTGGCTGGATTTCAATAACTTTATTAAGGCTTTCTTCTAATTTTCTTATATTCAAGTGTGTCAATATCTCATAATATCCGTGTGTAGAAATACCACCTAAAGCAATTCCCTCGTTTCTCCCTATTAAATAAGCCATTTGGACATCTGTTAAAGGAAACTCATCATATTCAGTATCCACATTATGTTCTTTATGCTTATAAATAGTCTCCTTTAAAATTCCTTTTTTCCTTCTATTAGTGATGCCATTTTTTCTATTGTATTAGCAGTTATAAATTCTCTAAACGATATTTTAACGTGAAATTCTTCAGTAATTTTTCCTAGAACAGCGACCATCTTTATAGAATCTCCACCTATTCTTAAAAATTGATCTTTAATCCCTATTTTCTGTATTCCAAGAATTTCTTCCCATATAATTGCCAATCTTTTTTCTTGTTTGTGTATGTGGAAAAACTTTCTCTTGCGTCTTGATTGTCTGTTTGGGCTTTTTTAGCTCTTTCCTTAGAACTTTTCCATTTAGATTTAAAGGAACTTCTTCAATCCGTTCAAAGAACTTCGGCACCATATACTCAGGCAGAGTTTCTCCCAGAAAAGAACTTAATTCCTCGGTATCAATTTCGGTGTCCGATACTACATAGGCGCATAAATATTTCTTCTTGTTTTCGTCTTCCCAATCTACCACAGCACACTTTCTAACTGACTTATGCTGTAACAGACGGCTTTCTATTTCTCCCAATTCGATTCTATGACCGCTGATCTTTACCTGGTAATCTTTTCTTCCCTGAAAAATGATGTATCCTTTCTCTGTCATTACACCATAATCACCTGTTCTATATATCCGTCCATATGCCGGATGTTCGATAAATGCTTCTGCTGTCTTTTCCGGGTCCCGGTAGTATCCCTGTGCCAATCCTTTTCCGCCAATATATAGTTCTCCCGTTACTCCTATCGGGCAATCCTCCAGCCTATAATTCAGCACATAATACGTCTGGTTAGCTAACGGCATGCCATACGGGATGCTTGTCCATTCTGGATTCACTTCTCCTATCGGATAATAAATAGACCAAATCGACGCTTCCGTAGCTCCTCCAAGGCTGACTACTTCAGCATTTTCATATTCTTTTCTAATTCTATCCGGCAGGTTTACAGGAATCCAGTCTCCACTGAGAAGCACCAAACGAAGACTGCTCTCCTCCAGGCTAACGTTAACCTGGCTGCTTTCCTCCATTGACCAGAAATCTGTTTCCTCCTGTACTGTATTATCCAGCATCATCTCCATAATCGCAGGAACAGAATTCCATATAGTGATCCCTTCCTCTTTGATAACTTTTGCCAGGTTATAGACATCATGGATATCCGGAACCTCTACCAAGGTTGCACCTGTTGAAAGGCAGCCAAAAATATCATACACCGAAAGGTCAAAACACATAGATGACAGGCCTATAATCTTGTCCTCTGCTGTGACATGAAACTTCTGGTTTATATCAAGTACAGTATTCATAACTGCCCCTTGAGTAATTGAAACACCTTTTGGGGTTCCGGTGCTGCCTGATGTATAAATGATATAAACCAGATCGTAAGGAGTATATCCAATGGCTGGTGGTTCAGATGAATATTCACAAATTTCTTCACGTTCATAAAAATCTGCATCTAAACACATCACACTTTCGCTGTGAGACAGTATGTATTTTTTCCGTTCTTCCGGATATTCTGGATCTATTGCCACATAGGCAGCGCCCGCTTTTAAAATCCCTAAAATATTAATAATAGTTTTTCTACTGTGTGTTCCAATTACCGCTACAATACTACCTTTTGAAATATTTCTTTTCAAAAGATAATTTGCTATTTGAGTGGACTTTTCATCTAGCTCAGCACATGTTGTTCTTCCCGTAGAGTCTACGACAATATACTTATCTGAATATGCTTTAGCTATTAATTTAAACATATCCTGAATCGTAGTTTCTGGTATATCAGTCTGAGTCTGATTATAAGTATTGATAGTTTTCTTATCATTTTTTGATATCTCCGGATACTGTAAATTTTCATCCATGATACTTTTTACCAATGCTATATATTGTCTAAACATCTTCTTAATCATTTCCGAATCAAACAGTTCAGCCATATAGTCCCAGTTAAGTACTATTCCATTTTTCGTTTCCGAAATCTGAGCGTCTAAATATACCTGAGATGTTTGACTTATTGAATATTTTATCTCTCCCAATGCATCTACTGTTAAATTTTTATCCCCATATAACATACTTGTAAATACAACTGGCATAATACTGCCTGACGGAGTATCACTTTCCCTCATCAAATCTCTAATAAACTCTATTCCATCATAACTACGGTGCCCTAATCCTCCTAATAACCGTCTTTGAATCATCTTTGCATTTCCAAATGATTTGTAGCATCAACAGAGGAATCCAGTAATACAATTTTAGTAAATTCACCAATAGCATTTTTAGCATCTATCCCCGTCGGGCGATCCATTGTTGTAAGATTGATAGATAAATTTTTTGATTACTCCAAAATCCCAAGATATAGGCGTACGCGTAATAAAAGCAATAGAAGGACTAACATTATTCTTAGCTGTTATTTCACAGATTTCGTTATATGTCTTTCTATCTATAATTTCCTGAATTCTTTTAAAGTTTTTCGCTTTTACATCCCTAACATTTTGCCTTAATTTTAGATTTGGTGCTGCTGGGAAATCATCTAATTTAGAAAGCCAATATTTCTTGTCAACTTTATATTTTTTTGAGTCCCGCATTCCTTTCTGCTTCAAATAATAATCCTCTATATCAAAAATATTTTCTAATTTTCCTTTTCCTTTTGCATAATCATTCCATTGAGACATAAAAATGCCAATACTTGCACCATCCATAATTAACAAATCTAAATGGACAAAAAGATATGTTTTATTTTCCTGTATTCCTGTTAAAGCTACAATCTTAAACAACGGCCATTTATTTGCTTCTAGTACACACTGTGATAATGTATTACGGATTGTGATTATTTTATTTTCTATAATCTCCGCTGAACAATTCTTACAATCATCACTTTCAATAATATATCGAGGCGTCTGCTCTAAAAGCATATGTTCTCCATTTTCCAACACTAAAGTTCTTAAAACTGGTTGCTTTTTTATTAATTCATTTATTCCGTTTTCTAATTCATTGATCGTATATTCTGTGACTATTTCATAATATGCATGTGTTGAAATTCCGCCTAAATCATATTCTTGATTTCGCCCAATATAATAAGCTTCCTGAACAACGGATGGGGGAATTATTTTACCTTTATCCTTTAGCTTTTCATTTTCTTTCTTATTTAATATTTGTGCAATATATGAAGCTATATTTCTTACTGAAGCCATTTCAATAAATTCCTCTGGTTCTATCTCTAATGAAAAAACCTCCGAAATTTTACCTAGTAATTGAAACATTGTTAAAGAACTTCCACCAATATTAAAAAACTCATCCTCTGCTGAAACTTCCTGTCCAAGTACTTCTTTCCAAAATCCTAATAGGGTTTTTGTAATTGTTTCTTTATCCATTTCTCTAGTCATCTTTTAATAGCCTCCTTCTGTTTCTTTTGATCAATTTTCAAAATTAATTCTTTGATGCTAAATTGCTCTAATGGTTAAAAATTCCTAGCTTCTATTTTCTTAATGTAATCTTCAAATTCACCTTTTTCATATCGTTCTTTCATTTCTTTTCGTTGCTTTTTCCCAATTCTATTTCTACTAAGTTTTTTAACTGGAATTACATATTTAACCGGTTGATGAATTGTTGTACTTATTGTATCTTTAATTCGTTTTTCTATAAGTTCACTCTCAAATAAATTATTTTCTACAAATATTACTAATTCATCTTTCATAAGCTCTTTATTTTGTATCGCACATGCTATATAGTCTACGCAAATTTCTTTTAATTTTTCTTTACACAGCTTTTCAATATCTTCCGGATAATAATTAAGTCCATTAAAAAACATAATGTCCTTTTTTCTTCCTGTAACTATGAGTTGTCCGTTTATCATAGTTCCCATATCTCCTGTTTCCAAATAATTATTCTGCCCTATTAATGGACAATATTGCTTATTACTAAGAATCTGTTTAGCAACATTACTTCCGCTCACAAAAATATTTCCAATTTCCCCTTGTTTAACCTCATTTCCGTTTTCATCACATATTTTAATACTTACCCCATGTACCGGCTTTCCTACATATGCTATATCGAAATATTCCTTTTTTTCTGCACTATTACATTCTATTAATATATTTTCTGAAAAATATTTTTTCTTATCAATCTAAGAAATCTATCTTCACATTTAGCAGGATCATGTATTGTTACTGCTGTTGTTGTTTCCGTCATCCCATATACAGCAACCATCGCATTTTTTCCTGAATCCGCATTTTTTTATACAACTCAATAAATTTATACATATTCGTACAATTTATAGGTTCTGCACCATTAAAAACACATCTCAAACTACTAATATCAATACTTGATATATCATTTTTCTTTCCATAGTTTACTAACATTTCAACAGCAAAATTCGGAAACATAGTTACGGTTCCTTTATATTTCTTAACATAATCGAAAAATCCCCTTGGATTTCTCAAAAAAATCCTCTGTTGATACAACAACTTCGTTTGCCCCACTACATAGAGGTATTAAATGTAGAAGAAGTAAGCCTGCCACGTGAGTTAAAGGCATCCAATTAATTATTACATCTGACTTATTGTAGTGAATTTTTTGTATTACTTGTTCAATTCCATTGAGAAGATTCTCTGTTGTTAAAACCACTCCCTTGGGCAAAAATACACTGCCTGATGTAAATAAAATTACCGCTGGATATTCTGTATCAATTACTTTAAACCAATTTTTCTTCCAATCTCTTTTAATATTTTCTATTTCTGGAAAAATAAATATATCGCTGCTTTTTATATATTTATTTTGAGATATAATTTCATATTGTTTTTTGTCAGTAATTACTTTATTGTTAGTTATATTTTGAAATACATTTTCGACATTTTTTATTCCCCATGATTTATTCCATGCTGAAATATAATCCACCGGAATTGCTGTATATCCAAATATCAAACAAGTCCAAAAAGTTGTAATGAAATTTTTGCGGTTTTGTAGCAAAATTACCAAAGATTCCCCCGGTTTCATCCCTTTCTCTTTTAGCCACTCTCCTAATCCTATTGCGTCATTATATAGTTCCTTATAACTTACAAAAACCTCCGTTGTATGTTCTATAAATCTAATCCCTTCATTAGTGGATTCCTCAACAATCTTTTTTAGAATTTCTGATAACAATGTACCTCTCTCCTTTATTACTTTTTAATACCAAATTCCATGCTATGAAGGAACGACATATTAGAAGTTAATGGAAAAAGGGGCTTTATCTTCTTGTAATCCATTTCTCCAATAGAGCAACTTCCAACTTCTTCTGCTTCAGCAATATAAGTTAATAGCGAAACCATTATCCCCGTATCTATACATGCATAAATATATGCCATTCCACCATATTTAGGCATCGAAACATCTGCATCGTAAATAAAATATATACTAAATGCTGAATGTGAAAAAATATCCTTATTCATAAAATATTGAGATTCCTCGTTTATAACGTTCTCTTTTTTTATTTTCTGTAAACAATTTAATTTAGGTGAATAATAATAAAGTCCACCCGGTATTTCTTTAATTCTGTTCTCTTTAATATAGACATAAACATCAATAGGATATAATCCACCTGCGCTTGCATAATAATAACGATGCGTAATAGCATCCCTTTCTCTTAAAATAGATATTATTTTGAAAACTTTTTCCTTATCCATCAGTGTTTCATTGTCAAAAACGCGAACACTTTTTCTCTTTTCAATCATATGAGAAAAATTGTTTGTGGGTATCTTAATTTCATCCATTATTTTTTGTTCCATGACCGGATTTCTAGTTAACTGTATTTCTTTAAAATTCTCCAGAGTTTCCGCATCATATTTAATTTTTTCATCATACTTATTATCAAAAAGATAATTCTGTATATGTACCAGTTGTTGTATCTCTAATGGGCTATAAATCAAAATCTGTCTTTTAATTAAATCTCTTATAAATTTCTTAATTAAGGGATTATTTTTATAACTCATTTTTTCAATTAAGTCTTCTTCTAAAATCCCTTTCTGTGTATAAAAGTAAAATTCTGGAAATAATCCAGAAAACTGCTGACCATAATTAAATAATTCAATTTTCAGGCAGCCGTCCACAATTTCCCATCGAAAAACAGGCGACCAATATAATAATTTATTCGTATCCATCTTATCTCCTTTATAATAGCTAATTTATAATTTCCTTTTCTAATTCTTCCAAATATTTTGTATAGCTATGTGGAAAAAAATGTCCTCCACTAAAAGAAGTTATCTTAAATTCTTTTAATGTTACTTCTTTCCATCCTAGCATAATTGTTTCGTTTGCCTCTATATCTTCTGTACCACAATGAGCAACTATAGAAGAATTTATCATTTCCCCATGATACTTAAAACCCTCATGTAAAACATAATCATTCATAATTTCCGGTAACATATATTCTCTAAAAATATCGCTTTCTAATAATTCTCTTGGAGTTCCTCCTGCATTTTTTAGTTCATCTAATAATGCACTTAGTCCCATACTGCTTCTAAAGCTTTTTGCACACGGATCAAAAGGAGGTTGTCTTGCTGCAACAATCAATTTTTCTGGAAAATAATTGTATTTTTTTTCAATATAATACGATACAGAGAACGCTAATGCAGCGCCCATGCTATGTCCCCAGAAAAAAATGGTCTATCATCTAGTATGGCTATTATTTTTTCAGCTATTATACCTACTAAGTTATTATAATTATTTTCTTTACCTCTTTCTGAAAGACTTATGGGAATAATGTCTATTTTACTACTACGATCTACCCATTTAGCAAAAGTTAAGCTATTCCCTCCAGCATGAGGAAAACAAAATAATTGATATGGCTTTTCTTTTTTCATTCTTTGAATATAAGGAAATATCTCCATATTATTATCTCTCTTTCTCAATTTTATTTTTCCTTTCATAGTTTTATTTTTGAAGCACGACACATGCTACATATTCCTCGTTTAATTTTATGTTCTTCAAAAACCACCCTTCTTCTATTTTGTTATTCTCTTTTATTATGTCTTCACTAACAGAAAAAGATTTGAACTCTTTAAAAAGTCCTATTCCTATCGCTTTTACATAAGCCTCCTTTGCTGTCCATAGATTATAAAACTTTTCTATATTCTTACTTTTATTAATATCCTCTATCTCTTTTTTAGAAAGGAACTTATCGCTTATACACTGGTATTGAAATGATAAATTTATTTTTTCTATATCAACTCCTATTCTTTTTTCATATGCAAATCCCATAAAAACAAATTCTCCAGAATGCGAAACATTAAACTGTATAAGTCTTTTATCTTTTATTGGCATATGATATGGTTTCCCATTTTTTTCATAGCATATTTGAATATCAAGACAATCTACTTCTAAATAATGTGCTAATAGTAATTTTGTTAAAATTTTTCCTGTCATACATCGCATTCTATCTTCATAAAATTTAAAAGAATATACTCGTTGTTCTTCCTGTATAGAAATTAAATTTTTATATTTATGTATATAATCTTCTAATTCTTTCCAATTAATACTCCATAAATGAATTTCATTCGGAAGTAATTTTATTCTACTTAGTTTGAATAATCTTTCGTTACAATATTGTTTAATACTTATCATTAATTACTTTATTCTCCATAATTTATTTTCGGGAAAATACACATTATCCTCCACATTTTATAAAATTATCCTGTTTTAAATATTCCACAATTTATAAATCCGAGATATATTGTTTTACAAGAGCATATTGAGGTATTGTCTGTGTAATCCATGTATTAGCCCAATAATACTGCCTTTTCCTATTACCGTATCTCCGCCAAGAATAGTAGCTCCCGTATAAATAGTTACATCATCTTCTACTGTAGGATGTCTCTTAATATATCTTAGTTTCTGACTATCCTTAGTAGATAACGCTCCCAAGGTTACTCCTTGACACATTTTTACATTCTTTCCAATAACTGTTGTTTCGCCAATTACCACACCCGTTCCATGATCTATAAAAAAACCTTTACCAATTATTGCTCCTGGGTGAATATCAATTGCCGTTCTTGAGTGTGCATATTCCGTCATGACTCTTGGCAAAATAGGAATATCTAATTCATACAGGCAATGAGCTGTTCTTTGAACCAATACTGCTAATGGCCCCGGATAAGCTATTATAATCTCCATATAGCTCTTTGCCGCCGGATCTCCTTCATATGCTGCTATCATATCCGATATAACCAACTGTTTTAAAACAGGAAGTGTATTTTTAAACTCCACTAGTTTTCTTTCATCTTCACTTCTTCCCATATTTAGCAATTCTAAATACTCCTTTAGTAAGTTACATATTTCTTGCTCTATCTTTCTTTCATCTTCCTGTCCAAATGGACAATATTGCGCATAAAAGAAACCCTGTAATAAATTTATAAATTTTTGAATCCATTTATCATTAAAGTTCTTATTTATCATCAATCCCATCTTTTCTGTATCTTCCTTACTACCTAATCTTTTTACTCATTTTACTTTTCTTTCCTTTGTTGGTTAGGTATTTCTAACTCACATCCAAAATTTTTTTACACTTCCTATTATTAGTCCAGTAGCTAAAACCAAATGCGCTGTTGCAATTCCTTTTGCCAGCAAAGAGAATCCATATATCCCTAAAAATATAGCCATTATAAATTCAATCGCTAATATTATTCTTGCACGTTTTCCATAAATTCTTGTCTCTATCTTGTCTAGTTTCTTACCTTTAGTATCTATTGGTACTAACATGAATATAACTAAAACCGCAATAAGCCAAAGAAGAAAAAAAGAGAATCCAATGTCTGATGTTACCGCTAAATATTGCCCACATCCGAAAACGAGGAAACCAGAGAAAATAATACAGCTCGTAGGCTTTTCTAAATGAATTCCCCCTGCATACTGCCTTAAAACAGTAAACGGCAGTAAAAAGCTAAACATTTCTATCCAGTTTCCTGTTGTCGTACCAACTATAGCAATAATGGCATATATAGCTATCTTATTCAGAAGCAAACCGTAAGCATATGTATAAAACCTACGCTCTTTTTCCCCAAGAATTCCCCGCTGGCTTTGTAAAGTGAAAAACCAGTCGATTATCCTTTTTCGCATTAAAACTTTCTCATCTTCTTAACTTCGTCCGGTTCTTCATCCTGAAAATATAACCAGTCACATGCAAGATTTGCGGAACGTGCTGTCAATTTGAGCGCAAGCAAATTGATGCCCTCTAATACCTTTGTTTTTACTTTGTCTAATATTTTCTTCATGATTTTTGCCTCCTTTTTTCAAAATTCTACTAAAAAATCGCCTCTACTACAATTACCTCGGCCAAAACGGTAATTTTTTGGGCGATTTTTGCATCGTCTTACTTAATTGTAAAGATTATCTCAACAGAAAACTCCTGTTCTCCTGCAACAATCCTCATGATTCCTCCATATCTTTCCACCAGCTTCTTTACCGTATGAAGCCCGATTCCATGACTGCCGGAATCTCTTTTTGTACTTATATATCGCTCCTTCTCTTTTATTAAAGGCACAATATAATTATTGCGAAATTCCATTACCAGGAAATGATTTTCATTCCCCATATACATATTACAAATCACATACTTATCTTTCTCTGTCTTTTCAGCAGCCTCGATTGCATTATCCAAAAGGTTCCCCACAATAGAAATCAAATCCAGGTCTTCTATAAAATCTGTTCTAAGATTATTTCCAAGTTTGATTTTATACAATATGCCTTTTGATTCGGCGACAAATTTTCTTTCACATAAAATACTGTTTAGAACCGGATCAGCGCAGCAACTATAATTTTTCATTTCCTGTATCCGGATCCCCAAATGTCTTACCATGTTATCCAACTCAAGATTTTTCCATTTTCTATCAAGTTCGCTGTAATACAAAGAAATTTATTCACATCATGCAAAAAGCCCTTTTATCTTCGTTTACTTTATTGATATATTTCTGATTGATATTTTCAGCTTTACTTTTCTGATAAAGCAATTCCATCTTTTTTACTTCTTCAGACCTTTCAATTAATTTATCAAAGACTGCAAATATACAAATATTCGTCATTAACAGCAATGCTGCTCCAATAGGAATCATGATACGATTTACACCGGTAAAAGAAATATGCGAATAGTATATACACATAAAAATGATAATTGTCGCTATCGGCAGAGTTAACAGCACAGTAAACAATTTATTTTCAATCGTCAGATAATTCTTCTTTCTTGTTATCTGGTTAATACATTTCACGAGTAAAAAAGTCATCGTTTTCATCAGCAAAATAGCCAATGTTTTTTCCAGCTCAGACTGAAATTCGTTTGCTGTTCCAGTTACTCCATAGGCTTCAGTAATCGCAGCAAACAAAAACTCTGGTATGATTGCCAACATATAATAACAACAGGCCATGATAACTTTCTTCCACTTACTGCCTTGAAAAATAATAATGGCAGCAATCGTATAACTTACAGGGATAATCGTAATATTAAATAGCGTCGTTCCCATATGATTTGCAATAAAAATACAAAGTGCCGCAGCAAAATACACCCCAATTCTTTTCCATAAAGATCCTACCCTATATGGAAACATATTTTTCCCAAAATCATTCAGCATCCATACCTGAAGGCTGCAAACTAAAACATCTCTTAGTAAATCCATCAGATCAACCATTCCTTTCCCTCAGATATTCAAACAGCGCCTCGGTAAACTCTTCTTTCTTTGCTCTTGAAACATTCAGTTCTATTCCGTATTTCAACCGTAGTACGCCTTTTTCTAACCCTTCTACTTTTCCCAAATTAACAATGTAACTATAATGCGCCTGTGCAAATCCCTGATCTTTTAACTGTTCACATAATTCTCCAAACGATTCTCTGCACCAAACTGTCTCTTTTTCTTGCTCTTTCACAATGGTTATCACACATCCTCTTTTGGCTCTGGAAACATATAAGATATTTTCCACATGTATGCGTATTATCTTCCCCGCCGATGTCACCGTTACCGCATAGTCATTCAGAAAGCGTCTCTTTACCTCAGTCATAATAGCTGCAATTTCCCGGCGTAAGCTGGTATCGTGTAAGTCCTTCATAATATACCGGAAGGGCTGCCCAAAATTAATACTGTCCACTGTCGGCTCAAAATAACTAGAACAGAAGATTAAAACTGCATCTTTGTTATAATTTCTCAATTTTAATGCTGTTTGGTTTCCATCCAGCCCCGGCATACGGATGTCTATAAAGACCAATTCGTGGAGAATATCCGTATGTTTCAAAAGTTCATTTCCAGATTCGTATTCATAAAATCTGATTTCATTTTCATGCAAACTATTTTCATGCTCTACAATCTCCCTGATCGTTTTTCTATATCTTTTATCATCATCGCAAATAGCTATCTTATACATAATCCTTCCTTTTGTTAGTTGCAACTAACCTCATTTCATAAAAAAAACCATCCCGCAGAATTTTGCCATGAGATTATCTCTTACTTCTATAACTCCGGTTCCAACTCTGCAAAGATGGAATCTCCAAAAAATTCTGGTATTGTGATTTCTAATCCATCACACAATTTCTTGATTGTAACTACGCCTACATTCTTACTCTGCCCATACAAAATATTCTTCAGCGTTGATGGCGGAACACCAGAACGTATCGCCGCCTCATTCACGGTAATATCGTTTTGCCTTATCAATTCTTCAAGACGATATATAACTGCTGTTTTCATATCCATGATTTCTACCACCTTTTCTCTATTCTATATAAATTGCCCGTAAAAGGTCGCCCATATATAGTCTTTTTGAACAAAGATACATCTTTGTAAGCTTTGTATACTTTCGTGGTAGATAATTCAGCATTTTTACCAAAACAAAAAAGCCGAAAGCCACATTGTTATCCGTGACCTCCGACTCCTTTCTATCTCATACTACACCGTCCTTACATCCAAATCAGCCCCTCTCTCCGGCTTATCTTTTCCCTGTTTTTCCTGAATGATTCTCTTATTGATTTCCAAGCGTTCATGGATTGACGGTTTTTTCTCTTTTTCTGTCATTGCTCTCTTTTGTGCTACTGGCTTTCTTTCAGCTTTCCCTGCGTCCTTAACTGCTGTATTTGCTTCAATGCCAGCTCTTGGCGCAGCTTCTCTGCTCTCAGTTTTCTCTGCTACCTGCTGTTCTCGTCTCTCCTGCACACCTTTTTCTTTCAGGCTGCAAAAGCTCTGCAAATACGGCAACACATGATTCTGCATATCCGTCAGATCTTCCATATACTTCTGGTACTCTTCATTGCCTTTTCCTTGCTGATAGCTGATCCATCTTTCATCTGTCAGTTTCATTTCATTCTGCATCTTTAACTGACTGATGATACCGCCGTTTCCGGTACCAATATCTATCTTACCTTGAAAATGGTGCAACATCTTGTCACCTTTCTCAGCATAATATACTGTAAAAAACATCTGTGCTGTCGTTTTTGGTTCGTTTGTGTTTTGATCACGATCAGCATACCAGGTTTTGTCCTGTTCTACGGTTCTTGAATCCAAATCAGATAACTTCTGGCATCTTGGCTTCCCTAGCTCACTTTTCTCACAATAATTCACATACACCATTGGTTCCATATCTTTTGGAAGCTCCGGTTCATAGGCTTTCAGCCTTTCAATCAATATACCTGCACGCACAGACTGGTCACATCCTTCATCTACAATATCCTTCAGATACGAAATATAGGAATGAATATTCCCGCTTCGCAAATCCAGCATTACTTCCTGTACCGTATTTTCTCCTATCTCCACATTATCCCGATACTCATACGGATCAAATGCTTCTGCAATCTCATCCAATGCCTCTGCCAGCTGTTCTGTGGTCATCTTCTCAGGATACATTGCTTCTCGAACATCCCGCATCGGTATATACTTATAGTCCGGCAATGCTTCATGAATTTTCTCAATCCCTTCCCGTACCAGTGCAAGTTCTCCATAAAACCGAACATCATCCATCAGATTTCCAAATACAGTATTTCCTTTTACGATTGCAAATTCGGCTTCATCGTAGTAACTGTCTTCCGGATCACGATAGATAATTCCCATTGAGCATCCGAGATAAGCTGTTTCTGGATTCTCCCTATATTTTTCATAGACTGCAGCTATCTGATTAACATCGGTACTTTTTTCATATGCTCCCATATCGTGAAACTCATCGCATTCTGTGGCGAAATATTCCAGATAAGGTTCTTTCTTCGGTGACATATTATTAAGGACGTTATCAATCATATTATAATTTGCCTCTTCCAGTTCCTCCACCTTCGCCAAAGGCTTATATTCGCCCTGGCTTTTCTGAATCTCTGCCATTACAACCTCATCCATTTCTTCCACTTTTTCCATCAACTGATCATAATCCCCACGGATGCGTTCTCCAGTCCAGCCTTCGTCTTCCAGAAGTTCCTCTGCCGCTTCTTCAATAGAATTTTCATCATTTTCATAGACGCCACCATCCATCAGACGGAAATCTTCATCGTAAAAGGAATAATCGTATCCTTCTTCTGTCCTCTGAATAGCAAAATACCGTTCTCCTACCTCATATGCCAGTTCACTAAGAACCTGTTCTTCCAGATTCAAGAAAGAATCCAGCTGTTCAAACTGATACTGTCTACAAAATGAGCGGTTACTTTTTCCCCGTCATTCAGAACTACGATATCACTGACTGACAGGGAATGCCCACGGAAATCTTCCGGTCTATCAATGTTGAACCTTTCAAAATATCATCCAGTGACATATTTCCCAGTAATTCGCCAACATAGACCAGCTTATAATCTTCTTTTTTTATCTGCATACCATGACTTTCAATAAAACGCATATTCATAAATGCATAGTTTTCGCCCGGTGAATCATCCTTGATCTGATAAATACCAAAGGTTCGCCTTGTTCCTAACAGCAGGTTTGCCTCTTTTAAAGACTGAATCTGTGGATATTTTTGCATTTCCCATTCCAGGTTACGAAAACGCTCCAGTTCTGTCCTAGACATCTGATAATACTCTGGTCCTCGTTCAATTTCCATGCGTTCCGTGACATACATTGGTGATGAAAAATTAGTGATCAGATAGATATCTGCTCCGGCATCGTATAATTTCAGTGCTTCTTCCTGCTCAATGACACTCATAGGCTCCTGAAATGCTCCAAAATCTTCATCGGCATAATCCAGGTCATTCTCCTCTATCCGTTCCCACATCTGCGATTCCATGCCAAACAGACCTTCATGCGCCTGTATCATTTCTTTACTTGCATACTCTCCCTTACCGCCATCGCTGCCCAGGCAATAAATCTTAGAACCCATTCTGTGATAATCCAAAGCTGCTTCTTTTCTAAGCGGCACCATGTCTTCTGCTGTATATCCATAATCACGTAATTCCAGCTTACCTATGGTTGGATCTGGTAGATCCTGAATATCCATTCTTGCATCATCCAGTAGATCCTCTACCCCTTCTTCATCTGCCTGGATCACTGCATCTGCTAGATTTCTTACCAGAGTCCTAACTTTCTCTTCCTCACCGATCAGATTCGCATATTCAAAAAGCTGTTCTTTTACATCTGTTGGAAATTCTATGCCTCTACGCTCTGCCTGACTGATCTGTCCCTGCGTGTATTCCTGCATTTTCTGTGTTTCTCTACCCGTTATCCTGTTTCTTGCCATATAAATTCCTCCTGTGTTCTAAAAAATGGCATAACCGACAGAACCTTCTTCTACCAAATTATGCCATCTTTCCTCTTTATTCCAGACCGAAGTCCCGTTTTCTGGTTTCCTTGCCAGTTTCACTTTCCCGCTGACTCTTTTCCTTATAAATCTGCAGTTTCTCATGGATAGAACCTCGTGCCGGTCTTTCTTCTTTCTCTTTTGATTCCGACTGCTCTGTTTCTGTATCTTCCCGTTCATCCATATTGAGAAGTGCATTTAACTCTGACAGTCGCTCCAGTTTTTGGTTCAGTTCCTCTTCTTTTGGAAATGGCTTCCCGACTTCCTCTTTGGCGTTTGTCATCTGCTCCTGTACCGTTTCCAGCCGTTGTTCTGCTTCTGCCAGTTTCTCCGGATAACTTTCTAAAAGATTATTGATACGAGTGATATTTCCTAGAGCATCGGCTCCCAATCGAACTTTAGCTACCGATTCATGCTTTACAGACAGGATAAACTCTTTGCTCCAACTGTCGAATTGGATTCTCATGTTAAATCCCTGATAGCTTCCAATATCCATAGCTGCATCCACAGACTTAATTTCTTTGCAGACCGCCAGAAGAGCCGCTCCTGCCTCTTTCTTTTCTGTGAACACTTTGCCACTGATTTCCATAGAAAACTGCTCTGGATCTGTGCTTTTATGCTCAGAATAATGAGCGATGTCTGCCTTGTAGCTGTCAATGATTTCCGTCAGTTTTGCAATCTGTTGTGGAAAATTCCTTACAATATCATCTTCCAGCGGTACTGGTTATTCATGTGGTTGGCTTTTAAAAGCTTTAATTTTGCCACATCAACATCCAATGCCATCTTCTCTTTTACTGCTGGATTTCCGGTTGCAAGAGCTTTGACCTCTGCATAGGAAAGTGCCGCTTCGTCCACATCTTCACAGCTTCGCACAGGTGCTTTACTGGTCATAATCTGAGAAATGAATTTCTGCTTGTTCTCAATCAACTGCCACATGTAGCTGTCAAATGTGGATTCTGTTACATATCGGAAGATATGAACCTTTTTATTATGATTTCCCTGGCGGATAATACGCCCTTCTCTCTGTTCCAAGTCAGATGGTTTCCAACCAATATCC
>ENA-OQHA01000587-OQHA01000587.1-human-gut-metagenome-genome-assembly--contig:-NODE-587-length-17659-cov-3.434349_pt1 | contig 17659 bp, 24 predicted proteins | sample MGYA00242558_ERZ504707 | MGnify/ENA primary metagenome ERZ504707 (study PRJEB26092, sample SAMD00036197) | human gut metagenome | host: Homo sapiens | study: EMG produced TPA metagenomics assembly of...
GTCCGCATATGTAAAACAAAACGGGCGCCGGAGCACCCGGATGTTGCCTGGAGGCGAAAGCCGGATTCGAACCGGGGGTAAAGGCTTTGCAGGCCTCTGCCTTACCACTTGGCCACTTCGCCGAAAAAGGACCGCCTAAACGGTCCGGAAATGCAATGGAGCGGACAACGGGGCTCGAACCCGCGACCCCAACCTTGGCAAGGTTGTGCTCTACCAACTGAGCCATGTCCGCTTGCGGGTTATTAATTTACGCGAGTTACCCAAAAGACGCAAGTACTTTTTTCAAAAAAGTTGTTCGCCACATGCTCTTGGCAGATAAACATGCCAAAACGATTTACTAGGCGCACGATTCCAACGTTCCGCTAAACAGCTTTACCATCCGAACGCGCGTACCGGCACCATCAGTACGACGGGTAACCTCCACGTTGTCGACCAACATGCGCATGAGCTTGATTCCACGCCCGCGTTCCTCAGTCGTAACCGGTTCACTCGACCCGTCGATCGAATAGCCCGCCCCACGGTCGACAACCTCAATCACGACACGATCGCCATAGGCCTGAACCGTCAGGATGCATCCGATACCACCCGCATGGTCATACGCGTTGCCCAGCGCCTCGCCCGATGCCAATGCGACGTCATAGCGCTCATCACGCCTCAGGGGAAGCGATTCGAGTAGCTCGGCAATACGATGACGATAGTATGGAAGGTTCTCGATACCCTGGCGCACCTCGACACTCTTGCTCCAGCGAGGCAATTCCCCCACCGGAATGGCAGGAATCGACTCCCGAGCGAAGCCCGCAACATGGAGGATGTCGACAAGTCGGGCAATCTCCAAAAAGCGAATGACCTCATCGGAGGCGTTAACGAGCGAAAGCAGGCCCTCTCGCCTCATGAGCTCTCTGGCGCGTGTAAGCAAAAACGCCAAACCCGTCGAGTCGATAAAGCCACGGCCTGGCAATTGATGACAACGCGGCGCACGCCCCGGTCGATCAAATTATCCAACCGTCGGCGCAGCGCGGGCACCGAGGCGATGTCGACATCACCCGGTGGCGTCAAAACCGCTATGTCATTCCACTCATTCATACGACCATGGTTCCCCAAAAGAGCTCGCCCGATGCACACATATCTACAACCGTGTAGGTTTCGCCCCTCAAGCGTCGCAGCCTACGATCGGCCCCGTAAAAACTCAAGGGAAACCAACGCGATATCATCGTCCAGCGCCGACTCGGTAAAGCGGTCAAGCTCGCTCAAGACCTTACCGCAGATTCCCGATACGCCCTCACCCGAAACAGAGAGCAAAAGATCGCGAAGGCGTTGCTCGCCAAAGAAAGCACCAGAGCGATCGCGCGCTTCGATCGTTCCGTCGGTATACATAAAGAGCATGTCACCAGGAGCGAACGTAAAGACGCCCGTCTCGTACACCATGCTCTCAAAGGCACCGATCACGCCCGATTGACACCCAAGGAGCTCCACTTCTCCCCCGCAGGTCTCGCCGCCACCAAGCGGCGTCGACGACGGCCGAATGACCATAGTGGGAGGATGTCCCGCAGAGCAATAGGTAGCGCGACCCGCCTTAAGATCGATCTTGCGATAAACGCCGTCACAAACGTCTCGACTCTCGAAAAGCCCATGAGCATGCTATTGAGCGAGCGAGCCATGCGGGCAGGCCCCGCACCCTCCCAGCATAGGCCGTCAGCGCCGTCTTGACGAGCGCCGACATCGACGCCGCCTCGATTCCCTTGCCGGACACATCTCCCAAAATCATAACGGCGCAATCATCGGGAAGACGAACAAGCGTATAGAAGTCACCGCCGACCAGCGCCGAATTCGTTGCCGATAGATACACCGAATCGGCGGCGATTCCCGGAACGTCACCAAGCGAATTTCTCATGCCGATCTGAAGCGTCTGAGCGATATGACGCTCCTCGCGCTTTTGAGACTCACCCTCATAGATCAGCTCAAAATCGTGAGCAAAATGCACCATGTAGTCGTATTCAAGGTCGTCGATTGGTTCCTGGCTGCCATCACGGAGCAGCAAGGCGCGCGTTGTCGGCCCCTTTGCGACATCAGCGTGAACGATCGCATCGTTGTTTCGCTTGTCATCCGCCTCCGAGCGATAGCGCCCCGCCTCGATACCGGAGTCGACATACAGTCCCTGACACGGCAGGCCGTGGGCTCTCAGCCATGCACCCATAGGCGTGGATTCATCCACGCGCGTTAGGCGCACGTGCTTGAGATCGTCAGCGCTCGTCCCGCCCAGCACCGACGTCTCGAACCCATCGGAAGCTGATCCCAGGCGCGCTGCCGGCGTCGTGACAGAAAAGAAGAGCGACTCCGGATCGCCCGGCAACGCTACGCGACTGCCGCCCTCAAAATCGATGACATAGGTTTCGAGACCCGCATCATACTCCACGGGGCAAAAATGACAGTTGAGCACGGCGCAAATTTCCGACGATACCGCGCGCGAAGCGACGACGGGATCATCAAGATAGGTAAAAAGCTCATCGCGCAGCACGTTGAGCGAACGACCAAGTTCTGCCGTGCGGCGCGAACGTAAGCTCGACGCCATGCCGACCATCTGAATAGACAGGTAATCGCAGATGACCTCGAGCACGTTAAGGTCATAGGCAAGTGGCGCCTGTGGACGTTTCCAACCGACCTCCAACACACCGAGCACCTGCGTGCCGTAAAACACGGGAAGACAGATCTCACTGCGATACGGAGGCATATCCTGCACGCGCAGCAAGTGTTTGGAACGATTGTCCAAATCAATGAACATACCCGAAGCAACCCGGTCGCCCTCAAGGTCCTGCTGGATCGACAGACGACAGGCACGCGACTCACGAAGCACGTAGGTCGGAATGCCCGCGCCGTACGGCATAAATTCGGAAGGTAGCTATCATGCAGCTCCTTGGAAACACCGCGGAGCTTAAAACCGCCGCTCTCAGAAAAATAAATCGCAGCTCCAGAGGCATCGAGCGTTCCGACGAGCCGATTCAAAACGGTATCGAGCAAGCTGGGGAGCTCATCGGAGCCCACGGTACTCATAATGACCGAAAGGGTACCCGAAAGGCGTTTATTCGCCACCCTAAGCTCCGATAGCGCACGTTTGAGCTGACGATCGTGGGAATACTGCTCTTCGATGCTGTGAAGCGCCACCAGGACGCGCGGCGCGCGGCGTCCAAAGATACGCGGAGGCGTAACGGAACCTGCGCGAACCAAGACGGGAATAAAGGACCCGTCGCTCAGCTTGAGCATCAGCTCGCTCTCGCAGCCATCGGTCTCAAACGGCAGACGATGTTCGGTCGCGCGCTCAAAGGCAGACGAGTACAGAACGTCCTTGACATCACCGTTGATGACGTCAGCGCGCTCCTCGCACATCAGATCGAGCAAACGATTATTCACATGAAGGATGGTTCCGTCGAGCTCACAAATGATGACAGCATCGCTCGTGATCTCGACCAGTTGGGCAACGTCTGCCCACTCGTTGCGCTCAAGCGTTTCCATCGTGGACCTCACCGTCTATCGGTAACAAAAAAGCCTCCGAAGAGGCTTCTCAAATGCGATGGTGTCGGAGGCGGGACTTGAACCCGCATGACCAAAAAGCGGTCACTAGCACCTCAAGCTAGCGCGTCTGCCAATTCCGCCACTCCGACATGCTATGTTGTTGATTCGCAGTTCGTTTTGTTGGACCCGCGCGTTCAACGAGGAAAATAATAACCTATGATTCGAGAACTGTGCAAGCACTTTTTTCAAAAAAGTTTACGAATTTGTAAATGCGCAGGTAGATCCGTATGCCCGGCCCCGAATCGGTGTTGCCTCCCGGCGCGTCCTCGGGCATGGGCGATATTTTGCTACGCACTTCGTGCTGCAAAATATCGCTCCCCCTGCGGAATGCGCCGGGAGGCAACACCGATTCGGGGCCTACCAACACATACTCCAGGCACAGTTCTCAAACATGTTCTGGGGCTGATGCAATTTTGGTGGCTCGCTTTGCCGTGCCCTTATATGGGGAGCCGGAGCCAAAGCTCCGGCCTCACTAAATTTCTTATTAGATTAAGTGAGCGATCAAGGAATCGCACTCCCCTCTGCAGCGTTAACGCAGGGCCCGCTCTGGAATTGCCTTTCAGAACATTCCGCAGGCCAGGAAGCCCCCTTATCCGCAGCTCCGAAGGAGCAGGATAAGAGGGCTTCCATGGTCGAGGACGTTCTGAAAGGCAATTCCAGAGCGGGCCCGGACGGTTCACCGACTACAGGTCGATGTGCGATTCCTTAATCGGGAACGGCTCCGCGAAGTGGCAGGCGCAGCAGTGGCCCGGGGCAACTTCCTTAAACTCAGGAAGCTTCTCTGAGCAGATGCCCTGCGCGATCGGGCAGCGCGTGTGGAAACGGCAGCCGGTCGGCGGATCCAGCGGCGACGGCGGATCGCCGGCGAGGATGATACGCTTGCGGGTCTTCTGGATATCCGGATCGGGCACCGGCACAGCAGATAGCAGCGACTGCGTGTACGGATGGTGAGGCTCGCTATAGAGCGTCTTCCAGTCCGAAACCTCGACCATCTTGCCCAGATACATAACGGCAACGCGATCGGAGATGTGCTGCACGACGGACAGGTCGTGGGCGATAAACAGATACGCCGTACCAAACTTGTCCTGAAGTTCCTTGAGCAGGTTCAGAACCTGGGCCTGAATGGAAACATCCAGAGCGGAAACGGGCTCGTCGCAGATGATCAGCTTGGGCTTCAAAGCGAAGGCGCGGGCGATGCCGACACGCTGACGCTGGCCGCCGGAAAACTCATGAGGATAGCGGTTAATGTGCTCGGGGTTCAGTCCGACAACGTCGAGAAGCTCGCGGACACGCTCAATGCGCTCCTCCTTGGTGCCCACGCCGTGAATGGTCATGGGCTCGGAGACGATCTCACCGATTGTCATACGAGGATTGAGCGAAGCATAAGGATCCTGGAAGATAAACTGCATCTCACGACGCATGTCCTTGATCTCATGCTTGCTCATCTCGGCAACATCTTTGCCCTGGAAGAACACCTTACCGGCCGTCGGCTTGGTGAGGCGCATGATGGTACGGCCCGTGGTGGACTTACCGCAACCAGACTCGCCGACCAGACCAAAGGTCTCGCCAGGATAGATTTCGAACGAAATGTCGTTCACAGCAGAGACGACACGCTTGGAGAAGCGCTTGGCGAACATGCCGGACTCAGCGGGAAACTCCTTAGAGAGGTGCTCGACCTTCAGCAGCGGAGTACGCTCGTTGGTATCTGCCATTACGCCTCGCCTCCCTTCTTGGAATCCTTGCGCGTACGGGACGTCTCAGGAGCGTTCTTGAGGAACTCGGGGTCACCGGAGTAGTGGCACGCAGAGTAATGACCAGACTCGGTGACAACGCGCTCGGGGCGCTGCTTGCGGCACTTGTCCGTCGCATAGGGGCAACGAGGAGAGAAGACGCAGCCCTCAGGCAAGTTCATGAGCGAAGGCGGGTTGCCGTGAATCGGCGTAAGAGGCTTCTTCTCCTCGATGGCCTGCTCCGGGATGGAGCGGATAAGACCCCAGGTGTAGGGATGGCGGCTCTCGTAGAAGATTTCCTCAGCAGTACCGAACTCGACGGGACGGCCGGCGTACATAACCATGATCTTATCGGCCATATCGGCGACGACGCCCAAGTCATGGGTAATCATGATAATGGCGTTGCCGTTCTTCTGCTGCATCTCCTGCATGAGCTCGATAATCTGAGCCTGGATGGTAACGTCCAGAGCCGTCGTGGGCTCGTCGGCAATCAGAATATCGGGATCGCAGGCAAGAGCCATGGCAATCATGACACGCTGACGCATACCGCCGGAGAACTGGTGCGGATACTCGTTGACGCGCTTCTCGGGCTCGGGAATACCCACGAGGTCCAAGAGCTCGGTGGCGCGCTTGAGCGCCTCCTGCTTGGAGTAGCCACGGTGCAGACGAAGGCCCTCGCCCACCTGCTTACCGATCTTATAGACCGGGTTAAGGGAGGTCATAGGATCCTGGAAGATCATCGCGATATCGTTACCGCGAATGTGCTGCATCTCTTCCTCGGTCATCTCAAGGATAGAACGACCGCGATAGCGAACGTCACCGCCCTCAATCTTTCCCGGAGGCATCGAGATAAGGCCCATGATGGTCATGGCGGTCACGGACTTACCCGAGCCGGACTCGCCGACGACGCCCAGGGTCTCGCCGCGATCGAGCGTGTAGGACACACCGTCGACAGCGCGAACCACGCCATCCTCGGTGTGGAAATACATCTTAAGGTCATCGACCTCGAGCAGATGCTGGCCCTCGGGAACCGGCTGGTCCTTCAGGTCCACATAGTTCTTGTTCTTCTTCATCCTTATGCGTCCTTCATCTTGACGTCGAGGGCGTCGCGCAGACCGTCACCCAGCAGGGTGAAGGCGAGCACCGTCGAGAGAATTGCCAGACCGGGCATGATCATCATCCAGGGAGCAGTCAGAAGATACTGCTGACCGTCCTGAATCATGGAGCCCCACGAAGGCGTAGGCGGAATAACGCCCATGCCGAGGAAGGACAGAGCGGACTCGGTCAAAATGGCACCACCAATGTTCATGGTCGCGTAGACCACGATGGAGGCGACGGAGTTCGGGAAGATGTGACGCACGACGATACGAGCATCGGATGCGCCCATCGCGCGCGCAGCGTCAACATAGTCGTTTTCCTTGACCGTCAGGATCGCGGATCGGAAGACGCGCGCAATCGAAGGCCAGCCAAGAATACCGATGGCGATAAAGACGTTCTGAAGACCACGGCCGATAACGGCGATCATGGCGACAACGAACAGCACGTACGGGAACGCCAGGAAGATGTCCGCACAGCGCATGATGATTGTATCCCAGATGCCGCCGTAGAAACCGGCCAGAGCACCCATGACCAGACCGATCAGCGTGGAGATCGCGGTGGCCATAATGCCGACGGACAGCGAAACGCGCGCACCGTAGATAACGCGGACGAGAATGTCACGACCAAGGGCGTCGGTGCCAAACGGGTGCTCTGCACACGGAGCCAGCAGCGACGTCTCGGCCATGGTGGTCGAGTCGGAAGCCGTCGGGGAACCGAGCCAGGGCTTAGCCCATAGATCTGCAGTCAGGGCAACCACAACGACGATGATGATCCAGCAGACACCGATAACGGCGAGCTTGTTCTTACGAAGACGCTTAAAAGCGTCGCCCCACAGCGTGCGGGACTTGGCGGGAGCAGATGCGGCCTTGGTGGCGGTAGCTGCTCCTGAGACTGAGAATCAGTTTCCTGCATGAGACGTACCTCCCTTAGGCCTTATCCGACGGACCGCCAAGGCGGATGCGCGGGTCGAGGAATGCATAGCTAATGTCGACGAGCAGGTTGATCACCATGACGACGACGACGATGAGCGTAACGCCGCCCATAACAATGGGCCAGTCACGCATGCTAATGGCGCGATAGACCTCATAGCCGATACCGGGCCAGTTAAAGACCGTCTCGGTCAGGATGGCGCCCGAAAGCATGCCACCAAAGTCGACACCAATATAGGTAACGACGGGGATGAGTGCATTCTTAAGCGCATGCTTGATGATGATCGCGCGATTGGAGAGACCCTTGGCCTTTGCCGTACGGATGTAATCCTGGTTCATGACGTCAAGCAGTTGCGAGCGCATAATGCGGGCAGCGTAAGCGGTCGAAACCGAAGCCAGCGTAATGGTCGGAAGCACATAGTGCATCCAATCTTGATACTGAGAGCTGGAACCGCCGGCACCCGAGATCGGCATGGAGATTGCACCGCCCGTGGCGTCCTTGAGGATGACGCCAAAGAACAGCTGCAGCAACATACCGAGCCAGAAGGCCGGGACCGCAACGAGGATCGACGTGGTGAGCGTTACCAAAATATCCCAGAAGGAATAACGCTTTACCGCCGAAATGATACCCGCACCGATACCCATAATTGCCTCGAGCACGATGGCGCACGCGGCAAGTTTGACCGTATACGGATACTTCTGGGCAAAGATATCCGTAACCGGCAGCTTGCGCTGATACGAATTGCCCAGATCGCCATGAAGCAGGCCGTTCATGTAATACAAGTAACGGTCCACGAGCGACGTTTGAACGGGGTCGCCGTTCTCGTCAAGGATCGCGTTGCCGTCCTCGTCCGTCTGGACCAGGTGATAGCGGACGCGAAGCTGAAGCTCCACCTCGGGGGACAGAGCCTTGTCTCCACCGATCAGCTTGATCGGATCTCCCGGCACGATATTCTGGAGGCGAACAGAATCAGCGTAACGCCCAAAAACACCGGGATGAACTGAAGCACACGTTTAACGATGTACTTACCCATACCACTCCCCTATCTAGGGATTAACCTAAATGGATGCCGATCGCCAGACCGGCATCCCAAAATTACCATCAGCCAGTTTACCCCAGGTTAGGGAGAACTGTATGTTTCCCATGAGGTCTACGTAAATACTTGACCCTCACGGAAGCTGCAAACTCTTAGGCGAGCTCAGCGGTACCCAGATCGGCGTGCTTCTGCGGATCGACATAGAGGTGCTTAATGCGATCGGAGCCGGCGATGGTGTGCGTGTAGAACATAATCGGGATGACCGGGCAGTCGGCAGCGACCATTGCGTCGGCCTCCTGCATCTTAGCGACGCGCTCCTCGTCGTCAACAATAGTACGAGCTCGTCGACCTTGGCGTCGAACTCGGGGTTGTTGTAACCGGAGCGGTTGTCGCCACCGAGGGAGTCGGAGTGGAACAGCGGATACAGGAAGTTGTCCATGATCGGGTAGTCGGCAATCCAACCCAGACGACCGAACTGATAGTTAAAGTTCTGATACTGCTCGAGCAGGGCAGACCACTCAGGGGTATCGGAGACAGCGGTAACGCCAACCTTGGCGAGGTCACCGATGATGGACTCCATGATCTCCTTGTGACCGCCGTCCTGGTTGTAGGACAGGGTCACGCTAATGCCACGATCGCCGTTAGCGCCAGCGGGAGCAACCTTGTCGAGGTACTCGTTAGCCTTGTCGACATCGTAGGCGCAGAACTCCCATGCGCCCTCCTTGTAGCCATCGATGCCCGGAGGAACAATGCCGTCGGCAGGGGTACGGGTACCCTTGAAGATGGTCTTGCAGATGGCCTCACGGTTAATGGCCAGGGAAATGCCCCTACGCAGGTCGGCGTTGTTGAACGGCTCGGCCGTGGTGTTGCAGGTCAGATAGTACGTGGAAGGCTCGGCGCCGAGCAGCATGCGCTCGCCGTCACCCATGGTGTAGCCGTCCTTGGACACGCCGCGATCCTTCTTGGCGGCATCGATCTGAGCGACGGGAACGTCGCAGACATCGAGGTTACCGGCCTGGAACTCCTTGTAAGCGGTCTCCATGTCCTTGATGACCTGGAAGTGGATGCCATCGATCTTGGCCTTGTCGCCATAGTAATCGTCGAACTTCTTGACGTTGATCTCCTGGCCATCCTCCCACTTGCCGTCCATCATGAACGGGCCGTTACCGACCGGGGCAAGGTAGAAGCTCTTGACATCGGACTCGGCGCACTCGGGAACCGGGGCCAGAGCCGGGTGAGAGGCGACGAAGGGGAAGTCGGCGTAAGCGGAAGACAGCTTGACGACGAGGGTCTCGTCATCCGGGCAGGTAACGCCGGACAGCTCGGTAGCATTACCGGCAAGCAGATCGTCATAGCCCTCGACCATGGAAAGGTGGTAGGAGACCTCGGAAGGACCATACTCGGTAGCGATGGCCGACTTAGTGTTGACCAGGCGCTCCCAGCCGAGCTTGAAGGACTTGGAGGTAACGTCGTCACCGTTGTGGAACTTAGCCTTCTTGATCTTGAAGGTAAACTCAGTGGCGTCGTCGTTAGCTCAAAGGACTCGCAAGCCAGCGGAACGATCTCGCCCTTCTCGTTATCATACTCCGTCAGAGCGTCGAAGAGCTGGTACTCGACCTGAGTGCCTGATCCTCCTGGACGTTGTAGGGGTCGATGCAGACCGGGTTGTTGATGTAGAAGTTCAGCGTCGAACCGGACTCAGAACCGGAAGCGTCGCCGCCCTTCTTGCCGCATGCGGCAAGAAAAGCCATGGAGCTCGCAGCGAGGGTGCCGCCAACAAAGGCGCGACGACCCATAACGGGCTGGTGGAACATAGAATCAGCCATGCCATCCTCCTTATGAGATAGGACAAAGTGAATTCGGCCGGGCAACGTCGAGACAACCCGATCGAACCATTCAAACGCGGCCCGCCGTTATGGCTGGTTATGCAGTGCGGACCAACGTTTCGCAATACAGTAGCGCATTTTATGCACAATATGGCGCTAATTCCGGTTAACGGTCGAGAATTTCTTTAGTTAGGCGAAGTATGTGGGGATATTTTGACTCTATTACAAGTCTGTAAACAAAAAGGGCCCCGCACATGCGGGACCCTTTACAAACGTATATACGCCGATGCTTAGTAGCCGACGATGCTGCGGGAAGAAGAACATGCACAGAACGACACACGCAGCAAAAACGACGGCCATAATTACCGTCAGGCGATCGAGGTTCTGCTCCATGACGCCCGTGGCAGAGCTGGAGTTATACAGCGAGCTAGCGATCATATCCGAAACGCCGGTGCCCTTACCGGAATGCATAAGGACGAGAATCGTCAACGCCACGGCAGAGACAGCCCAAACGACAAACAGAAGAATCTGAAACGGACCCATAGATAAGCTCCTTAATAGAACAATTCAAACTCCAGTACTGTACCACAACCTCCAACACTCCCCCACCTGCCATTTAGGGACGGGGTAGAAATGGCAGAAATACCAAAAAGGGGGTCGTCCGGTTGTGGACAACCCCCTTACTAGAAAACGGTATTTGTTTTCTATTAGCCTCGGTGGCGAGTACGCGACCCGTCATCTCGGCGGAAGGCTCAATGCCAGCCATGGTGAGCATGGTCGGAGCGATATCGGAAAGACGGCCGTCCTCGATACCGGTGAGCTGCGCCTTCTCATCAACGATGATGAACGGCACACGGTTGGTGGTGTGAGCCGTAAACGGATGCTTGGAACCGTCGGAAGCAACGTCAAACATGTGATCAGCGTTGCCGTGATCGGCGGTAATCAGCGCAAAGCCGCCCTTGGCGAGAATCGCCGGGACAACCTTGGATAGGGCATCGTCAACAGCCTCGACGGCCTTAACGGCAGCGTCGAAGACACCGGTGTGACCAACCATGTCGCAATTTGCGAAGTTCACGATGTAGAAATCAGCGCGATCCTCGTTGATAGCGGCGACAAGCTTCTCGGTAACCTCGGGAGCGCTCATCTCGGGCTGCAGATCGTAGGTAGCGACCTTGGGGGAAGCGACGAGCACGCGCTCCTCGCCCTCCTTGGGCTCCTCGATGCCGCCGTTGAGGAAGAACGTCACGTGGGCGTACTTCTCGGTCTCGGCGGTGTGCAGCTGCTTCAGGCCATTGGCGGCGATAACGTCGGCCAGGACGTTCTCGGGGAACGTCTTGGGGAAGGCGACCTCGACGTCAAACGTCGGATCGTACTCGGTCATCGTCACAAAGTGCGAGAGCTTAATCTGCTCGCGCTCAAAGCCATCGAACTCCTTGTCCGTGAACACGCGGGTCATCTGACGAGCGCGGTCGGGACGGAAGTTGAAGAAGATGGCCGCGTCGCCCTCGTGGATGCCCTCGTTGTGGGCCGCGAAAGGCTCGACGAACTCGTCGCCGCGCGGATCCTTCTCGTAGTAGGCCTTGATACCGGCAACGGGGTCGGTATCGGCATCGGACGCGTTGACCATGACGTCGTAGGCGCGCTGGATGCGCTCCCAACGGTTGTCGCGGTCCATGGCCCAATAACGGCCCGAAACGGTGGCAACGCGAGCGTCGCAACCGGTCTCCTCGGAGATCTTAGCCAGGAAGGCGCAGAACTCGCTCATGTAGCCGGCACCGGACTGCGGGTCAACGTCGCGGCCATCCATGAAGCGTGGACGCGAACGGTCTTGACGCCATGCTGGGCAGCCATCTTGACCAGAGCCTCGACGTGGTTCATGTGAGAATGAACACCGCCAGGCTCATAAGGCCCATGAGGTGGAGAGTCTTGCCGTCAGCCTTGACGTCGTCCATAGCCTTGACGAAGACCTCGTTCTTGGCGATGGAGCCGTCCTTGATGGCATTGTTGATGCGCGAAAGCTCCTGGAACACGATGCGGCCGGCACCGATGTTGAGGTGGCCTACCTCGGAGTTGCCCATCTGACCGTCGGGAAGGCCCACGTCCTCGCCCGAAGCACCGAGCGTGGTGTGAGGATACTTCTCGTACAGGCTATCAAGGAAGGGCGTCTTGGCAGCGGCGACGGCGTTCTCGCCATCGGCCGGAGCCAGGCCACAGCCGTCCATGATGATCAGGAGTGCAGGAAGATGACGCTGTGCCATATGTCCTACTCGCCTGCCTTGACGACCATAGAGGCGAAGTCGGCAGCCTTGAGCGAAGCGCCGCCCACGAGAGCGCCGTCAACGTCGGGCTTGGCGACGAGCTCGGCGATGTTGCCGGGCTTAGCGGAGCCACCGTACAGGACGCGGATGCCGTCGCGAGCTTCTCGCCGAACATCTCCTTGAGAGTCTCACGGATAGCGCCGCAGACCTCCTGGGCGTCCTCGGCGGTAGCGGTCTTGCCGGTGCCGATGGCCAGATGCTCGTAAGCGACGACGACCTGCTTGGGCAGGTGATCTCAAGACCAGCAAGGCCAGCCTTGACCTGGTTCACGACGTGCTCGACATAGGTGCCAGCCTCGCGGACCTCGAGGGACTCGCCGCAGCAGAAGACGGGAACAAGACCGGCGGCAACGAGAGCCTTGGCCTTCTTGTTCTGGTCCTCGTCGGTCTCGTGGAAGTAGTCGCGACGCTCGGAGTGACCGATGATGCAGTAGGTGCAGCCAGCGGACTTGAGCATGTCGCAAGAGGACTCACCGGTGAAGGCACCCTTGGCCTCCCAGTACACGTTCTGTGCACCGAGGGCGATGGGGGCAGCCTGAATGCGGTCATGAACCGTGGTGATGTCAATGGTCGGAGGGCAGACGAGCACCTCGACGCCAGCCGGAACCTCGGGCAGAGCCTGAGCCAGCTCGTCGGCGAGCTTGGCGGCCTCGGCGACGTCGTTGTTCATCTTCCAGTTACCAGCGATGAGAAGGGTGCGATTAGGCATCGAGAAGCGCCTCCACTCCGGCAGGGCCTTACCCTCGACGAGCTCCATGGAAGCGCCACCACCGGTGGAGATCCAGCTCATCTTGTCGGCCAGGTTGAACTTGTTGACAGCCGCAACAGAGTCACCACCGCCGATGATCGAGGTGCAGTCGGCTCGGCGACGGCCTCGGCGATAGCCTGGGTGCCGTGAGCGAAGTTGTCGAACTCGAAGACGCCCATGGGGCCGTTCCAGAACACGGTCTTGGCGCCCTTGACGGCCTCGGCGTAGAGCTCCTCGGTCTTGGGGCCGATGTCCATGCCCTCACGATCGTCGGGGATAGCGTCGGAAGCGACAACCTCGGGGACAGCGTCCTCGCCAAAGTGATCGGCAACGCGGTTGTCGATGGGGAGCAAGATCTTGACGCCCTTCTCCTCGGCCTTCTTGAGCATCTCGCCGGCGCGCTCGACCCAGTCCTCTTCCTTGAGGGACTGACCGACGGTCAGGCCCTGAGCCAGGAAGAAGGTGTAGGCCATGCCGCCACCGATGATCAGGGTATCAGCGGAGTCGATGAGGTGATCGAGAACGCCGATCTTGGAGGAAACCTTGGAACCGCCGACGATAGCGACGAAGGGCGCTCGGGCTCGGCGAAGATGCCGGTCAGCGTGTCGACCTCCTTCTCGAGCAGGAAGCCGGCGACGGCAGGCAGGTAAGCGGCGGGGCCCACGACGGAACCCTGGGCGCGGTGAGCGGTGCCGAAGGCATCGAGAACGAAGACGTCACCATAGGAAGCGAGCTTCTTGGCGATCTCGGGATCGTTCTTCTTCTCACGCTTGTCGAAACGGACGTTCTCGAGAACGAGGACCTTGCCCGGCTCGACGGCGGCGACAGCTCAGCAGCCTTCTCGCCGTAGGTGTCGGCGACAAAGGCAACATCGAGACCAGAGAGCTCAGCGAGCTTCTTGGCGACAGGCTCAAGGGAGAGCTCAGGCTGGAAGCCGGTGCCCTCGGGACGGCCGAGGTGGCTCATGAGAATGACACGAGCGTTGTGCTCAACGAGGTAGTTGATGGTGGGCAGGGCAGCTTGATGCGGGTGGTGTCGCCAACGACGCCATCTTGATAGGCACGTTGAAGTCAACGCGGACGAGAACGCGCTTGCCGTCGACATCGATGTCGCGGACGGTCTTCTTGGTAAAGGCCATGTTTGCTTCTACCTTTCGTACGTGTCTGCCTCCCATTACGGCAGACGATTTCCTATAAAAAGGGCGCGACCCTAGGGTGTAAGCCTATGAGGCCGCGCCCTTCTTTAGACGCTCAACGAGCTATTCGCTAAAAGCTAAATTAAGCAACGAACTTCTCGAAGTACTTGATGGTGCGGACCATCTGAGAGGTGTAGGAGTTCTCGTTGTCGTACCAAGAGGTGACCTGAACGAGGGTCTGGCCGTTGCCGAGGTCAGAGCACATGGTCTGAGTGGCGTCGAAGATGGAGCCGTGGGTCTCGCCGATGATGTCGGTGGAGACGATGTCGTCCTCGTTGTAACCGAAGGTCTCGGAGATGGTGGCAGCGTAGGCCTTCATAGCAGCGTTGACCTCGTCGACGGTGACCTTCTTGTCAACGACAGCGTAGAGGTTGGTGATGGAGCCGGTCGGCGTCGGGACGCGCTGGGCGGCACCGATGAGCTTACCGTTGAGCTCGGGGAGAACCAGGCCGATAGCTTGGCAGCACCGGTGGTGTTAGGGACGATGTTGACGGCGCAGGCGCGGCTACGACGCTTGTTGCCCTTGCGCTGCGGACCGTCGAGCGGCATCTGGTCGCCAGTCCAGGCGTGAATGGTGGTCATGATGCCGGACACGATGGGAGCGAAGTCGTTCAGACCCTTGGCCATCGGGGCGAGGCAGTTGGTGGTGCAGGAAGCAGCGGAGATGATGTTGTCCTCAGCGGTCAGCGTCTCGTGGTTGACGTTGTACACGATGGTGGGCAGATCGCTGCCAGCCGGAGCGGAGATGACGACCTTCTTTGCGCCAGCGTTGATGTGGGCCTGAGCCTTAGCCTTGCTGGTGTAGAAGCCGGTGCACTCGAGAACGACGTCGACGTCGAGGTCGCCCCAAGGCAGGTTGTTGGCGTCGGCCTCCTTGTAGATCTTGATCTCCTTGCCGTCAACGGTGATGGAATCCTCGCCAGCAACGACCTCGTGATCGCGAGCGTAGTTGCCCTGCGTGGAGTCGTACTTCAGCAGGTAAGCGAGCATATCGGGAGAGGTGAGGTCGTTGATAGCGACGATCTCGGAGCCCTCATGACCGAACATCTGACGGAAGGCCAGACGACCGATGCGACCGAAGCCGTTAATAGCAACCTTTACTGCCATTGTGTCTCCTTTCGTAAGGCCCCCGCAAGCTACAGCGCCTGCCGTTGAGGCCCACAAACTAACCACTCGCCTAATATACCTTTTTTTGGACTTGAATTTCACGAGAATGGTCGAAATTGAAAATCAAATTTACGTTAAAACGTTTTAAAGAATAAAATAGCAGTTAAATCCGTATATAAGTCGATACTTTAAACTACCTGTTTGCTTCAATGAGCTTTTCAAGCCGTAAAACACGATGGTAGAGGGCCGACTTCGACAAGGGAGGGTCAGCCATCTCCCCCAGATCGCGCAGTGACAGATCGGATAGCGCTCGCGCAGGTCGCAAAAGACCGCCAAGCATCCGGAAGCGCATCGCGAAGGCCACGCTGCTCGAGCTCATCGATAAGCGCAAGCTGATGCTGGGCGGCACCCGCACTTCTGGTCTGGTTGGCGAGCTCGGCATTCACGCGACGGTTCACATCGTTCTTAACCAACTTGACCGCGCGCGCCTCCTCAATCTCGGCAACGCTGCGCTTGGCACCAATCAGCTTTAAAAGATGTTCGATCTCCTCGGCGCTCTTAATGTAGACAGCAAAGGACCCGCGCCGCGCGTTAACGCGCGCATGGACCCCAATCTGCTCCAATAGATCGCAAAGTCCCCGGGCATACTGCTCGCCCTGCACCGCGATCTCCAAATGAAAGTCGCCCCGGGGATCGGCCACGAAACCGCCGGCGATGAGCGCGCCGCGGATGTAGGCAAGCCTGCAGCAGGGACGGGCAATGATGTGCCGGGGAACACCAGCGACGAGCCCTCCCCTGCGGTCGAGAATGCCCAGCCAGCACCAGAGCCTTGTCCAGGTCGGGTTGATCGGGCAGGTGATGAGATAGTTACGGACCTTATGCAAGACCGATTTACGAACGGTGAATTCCGTTTGAGCTTAAGGATGCGATGCGTCGGTGTGATCATCGTGCGCGCGACGGCGCCCGTCTCGGTCGCGACCGTCAAACGATACCGCCCGGAGCCGGCCAGCGAAAGTGTACCGCTCACACGCGTCAGGGCGGCAAGCGTCGACAAATCGCAGTATTCACATTCGGGTTCGCAGCGCGCGAGCTCGTCACGCACCTCGGCGGTAAACGACATGCAGGCCTATGCTTTCGTGTTGGCGCGCGACAGGTCGCGATGGGAAATGCTCACGTGATATTGGGCACCTTCCAAATAACGTGCCGTGGCTTCGGCAATGGCAACGCTGCGGTGCTGGCCGCCTGTACAGCCGATGGCGATAGAAAGCTGCGGCTTGCCCTCTGCGATATAACCGGGCATGACCGTATCGAGCAGCTGTGTCCAAGCCTTCCAAAACTCCTGCGTCTTGGGATGGTCCAGAACAAAATCGGAGACCTTTTTATCGAGACCGGTCATCGTGCGCATCTCGGGATCGTAGAACGGATTAGGCAGGAAGCGGACATCGATCATAATGTCCGCCTCGACGGGCATGCCGTGCTTAAAGCCAAACGAGAACACGTGGACATCCATAAGCTGCTGGTCGGACAACTCGGAAAATGCCATACGTAGCTTGTTGCGCAGCGCAGAGGTGCGCAGACGGCTCGTGTCGATAATCATATCGGCTCGGTCGCGCACGCCCTGCAGCTGCAGGCGCTCGCGCTGAATGGCATCGGCCGTAGTCTCCCCCGGCTTGGCAATGGGATGACGGCGGCGATTTTCGCTGTAGCGACGAATCAGCACCTCGTCAGAAGCCTCCAGGAACACGATGTCGCAGCTCATCTCGCGCTCTTCGAGCGCGGCGACAGCATCGAGCAACTCGTCAAACAGTCCCTGGCTACGCAAATCGCAGGTAACGGCGAGATGCCTGCCCACGCCCGTATTGATGCCGACGAGCTCGGCAAGCTGGGCGATGAGACGCGGAGGCAGGTTATCGATGCAAAAATAGCCCATGTCCTCGAACACGTGCATGGCCTGTGTGCGGCCCGATCCGGACATTCCGGTGATGATGACGATATCGGGGATGCGCTCCGAGCGCTCCGCCGCATCCATGGCATCTCCCTTTTGCATGTGCTGCCTCCCGAAAACAAGCGCGGGACCCAGTCAACCCGGATTCCCGCGCGGTCAA
>ENA-OQHA01000588-OQHA01000588.1-human-gut-metagenome-genome-assembly--contig:-NODE-588-length-17630-cov-5.944181_pt1 | contig 17630 bp, 22 predicted proteins | sample MGYA00242558_ERZ504707 | MGnify/ENA primary metagenome ERZ504707 (study PRJEB26092, sample SAMD00036197) | human gut metagenome | host: Homo sapiens | study: EMG produced TPA metagenomics assembly of...
CGCTGCGCGAAGGAGGAACCGGAAGAGGGAAACCCTACGGACTAGCCGCGTGGCCACAAGACTCGCTCGGCCGTCTCTCGTTCCTCCTGGCCAACCGTTTCGGCGGCACGCATGGCAGTGGAGGAACGAGGCCGACGAATTGGATTGGGGCACCGGACTGGCCGAACTGCTCAAGGAAGCCGAATCACGGAAGGAGTGAAACGTGGCGCACAGCGCGATCATGAGCGTGCGCATCACCGGCAACGCCGATGATGCCGTCAAGGCGTTCGAGAAGACCACTACGAAGGCGGCCGCTTTCGGCAGCGCCATCGGCGGATTGGCCGTCAAGGGCGTGACCGCGCTGTGGGACACGGTAAAGGGCTTCGCCGGCGATGTGGTGAACATGTCGGACAGCACCGACAAGTTCATGAACACCATGAGCTTCGCCGGCATCGACACCAAAGCCGTGCAGGCAGCCGCGAAGGAAACCCGCAAATACGCCGACGACACCGTGTACGGGCTCGATGACATCCAGAACACCACCGCGCAGCTCGCGGCAAACGGCATCGGCAACTACATGGAACTGACCGAGGCGGCCGGCAACCTCAACGCGGTGGCCGGAGGCAACGCCGACAGTTTCAAGAGCGTCGCGATGATGCTCACCCAGACGGCCGGCGCGGGAAAATTGACCACGGAGAACTGGAACCAGCTTGCCGACGCCATTCCGGGCGCGTCCGGCAAACTCCAGGAGGCGCTGCTGAAGAACGGCGCGTATACGGGCAACTTCCGCGACGCCATGTCCAAGGGCGAGATCACCGCAGACGAGTTCAACAAGGCGCTCATGGACCTCGGCATGACCGACGTGGCGAAACAGGCCGCGACATCGACCAGCACCATCGAGGGAGCCATGGGAAACCTCGAAGCCGCCGTGACCGGCGGTCTGACCGACGCGTTCAACCTGTTCAAACCGGCCGTGACGGGCGGCATCAACGCCGCATCGGCCGCCGTGACCAGCCTCGCTACCACCGGTGTCCAGGGATTGCAGACGTTCTTCGGCCAGGTCAAGGACACCGGAGCGTTCACCTCGCTGCAGTCGGCCGCGCAGTCGGTCGGCGGTGGACTCCAATCACTGTGGACCGGCATCATGGCCGTCGTGAACGCGATGACCGGAGGACAGCCCGCCGGAACCGCGTTCGGCAACGCACTCAACACCGTCGCAACCGCCGCGCAGACGGTCGGCGGCTGGCTGAAGACCGCAGGCAACTGGATCAGCCAGAATCTGGATCTTGTGACCCCGCTCGTCGCCGCGATCGGCGGCGCAGTGGCAGCCGTCACCGCCGTGACCACCGCAATGCAGGTCGCCGCCGTCGCTCAGGCGGTACTCAACGCGGTCATGGCCGCGAACCCGATCATGCTGGTCATCACGCTCATCGCCGCGCTCACGGCCGTACTCACCTACTTCTTTACCTGCACCAACACCGGCCGGGCCGTGTGGTCGAGCTTCACGAGTTTCCTGGGCTCCTGCGTGCAGGGCATCACCGGTTTCTTCTCCGGCCTCGGCTCCACCATCGTCGCATCTTCAGCTCGGCGGCGAACGGTGCTAGGAACGCGTGGAACGGCGTGGTCGGCTGGTTCCGAGGCCTGCCGGGCACCATTGGCGGTTTCTTCTCCAACGCCGGCAGCATCCTCGTCAACGCAGGCGCAAGCATCATCAACGGCTTCTGGGACGGCCTCAAAGGCGCCTGGAACAACGTGACCGGCTGGATCAGCGGCATCGGCGACTGGATCAAGCCCACAAAGGCCCGATCAGCTACGACCGTCGCCTGCTCATCCCCGCCGGCCAGGCCATCATGACCGGCTTCGCCCAGGCCTCAACACCGGGTTCGACAGCAACGTCGAAACCGCCATCGGCCGCGCCAACCGCAGACTAGCGGCCATGCCACTCAACCTCTCCGCCCAAGGCAACACGGCCACGCCAGCCGTGATCAACACCTGGAACGTGGAAATCAACGGCGAGGTCATCGACAAGGACGGCACCGCCAAGGCCATCAAACGGCTCCTGGCCGACTACGACGCAAGGAGGTCATGAGATAGATGCAGCAATGCTTCATGTTCATCGACACAGGCAACGGCACCGGCTGGACACCGGTGAACGATTCCACCAAGGATGTAGCGGCCCTGGACTCTTTCACCATCGATTGGGGAAGTGACGGCATCGACGAACAACCCGAACCTGCCGTGATGTCGTTCACCCTCCGCGACCGCACCGGACGGCTCGCAGGCCAGGCATTGACACTGGCCGGCATGAAAGTGGTCGTCCAATTCTCCAACCAGCCTCGATGGATGGACCTGACGCCAGCGATGGCTGCTGGCGCGATCTGCGCATCCCCATCGACTCGCTCCACAAGATGTATTCGCCAGACTCGCCAGACTCGCCAGACTCGCCATCCGAAACAATGTTCGCCGGCAGCGTGTCCACCGGCGGCAGCATCGAACCGGCCAGCGACGGCGGATGGCTGCTCAAACTCTCCGCCACATCGAGGATGGCCATATGGAAACGCCTGCAATCCCAAGGACCGACAGACACGGCCGCGAAATGGAACGGCGCGCACTGGATAGGCACGCCATCCGCACGCCTCAAGGAGATGAACCGCAGGGCCTCGGCGCAGGGAGCGCCGGAAGCCCAACTGGACGGGCTCGCCCTGCCGTCAAGCGTCGCACCATACACGCCATCCGACCACCCATCGCAGCTCGACCTGCTGCACCGGCTCACCGTCGGGCCACGACTCCCTCAATGGCACGAAGTCTACGACGGCGCGGCATCTACCATCAGGCCGCTGTTCCTCGCCGACCCAATCGCCGTGCATCTGTCAACCGATGGCCGACTCAACGTCCTCACCGACGGAGAGACACGATACGCACTCTCGGCGGCCGACATCGAGGCATCGACGGATCTGAGCATCACCGAACCTTTGACACAGGTCGTCATCAACGCGAAACGCGTCAAATCGGACAACGGCAAGCTCTCTTTCGACGACGTGGAGATCACGATGGGAGACCAGGACCGTCTGCCACCACAATTGACCGTCATGCAGAAGAGCCTCACCGTCGATTCCGACATGCTCGCCGTGGACGACTCGGGCGGTGTATGGAACAGCGGCGGCACCTCGAACGTCAGCGCCACGGACCGCGCCAACATCGCGCAATGGCTCGAATCGCACGACCTGCGCATGGTACCGGAGACAGTGACGTTCAACAGCACGCGAATCGACCCGGCACGCCGGCCATGGCTGTACAAGGCAAGCCCATCCGGCCCATTCATCATCGTCAAGGCCAAATCGTCGGCCCTGACCGGCTCAGACGGCCGACCGTCCTTCACCGGCCCCATCACGACCATCGGCGGGACGCTCTCATACCGGTGGCGTTCGGGCAAGCCCACACTCACCCAGGAAGCGACGCTGGCCGCGCTCCGGCCGCTGCTGACGGAACGGATCACATGGGCCGACCTGCCCACCCTCAGCTGGCAGCAGCTCGACCTGCACATCTGCGACCTCTCGATGATCCAGATCATCGACACTTCTTCGCCCACCGCCGAAAAGGAAGGAACACAATGACAGCAACAACACCCATCTACGGGCTCTCATATCCGGAAGGCTCCGACCTCGTGTCATCTGCGGCGGGGTCGTTCAAGGTCATGGCCGACACGGTAGAGCAGGCGCTTTACACGGTCGACCAGCGGTCCACCCCAGCCGGTGCGACACCTGTGATCGCTACCACGCTCGAATCGCTGAAGGCACAGACGGCCACGGTCGGCCAGACCGGCTTCGTCACCTCGGACGGCGACAACACCGGCCCGTACATCTGGGACGGGACCAGCTGGCATCACGCACACTGGTACACCGCCGATGACAAAGCCAAAACAACGCTCGTCAACAAATCAGGCTGGAAATGCGAATACATGATGAAACATGGATTCGTTTACGTCACGGTTAATCTTTCGGACAGTGGCACCAAAGGATGGAGCGAAAGCCAAATGCCAGGCACACTCCCCGAAGAAGCACGACCGCCGCTCGAACTGAATTTCGCACCGATGTGCTCCAACAACAATTCAATCGGTGTATTCATCGTCAAACCCACCGGAGTCATCGTCTACTCGCGTCGCGGAGGCGGGCAAATCTCCGACAATCGTTATGCAACCATGATGTGGCCGGCCGCATGACGGATCTCATCATCGCCATCGTCGGCGCGGTCGGCGCGGTCGTCGGCGCACTGGTCTCCACCCTCTCGGCCGCCGCCAAGAACAAGATGGAAGCCTACAGGCTCGCACAGAAGATGCAGGCCGACAACCAACGCCTCTGGCAATGGAACCGGCAACTCATCGACCACATCTACCGCCGCGCCCCACCACCACCGCCGGAACCACCTGAAGACCTTTTCAACTAAGAACGGAGCCAACATGAGCGACATCATCTGGAAAGGAAGCCCGAACCACTACGTGGGACGCAACGGCTACGGCGTCACCCACATCACTTTGCACATCATGGTCGGATACCTAGCCGGCACCGATGCCACGTTCGCCAACCAGTCAAGCCGCGCCTCGGCCCACTACGGCATCGGCGCGACCGGAGAGATCCACCAATACGTGTCGGAACTCGACGGCAGTTATTCCGACGCGAACTACGCGTCTAACAATTCGACATCAGCATCGAGCATGAGGGAGGAATGTCCAACGGCGCGGTCTGCACCCAGGCGTGCATCGACGCAAGCGCGCGCCTCTGCGCCGACATCGCGCTCAGGTACGGGTGGACGAAACTGTGGCACGACGGGCTGAAAGGCAACGTATGGCTACACCGGGAGATCCCAGGCACAGACCACCTCGCCTGCCCCGACCTCGCACCCAACGGCCTGCCATACAAGCAGATCATCGACAAAGCAAATCAGATACTCGAAGGAGGCTCCATGTCAAACGCAGGAGACGAAGTATGGAACTGGGCCTACAAGCCAACGGGAAGAACGCCACACCGGGCGGCAACATGTACAACCTGCTCGCCTACGAGCTGCCGCAGCGTGTCCGTGACAGCATCATGCAATACAGCTACAAGGGCTCAGCACCGGGCGGCAACATCTACAACACAATCTGCTTCGAGATCCCAGGAATGCTGAAACAGCTCACCAAAACCATCGAGACGCAGCAGCAGCAGATCAGCGAACTGTCCGAAAAAATCAGCAAGCTGGAAGGGACCACGAAATGACCGACACGACGGAAAACCGACTACCGACGGCCAACACAACGGAATATGACGCAATGCCAGTCTCGGCGCAGATCATGGCCGCCACCGATGACGACGCCGAGGCATCGACGCCGAGAATCGACGGCGGCACAATATCCAGATTCCTCGTGCTGCTCCTTGCGCTTGTCAACCAGGCACTGACCATGTTCGGCCATCCGGTGCTCAACATCGATGACACGACCATCACGCAGCTCGTGAGCCTCGCATGGACAGCCGGCAGCGCCATCTGGTGCTACTGGAAGGACAACGACGTGACCACGAAGGCTCGCGTCAAAAAGGCGAGGCTATCGGCACGTCACGCGGCCTAAATAAGACGGACGGCCGCCATGGCTTCTCTCAGACGGCCGTCCGGCATCGCCACGTAATGCTCCGTGGTCTCAACCGATTCATGGCCGAGCAGTTCCGCGACCACGAACAGGTCGTGTGTGGCGGCGTATGCGTGGTGGCAAAACGGTGCCGCAACGTGTGCGCGGCGTACCCGTCCGGCAGCAGGCGGCTGATGTGGTCCCCGATATAGGACTCCTCGACGTGGCCGCCGAACCGGCCAGGGAACAGGTAGCCCCGCGCGTCCATGATGATGCCGGCCAGATCGTCCGGCAACGGCACTATGCGCTGCTTGTCGCCTTTGCCGCGCACGATCAATGACCGGCCGGCGCTGTCTGCCACCACGTCATCGCTGTGGACCCGTGCGATCTCACCACGCCGCAGCCCGCACTCCGCACCGAGCCGGATCATGAGTTTTTCCGACGACGTGGCCTTCTCCATCGCCGCAGCGATGTAACGGTCCGGGCATGGTCTGGGATGCGCGTGCGGCTTCTTCACCCTTGGCACGTCCAGACTCGGATCATCCGACCGTCTGCCGCTTTTATGCAGCCATCGGAAGAACGACGATATGGTGTTCCTGTACGCTTTGCGCGTCTCGGGTTTCCATTGCTGCCGTGCGAACGCCTGCACGATCTGCTCCGTGGTCACGTCTTCGGGACCTGATGGCATGAGCAATGTCGCGAGATGCACCATCTTGTATCGACGGCTTTTGATTGTCTGTGCTGATAGGCCGGCCGCCCTAAGGGTGTCAGTCCACCCGTTGATGCTTTTGCGCCATGGGACCGGTGCGCTGATCTTGTTTCTCATGATTCATCATGCACCCCTAGCTTTAAGCGACTAAACTGAGCTGGATAAGCTCAGAAGCCCCATGGATTTGAACCGTGGACCTCTGGTGTCCCCAGAGTCATGGTTCAAATCCATGCCCCGCTACCAATTGAAACCGGAAACCTTTTGGTTTCGGTTTTTTGTTTTCCCCAGGACGTTTCGCTCCTTTTATATAAAGTCCCCATACATATCGAACGCAACCGGCACACACAACGTATGATCATGCCGCCGCAGCCTTCATAATCGAACATAATCGCAAACCATGTATTAAAACGCTTTACCAAAAGTATTTGAAGAAAGTACTTGTAGCCGCATCGCCGTAATCGTTACGAAAAAGGGAAATCACAAAAAGAACACAACTACCTCTATAATCGGCTATATGAATGAAGCAACATCATCAAGCGCGACACCGCGCACAAAGGCAACAGCAAAGACAACAGCCAAGGCAGCGGCCACAAAGACAACGAGGACAGCCGCGAAATCAACCGCAAAGACGACAACTAAAAAACCAACCACCAAGCGCACTTCCAAGCCGAAAACCGCAACGAAGCGAACCGTCGGCGAAACTCCAGCACCTATCATCAACCGCACCAGCCCGGAACAGTTCGGCCGCGTAAACGTTCTTGGCATCACTCCGTCCGCCGAAAACGGCCTGTACCCGGCTCGCGTGGAGCTTGGCGAGGCATTCAAGGTCACCGCGCAGGTGTTCATCGAAGGCCGCACCAAGGCCGGTGCCACCGTGTCCGTGCGCAACACGCGCGGCACCGAGAAGGCCCGCTTCCCCATGACCTGCACCAACCCCGGCCTGGACCGCTGGGAAGCGATGGTCAAGATCGGCGACCACAGCGACCTGAAGCCGTGGGAAGATGCTACGCCGACGTCAAGAAGCAGCTCGGCGAATGGCACATCGTGGTCGAAGGCTGGGAAGATACGTACGCTTCCTGGCTGCACGACGCGCAAATCAAGGTCGAGGTCGGCGACGATGTGGAGAACGCGCTGGAATCCGGCGCGCAGCTGCTGGAACGTTGGCTGGCGCACGCGATTCCAAGCTGACCGCCGATGACAAGAAGACGCTGCGCGAAGCCGCGAAGACCGTTGCCGACAAGTCGCTCGACGCGACCGCGCGTCTTGCCGCAGCGACCACCGACGCAATCGCAAGCCTGCATGAAACCAATCGCTGCGCGACGGCCTGAGCGCGTCGAATCCGCAGCGCTTCCGCGTGGAGCGTCCGAAGTCGAGCTTCGCCGCATGGTACCAGTTCTTCCCGCGTTCCGAAGGCGCGTATTTCGACGCCGACGCAAGATCGTGCAGGGCACGCTGAAGACGGCGCTGTCCGGCCTCGACCGCGCGAAGGCCGAAGGCTTCGACATCGTGTACCTGCCGCCGATCTTCCCGATTGGCGTGACCAACCGCAAGGGCCGCAACAACACGCTGATTGCCGGACCGCACGATCCGGGCTCCCCGTTCGGCATCGGCTCCGAGCTGGGCGGCCACGACACCGTCGACCCGCTGCTCGGCACCATGGACGATTTCAAGGCGTTCTGCGCGCACGCGCATGAGCTGGGGCTGGAAGTGGCACTCGACTTCGCGCTGCAGTGCTCGCCTGACCACCCGTGGGTCAAGCAGCATCCGAACTGGTTCCGCACCAAGCCGGACGGAACGATCGCATTCGCCGAGAATCCGCCGAAGAAGTACCAGGACATCTATCCGATCGATTTCAACGCCGACATGGAAGGCATCGAAGCGGAAACCGAACGCATCATGGACCTGTGGATCAAGGCCGGCGTGACGATCTTCCGCGTGGACAACCCGCATACCAAGCCGGTGCGTTTCTGGCAGGACGTGATCGCCGCCGTGACGAAGAAGCATCCGGAGACGCTGTTCCTGGCCGAGGCGTTCACCCGTCCGGGCATGATGCGCGCGCTGAGCTATGCCGGCTTCACGCAGTCGCACTGCTACTTCCCGTGGCGCAACACCAAGGAGGAGCTTGAGGAGTATTTGGAGGAGACCAACGGCGACGGTGGTTTCTACCAGCACAACACCTTCTGGCCGTCCACGCCGGACATCATGACCGCCTACCTGCGCGACAACGGTATCGCCGGTCACGCGGTGCGCGCGGTGCTCGCCGCGATGGGCTCTCCGAGCTGGGGCATCTACAACGGCTATGAGCTCATCGAGAACAAGCAGCGTCCGGGATTCGAAGAGCAGATCGACAACGAGAAGTACGAAGTCAAGGTGCGCGATTGGGACGAGGCCGACAAGTACGGCATCTCCGAGCTGCTCACCTCGCTCAACAAAATCCGTTCCGAGCATCCGGCATGCCGCAGCTACCACAACCTGCACGTCCTGCCGAGCGACGATGCGGGCGTGGTGGCGTTCCTGCGCCAGACCCCGGCCGAGCTTACCGGTACCGGCAAGCCGGATACGGTGATCGTGGTGGTGAACCTCGACGGCCACAACACGCACCAGTCCATCGTGCACATCGAACTGCCCGACTTCGGTTTCGCCACCGACAAGCCGCTCAAGGTGCGCGACGAGCTGACCGGACGCGAGTTCGATTGGGGCTGGGACAACTACGTCTCACTGGCACCGTGGGCCGACGTGGCGCACGTGCTGACGGTGGTCGAGGACTGAGTGAGTTTGGGTGCTAGGCACTCTGCCTAGCACCCAGCCAGCACAAAACACATAGATCAAGGGCGGGTTGAAGACGTTTCTCACGTTTTCAACCGGCTTTGTGCACTCCGTAGGTGGTTTTTTTGATTCCGTAGGTGCTCTCCGGTCAATCCACGCAAACAGAATGGCTGAAATCAAGCCTTTTTGCCGCAGGGATACCAGAGCCAACCACCTACGGAAGAGCAAAACCACCTACGGAATTGTTCTTCCAACGTTCCAAGGCAGGATAGTCAATCACAATCGGCCAAAAAGATGTTGACCAGCGAGCGCATCACGCCTTATCTCCCCAGCACTGAGCACCATTCATATAGGTATCCGGAAAATGGTGCCGACATGGCGTGAAAGCGGGTATCCTAAGTAACGAACTACTGCTGATCATATCGATCAAGGAGAAAACAATGGCAGAAACCTTCAACGTCGTGGTGGAGATCCCGCGCGGTTCCAAGAACAAGTACGAAGTGGACCACGAGACCGGTCGCGTGTTCCTGGACCGCACCCTGTTCACCTCCATGGGCTACCCGGATGACTACGGCTACATCGACGGCACCCTGGGCGAGGACGGCGATCCGCTCGACGCTCTCGTCATGATCCCGAACTCCGTGTTCCCGGGCTGCGTGGTGGAATGCCGCGCCGTCGGCCTGTACCACATGGTCGACGAGGCCGGCGGAGACGACAAGGTGCTGTGCGTGCCGGCTGATGTGCGTTTCGACGACATCAAGGATGTCGAAGATGTTTCCGAGTACCACAAGGCTGAAATCAAGCACTTCTTCGAGCAGTACAAGGCTCTGGAGCCGGGCAAGGAAGTCCTGCCGGGCGATTACTGGACTGGCGCCGCCAAGGCCGAGGAGGAAATCGTCGCAGCCCGCAAGCGCCTCGCTGATAGCGAGAAGTGATCGCTTCTCCCCTTTTTATGTCAAAGCCCACTGCCCCCGACAGTGGGCTTTTTCTCTTTTCCAGCCAGTGGAGGCCAGGTGCCGTTGCGGGGAGTCCAACGGACCAAAGCGTCCGATTTCTTCGTACCGCGGTATAGTGGTCTCTTGTAATTTTCGGCATGCGAACAGTATTCGCTGAATTCAAAGCCCGCGGGACACCATCGATCCGCGTGCGGCAGTTCTGTGTCGGTACTCCTAGGCGTAGGCGGAACGCAATCCGTCGAGGCCCATCCCGTGGGGAGACCGGCGGGATGAACCTTTTCACCAGCTATGCTCATTCAGATTCTGCTTATTGGCGTGTCCGTGTCCATGGACGCGTTCGCTGTCTCCATTGGCAAAGGCCTGACCGTCAAGAAGCTTCGCGGCGTCGATGCGTTCAAAACCGCCCTGTGGTTCGGCGGATTCCAGGCGCTTTTCCCTCTGCTCGGCTATTTCGCGGCCAGCACGTTCAGCAAATACGTGACCGCCGTGGACCATTGGATCATTTTCGGCATACTCGCCTAATCGGCGGCAATATGGTACGCGAGGCGTTCGAAGAGGACGAGGAGAACGCCAAGGAAACCCCTGAATTCGATTGGAAGCACATGCTGCCGCTCGCCGTGGCCTGCAGCATCGACGCATTCGCGGTCGGCGTGAGCTTCGCTTTCATGACGCTCAACATCTGGCTGTCGGTGGTCATCATCGGCATCACCACCGGCCTGTTCTCCGCCGCCGGCCTGTATATCGGCCGCGCGTTCGGCTCGCGGTGGCAGAAGCCCGCGCAGATCGCCGGCGGCATCGTGCTGATTCTTATCGGCGTGAAGGTGCTGTTCGAGCATCTCGGATTCCTCGGTTGACTGCCAATCCAACATAATAAAAGCCCGTAATCATTGCGATTACGGGCTTTGTCATTAGAACAGCCGTTTACAGCACGACGATGGCGAGCGCCGCCAGACCGACTGCGAGACCGGTCAGCATGACCGGCAGCAGTGCGAGGCCGATCCACGGCGAACGCGCATCCGGCTCGGGGTCGGCGTCGCGGTGCCAGAAGTACGAGCACACGGTGAGCGCCACGCCACCAATACCGTCACGATCGCGGCGACGACCATGTCGTGGTCACGTTGCTGAACATGTCCACCGTGGCTCCGGAGGCAGCGGACATGGCGGCGGCCCTGGAATGCGTTGTCGGCAGGAGCACCGGCAGGAAGCACCAGCCCGCGCTGGCGATCATGGCGACGCCTTCGACCACGCTGTGCGACAGCGAGCGAATCAGGTGCGTGCGGTTTTCGCGGGCCATCTGCCGGCCGAAGGATACGATGATCAGCACGATCAGCAGTCCGCCCACGCCGGCGATCCACGCTTCCTCCATGGAGAAGCTTTTGCCGCCATCCAGGCCGGCGGGGAAGATCACATTGCCCAGCATCACGGTCGTGGCGCAGATCGCCGACAGCAGGCCTGCGATCGCGGCGATCACATGGCCGGCGACGCCGTCGCGGAACGGACTGAACACCACCAGCAGCACGACCATCGCCAGCGAGGCGATGATCGTGAACGGAACCGCGGCCGGTTTGGCGGCGTCGCCGTACATCATGCCGGGAACCAATGCGAGCGCCACCAGCACCACGTATGCGATGATCTGAATCGCCAGGACCTTGGCAAAAGCGACTTTCCGCGTGGCTTCCTGGGCGGTGGCCTTCTCAGCGGTCATCTCGGACCCCCTTTTCATATTGTGGTCATTCCGTATGCAATATGAATAAATGTAGCCGTAAGTGTCCACATACTTCGGTTACAATCGAGGAAACGCCGATAACACATACCGAGTGTACAATCGCGGCATCAGTTATAGGGAACATGAGGGAGCTGACGTGACGGATCTTACGCTTATGACGTTCGCTAGCGACCCGGCCACCGTTCTTCCCTCGCTGGCGTTGCTGTCCCACCGCGTGCGCGTTCTGCCGATGGATGCGGCGAGCTTGGTGAAGATGCCGGAGAACACCATTCTTTTCCTTGATGCGCGTGACGACCTGGCCACCGCCAAAACGCTGTGCCGTCTGATTCACGCGTCGGGACTGTCCACGCCGATCGTGCTCATTCTCACCGAGGGCGGCTTCACCGTGGTCAATTCGCAGTGGGGCATTGCCGATGTGGTGGTGGCTACGGCGTCCCCCGCCGAGGTGGAGGGGCGTTTGCGCCTGGTTTCCGAACGTGGCAACGCGCCGGTCAACGCGGCGTCCGGTTCGGGCGAGCAGGGCGTGCAGAACGAGGATGGTCTGATCCGTTCCGGCGATTTGGTGGTGGATACGGATGGCTATACGGCCAGTCTGCACGGCCATCCGATCGACTTGGCGTACAAGGAGTTCGAGCTGCTCAAGTATCTGGTGCAGCATCCGGGCCGCGTGTTCACGCGCGCGCAGCTGCTGCAGGAGGTGTGGGGCTACGACTATTACGGCGGCACCCGCACTGTGGACGTGCATATCCGTCGTCTGCGCGCCAAGCTGGGCGGCGAGTACGAGCATCTCATCGGCACCGTGCGCAACGTCGGCTATCGTTTCGATCCGCCGGAAGAGAATGAGCATGAGGCCGCGGCCAAGGATGCGGCTCACGGCGAGTCCGGCGAAAGCTGACTTTTTCTTGCGATCATTCCGTTGATGTTCGACGGGTTTCGTTTGTTTTCATTGGCCTTTCGCTGATTTTCTGTTGTTTTTTGCTGATTTTCTGTCGTTTTTTCGATGGATTTTCGCTGTTTTTGCCGATTGCGACGTTTCCATAGGTTTTCCGCGTTCGTCCGCATGCGAGGGGTAGCTGGAGGCATGCTCGGGAATCGAAGAAGGCGCGGATCGCGCGCATGCATCAGGAATACGAGCAGTTGTGCGTGGAGATTCCCGATCCGAATGCGCGTTGAACTTCAATTCTCCTTTCGAACTGCTGGTGGCTACGGTGTTGAGCGCGCAGACCACCGACAAGCGCGTGAACATGGTCACGCCGGAACTGTTCGGCGAATATCCCGGTCCGGCGGAGCTTGCCGCCGCGAATCCCGAGCACGTCGAGGACATCATCCGCACCATCGGCTTCTTCCGTACGAAAGCGCGCAATATCATCGGGCTGTCGCATGAGTTGTGCGTGCGATTCGGGGGCGAGGTGCCAGCCGATATGGCTTCGCTGGTCAGCCTGCCGGGCGTGGGCCGCAAAACCGCGAACGTGGTGTTGGGCAACGCGTTCGGCGTGCCCGGTTTTCCTGTGGACACGCATGTGATTCGTGTGACTGGGCGATTGCGGTGGCGGTCCGACTGGGCGAGCCCCTCCCCTGACCCGGTGGCCATCGAACGTGAGGTCACCGCCTGCTTCCCTCCCGAAGAATGGACCGATCTGTCTCACCGTTTGATATTGCATGGCCGCGCCATCTGCCATGCGCGAAAACCGGATTGCGCCGACTGCCCCTCAACGACACGTGTCCGAGCGCGTTCGCCGCGTGATTCCGACGCATGCCAGCCGCCGCGCCGGCACTCCGTCGAATCGCACCCGGCCATCGGGCGTGTAGCACGCGTCAACTAGACTCGGGTGCATGGATGAAAACGGGCGGAAACGTAATCTGAAAGCCGAGGCGACGCGCTGGCTGATCTTCTTCGGCGTCGCGATCGTGCTCAGTGTGCTGCTGTGGCTGGGACTGTCGCTGACAGGCCGCAAGAATCCCATCACATCCTTCGGCACGCTCGTCTCCGACTCGTCGGTGACGTCGGCATCGAAGGCAATGCGCCGAAATCGCTTGACATCCGCACCGAACAAGGCACCGCCGTGGAGCAAGCGCTGCTCGGCAACGTATACGAAACGCTGGTGTCACGTAGCGAAACCAACAAGCTGCAGCCGGGAATCGCCAGCTCCTGGCAGGCTTCCGACGACGGTCTCACGTACACGTTCACGTTGAACGGCGGCATGACGTTCGCCAATGGGCACAAACTCGACTCGTCCGACGTGGTCTGGTCGCTGCAGAACGCCGTCAACAACCATTACGTGGGAGCCGACCAGCTTGGTGATCTGAAGGAAATCACCAATCCCAATGCGAATACGGTGGTCATCACGCTCGCCAAGCCGAATCCGCGGCTGTTGCGCGCGCTGGCCGGCCGTGCAGGCATCGTGTACGACGCGGAAAGCAAAACCAACTATGCGAAATCGGCGGTCGGATCGGGACCATTCACCGTGTCAACCGCGGACCAATCGCAAATCGCGCTGCAACGCAACGACTCGTATTGGGGCAAAAAAGCCGCATCATCGCAAGTGACGCTCTACTACTACGCCAACGAGGAATCCATGGCCGATGCCATGAAAGCCGGCAAAATCAGCATGGCGCTGCCGCTGAGCGCTTCAACCGCCTCGGAACTGGGCAAAACCAACGGTATTACCGCGGACAGCGGCATCAGCTTCGACAAGGTGATGCTCGCGTTCAACAACGACAACAACAGCCCCTTCTCCGACGAGCAGATCCGCAAGATGACGCGATACGCCATCGATGCGAAGACCATCGCCAAGAACGCGCCCGACGCGTACGCGCCGCTGGGAGGGCCAATCAGCCGCTGGAAGACGGGTATGAGGACCTGAGCGGACTGTACCCCTACAACCTCGAACAGGGGCAACGGATGCGCACGTATTTCGGAGTGAACTACATCGCGCCAATCGACATTCTGGTGCCGAAGGAATACGAAAGCATCGGCAACGACGTGAAAACCGCCATCGAAAACCTCAACATCAACACCAATCTGGAAGTGCTCGATTCCGCCGCGGACGTGACGGAACGCATGAACGCCGGCACCTATAACATCGCGCTGACCACCATGAGCGACGAAGGTGACGCAAGCGTCTTCGACAACGGCCAGTCCGTGTTCCATTTCGAGAACGGCGACGCGCAGCAGCTTACGCCAATGCCATGGCCGCGACCAACGACAACGATTATCAGCCCGCATGCGCGATTACGCGCGCGCCGTCAGCGAAAACGCGGCCAGCGACTGGCTGTACACACGTAAGAACTTCCTTGCCGTTTCCGATGGGCTGCAGGGGTATCCGAAGAATCTGACCGACCGTCTGCTGCCGTTGAACAGATTGACGCTGCACTGATTTTTCCACGGTTTTTTATGTGGATTTTCCGCGATTTGCCTGCGATTCCGGCATTCGGTTCGATAGGCGCTGATACGACGGCAGTTGTCACATTCGCTTTCTAGACTAGCGACTATGACTGAAAGCCAAGATAACACCATCAACGCGAACCTCACGCCGCTGCCCGACAGGGTCGGCGTGGACGGTCTCGAAGACAAGTGGCGTGGCGTCTGGGACGAGAGCGGAGTCTACAAGTTCCAGGCACCCGCGACCGCAAGGCCGTCTATTCCATCGATACCCCGCCGCCCACCGTTTCGGGCCACCTGCATGTGGGCCACGTGTTCTCCTACACGCATACCGATGTGATCGCGCGTTTCAAGCGCATGAACGGCTACGACGTGTTCTACCCGATGGCTGGGACGACAACGGCCTGCCGACCGAACGCCGTGTGCAGAACTATTACGGCGTGCGCGTGGACACTTCCCTGAAGTACGATCCGAATTTCGTGCCGCCGTTCGAAGGCACCGATGGCAAGAAGATCGACGCCAAGGACCAGGTGCCGATCTCCCGTAAGAACTTCATCGAACTGTGTGAAAAGCTCACCGCCCAGGACGAGAAGCAGTTCGAGGCGCTGTGGCGCTCCCTCGGCCTGTCCATCGACTGGTCGCAGACCTACCACACCATCGGCGAGCATCCGCAGCGCGTGGCCAGAAAGCGTTCCTGCGCAACCTGCTCGCGGAGAGGCGTATCAGAAGGACGCCCCGGGCCTGTGGACGTGACGTTCCAGACCGCAGTGGCGCAGGCCGAACTGGAATCGCGCGAATACCCGGGCTTCTACCACAAGTTGGCCTTCCGTTTCGAAGACGGCACCCCGATCTACATCGAGACCACCCGTCCGGAACTGCTGGCCGCCTGCGGCGCGCTGATCGCGCATCCGGAGACGAGCGTTACAAGCAGTATTTCGGCCAGTACGTCTACTCCCCGCTGTTCCATGTGAAGGTGCCGATTCTGGCGCATAAGGCGGCGGAAATGGACAAGGCGCCGGCATCGCCATGTGCTGTACGTTCGGCGACGTGACCGACGTCGAATGGTGGCGCGATCTGAACCTGCCGCTGCGTTCCATCATCCAGCGCAACGGGCGCATCGTCATGGACACCCCGGATTGGATCGAAGACGAGGAAGGCAAGCGTATCTTCCAGGAGACCGCGGGCAAGACCACGTTCTCCGCACGTAAGGTCATCGTCGACGAGCTGCGCGCTGCCGGCGATCTGGACGGCGAGCCGACCCCGACCAAGCGTATGACGAACTTCTACGAGAAGGGCGACAAGCCGCTCGAAATCGTCACCTCCCGCCAGTGGTACCTGAAGAACGGCGGCACCGACGAGAAGCTGAACGCCGAGCTCATCGCACGCGGCAAGGAACTGAACTTCCACCCGGATTTCATGCGCGTGCGTTACGAGAATTGGGTGCACGGCCTCAACGGCGATTGGCTGATCTCCCGTCAGCGCTTCTTCGGCGTTCCGTTCCCGCTGTGGTACCCGGTGAAGGAGGATGGCACCACCGATTACGACCATCCGATCACCCCGAGCGAGGACCGTCTGCCGATCGACCCGACCGACGATGTGCCGGAAGGCTACACCGAGGATCAGCGTGACGTGCCGGGTGGCTTCACCGCCGAGCCGGACATCATGGACACCTGGGCGACTTCGTCGCTCACCCCGCAGATCGTGACCCGTTGGGAGGAGCCGGGCGAAGAGAACCAGGCCATTTTCAACGCCACCTTCCCGATGGACCTGCGTCCGCAGGTCAGGACATCATCCGCACCTGGCTATTCTCCACCATGGACCGCGCGCACTTGGAGAACAAGTGCCTGCCGTGGTCCAACACCACGCTGTCGGGCTGGATCCTCGATCCGGACCACAAGAAGATGTCGAAGTCCAAGGGCAACGTGGTCGTGCCGGACAAGCCGATCAAGCAGTTCGGCGCCGACGCGGTGCGTTACTGGGCCGCGGCCGCACGTCTGGGCCTGGACGCCACGTACGACGAAGGCCAGATGAAGATCGGCCGTCGTCTTGCCATCAAGCTGCTCAACGCCACCAAGTTCGCGCTGGCCATCGGCCGTGAGGACGAGAACCATCACGTGGGCGCTCCGGCAGTCGCCGCATGGAACCCGGCCGACGTGACCGAGCCGATCGACCGTTCCGCGATGTCCAAGATGGCCGCCGTGGTCCGCGAAGCCACCGACGATCTCAACAACTACGAGCATTCCAAGGCTCTGGAAGTCATCGAGAACTACTTCTGGCAGTTCTGCGACGACTACATCGAGCTGGTCAAGAACCGTGCTTATGGCACCGCCGATTCCACCGGCAACGTGCCGAGCGAGGCCGCGGTGAAGTCCGCACGCACCACGCTGGGCCTGGGTCTTGATGCGTTCGCGCGCCTGCTGGCCCCGTACCTGCCGTATGCCACCGAAGAGGTGTGGAGCTGGATGCATGAGGGCGAAGGCTCCGTGCACCGCGCAGCATGGCCTGCGGCCGACGTG
>ENA-OQHA01000589-OQHA01000589.1-human-gut-metagenome-genome-assembly--contig:-NODE-589-length-17625-cov-5.007029_pt1 | contig 17625 bp, 16 predicted proteins | sample MGYA00242558_ERZ504707 | MGnify/ENA primary metagenome ERZ504707 (study PRJEB26092, sample SAMD00036197) | human gut metagenome | host: Homo sapiens | study: EMG produced TPA metagenomics assembly of...
CTCGCGCGGGAGCGGGTGAGCCCCGTCCTCCTGCAGAACTCCGCGAGGTTGCATGCCTGCGGGTCGAACCCGTCGCCCTCCTCCGCGGCCATCTCCCGGAGCGCCGCGTCTATAATCTCCTGTAGGTCATCGTGTCTCTCGTTCACCTCAATGGTCCTCCTAACGCCGGCGTGTTGGCACCACCAGCGTAGTGGCGGCGGGAGGCACGGTGGCCATTATTCGGTGACCGGGATTGGTCAAAATAGTTTGACTATTAGCGGCTAAAATCGCCCGGCGCTAACACTGGGACGGGCGGGCGGCCTAGCGAATTAAAATGGTGGCCACGGAGCAGCGACCGCGGAAGGAGCGGCAATGACATCGAACGTCCCGGCCACCACGATAAGAATCGATCCCGAGGTCAAAAGGGAGGCCGTGGCCGTGCTCGACGAGCTCGGGCTCTCCATGTCGGGCGCCATGAACATATTCCTCAGGGCGGTGATCCGCGAGGGCGGCCTGCCCTTCGACGTCAGGCTGGGATCTGAGGGGAAGGCTGACGGGGAGGGCGGGGACCGCGATGGACGGGGATAGCCCGATTATTTTCCGGTTCGACGAACAGCCGATCGTGTCAAATTTGGTCTAACAGAGCCAATGAAAATGCGATTGCGGGCCATAAAAGAGAGATGAAACAAATAGATGTTAGACAAACCACGCTGATTAAACTCAGATGTCGATTTTTCATCATTTTTCTCTTCTCGCCAAATCAAATTAACCTTTGAATATCCAGATGCAGTCGACCCAGAGATGCAGTTCCCAAATTAATTAATATGCAAGACAACTCGCTTGATACGTTGCACCAGATAAAACGATAAGACACTCAACATAGGGATTGTCTATTTGTTAGACAATCCACAACCAGCAGTCGAGCGCGATCAATGGTGCACAAACTTAGGAGCCCTAATGAGGGATAGCCGAAGGAACTGAATCAAACCATGTATTGAGCTCATTCATGATCAGACCTTTTCTCAAGCTCTTTTTCGAGCAGGGCAATCCTATGAGTAAGGTTTTTGATCGCCAAAACATGACGACTCGCGGCAACGCTAAGAGACAGAGAGATTGCAAGCAACAGCACGATTGCACCCAAAAAAAGGAAATTGGCCGGGTTGACAAACCCAATAGCTGTTGAGCAACTATAAATAATCTGAGGACATAAATCACAGATCAAGGCCGCCATACACATCAAAATCCACAGCAAAGAGTACTTAAGAAGCATCTTTCCGTTGGACACGAGACGTAAAACATAGACGAGGAATCCGCCGAAAAAGAGGGCCGCACCAATCCTCAAAATAAGATTCATTATTTGTCTCCCCTATGAACCCAGCACACAAGGATAATGGCTAACGTAACCTTGACCATATAGTAGACGGAAGAGAAGCCCCCGATAGATGAACGTCCACCTTGGCGCTCATTCATCTTTACAGGCGCTTCCATAACGGGAAGACCAAGCTTCATAGCCAAAGCAATCGACTCTGGCTCCGGGTAGTCATCAGGATAACTCTTGCAGAACAGGTCGATAGCATCTTTATTGCAGGCCCTAAAGCCAGAAGTGGGATCGGTGACCACCTTACCCGTAAGCAACTCGAGCAAAAATGAAAGCCACCTGATTCCAACACGACGCATAAAAGTTGATTGAAAACCATCAGTCTCAACCAGAAATCGAGAGCCTATCGCCAAACTCGCACCGCTCTCAATCAGCTTTACAAGCTCAGGAATATAAGAAGGATCATGTTGGCCATCGCCGTCAACCTGAATGTCGATATCATAGCCAAATCTCTGGGCATATTTATGGCCCGCTTGGACCGCTCCACCGATACCAAGGTTCTGCGGCAAATCCAATATGTTGATACCATGCTCTCGACAAAGCTCAAGCGTTGTATCTTGTGAGCCGTCGTTGATTACGACATAGTCATAACCCGCAGCTTTTATAGCTGCAACGGTATTGAGAATGCACTCCTGTTCGTTATAGGCAGGAATTATTACGAGAACACGCAGATGTCCTTTTGAACATGTCGTTGAAGTAAAAGACAATCGAGATTCATCCATTCCAAAAACAGTTGGCTCTTAGCGACGCCCAAAGAATTTGCGACTCTTACAGTCCAACGCATAGCTTAACTCAGACTTAAGTTTACTGTATCCTGTCTAACCATTAGGAAGTTACATCTCAAGCTTAGATATTTAGCTTGCTCAACTAGGGCACACATGGAGTCCCCATCCATCACCGCAGGAAAAGGACCCCTTGCAGTTCTGCCTCAAATACGGGGCGCATGTCCTGAGCGAACCCTCAACGCCGTCCCATTCGATCCAATCGAATCCAACTAATTGCCCACTCCTACTATAACCATGACCTATATCGCTAATTTAGAAAAAACGGATATACAGAAGCTCGAACATCACAAAATACAGCAGCGCAAATGGAGCCCCGAGCATAAAGGCTGTAACTTTAGCCTTCACCTCCTCATCGCAGTAAATAGGGAACCTGAGCAATAGACAGGCAAAAGGTATTATCAAAGGTATGAGATATCGCGCTTGGACACCCGCAACTGTCTGGCTTCCAACTCCTGTAAAAGCGATGTATAGAGCCAAAGCAACTAGGTGGCAAGTAGCAAGAACCAGGAATAGAGTCCAAACAATTCCGCAACGGCTAAGCTTTATTTTAGTATCTTTTTCATTATCAATAATGCAAATAGCTTCAAACAGCATGATGGGGAGATACGAAAGCCATGGGAACAGATTAGACACGTCCCCAAGATAAGCCATATTCGTTGATATTGAATTGAGAAACGCCGGGGTCAGCATCGATCCAAAAACGAAATTCGAGATTACAGCTATAGTTCCAACTGGATTTGCAAGCACTCCCGTCGTTTGACCAGCCGTAGAGACTTCGGAGCCACCACGTGCATCAGAAATATTATTTACGACAGATGAGAAATATGGCGTCAAGAAAGATAGGATCATAATGGCACAAACGAATAGAGCAGTACCAATCAAGATACGTCTTTGCTTGCTTGAAACATATTTATTTGCAGGAATTAAAAGCGCAAGTCCAAATAAGGGAAAATAAATCGCTTTAGCTGCAAACCCGATTGCAAAAGATAGTAGAAATGCGAAGAACGTTTTAGCAGAAATATCCTCTTCAGAAATAAGCATCTTCAACAAAAGAGCTGTTCCTAGCAAACTGAACGATATCACACAGATCATACGAGTAACTGGCTGCCATTAACACAGCAGACGGGAACAACGCAATACAAGTGAAAAGACATTTTCTGCAAGGGGCTATACGAATTGCGATTCCGCAGATAACTGCATACGCAAACAAATTAAAAATTTTACCCAATGCAAATTTGATAGAGAATGGGAGATGAAGCAAGCGACCCAAACAAAGGCCGATAGATGAAGGAATATAGCAATTTTAGAAAGAGCCACACTATCAAAACAATTAAAACGTTCGATACCTTCAGCTAAATCATTTTATCAGCCTCTCTGACCAATTGCTCAACAGAGCCACGGTTAAACTCTCTTGTTTCATCTATTGGGTACTTACCCAAAGCTGCATCCAAACTAAAGCCGTCCCCCATATAAAACTGCTCGACTATCATTCGGTCAGAATTTGTTATTTCAGCATTTGTGAGGTAGGAAAAACTGTTTGCATTTCCATAGTGGACCTCATCATCCCATGTCAAAAAATTTGTAACGGGAAAGCAAATAATTACGGATAGACCAATTGAGACAATGCATGCGAAAGCGAACAGTTCGGGCTTCAGATAAGAAATGCCCCCATTAATAGCAATCAATCCGATCAAAACCGTAATGGGCAAAGCAGACGCGAACAACACCGTCTTTGACTTATCGAGCGGAATGCCAATAAAAGCGATTAAAACAGCAAAGCCAACAAAAACCGCCAAATAAAAGAAACACTTCTTAGCATCAGTTTTCTTAACCGAGGTTACGAAGCTCTTCATCAGGCCATAGCAAAGCTCAATTCCCTGGAACGCTAAAACTAAATGAAAGCATATAACCAGACCTGAGATATTCCATGCACCAAGACCGAAGGGGCCAAACGTCTTCGCGCCAGCCAATATGATGAAAACTAGCAGAAAGCTGCTGAGGATACTGGACGCGACGAGAACGGTTATCTGACGAATAGCATCACCGCTCGACTGTGATTTCGGTTGCAAATATAAGCACGCAACAGCAACGACATCGCAAAAGATTCAAGAATGAATAGATTTAAATTCTTATAGTGCAATGATGTCGCGACAGCTAACAAAAGAAGTCCCAGCCCAAAGATGGCAAGCGCGTACTCGCTTTTCTTAATTGCAGGATTATTCAAAACGTGCATCTCCAACTAAAGACAAAATCGAATAGGATAAGTCGACAATAACAAATTCGGGTCTTAGATCCAACTTCACTCAAAAGCTAAGTAAAAGCCAGCCAAGTATCACTTAGCAAATACAAAACGCCTTCTCGACATCTATAGCAGTGGCGTCCCAGCTATATCGATTTTCAACAAGGGCCCTAGAGTTTCGAGACTGTAGAGAAAGCAGCTTTCGATCATCAAAAAGCCTGCATAATGCCGAAACCACCTCATCAGATGACATGGACTGAATTATCGTGCCGTAGCTATCATCTGGAATAAGCTCGTGCGCGCCTCCCACATCTGTTACCACAGCAGGCGTTCCGCAAGCTGAAGCCTCAAGAAGTACCGTCGAAAAGCCTTCGGACCGAGTTGGAAGACAAAGCACATCTGCTTGCTGAAGTAAGGAGGAAATGTCCTCTGCGCTACATCTCCCAAGCCAAAACAAGTTCGACGAACAGGCTTCCTTGACTTCATTGGCCAGCGGACCATCCCCTGCAAGAACAAAACAAATATCACGCTTGGTAATATCCTTTGCGCGAGCTGCCTCAATAATTGAATAAATTCCCTTTTCAGGAATAAACCGCCCAACAAAAGCCACAACTAAAGATGATTGAGGGACACCTAATTCTGATCGGAAATCTCTACCCGAAGAGATGCTCCTATAAATTGAAGCATTGATTGAGTTCGATATTACGCCCTTTGCACCGATATTAAAATGCTGAAGCCATTCAACGCTTTTAGAAGAAATCCCATAGAAATCAGGTTCAAACGTCTTTACGCGATCAGTAATCCAATCCTCATATCGGCGCACAAAATAATCAAGGAATGGCTGATTGAAAGAAAGATACGCTGAACCATGGTCGAGAACGACGGCCCTAGTGTTATGATCCACAGCAAACTTCAGCTTCGAGTGAGAGGGGGAAAAGCCTCGTGTTGATAAGTACGCCGTCCCACTCATAATCATCAAGGCTTTGCAGGAGCCGGTAATAATCGCCGGTTTTTTTGGGAAGAGGAAGCCTTCCATCAAGCAATGAAATACATGGAAGCCGAATTATCTCGAGACCGTTTTCGACTGAATGACCGACTCCTACGCGCATTGAATCATTAGTAACGATAACCACCCTGTCGCCGCGGGCAGCTAGGGCATGAGCGAGACCATCGACAAAATTGCCAATTCCACTAAGTTGCGGGTGATAATGATGGGTGAAAATACAAATAGAAGAACTCATTACATAACCTCATCTGGTAAAGATTTCATATCCTTAATTCTGCGCAGTCCAGACTTCACCATCCCCAAAGTCAAGCAGAAGAGGAAGATGGGTATGTCGATTTTCCGGCTCCGGAATTTTCTTCCATTCGCCATACATCGTTGTAAGATATTTATCCGTCATACGAGGAACGGGGAATTCACTGCCTTCGAAAACCGCACTGCTCAGAGGGAAAATCTCTGAAATAGGCACTGGCGCCATATTCGGCCAGCTTAACGTCAGACAATAATCAGAGACCTCACCCGTATTTGAGTCGGCAATACAGGAGTCGAACAAATCCTGGTAAGAGCATGCGCCTCGAGAAACCAGTCGTTCCACTACGTGTATAGCAGAACAACCAATTTGCTCGAGTTGTCCAAGGAACCCTTTATGAGGGACAACAATGGAAGAAGAGTGATATAAATAAGCTCTTTTCTGTGCAATTGATGCAGTTCGGACTTGTTTTGCACGAAGGCGTTTATCTGTATAGAGCTGGTCATATGGAAAGATGTCGACAAAAATACCCATCGAACTGGAAGCCTCTCGAGCCTCCTGATTCTCGAAGCGAGTTTCATCGCGATACACCTTAGCAAACATCGCAGCATAGCCAATAGTATTCCGCGATGTATGGAGCGAATATCCTTCCGGTAAACCATCCTCGGCTAAAGAGCAAAAGCGGTCATAGTCTGAACGCATCATTCCGATATCTATATCATCATCCCAAGGGATAAACCCCCTATGACGCATTGCTCCTAAACATGTTCCGCCATCAAGCCACCACCTGATGCCGTGCTTAGAGCAGAATGCAGCGACAACCTGAAGGATATCCAATTCAGTGTTTTGAAGCTTTAATAGCGCGTGAGCTTTAGACATCATCGGCCTATCTCTTTTCCCCAAACCATTCTTGCGTCTGTTTCCCCAAAACAAAAGACTGATAAATAAGGCAAATAGCATTGGATATAAGCGCCGTTACAGTAGGGCCATTTAAGCCAAACAACACTTGCGCGGGAGCCATGACAGCAACAGCACTGATTAAGGACAATATGCTGCCAACAAATACCCCTCGGTAGTTATCAAGAGAAACCAGCAAATCGTTGACAAACCAAGCAATGCCAGTCAAAAAGGCACAAGCCAACATAGGCTGAAGGAGATCAGAATGTTTGGCTATTCCAGCGCCATAAAACAAAGACAGCAATAATTTGCCGAAAAAGAAAAGCGCAACTGCTGATATGACGCCGACAAATAAAATACCGGCAAGTATTTTACCTATAAGCGTAAAAAAGGACTTTTCCCTAGAATAGTAACGCTCTACTAAATAACCTAATAAAGGATTATAGATATACGTCGCACCCATTTGGATAATTGCCACGGGAGCAGCAACTGATGCATAAATGCCTAGAGCAGAATCTCCGAATGTATAAGATAAATACTGCCTTGGAATATTCGGCGCCGCAGAAGCAGCAATGCCGCCCAGAACGATGGGCAAACAGCCACATAGGAAAGCTCTGACCTTCGCTTGGGTAATTCCAAGTTTGATTGCAGAGATTCGATTTGATCTCGGATAATCGTAAATAACACCGATACCTATAGTCACTACCGTCATTAGCAACAATGCACCTTCGAGCTATTTAACAGCCCAAAGACAACAATGAACGAAAGGAGAGAACCAATGCCCTGCATTATGAGGGATTTCCCAATATAGTCCATCCTATGGCCAACCTGATCATTGGCATGCATGACATCAATAACTAAGCCGGCGGTTTTATAGAGAGCATACAAAAGAACAGCAGGCACCGTATCAATACGACACGTCGCAATGGAATAGACGGCCAACATTGCAAACGCCATAAACGTAGTAAAGAAACGAAAAGTCAGGTATTCACCAGCAGAGTTTTTCCTTTCAACATCTGCAATTTGTACCGTGTACATCCTGTATTGGGCCAATTGAGAAAACATGTTGAAAATAGACATAGCAAGGGAATAAATTCCAGCAGCACTATATCCATCAGACAGTCGAACGACCAATATAGTGATTAGCCATTGACAGCCTAAATTCGTCAACGAGCCAACGGTATTCCAGAACATATTGTGTTTAATCGAAAGAGTCTTCTCTGTGGCTTCCACAAATATAAGCGCCCTTCTGAACAAGTCGCGATTCGGATACGAAGCTATTTTGCTTCTTTAATCATGTTTAAAATCAAAAGAAACAGCCAATTCGGTACAAGTCGCATAACGATTTCAGCTTTAGCAATGGACGGGCAAGCTCGTCGATATTTAAGCAAGCCAATTATGGAGCGTCGCTCTCTTGCATCGGCGAACCCCATTATTTCCTTTAGGTGCGGTGAATCAGGAAATCTTTCGGCAAATTGCTTAGCTGTATCAACCCTGTTTTTAACTCTTGTTAAATACCAATCATCTTTTGAAGCAACACCCGCAAGGAATCCAGTTTCATTCCCGCCATGTCGACGATACTTAACCAAGGGAGTCGTTGTAAAACTGCACTTCCCCAGTTCGCTGCAGCCCAATGTCAACCACAAATCATGTGCAGTGGATTCCGGAAAGGGAATCATCGACTTAGCAGCACTCGCATCTAGCATGAGAGCCATACCAATGCCGTAGCATACACTTGCAGCCTGAATAGTAATATCCTCTCCGGAGCACCAATTACTTCAGGCGAATTTGGATGAGCTTTTCTGTAGCTCTCTACCAGCATGTTTCCGTTTTCGTCGATTACCGATCTATCGCAAACATCAAGAATTGAGCCTTCTTCTAGCATATGGTTGAGCGAAACTTGAACTCTGTTAGGCTCCCAAATATCATCTTGATCGCAAAATACTACGTAATCCCCTTCTGCCAAAGAGAGTAGTGCCTCGAACGATTTGACATAACCGAGATTTTTATCGCCATGATAATAACGATAGGCGTTTTTCTTTATATGCTCTTGGATAAACCCCTCTAAAGAGGCCGATTCGGGGCAGTCATTTCTGACCAAAAGCGTAACCGGAAACGTTTGTTCATCAATCGAATCAAGTTGAGCGGCGAAAAACTTAAGATCAGGTTTATATGCTGAAAGAAGTACGCATACGCCTGTACCATTTCCCTTTTCTATTTCCAAAAATCCTCCCAAAGTCATGTTTTCAAGATTAGCAAAGCAATCATTAGAGATTTAAGGTGTTGTTTATTACGCTCAAAAAAGACAGGAGAAGGCTCGGCCTTTAGATAATACATGGCGGCAAATTGAATGGTGCTCCCGTAATTTTTAACACCAACACCGACATCTCGCCCCCTAGAGGGAGCGAGATGGTTGGCTTTTCAAAATAATCTGAAAAGGAAGCTCGTAGAGAATTAAAATCCTGCGCACCGGAAGTGCATACAGTTTATGACTGCCTTCTCATGAAACCGCTTGCCAAATCAAAGCACCTCAATTGGAAAAGAGTCCCTTAAGAATCAGTGTCTTTCTCCCACCTTTAAAGACACTTGTCCAATATCAATAGGAAACAACCTTTGTTCCATAAGGTATGTTATCGTAAATCCATTTTGCGTTCTGGATCTCAAGGCGCACACATCCTGCAGAGGATGGAACGCCCATCGTGGGATCCATCACCCGGTTACTGTTGACGTAGTAGGGCGAAGAATGGAATAGATAATCACCGTAGAACTGTGTGTAGTAATAGCAAGTATATCCATGCCCAAAGGAGTATCCCTTTCCGTAGACTTGGTACTCCCCTATCACAGTTGGCGTACTGGCTTTTCCCGTCGAACATACATATCGACGGTTTAAGGACCAATTATTCCATGACCCAGTGTAGATGCTCGTGATACAACGCGACGTATCGACAAGTATCAGCCAATTTGTATTGCTTGAATAACTTTGAGCTTTAGCGTCCATATAGTCTGACACCCACGCGCCGTTAGCCATGAAGTAATTCCAGGATCCGTCCACAACGCGCCAGCCAGTAGCCATAGCCCCACTAGCATCAAGCCAATACCAGGTGCCGCCCAAATTGAGCCATCCCGTCTGCATATAACCAGACGAATTCAAGTAATACCAATATCCGTTAACGGCAACCCAACCGGTTTCATAACGTAAGTAGATGGATCTAAATAGGACCAGGAGCCATCCTTGCTCAGCCAGCCAGATCGTGCATAGCCAGCGGTCTCATCAAAGAAGTACCATTTTCCGTTAACGTTCTGCCAGCCGACGCTCAAGGAGCCATTAGTCGGATCAGCATAGAAAATGCAGCCACCAAGCGTCACGAAACCGCGCGCTTCGACCAATTCGCCATCGCCGTTTGAAGTAAATAACTTCCCATTGCGCAATGTTCCGCACAACGAGCAGTCAGAACCAGCAAAAGCCTTAGACGGACCATCCTGAACCGAGTCCTGGACATCTACCCATTCACGACAAGCAACAGCGCCTGAGCCTTTTGCATAATAGCTTTTCCCATTTACAGAAAAATGCCCGAGCAGCATTTTGCGTCGACGGCAGGATCAAGATAATAGTATTGGCTACCGTCCTTCAGCCAACCCGTCTTTACAATACCCGATGCATTAGATGGCTCAGCGTAATACCAGTCTCCATCGCTCATAAACCAGCCGAGTGACAGCGCTCCCGTTGAAGAAAAATGATACCGATTCGATCCGATGGAAAAAAAGCCGGTAACCATTCTATTGTCATTTGCGATATCGAGCCAATACCAAGCGCCGTTCACCGAACGCCAGCCCGACGCAAGTGCGCCGGAACCGTCTGCGTAATACCAGTCCGTACCATCAAACGCCCAACCAACAGCCATTGCACCGGAATCCGATAAATAATAACGTGATGAGCCAACGGAAACGATTCCCCTAGACATAGCACCATCATTGGCGGGATCAAGCCAATACCAGTTATTGCCAGTTTGAAGCCAACCGGTTAAGACTTCACCATTGCTACCCCAATACCATAAACCGTTATCAAGACACCATCCATTAATCAGTCCATAGGTTCCAAGAAGATAAGGATGCCCATCGATAACACGTCGCCCAGTAACCATGGAACAGCCGTCAAGGGAGTCAAACCAGTACCATTGGCCTCCGATAAGCTGCCAACCATTTGCCAAAGCGCTGATGGACTCGCGTAATACCACTTATTGTCAGTAAAAATCCAGCCGCAACTCATCGCGCCGTCACGAGCGGGGTCCAAATAAAACAACGAGCCGTCAACATTCTGCATTCCGGTCAAACGGCAGTCGTCAAGATAGTAATACCAGGACAAACCGTCCCATTGCCATCCAGATAGTTTTTCCGTCGTCGACGAGTCTTGGCTTTCGACAACCTGTGGATTCGAATCTTCCGCTGTTTTGCCAGCATAATCGTTGGAATCTTGAGCGAGACCGCCGCCGACAAAAGCACCCGACCCTTCCGTCGAGTCGCGCTCTACGATATCGTTATCCGCCCCCTCTTCCACGGCATAAGCAGTGCAAGAAAACGCGGGGGCGAAAACCGAGAGCGAGGCGGATAGTAGCACCAAGCCGATTGCTCGCCAGCAAATTCGATGATCAATCCGAGCATTCATTTCAGGCCCCCAACCGGTACCGACTGTCTTACAAGGAATCAATTAGATAAACGGACGGCTGCGCCGATCACATTTCCCTAGCGCTGACGGGATGAATACCGACACCCTGATGAGCCAGGAGTCAATCATCATACCGCCGCCAAGTGCGATTGCGATATGCCCGCGATAATAAATCACATCGCCACGCTGAATCGAGCTGGTGCTCACGGGCATAAAGATGTTGCTTCGATACCAATTCATCGAATTGTAGGTTTGGCTTGGATCCCAGCGATGGTTATAAGGGTTGTAAACACCCATATCCATGCCAGTAGCATAAAGACATTGCAAGACAAAACCAGAGCAATCAACAGCCCCGCCGGGAGCGGTAGACCAAGGCTCAATATATTGCGTACCGATATATTCGTAAGCACGCTGAATAAAGGCATTCACGCAATCTTCCCGCGTCGCTTCGACAGAAATGCGAGAAGGAGTCACATAGGTAAAGTAGCCAGTGCAGTAGCTAGGCAACTGAACAGTCCAAGAGCTGACCTGGGGATACTGCGGAGGATTTTGCCAGCCAACCTTGTCGCACTGGCCATCGCTCCAGAAAATTCGACGCACGCCATCGATGGTTCTTGCGCCTGTTGCCATAGCACCGCTGCCGTCTAGCCAATACCACTTACCCGAATCTTTAAGCCAGCTAACATGCATGCTGCCGTTGGAGTCAAGGTAATACCATGTTCCATTGAGGCATTTCCAACCAGTTGCCATTTTCCGTCGGCGTTTAGGTAATACCATGCACCGTCAGTAAAAACCCATCCAGTTTTCATCGCACCAGAATCGGCATCAAGCCAATACCAATCGCCATCAATCTGCAGCCATCCACGATGAATGACGCCCGTTCCGGGCTCAGCATAAAACCTTTGATTTGCAACATTAACCCAACCGGACGCAACCTGCCAGCCATCAGCTCCAGCTGTTTTTAGGATAGTACCGTTTTCGCGGATCACATCTTTGCAAAGATATCCATTGCCATCGGCATATCTTTCTACGCCGTCTTTAACGGTAATCCAGCTTGACACCACAAGTCTACCGCTCAGGTTTGCGAAACAATCGTTGCCGCCCACCTCAAATAAGCCCGTTTTCATGAGATGGCTAGCAGGTCCAGGTAATACCAACTCACGCCCTCTTTATACCAGCCAGAAATAAGCGCGCCAGATTCAGAGGCAAAATACCAGCCGTCCTCGGACTGAGCCCAACCAATAGCCATAGTCCCATTCGAATTCAAATAATATGCTGCATTGCCAAGGTCTAAATACCCAACAGACATTTTGCCGTCGGAAGCCGGATCGAGATAATACCAGGTTCCGTTAACGAGTTGCCAGCCAGTGACCGCAATACCATTAGAGCAGTAATACCAATCTACTCCATCTTTGAACCATCCATTTACGAGGCCATAGTCGCCAAAAATGTAGGTACTTCCATCGATCTCGTGACGACCTTTGAACATAGCCAGCGTCTGAGAGTCAAAATAATAGCGAGTCCCACCTATCGTCTGCCATGACGAAGCAAGTGCGCCCGATGGATATGCCCAGTACCAATTCCCGTCAACGAGAATCCAGCCGGTTTTCATAGCACCAGTGGCATCTAAATAGTATTTCCCGCTCCCGAGGTCGACAAAACCAACCTGCATTATATGGGTGGCAGGATCCAGGTAATACCATGTGCCGTCTTGATAAAACCAATCAGCAGCTAAATCGCCTCCAGCATTGGCATAAAACCAATTTCCATCTGAGTTACGTAGCCAGCAGTTCTGATATAGCGCGCCAAAAGGCGTTGCGGCATTGCCGTCATTCGCATAAAACGAAGCAGTCGATCCGCCAGCATCGGTCACATTGAAATAACCTGTCTGCATTGCACCATCATTGGCCGGATCAAGCCAATACCAATAGCCCCCGCTTTGCAGCCAGCCAGTTTGGTGTTTACCGTTTTTTCCGTAATACCAAACTCCAGACGACTCGTCTCGTTGCCAGCCATCTTTTATGACGGAAGAATTATCAGGTTGCAAATCATCGGAAACCACAGAAGAAAAATCCGCTTTTGACTCAATACTCTGAGCCTCAACGGAATCCTGTGCAAACGCGACATTCGCACTCAGGGGCAAGCAGCAAGCAGTGATTAATGACGCAGCAGCACAAACAAGCGTGGCCTTCTTTTCGAATCGATACATAAGCGACCCTCCCAGATATCCTATTTAGTTATTTTAATCCACCTTTCGAGATTGATTTTCGCTACTTTCTGTTCAGTCTATGTAGCTAAATACAAATGATTGAACATATCGTTCAATCATTCTATTCTTTTCCTAAGCAATGAACATCTTAATTGGAGGCCTGCAGTGGAACTGACCAAGCGTAACTTTACAGTTCTGTACGAATACCTAAAGAACCCATATGCCAGCCAGCGAGAAGTTGCCGAGCGCACCGGCCTTTCACTTGGATCAGTAAACGCAGCGAATAAAGAGCTCACGAATGAGGGGCTTCTCGAATCGGACAGCCTAACCGACGGCGGTTACGAAGCGCTTCATCCCTATAAGGTTGAAAACGCAGTGATATTGGCTGCGGGGCTTTCGAGCCGCTTTGCTCCCATTTCGTATGAAAAGCCCAAAGGCCTTTTAAAAGTACGTGGTGAGATCCTCATTGAGCGACAGATTAGGCAGCTGCAAGACGCAGGTATCAGCAATATCACCGTCGTTGTCGGCTATAAAAAAGAATATTTCTTCTATCTCGAAAGCAAGTTCGGCGTCTCGATTGTCGTCAACAACGAATATGCATCCAAAAATAACCACGCATCGCTTATGTGCGTAAAAGAGCGGCTTGGCAACACCTATATTTGCTCAAGCGATGATTACCTTCTAAACAATCCGTTCGAAGCATACGTTTGGAAAGCATTTTATTCTGCTCAATATGCTGAAGGCGCCACCAAAGAATGGTGCATTCAAACCGGAGCAATGGACAGAATTACCAATGTTACGATTGGCGGTTCCGATGCTTGGTATATGCTCGGACATGTCTACTTTGATAAAGCCTTCTCGCTTGCATTTAAGCAGATTCTCGAAACGGAATATAACAAGCCCGAAACAACGGACAAGCTTTGGGAAGATCTATATATCGAGCACATCAAGGAGCTCGATATGGTTATCAAGAAGTATCCTGAGGGCGAGATCAACGAATTCGATTCTCTTGATGAGCTGCGTGCCTTTGATCCGCATTTTATCGAAAACGTTGACTCCGATATTTTCGATAACATCGAGCAAGTGCTCGGCTGCTCCAAAACAGAGATTCACGACGTTTATCCCCTTAAACAAGGTCTTACGAATCTATCGTGCCACTTTAGAACCAATGACGGAGAGTACGTTTACCGCCATCCGGGAGTCGGGACCGAACTGCTTATTAACAGAAATGGAGAAGTAGCCGCACTTAAAAAGGCCAAGGAGCTCGGCCTTGACGACACGTTCATTCATGAGGACCCAAAGCGTGGTTGGAAAATTTCGAAGTTTGTACCCAACGCAAAGCAGCCTGACCCGCATGATCCTGCCCAAATGAATCGAATGATGCAGATGTGTCGTTCGCTTCACGAGAGTGGTGCAAATGTTGAAACCGAATTTGACTTCTACCTCGAAGCGAAGCGCTACGAATCACTTCTTCTGGAAAAAGGTCCCATCGACATTCCAGGCTACAGGGAAATGTCCGCCGAAATCGATGAATTGGAGCACTTTGTACAGGCCGATAATGCACCAAAATGCCTTTGCCACAATGACTTCTTTTACCTCAATTTCCTTATCGATGAGAACGACAAGTACTATCTCATTGACTGGGAATATGCTGGCATGAGCGATTACGCAAACGATTTTGGAACATGCAGTGTCTGCTGCGAGCTTTCCGAAGATGAAGTCGACCGCGCGCTTGATGCATATTTTGGGCGCAAGGCAACAAACAACGAAATTGCGCATAACTATGCGCACATTGCCCTTGCAGGATGGTGCTGGTACCTCTGGTCTCTTCTGAAAGAAGCCGAAGGCGACTTCGTGGGCGAATGGCTCTATATCTACTTCAATTACGGTGCCAAATACCTCAAAAAGGCACTGGAGATCTATCGGAAAGGTGAGTAACGATGCAATTCGGCTTTTTTAGCGGTCTTCTTTGGGGCTTGATACAGTAATTCTTGGAATCGGCTTGGCGCTTGCGCCCTATATTGGATCGGCGGAAGCGCTTGCATGCGCCTCCATTGCGGGATCCTTTCTCCATGATGCCTTCTGTGCAATTTGGCTCTTTGGCTACATGGGAGTCCGAGGCAGACTAAAAGACACGCTCGCTGCACTTAAAACTCGTTCGGGCAAGGTCGTCATCGCCGGCGCCCTACTCGGTGGACCTATCGGAATGACCGGCTACGTATTGGCAATTAATAACATCGGAGCTGCCTACACGGCAATCATCTCCGCCTTCTATCCCGCAGTCGGAGCATTCCTTTCCTTCGTACTGCTGAAGGAGAAAATGGGCAAAGGCCAGATTCTTTCCCTTCTCGTTGCTCTTTGCGGTGTAATGACGATGGGCTATCTATCGGCCGGATCGAGCGAGATTGCAAATGCCCCCCTCGGCTTACTCGGCGCAGTGCTTGCCGTTATTGGATGGGGATCCGAAGCGGTGCTGTGCGCATGGGGAATGAAAGATGATGCCGTTGATGACGAAACAGCTTTGCAAATCCGCGAAACTACAAGTGCGCTTGTTTATGGAGCGCTCGTACTCCCCCTCTTCGGAGCATGGCATTTCACGTTGGGCGCTATCCCAAGCATGCCCACATTGATTATTGCACTCGCCGGACTCGCAGGAACTGCATCCTATCTGTTCTATTACAAGGGCATTGCGGCAATCGGAGCAGCGCGTGCGATGGCTCTGAATATCTCCTATTCGGCATGGTCAGTGGTCTTTGGCCTGATCTTGCTTGGAACAATTCCCGACATGGCATCCGTAATCTGCTGCGTTGTAATTGTATGCGGAACAGTTTTGGCAGCCAGTAACTGGGACGAACTATTTGGACGTAAGAAGACGGCGTAGCTAGATTAACAATGTAGCAAAAGGGGAGAGCTCGTCGAGCTCTCCCCTTTTAGCATCATGGCTATTCAATTACCACGCCTGGCTATCCATCTGTTGCCACGTGCCGAAGAACACTTGGGCATTTCGCGTAACATTGCCGTTAATCGAATCCGAAAGATAGACAATTCCCTGCTCGTCATCATAGCCTTTAAGGACTACGGCATGATTACCGCCCCACAGACCATAGGAATGCCCGTTATACCAACGCGCAGCATAACGGCCTCCTGGCCAACTTCCCCATTCGGTATTCCACATCTCAACAGGTTGACCACAGGTCAGCCTGTTCTTAATGGAAGAAATTGACGAGAAAGAGACGTCTTTTGCCTGCTTGCCACTTCCAGCAGCACGCAGAAAGTTATTACCAGCAATAGTAATCGCAGGTGCGACGCATCCCATGAGACCCCCGCTGCTACGCCTTGGATTGCCATCAAAAGCGGTAACAAAATTGCCATTACTTCCCTTGGGCAAATAGTAATCCGCAATAATCGTCTTACCTAAACCGAAACCATAGTAGTTAAGCAAGTTTGTAAGGGCAACCGACTCACAGCCAGTAGGAAGTTCCGGGTACTGCGAATAGCACGGGACATCGACCCAAGCGCCAACCATTGCGCCGGATGAACTGAACTTGTAGTCAGTAGAGCCGATCCAATACCAACCGTTGCTCAACATTACTCCCCACGTGCGGCATCAAGGTAATACCATGTGTCCCCACGGGAAAGCCATCCCGTTTTCATTATGCCAGAAGCGGAATCTAGCCAGTACCAGTTACCGCCATCGTTAAGCCAGCCGGTCGCCATTCGACCATCCGAGTTAAAGTAATACCAAGACCCAGCAATTTGCTGCCATCCAGTCAGAATTACCCCATTAGCAGAACAATAATATCGAGAACCCTGACTCTCAATCCAGCCCGTTCTGGCATTACCGTCATCGTCAATCAGCTGGATTCCCGAATCGGTCATTATGCCTTTAAGGTCAATTGCGCCGCTGGATGACGAATGATACATCCAAGACCCATCACCGTTTGACCAGCAATTAGCCATCATCTTGCCGGTACTATTAAATATGTATTCACATGATCCGATAGTTTGACGCCCGTGGTCATGGCATGCGTCGAGGGGTCGAGCCAGTACCATGCACCGCTTAGGCTGAGCCATCCGGAGGCGAGGGCACCGGAGCCCGTCGCGTAGTACCAGGTCCCGCCGTCGAGCACCCATCCGGTCGCCATCGCGCCGGAGGCGCTGAACCAGTACGCTGAGTCGTTGCACACGTGAAGGCCCGTCACCATGGCGCCGCCCGCGTCGG
>ENA-OQHA01000590-OQHA01000590.1-human-gut-metagenome-genome-assembly--contig:-NODE-590-length-17600-cov-3.970240_pt1 | contig 17600 bp, 21 predicted proteins | sample MGYA00242558_ERZ504707 | MGnify/ENA primary metagenome ERZ504707 (study PRJEB26092, sample SAMD00036197) | human gut metagenome | host: Homo sapiens | study: EMG produced TPA metagenomics assembly of...
GGTGCGGCTGCCAAAGCCGCGCCCCACGCCGGAGCAACCTGTTTCCCAGGCACAGGAAAAGCCGGCGGAATGACCGGCCCGACCCAAAGCCTTTGGGCTATAGATCAAGACATAGGAGGAACACATTATGGCAAAGACGATCATCACTTTGGGACGTGAATACTGCACGGGCGGCCGCTACATCGCTGAAGATGTGGCAAATGCGCTGGGCATCAAGCTTTACGACAAAGAGCTGATCACCATGGCAGCAAAGCACTCCGGTCTTTCGGAAGAAGCTGTTGCCGCCAGTGAAAAACGGCATACTCACAGCCTGCTGTACAGTCTGTACACCATGGGCAATGAGCTGCCGCTGGGCGATCAGGTGTTCATTCTTCAGAGCCGCATCATCAAGCAGCTGGCCGAGGAAGGCCCCTGCGTGATCCTGGGCCGCTGCGGCGACTATGTGCTGCGTGAGCGCAAGGATGTGCTGCGCGTGTTCGTGTACGCCCCCAAGGAGTGGCGGCTGGAATACGCAAAGACCAATCCTCTGGTCAAGGCCAAGGACGAAAAGGGCATCAAGGACGAGGTGGAAAAGACCGACCGCAACCGTTCTGCTACTACAACTACTACACCCAGAACCGCTGGGTGATGCCCACAACTATGATCTGGCCATCAACGCTGCTCTGGGCCGCGAGACCTGCGTGAAGATGATCCTGGACGCAGCCGCCGCCAAGGAGAAGAACCTTGGCTGACCGCCCGGGCACTTCAAAATAAAACAACGATGATTCGTGGGTAGGGTGCTTTTGCATCCTGCCCACGTTTCGGGCAACGGCGACTGTTTTACTCCTTCAGTCACGGCTCCCGCCGTGCCAGCTCCCTCGAAGAGGGAGCCTTTGGCAGTATGATGGAGTTCCTGATTTTGCCAATGCCTCCCTCATTGAGGGAGGTGGCATCGCGCAGCGATGACGGAAGGAGTTATTTGGCAGCGGCCTTGCCATATTCCCTGTAACCTCAACATCAAAAGGAGCAAACGTGGAAACAAAGCAACCCCAAACCTCTCCCGCCCAAACGCGGGAAAACATTATGGGCACCATGAGATCAACCCTCTGCTGGTCAAGCTGAGCGTGCCCATGATGATCTCCATGCTGGTGCAGGCGCTTTACAACGTGGTGGACTCGGTGTTCGTGTCCCATGTGAGTGAAAGCGCCCTCACCGCTGTGTCCCTCGCCTTCTCGCTGCAGAATGTGATGATCGCTGTGGGCGTGGGCACCGGCGTAGGCGTGAACGCCATGCTGTCCAAAAGTCTGGGCGAAAAGAACCAGAGCCGTGCCAATGCCACGGCAAAAAACGGCATCTTTCTTTCGCTGTGCAGCTTCGTGGTGTTCCTCGTCATTGGCCTTACCTGCATGAAGCCCTATTTCTATGCACAGACCAGTGATGCAGCTATTGCGCAGCAGGGCATCCAGTATCTTTCGGTGTGCTGCATCTTCAGTCTGGGCCTTCACCCAGACCATGGGCGAAAAGCTGCTGGCCGCTACCGGCCGCACCCACCTGAGCATGATCAGTCAGCTGGTGGGTGCCGTGGTGAACATCATTCTGGACCCCATCTTCATCTTTGGCTACTGCGGTGAGGCCCTCAGTGGTACCACCGGCGCAGCTGTGGCAACGGTCATCGGTCAGTTCTGCGGCGCAGGCATGACCCTGTTCTTCAACCTGAACAAAAACCCAGATATCCAGATCAGCTTCAAGGGCTTCCGCCCCAGTGCCAAGCCATTGGCCGCATCTACACGGTGGGCCTGCCCAGCATTGCCATGCAGTGCGTGGGCAGCCTGATGACCTTTGGCATGAACCTGATCCTCATGAGCTTCTCGGCCACGGCGGTGGCGGTGTTCGGTGTGTACTTCAAGCTGCAGAGCTTCGTGTTCATGCCCATCTTTGGCTTGAACAACGGCATGGTGCCCATCATCAGCTACAACTACGGTGCCCGCAGACCGGACCGCGTGAAAAAAACCATCAAGCTGGCAGTCTGCTATGCCGAGTGCATCATGCTCATTGGTTTCTGCATCTTCCAGTTCGCGCCGGATAAGGTGCTGGGCATCTTTGCGGCCAGTGATGCCATGCTGGCCATTGGCATCCCGGCCATGCGCATCATCTGCCTGCATTTCCTGTTGGCGGGTGCCAGCATCGTGCTCAGCTCGGTGTTTCAGGCACTGGGCAACGGTGTGTTCAGCCTGATCGTTTCGGTCTGTCGTCAGCTGTTCGTGCTGCTGCCGGCCGCATGGCTGCTGGCACAGACCGGCAATGTCAACAATGTCTGGTGGGCCTTCCTCATCGCTGAGATCGTCAGTGTCCTGCTGAGCCTTGGCTTCTACGCCCGCATCAACAAAAACATCATTGCCCCCATGTATTCCCCTGCCGAATGAGGGCGTGAAAAACTGTCCCTGCAAAGGAAAGGAACGTGATCTCTATGGTAAAAAAGCTCAAATGGAATCTGGTGCTCATGAGTGCGCTGTATCTGGGTCTGGGCGTTTTTCTGCTCATGAAGCCCACCACGGCCCTGAACATCGTGTGCTATGCGCTGGGCGCTGTGGTGCTGGCCTGCGCGGCGGTGCAGCTCATCCGCTATTTTGTGGTGGAACGCGGTGTGTTCCAGAGCCAGCTCACCCTGATCTCCGGCATCATCTGTCTGGCATTGGGTGCGTTCCTGATCCTGCGCAGCGACATCGTGGTGAGTATCCTGCCATCGTGTTCGGCCTGTTCGTGATCTTTGACAGCATCAGTCGTGTGCAGAACGCACTGGACCTGCGCCGCTGCGGCTATTCCAGCTGGAAGAGCTTTCTGCTGCTGCCGGTGCTCAGCGTGGTGCTGGGCGTTATCATGATCCTGAACCCCTTCGGCACCATGGAAACGCTGGTCATGGCCATTGGCATCATCCTGATCGTGGAGGGTTCCATCAACCTGCTCAGCGCCCTGTACACGGTGCTGGCCGTGCGCCGTTTTGCCAAGCTGCACCCGGAGACTCAGTCCATGCTGGAGTCCCTGACCGGTGAAGACCTGAACGGCGACGGCGTGGTCGCCCCGGATGTGACCCGCACCGATGCCGAGGCCAGCGCTGTGGAGCTGGATGAGGTGGACGAGAGCGCCACTGTGGAACAGGAGAACGAGAAATAAACCCTCTCAGGCGCTCCGCGCCAGCTCTCCCGAAGGGCGAGCTTAATGCGCTGTTTTGATGACGTTTTCCTCATACTGTGAAGAAGGTGTACCCTTTCTTCCGCAGGAAAAAGCTCCCCCCTCGGGGGAGCTGGCAACGCCGTCAGGCGTTGACTGAGAGGGTTTTATACTAACGACTAAGCAAAGGATAAAAGAGAAATGGAAAAGTATGATCTGATCATTGTCGGTGCCGGCCCGGCTGGCATTTTTACCGCTGTGGAGCTGCTGCGCCACGGCAGCAAAAAGAAGATGCTGCTGGTGGAAAAGGGCAAGCCCGTGGAAAAGCGCCACTGCCCCAAAGCCGAAGTGGGCCACTGCGTCAACTGCCGCCCCACCTGCGCCATCACCACCGGCTTTTCCGGTGCAGGTGCCTTCTCGGATGGCAAGCTGAGCCTCTCCTATGAGGTGGGCGGCGACCTGCCCACCCTGATCGGAGAGGAGTTTGCACAGAAGCTTATCGACTACACCGACAAGATCTATCTTGAGTTCGGCGCAGACCCCATGTGGAGGGCATCTACACCGGCGAGGAGATCAAGGAGATCCGCAAGAACGCCATCCATGCCGGCCTGAAGCTGGTGGACTGCCCGATCCGCCATCTGGCACAGAGAAGGCGCAGCAGCTGTATCTGGCCATCCAGAACTATCTGGCCGACAACGGCGTGGAGATGCTGTTCAATACCGAGTGCGAGAACATCATCCTTGAGAACGAGGAGTGCAAGGGCGTGCTGCTGAAGGACGGCGATCAGGTCCGGCCTGTGTATGCGGATACCGTGGTCATTGGCACCGGCCGCCGCGGTGCGGACTGGCTGGAAAAGATCTGCGCCGAGCACCACATTGCCCACAAGCCCGGCACCGTAGACATCGGTGTGCGCGTGGAGTGCCGCAACGAGGTCATGGAAAAGGTGAACAAGGTGCTGTATGAGTCCAAGCTCATTGGCTACCCCAAGCCTTGGAAGAACAAGGTGCGCACCTTCTGCCAGAACCCCGGCGGCTTTGTGGCGCAGGAAAACTACGACAACGACCTTGCCGTGGTCAACGGCCACAGCTTCAAGGAGAAAAAGAGCGAGAACACCAACCTTGCGATTCTGGTCTCCCACAACTTTACCGAGCCGTTCAACCAGCCCATTGCCTACGCACAGAAGGTGGGCGAGCTGACCAACATGCTGGGCGCAGGCCACATCATGGTGCAGCGCTACGGCGACATTCTGGACGGCAAGCGCACATGGCAGAAGGAGCTGGCCCAGTCCAACGTGAAGCCCACCCTGAAGGATGCCGTGGCAGGCGACATTACCGCCGCCATGCCCTACCGCGCCATGACCAACATCATTGAGTTCATCAAGATGCTGGATATGGTGGTGCCCGGCTTTGCCGCCAACGAGACCCTGCTGTACAGCCCGGAGCTGAAGTTCTACTCCAACAAGGTGAAGATGGACGAGAACCTTGACACCAACATCAAGGGCCTGCACTGTCTGGGCGACTCCTCCGGCTGGACCCGCGGCCTGATGATGGCTTCGGTCATGGGCGTGCTCATGGGCCGCAAGCTGGCCGAAAAGGAAGGCTGCTAAAAACAAGCATCAACAAAAACAAAAAATCCCGGCACCGCAAGGTGTCGGGATTTTTAGATTTGAAATTCAGCCCTCAATGAGCTCCACAGTCTTCATCTTGACCGGGGTGGTGGGCTTATCGTTCCAGTCGGTGCGGACAGCTGCGATCTTATCCACAACATCCATGCCTGCAACCACCTTGCCAAAGGCAGCGTACTGGCCGTCCAGATGAGGTGCATCCTGATGCATGATGAAGAACTGGCTGCCGGCGCTGTTGGGTTCATGGCGCGTGCCATGCTGATCACGCCGCGGGTGTGCTTGAGCGGATTGTTCACGCCGTTTGCAGCAAACTCGCCCTTGATGTTCCAGCCGGGGCCGCCGGTGCCGTTGCCCAGCGGGCAGCCGCCCTGGATCATAAAGCCGGGGATTACGCGGTGGAAGGTCAGGCCGTTGTAAAAGCCCTCGCTGACCAGCTTCTTGAAATTCTCACAGGTGATAGGAGCGGCTTCTTCGTTCAGCTCGATATCGATGATGCCGCCGTCTTCCATAGTAATGCGAACCATAACGCTACAATACTCCTTTTGTGTTGCCCCGCAGCAGTGCGGGAGTGTTCGGCAGAAGGCCTGCCGGATATCTCTTATAGTATACCATAGGTTTTGGGGGTTGCAACGCCGCAGATGCAACGTTTTTGTTAAAATTCATCTTTCATCTCCACCATATCGGCCAAAAGCGCTTGGGGCAGTGGGTCATGCGGCATTTTTCGTTGTGGCGGGCCTTGATCTCCAGCGTCTGGTAGAACTGCTTCCACAATGCCTGAAACTGCTGCTCCCGCTCGCTGGGCGGCGGCAGCTCCAGCGGTGCAGCCAGCTCCAGCAGCCGGGCCTTGTGGTCCTCCTGCAGCAGCACAGCCTGATGCACCGCATCGTAGATCATAAAGTTTTCTTCCGGGAACCGTCCGCAAAAGTGGGGCCGCAGCAGCGGCAGGATGTAGTTTTTGGGGTGGATGACGGCGCCCAGCATCCCGTCGTGCTCCTCAAACCGCACAAAGCCCTGAAACTTGTCCACTTCCCAGTCAAGGCTTTTCTTCATCTCATACAGCGGGGCCACGTCCGGGTGGCCGGTGCGCTTCACGGTACCGGGGCCGAGGGCGAAGGCCAGATGCAGAAAGCGGATGAGCAGCAGCTCTTTGTCCTCCCGCCCGGAGAGGAAATCCCGGCTGACGAGGTACTCTGTCTCGGGGCCAAGCTTTCTGCCAAAGCTGGCAAACACCCGCTGAGCCTTGGCGTGGTCGGTGGGGATGTCCTTGACCGGGTACAGGGTGGAAGTTTCCCGCTGGGGTGTCCACACCGCAAAGGGGATCTCGTGCTGGGCAAAGCTCTCGAACACGCAGCACAGAAAGCCTTCAAAGCTGCTGTCGTAGAGGTACACCACATCCGCATCGTGGAGCCTGCGGGTTTTCTGAACTTGAACATTTACAGCGCCTTCGCCAGACATTGCACTGCCTCCTCCCGCACCATGCGCATGGCTGCGCGCGGTGCCACGCCCTGCGTGATCAGATCGTCCACCGCAGGCGGCGTGAACAGACTGAGTTGTTCGCAGCTGCCGCCGAACACGTTGGGGTCGATGAGCGCCTGCGTGATGCGCTCCCGCCCGGCGATGCCGCGGCCCGGTGCGCACCCGCAAAACCCTTGCAGGTGATGAAATACTGTGCCCGCTTGAGCACCACGCCCATGCGCTTCAGCTCGTCCAACCCAAGGCTGGAAAGCTTGCGTGCGTGCCAGATGCGCCGGGCGCTTTTGGGGCCGATGCCCGGCACACGCAGCAACATTTCAAAGGGCGCGCGGTTCACATCTACCGGAAAAAGCCCGTAGTGCTGCACGGCCCAGTTGCATTTTGGGTCGAGGTAGGGGTTGAAGCTCTGGTTGGCTTCATCCAGAATTTCGTCTGCCTTGAACTGGTAAAACCGCAGCAGCCAGTCAGCCTGATACAGCCGGTGCTCCCGCAAAAGCGGGGGTTTGGTGTCCAGCGCAGGCAGGCGGGTGTCCTCGGTTACCGGGATGTAGGCGGAGTAGAACACCCGTTTCAGACTGTACTTCCGGTACATGCCCTCAGTGAGCTTTAAAATGTGGTAGTCTGTCTCCGGCGAAGCGCCTACGATCATCTGGGTGCTCTGCCCGGCGGGTGCGAACTTTGGCGCATGGCGGTAGACGGTCAGCTCCTGTTTGCTCTGCGCGCCGGAAACTGCGATCTGCTTCATGGGCCGGAAAATGGAGTGCCGCCCTTTGTCCGGGGCCAGCAGGTTCAGGCTCTGCTCACTGGGCAGCTCCACATTCACGCTCAGGCGGTCGGCCAGATATCCCAGCTGCTGCAACAGTTCCGGGCTTGTGCCGGGGATGGCCTTGGCGTGGATGTAGCCCCCAAAGCGGTATTCGCCCCGCAGCAGCCGCAGGGCGGCCAGCATCCGTTCGGTGGTGTAGTCCGGCGTGCCCAGCACCGCGCTGGAAAGGAACAACCCTTCAATGTAGTTGCGGCGGTAAAACTCCACAGTCAGCTCAGCCAGCTCCCGGGGCGTGAAGGTGGCACGGGGGATATCGTTGGACTTGCGGTTGACGCAATAGCTGCAGTCGAAGGCACAGCAGTTGGTCATGAGCACCTTTAAAAGGCTTACACAGCGGCCATCGGCGGTAAAGGCGTGGCAGCAGCCCGGTGCATAGCAGCTGCCAAGAATGCCTGCCCGTGCGGTGCGGGATGCGCCGCTGGAGGTGCAGGCAACATCATATTTGGCGCTGTCGGCCAGAATGGTAAGCTTGTCCATCAGGGTCTGTTCCATGCAGAATACACCTCCAAAGTGGGAAAAAGGGTCAAAAAATAAAGCCATGCGCAAAATTGCAGATGGCTTTACATCAATTTGTGCCGAACTCCTTCAGTCACAGCTGCCGCCGTGCCAGCTCCCCCGGAGGAGGAGCCTTTGGCAGTACGGGAAAGTTTCCGGTTTTGCCAAGGCCTCCCTCCATGAGGGAGGTGGCTGCGAACAGCGTGAGCAGACGGAAGGAGTTATTACCACTTCGCCTTGGTCTCCACCACGCGGCCGGCGATGTGCAGATGGTTCAGTCTTCGCCCTTGATGACCATTTCGCTGTAGGCCGGGTTGAAGGCTGCAGCACCACGCAATTGCCGCGCTGGATATAGCGCTTCAGGGTGCCCTCGCCCTCATCGCCGTAGATCAGCACGCCAAGGTCGCCGTTTTCCAGTGTGTCCTGCTTGTGCACAAGGGCAAGGTCGCCGTCCTGAATGCGGGGCTCCATGCTGTCGCCGCGCACCACCAGATAAAAATAGTTGGAGGGGTCCTTCACACGGGCATACTCCTGACCGTAGTCCTCCTCAAAGGCGAGGGCACCGTAACCGGCCTTTACTGTGCCGATCACCGGGATCAGGCTTTCAGAATAGCTGCCAAAGAACCGCTCTTCCGGGGCGGAAACATTGCTTACCGGGCGGTACAGGCCCAGCAGATAATCTGCTGTGGTGTTCAAAAGCTCGGCAATGCGGGCCACGGTAGACGGATCGGGAGAGGACTTGCCGCTTTCCCATTTGCCGACAGCCTGCTGTGTCACGCCCAGTTTGGAAGCCAGCTCAGCCTGGCTGATGCCCTGCTTTTTGCGGCACTGCTTCAAAAGTTCTGAAAACGACATGGTATATTTCTCCTTTACACCGCGAGGAAATTTTCTTGTGTTTATTATACAACAAAAAGGTGTACTTGTAAAGACCTGAAACAGGCCAAGACCCAAAAAGGTTGTGGTAAATTTTGATTTAACTATCTAATCCTCAAAAACCATTGATTTTTCAAGGCTTCACGCCTGTTTTTCATTCAAACCTTATCTGTTTGCCCTTGTTTTTGCCCTTACGAGCCGAAACAAGGCAACTTTTTATTCCCCGCCGACCACCTTATCCAGCAGCCTTGCGGAAGTGCGCTTCGCTTCCCTTGTAGAGTGAGCGTAGATGTTCATTGTGGTACTGACATCGGAGTGTCCGAGAAGTTCCTGCACATCTTTCGGCTTTGCGCCGCCGGAAAGCAGATTGCTTGTGTAGGTGTGACGGAGCGTGTGGAAATGGAAATCTTCAAGCCCTTTCACTTTCTTCTTTGCCGCCCTGCACATAATCCCTACCGTACTCGGCGCTTCATACGCCCCGTCTGCTCTCAGGCAGACAAAGGAGATTTCCTTGTAATCCTCCGGGACTTCCGCTGTCCTTTGCAGCTGTAAACCTCATAATAGGTGCGCCCTTTTTCCTTTACTTCTTTGTAGTAGTTCAGGTGATAAAACTCCCCGTAGCGGAAACGGTTTTTGCGCTGTTCTGTTCTCGCCGCCCGCAGGATTGCCGCCAGCGTGTCGCAGAAATCAACGGTGCGGACTTTGCTCCGTTTTGTCGTTCCCACTTCGGTTGTGTGCCTTGTTCCGTTATAGCGCATGCTTCGGCGTACCGTGAGATATTGTTCCTCAAGGTTAATATCCTGCCAAGTCAAGCCGCATACTTCCCCGATACGAAGCCCCGTGTAGTACGCTATCTGCACAGGCAGCAAGGCGGGATTATCTTTTGCCTTGAGAAATTCCTCCAGCTTTTGGAACTGTTCATGGGTGATAGTAGGAATACTGGAAGTATCTTCCTCACTGTCCGAGAAAATATCCGTTTCCTGCTTCCTGCCCCTCAGCTTCACATACTGCATAGGGTTAAAGGTAATCAGTTTTTTCGGGAAAACCGCAAAGCGGAAGGAATTTTGCAACACCGCCGAGAACAGGAGCATATATCCTTTGCTCATGGGCTTTGAAGTTGTCCCGTCCGGGTTTGTCCCACCGTAGCTCAGAAAATCAATGAACGCCTGCAAATGGTCGGCGGTCACGGTTTTCAGCTTGCGTTTGCCAATGGGATATTGCTTGATACGGTTGACCGTTCCCTGATAGGACATGACCGTCCCGTTGCTTAAGTTGCCGGGTTTCAGTTCTTCCTCTACCCACATATCCAGCATATCGCCTACCGTGATGTTTTCCGCTTTCCCGACAAACTGCTTTTCCTCATAGTCCGCTATCGCTTTGCGGAGCATGGCTTCTGTTTCCGCCTTGCTCTCTGTGCCTGCAAACTCTTTCTGCACTTTTCTGCCGCTTTCATCTTCAATATAAAAGCGTCCGTACCACTTTTTGCCTTTCTTTCTTACAGAACCTTTTGCCATAGATAAAAAACTCCTTTCTATCCGTGGCAATCGGGACTGTGACATATGGTGTGCGTAAAGTAATTGTGTCACTTCCGCCAGTGAAAGTCAACTGGCGTCTTTACTTGTCAAGGTGCCACGGAATTTTCTTTTTCGGAAAGCCTTTCTTCGGCTTCCTCCACTATCCGAAAAGTGCGCCCATCGACATTCTTGTGCGCCCCTCATCGTGGATATGTAAAATCCCGTCTAAAAACCGTTTCATATCCTCAATCGGTACTTCCATCTTCTTGCGGTATACCTGTTCCATGATTGCCCCGGACTCTATGGCGTACCGTCCAAGAGACTCTTTCAGCCCTTTGTCCTCCGCCACACGGTCAACTTCCTCCATAGCATCAGCAAAGTAGCAGGTCATAACCGTATACAGGTCAACCATCTTGCCGAGAAATGTCGTGAGAAGCTGCTGGTGCGGCTCGCCCTTTACTGTATAGGAAACTGTGTCCAGATATTTCCTGATGTGTTCCTCAATATCCCGCTGGCAAAGAGTATAGGTGTCATATTCCTTATCATCGGAAAGACCTGTCAGCCATTCGGGAGTTGTGAGCAACGCTTCCGCAAGACCGTTGATAACCATTGTGCGCTTCGGATCAACTCCGTCCGCTTCATACCGCTGAATGGTGGATTTGTTCACGCCTACACGCCTGCCAAGTTCCGGCATGGTAATGTTTAACTCTGTGCGGCGTTCCTTAATCCTCCTACCGACCTGTTTTGCGGTGAATGTGGTTTCTTTTTTCAAGGTGTTCACCTCCTGACTGGTATCAGTATAACACGCCGATACTTATTTTGCAACCTTTATCTCAATGAAAGTTGTAAATAAACTATGAATGGTTGCAAAATAGGTTGACAAGAGATGGCAGAATAAGTATAATGATAAAACAGTAGTTGCAAAATGAGTATTCTAAAAGGAGGTTGATAGAATGAGCGCAGTCAAAATGGGACTTACCATAGAGGAAGCCGCAGAATGTACGGGTATCGGCAGGAACACCATGCGGAAGCTGGTGGAATGGGGAAAGCTGCCCGTCCTCAAAGTGGGGCGCAAGACCATTATCCGCAGGGACACGCTGGAACGGTTTCTGACGGTCAATCAGGGAAGAAATCTTCTGAAGCCCGATGATGTCCGCAGAGTGGAATGACCATCCATTCTCTTTTCGGAAAGTAACCCTAAGCCCTCGGCGTTTGAGAGCGAAATACACCCCTCGCACAAATCTTCGATTTGTACTCCGGGTATTTCGCCCTTGCAGGGGGCTTCCGTATCAACCGCCTGCGGCGTATGATACGGGGCTGTCACCGCTGCCGCAGCGACAGCCACAACCGTAAACGGTTGCAAAAAAAGGACGCACCTTGACAACAGAAAACGGAGATGATGTATGCCGAGACACAGTTTTATCCAGATGTCAAAACTGCCCAATGTCAAAGGGCGAATATCGTATATTACAAGCCATGCAAGGCAGGAAAATCTCTATGCCACCTACCGCACCGCCGACAGCACCTTTTGGAGCAACCTTGCAAGGGAAAGCCAGCAGGAGTTTCAGCGCAGCGGCACAGAGGGCAAATGTATCGAAGCAAGGGAACTGATTATCGCCTTGCCCGAAATCTATACGCAATACGAGCCGCAGCAGGTACTCACGGACTTTACAGAGGAGTTCCGCAGGCGGTACGGTGTGGAGTGCGTGTCCGCCCTCCACCACAACAAGCGCAAGACAAATTATCATATCCATCTGATTTTCAGCGAGAGGAGGTTGCTCCCCGAACCTGATGTAAAGGTTGCTTCCCGCAGCGTGTTCTTTGACGAGACTGGAAAGCGTGTCCGCACCAAAAAGGAAATCACGGGGGAGGACGGGCAGATACGGAAAGGCTGTACCGTCATCAAAAAAGGCGAGGTATACGAAAGCCATCTGTTTACTACCAAAGATACACGCTTTAAGGGAGAGCCTTTTCTCCGAGAGATAAAGGAAGTGTATACAGAACTTATTAACTGCCATATCTCCGATCCTGAGCAGCACTTAAAGGTATTTGATAAAAACAGCGTCTATCTTCCGGCCAAGAAAATCGGCAAAAATAATCCCAAAGAGGACGAAATCAAAGCCGATAATGCCGCAAGGCAGGAATGGAACAGGACAGCGGATATGGCGTTATTATCAGGTATCTCCGAAGCAAAGATTTTAGAAGTCAAGCAGACAGAGATACACGAAAAGGCGAGCCAGTCTATCAAAAGCAAGGGCTGGCTGCCGGGTCTGTTCCGCAGTATCGTAAACAAGGCTAAGGACTTCCTGCAAAACTTAATCCGTGAACACGATATGCCGCCGAAGCCTGTCCTTGAAATAGATATGGCAGAGTTCCGTACCATGCAAAAGCTGATGATAAAGGCGCAGGATAAGGCGAAAGAAATCCGGCATTTGCAGGATACGGTACTTCCGAAGCTGAAACAACAGCTTGCCGATACAAAAGGGATTTTCAAGGGTAAGGAGCGCAAGGCGCTCACAGAGCAGATACAGCGGACAGAAAAGGAAATCGCTGAAAAGCTGGATAAACTGCCCGATGTTCTGAAAGAGGACGGTTATCCCGATGTGCAGGCGTACATGGCAACCTACCGTAAGGCGGAGGCTGTTGTGGAGCAGTTCAATCGTGACCTTGCCGCATGGGAGCAACAGGTCAGGGAAAAACAGAAACCCGCCAAAAAAGAGCAGGCAAAGCCGCCTGAACGAGAGAGCGTGCTGAAACGCCTGCGTCAGCTTCAGGCGGAGGGTAAGCAGAGAAACCAGCCGAGACAGAGAAAGAAATCCTTTGACAGAGACAGCCGATAGGCACGAAAAACCGCCGCTATGGTATCACCCATGCGGCGGCATACATAAAAATCTTATTTGTGTTCTGCAAGCGTGACTTTCATATCCTGAGCATTGATGCTTGTTTCCTTTTTGCACTTCGGACAGTAGAGAGGGAAGTTTCTTAATTCTGTATCTTCCCGTATCATTGTGCGAGTTTTATTGCCGCAGATAGGGCAATATATCCATTCTGTGGCTTTCATGTTACTTTTCTAATTTCAAGTCTTTTATTTTTGAGATATTCTCTCAATGACCTGTATAAAACATTCATCACTTTTGCCCGTCGGATCGGGAAGTCCCCAATTATCATCAAACGCTCTACCGATATAGGGACAACCGACATCACACCCCATTGAAATCGCAATATCGGGCGTAGGGATTTTATCAATCGTCTTGCTATACTGGCTTTGCTCCATATCTATCCCATAAAGCTGTTTCATAAGCCGCACAGCGTCCTGATTGATTTGTGATTTTGTTTCTGTTCCGGCAGAATAGAAATCAAACTTATCTCCCGCCAAATGTTTTCCAAGTGCTTCTGCAATCTGACTGCGGCAGGAGTTATGCACACAAATAAAGGCTACCTTTTTCTTATCCATCGTTAAAACCCCAGCTTGTGCAGCAGAGCAACCACATCAGCAGCTTTCAAAACCTTACCCATAGCAACAACCTTTTCGTTGACAACAAGGCAGGCATACTCATAACACCGTATTCCATTACTTTCTGCATATCGGTAATGTATTCGACCTCTACGGAAAGTCCCATATCCTTTACTGCCTGCTTTGTGTATTCAAATTGTTCGTGACAGGATTTACAACCTGCCAACACTTTGATACAGCAGATTTCTCCCTCTTTCAAATCAGGACAGCAATCGTTTGTAATGCTTTCTGCTTCGCTGGCAGCACAACCGCAGCTACAAGCGCAAGCAGGTGTTTTCTTTTCTTCTTCCTTTTTCTTTCCAAAGTTAAATAATGCCATAATAATAACCTCCTAAAATTAAACAATTAAATATTGTATTGCGTTGAAAAGATAGCCTACAATAATAATACCAGCAGCACATATTCCAATGAAAATACCAAGCAGTTTCGGTTTGACCGCCTTACGAAGCATAATCATCGAGGGGAGCGAGAGCGTTGTAACGCCCATCATAAAGGAAAGGACAACGCCGAGCAAAGCGCCTTTCGCCAGCAGAGCCTCCGCAATCGGGATTGTACCGAAAATATCCGCATACATCGGAATACCGACTATTGTGGCAATAATTACGCCAAACGGATTATTTTCGCCAAGTGCTTTGACAATAAATTCTTCAGGAATCCAGTTGTGAATGAAAGCACCAATGCCCACGCCGATCAGAACATAAGGAGCAACCTTTTTAGCGGTTTCAACAACCTGTTCCCACGCAAATTTCATACGGTCTTTGAAATGCAGTTCCTCCTGCGGAACATCAATCGAGTGACCGTTTCGGATATATTCTTCCACTTGATTATCGAGGTGCAACTTTTCAATTAGCGTTCCGCCAGCCACAGCGATTACCAAACCGAATATTACATATAAAACAGCAACTTTCCAGCCGAAAATACTCATCAGTAAGACAAGGCTTCCGAGGTCAACCATCGGCGAAGAAATCAAAAAGGAGAATGTAACGCCAAGCGGCAAACCTGCGCTTGTAAACCCGATAAACAACGGAATGGAAGAACACGAGCAAAACGGTGTTACCGTACCGAGCAGAGCGGCGATGATATTCGCCATATGCCGTGAAATCTGCCGAGTATCTTTTTTGCTCTTTCGGGCGGGAAATAACTTTGAATATACGAGATAATCAAAATCAAAACGCCAAGCAGTACCATAATTTTTACAGTATCATAGATGAAAAACTGAACACTTCCTCCTATTTTGCCCGTGGTATCTAAACCGCAAGCGTTCAAAAATGTTTCAATGAGGCGATTCAGCCAGTTCATACCAAGGACTTCATTTTGAAAAAAGTCCCAAATTGTTTTTAGTGTCTCCATAAAAAGCCCCTTTCATATAGTTATATTGAAATATGTCGATTTATCGTCCCGAATATAAGCCGTGCGGAAAAGCAATCAATAAACTTCCTCACTTTTCACAGCACGACTTGTTTTCGCTTTCAACATCAAGTGTTGTCAACTGCCGCAAACATTCTTTTGCCTGCTCCACACCTTTTTCTGAAATAGAATAGTGTGTCCATTTTCCCTCTTTGCGCCCGACAACTATTTCAGCGTCACAAAGAATTTTCATATGGTGGGAAAGCGTAGGCTGCGTGACATTGATTTCTTCTAGCAACTTGCAAGCACATTTTTCACCTGAACGCAGCAGTTTTATAATCCTAATGCGGTTTTCATCACAAAACGCTTTGAAAATTGCCGCAATTCTTTTTTCATCCATCTCTCTCAATCACCTCCTATAGATAAATGTCTATGTGTTATTATATGCAACACATAGAAAAATGTCAATATATTTTTTTGATTTAAGTGAAACAGCGGTAGGAAAACTAAATCCTACCGCTGTCTTCTTATGCAAAGATGATTTCTTTTTCCACAATCTCCTTTGCACACGCCCGTATGTTATTCATTCTCTGTGTCCATTCCAAAGCGTTTTCCGCCTTTAACTGCTCCGTAATACCCTGCACCCGTTTCATCTGCTCTGTGAGCCTTTCCATGCGTTCCTGCGCCTGCCTGTCGATGTCAGCAAGGTAATTGTTCAGTCTGCCGCTTGTGAACAAGGTTATGTAGGTGGCTCGGCGGTATTCTTTCAGATACCGCAAGTGCCGCTGTCCCCACAAACCAATAGGCTGTTCTTTTTCGGCTGGTAAGATAAGACATGGGATATAATAATCTCCTTGCAGTTCATACCACAGACCATTTTTATCATCGTAAATGTACTTGTCCATTGAAAAATCCTCCGTTATAATATATTCGCACATACATCACAGTTCTCCGATTGCCACACTTTGTTATATCTTGTTATGAGATTTTCTTGCCCTTGTATTTGCCCTTATGAGCAATGAGGGAAAGAGTAAACTTGTGTGTAACCGTATAAAGAGATAAGGCAGACACATTGCGATAAATCCTTTATTTTCAAGGCTTTTGGAGGATTTTATTAAAACACTGTAACCTCTGTTGAGAGGTCATAATTTACTGATATTCAAATTTTGTTTTTAAGGGCTGAAAGAAAAAAATTGCGCCAAAGGCTTGACACCGGCGTGCAAATCTGGTAAATTAAATAGGCATTCGACACGGCGTAAGGCGGATGTCCACAAGGAGAGATGTCCGAGTGGTTTAAGGAAGCAGTCTTGAAAACTGCCGTACGGCAACGTACCGTGGGTTCGAATCCCACTCTCTCCGCCATTTTTTATTGAATAAGTGTAACACACTTTGCTCTGGAGTAGTACTCAAGAGGTCGAAGAGGCGCCCCTGCTAAGGGCGTAGGTCGTCTAAACAACGGCGCGAGGGTTCAAATCCCTCCTACTCCGCCAAGAAAAAGCTCGTTGATTCGTTGAAATCAATGGGCTTTTTCCTTTTTAAAGGAAAAATGCGGCTTGTGGAACAAAAAGGAGGAACCAATGGCGTTTGGCGTTTTGGCAGGTCAGATCACGGTGATCTTTCTGGAAGTGCTGCTGGGCTATGTGGGTGCACGCAGCGGCATTATCAAGGATCGTGACAGCAAGTTTTTGTCGGATTTTATCATGAAGCTTCTGCTGCCCTGTACCATGCTGGCTGGTGCAGCCGTGGACGGTGAGCCGGAGCTGCTCACTCAGGCAGGGGTGCTGTTCGTACTACTGCTGGCACTGTTTGTGGTGACCACCGGCCTGTGCCGGTTGAGCAGCTGGCTGCACCACGACACGCCGGGCAAGTATGCGGTGCTGGTGGGCACGGCGGCTAGTGCCCAACTGCCGGCTTCATCGGCCTGCCGCTGTGCAGCGCCCTGCTGGGCACCGCGCGCGGCACTGTGTTTGCAGGCATGGCCATGGCCTCTTATAATGTATGGTTCTTTACCTATGTGGTGTGCCTGTTCCGCCCCGGCGAGAAGATCCGGCTCAAGACCTTCATCACCCCCACCAACATTGCCACGGTGGCTATGCTGGTGCTGCTGGCCACCGGCTGGCGGCTGCCCGCACCGGTGCAGCAGTTCTGCAGTGCGGTGGGCGGCTGCACCACCCCGCTGGCGCTCATGATCGTAGGTGTGCTGCTGGCAGACAGCGACATCCGTGCGCTGCTGCACACCGGTTTCCTGTACCGGGTCACCCTGCTGCGCGGCATCCTGTTCCCGCTGCTGTTCATGCTGCTGCTGTGGCTGCTGCCGCTGGACAATGTGCTGCGCACCGGCCTGTCCATCATTGCATGCTGCCCGGCCGGCAGCCTTGCCGCTGTGCTGGCCAAGCAGACCGGCACCGAAGCGACCCTTGCCAGTCAGGCGGTGGCCCACTCCACCGTGTGTATGCTGGTCACAGTGCCTGCCATGCTGCTGCTGACCGGTGCGATGTTCCCGATGTGAGAAGCTGTAAAAAAGCCCGCTGTCTTTGGACGGCGGGCTTTCTGCTGTTATAGCATAAGGTTCGTGATACCTGCCAGCACTAGCAGGTGCACCGGGTAGAACCAGTAAAAGGCTTTTTTCTGCAGCGGACTGCACGCGCCGCGCTGCCCGTTGTAGAACCAGACCAGCACAAAGGCCAGCGGCGCAGTCAGCTCGAACAAAAACAGCAGCGCACCTGCAAGGCACTGCCGCTTGCGGTCTGCGCGGGTCAGGTACAGGGTGCAGATGATGAGCACGCC
>ENA-OQHA01000591-OQHA01000591.1-human-gut-metagenome-genome-assembly--contig:-NODE-591-length-17594-cov-7.038759_pt1 | contig 17594 bp, 13 predicted proteins | sample MGYA00242558_ERZ504707 | MGnify/ENA primary metagenome ERZ504707 (study PRJEB26092, sample SAMD00036197) | human gut metagenome | host: Homo sapiens | study: EMG produced TPA metagenomics assembly of...
TTGTCCAATACAGCGTACATAGGTTGTTTATTATGAATGAGTTTGGTCACCCATAATATAATGAATAATTCTATTTGTACGCTGTTTGACAACATTTTAATTGATATACATAAGTTTAAATCACTTCATTGTAAAATGTAAAATTATGAAACTGATAAATCGGGAAACTATATTTTTATGTAGTTTTTTTATTGTATTATATCTTATAAGTTCATGTGAACAGGTAAAGCCTTTAAAAAATACAACTGACTGTGATAATATGAACTTAAAGAGTAATGTATGCTTAGTCATACAAGAAAATTTCGATGTGCAGGATGGTAAAGAAACAAACTCCAATACTATCATTCTAAAGTTTAATCATCTTAAAAATTTACTAAAGAAAATCAAAGGGAAAGAAATTACTAGTTATTCATATGACGATTCAGGTAGGTTAATTGTAGAGAAACATTCTAAAGATATAATAACATTGTCTGGAGAAACTGATTTTATTAATCTCTCAGACTATAAAAAATACTATTATAAAGGTGATAATGTTTTCCCTTTTAAAATAGAAGAATATTATGGCAATGAAAATAATCTTAATGCAACGACTTTTATAGAAAGAGATAAATATAATTATAAGACTAAAACAATAAAAGTCGAATATAAAAGGGAACCTATTTCTAACGAAGCAATCAATGATACGACAATAATATCGTTCAAAAACAATGGAAATAATATATATACTGAAATTGAAATAAAACAAGGAAAAAGGATTTTATTAGAAAAATATCAAATCAATAAACATGGGCAGATTACATCTAAGCATATCAAAGATTTAAATGTAATAGTAGATACCATACCAACGTATATCTTAGAAGACATAAAAACATGGCAACAAAAGAAATCTTATAACTATGTAAAATACGATGATAATCTTTTGACGACTTATGAAAGGAATGAGAGCGGAGATATAGTTCATACGTTAGAGACAGATAGTACAGAAAATAAACAACATGAAACTTATGCTCAATATATATATGATGAAAGAGGGAATTGGATTAAAAGAAAAATATTCAATAGTTTACATGAACTTATCGCTATAGCTACAAGAAGAATTGAGTATTATCCTCAAAATGAAAACGGAGAAATTGATTTTAGTTTTGAATATGAAACAACGCCTTTAGAGAAAGCATTTGAAAGAGAGCAAAAATTCAAGCAAAAAAAAGAACTTTATTTAAATGATAACTTCGTATTACAACAATTTTATGAAAAGATGAAAGAATATCCAGACTATAAAGTTATAGGAAATCCCAAAATAACTTATAATGAAGGATGTACATATAATATTAATTTTAATGCTACCCATTATTTAGGTGGGTACCCCAATGGATATCCTTCAAAAGAAAATATAACAGTTCAGATAGTTTTAGACTTGGAAACAGAAACATATACTTTTACAGCAATAAAAGGACAATTATATTAAGAAAAAGTCTCTGGTGAGATGATTTTCGTGGGCTTCGTGTATTTAAGGGGAACTCAAAAGAAAATAAGTACTTTATAGCATATTTTACTCTTATTCTGCATAAAACAAAACCGTCTGCATGCCTTGGAAAAATCAAGATCCATGCAGACGGTTTTGTATATCTGAGCCAGAGAATCAGTCTTTATAATCTCCGTTTGCCTTAATCAGCTCAATCAGTTTTTCTACAGCCTGTTCTTCCGGAATGTTCTTTTCAATACATTCCTTCTTTTTGTACAGACTGATTTTGCCTCTTCCGGCACCTACATAGCCATAGTCGGCATCGGCCATTTCACCCGGGCCATTGACGATACAGCCCATGATACCGATTTTCAGTCCCTTGAGGTGAGCCGTAGCAGCCTTGATGCGGGCAATGGTTGATTCTAAGTCGTACAATGTACGTCCGCAGCCCGGGCAAGAGATGTATTCGGTTTTGGAAGTGCGGATACGTCCTGCCTGCAGGATACCGAAGGCGGTTTCGTCCACTTTCAGGTTACTGATTTGGTTGCCGTGGTTGTAGAGCAGGATACCGTCGCACAGACCGTCGATAATCAGGGCACCCATGTCGCAGCCGACTTGATTTGCAAATCCTCTGTTTCGGTTTCCTGATAAAGCTGGAAGAATACTAGCGGGTTTTTCAGTCCCTGGTTCATCAGCTGATGTGCCAATGCACGGAACTCACCTAAGCGGTTGTAGTGGTTGCTTTGAGCTACGATGACCACTTCCGGATGCAGACGCAGGCAAGCCATTACCTCTTCATTCAGTCCTAAATAAGAAGTAAAGAGGAACTTCATTTTGGCTGGATGGTGATGCAGTTCAATCAACTGCTGGTAGTTGAAAGCCGGATAGGTGTGCTCGCTGCCTTCCCATGCACAGGCATCCACAATATAACCGATGTCTGCTCTGCGGTTTTCTGGCAAGCGTTGGCCACAGTACAGATAGTCGGGCTTGAACTGTTCGCTTACTTCCAGGTCGTTGTTCAGACGGGCTGAGATGACTACCGGAAGCTGGTCGCCTCCGATGTTACCTATGGCTACGGTTTCTCTTCGGCTGGGGTGCGTGTAGTTGAATTCCGGAGCTTCGGTAGCTGGAATATAGGGATGTCCTTCGCGTTTCAATACATAATCTACCAGTTTGCGGGCTACGGGAATTTCTGCTTCGGGCGCTTCACTCAGTGATACGCGGATGGTGTCACCCAGTCCGTCGCACAGCAGGGCACCGATACCCAAGGCTGATTTGATACGGCCGTCTTCTCCGTCACCGGCTTCTGTCACTCCTAAGTGGAGCGGGAAGGCCATATTTTCTTTTTCCATCTGTTCTACCAGCAGGCGGACGGTGCGTACCATGATGACCGTATTGGAAGCCTTGATAGAGATGACCACGTTCATGAAATTCTGTTCCACACAGATGCGCAGGAACTCCATGCACGATTCTACCATGCCTTCCGGAGTATCTCCGTAGCGCGACATGATGCGGTCGGACAGCGAACCGTGGTTCACTCCGATGCGGATGGCTGTGTGATTTTCCTTACAGATGTTCAGGAAGGGGATGAAACGGTCGCGTATCTTCTGGATTTCTTTTGCATACTCTTCATCCGTATACTCCAGTTGCTTGAAGGTGCGGGCAGCATCTACATAGTTGCCTGGGTTGATACGTACCTTCTCAGCGTACAAGGCCGCTACCTCGGCTACTTTCGGATTGAAATGTACATCGGCCACTAAAGGAGTCTGGTATCCCTGGGCACGCAGAGATGCATTGATATGTTGCAGGTTCTCTGCTTCACGTACTCCTTGTGTGGTGAGACGTACGTATTCTCCTCCCGCCTCAATGATACGCTTGGCCTGTTCCACACAAGCTTCTGTATCCATGGTGACGGTATTCGTCATACTCTGTATACGGATAGGATAAGCGCCACCCATAGGAGTGGCGCCTACATATACCTCGTTCGCCTGTCGGCGAGAATAGTTGAAGTAATTCATTCAGTTAGTTTGTCTTATAAGCGTATTTGACTTCTTTCAACTCTTCGTTGGCTTTTACGATTTTGTTTTTCAAACCTTCCTTGTAAGCTGCAAACTTTTGAGCCAGTTCTGCATCGCTCAGGGCCAGCATCTGTACGGCCAGGATCGCAGCATTCATGGCACCGTTGATGGCTACTGTAGCCACAGGTATTCCGGGAGGCATCTGGATGATAGAGTAGAGTGCGTCTACACCGTCGAGTACAGAACCTTTTACAGGCACTCCAATAACCGGAAGGGTGGTGTTGGCTGCAATTACTCCCGGCAGTGCAGCAGCCATTCCGGCAGCCGCGATGATTACCTTGATGCCACGTCCGGCAGCTTCTTTCGCAAACTTCTCTACTTCAGCAGGAGTGCGGTGAGCCGACAGGGCATTCATTTCAAACGGGACTTGCATTTCATCGAGCAGCTTGGCGGCCTTTTCCATTACTGGAAGGTCAGAAGTACTGCCCATAATGATACTTACAATTGGCTTCATTCGTTGTTTTTATTTTAGTTATTCGTTAATAATCTCTTTGTAGCCTGCAGCGTCCAGCAGATCGTCCAGTTCGCTGGCATCCGTAGGTTTCAGCTTGATAATCCAGCCTTCGCCGTAAGGATCCTGGTTTACCAGTTCCGGATGTTCTTCCAGTTGCGGGTTGACTTCCAGAATCTCGCCTCCGATGGGGAGGAACAGGTCTGAAACTGTTTTCACTACCTCGATGATACCGAATACTTCGCCTTTATCCAGCGTTTCACCTTCTGTGGTTACGTCGATGAAAACGATGTCGCCCAGCTGTTGCTGTGCATAGTCTGTGATACCTACATAGGCAGTGTCGCCTTCCAAACGAATCCATTCGTGTTCGTTGGTGTACTTGATGTTAGTCGGGAATTCCATATTGAATAAATTTAAAGTTTAAGATAATCAGTTTTCAAATAAACAAAATTCCGTGATACCACAAAATAAACCGACGAAAAACCCGCCTGTCACTTCATTTAAAGTATGTTGCTTGACGATGATGCGGGCTGAACCTAACATGCCGGCAAGCAGGATGAAGAAGCAGAGCCATTCCACTGGATTGAACTGGAAGATGAAGCTGTAGGACAGTAATCCGCCCACCATCATGCCGCTGCTGGCCATGTGGGTGCTGATTTTCCAGCGTGTGTTGATGACTGTGCAGATGACCATGCAAATCAGGGTGGCTACGATGATGCCGCTCATATAGCGTGGCAGGTGTATGCGATACATCGTCAGCAGGCAGGCCATGTAGCTCAGTATGGTCATTCCGTAAGGGATAAAACGCTTTTCGCGGTGTCCCAGTTCGTGGAGTGTCCAGCCGTTGATTTTCTGAAACAGATAGATGCCCAGCATCGGTAGCAGGATGGTGAAGCAATACACCAGCCCTAAAACCGTCAGTTTGTACTGCAGGGGCATGATGTTCAGATAAGTAAAGAAAAAAAGCAGGCAGAATGCCACAAACGGTACCATGAACGGCGTAAAGATGAGCGATACGATGCGGGCAGTCATAAACAGGGCATCGCGGGGTTCCCCAGCATGGTGGGGAGCGGGTTCATGATAAGTCAGTTCATCGGGGATACTGGTTTCTTCCATATCAATATGTTATCTTCTTAATCTTGCTACGGGGATATTCAACTGCTGGCGGTACTTGGCCACAGTGCGGCGGGCAATGGGGTATCCTTTTTCCTTCAGCATATCGGCCAGCTCATCGTCAGTGTAAGGCTTTTCCTTGTTCTCACTGGCCACGCATTCTTTCAGGATGCGCTTGATTTCACGGACGGACAGTTCTTCACCGTTTTCAGTCGTGTAGCCATCGCTGAAGAAGAATTTCAACGGGTAAATGCCGTAGTTGGTCTGTACATATTTGCTGTTGCTCACACGGGAAATGGTGGAGATGTCCAGCTTTGTACGTTCAGCCACGTCTTTCAGAATCATCGGACGAAGCAGAGACTCGTCCCCTTCTTCGAAGAACGGGCGTTGCAAGTCGATGATGGCCTGCATGGTGCTGAGCAGCGTTTGCTGGCGTTGTTTCACGGCGTTGATGAATCCTTGTGCCGCATCTACCTTCTGCTTGAGGAATATCAGGGCATCTTTTGATTCTTTGCTCTGGTTCTGCTTGTTGCGGGTGTGTTCGTCCAGCAGCTCGGTAAATTCCCGGCTCAGCCTCAGTTCCGGCACGTTCCGGTTGTTGAGGCTGAGGTTAATCGTGCCGTCGTCTTCCGTCTCTACCAGAAAATCAGGGATAATCTGTTGCAGGTTTTTCCCGATGGCTTCTCCCATGGAACTTCCCGGACGCGGATTCAGCTTGGTCAGTTCGGCGGCAGCCGCATTATATTGTTCTTCTGTAATATTCAGTTTCTGAATAATCTTGTCTTTATTTTTGCGGGTGAAGTCCTCACAGCACTTTCCGATGATGTCCAGCTCAATCTGCTTGAGCGGAGAATCTTCTTTCCGGCGAATCTGGATGAGCAGACACTCTTGCAGACTTCTGGCACCGATGCCGGCAGGGTCAAAGTCCTGAATCACTGAGAGCACATGCTCCAGCTCTTCTGCGGAAGTGTAGACTCCCTGGTAAATAGCCAGTTCATCGAGAATCGTTTCAGTGGATTTACGCAGCAGTCCGTCGTCATCAAGTGAGCCGATAAGGTATTCACCTAATTGCTTCTGTTCCGGAGTAAGGTGTTGCATGTCGAGCTGTTCTTTCAGCGTTTCGTAGAAAGATACGTTGTCTGAGAAAGGAATGTCTTCCGCCCGGTCTTCTTTGGAGCGGTTGTTCTCCTGCAATTTGTAATCCGGAATATCGTCTTCCGTGCGGTAATCACCCAGCTCGATGTCCTCACCTGAATCGGTATTAGGTTCTCCGTCTTGGTCAGTCGTATTGTACTCATCATTGAGGGCATCGGAAGCGTCGGAAGTTTCTTTTCCTTCTTCGAGTGCCGGATTATCCAGCAATTCAGCGTGAATCCGTTCTTCCAACTCCAGAGTCGGAAGTTCCAGCAACTTGACAGCCAGTATCTGTTGAGGAGACAGGGTCTGTACTTGTTGTTGTGCCTGTGTCTGTACCTGACGTGAACCTTGTACCATTTTTATTGTTGTCTTGAGTTAACAGCGTGCAAAAATAATAATTAAAATGAACTTCAAAGAAAAAGGCAAAATTTTTAATATTGGAAACTGCTGCCGCCTAAGAACTCTCGTAGCAGGGAAGTAGGGGGCAATTCCTTATCTTGTACGGAAACAAAATAGTTCAGGAAGCGGAGCAGACGGTGTGCTTCGGAGTATTCCGGACAACGGTTGGGCACCTTGCGCAAAACGGGTTCCACGTAGTCTTTTAATACAGCCAGTTCGAACAGCAGGGCCGAGTTGAACATAGCATCGGCATTTTCCTGGTAGGGGAAAATCCATTTTTCTTCTCCTTCCCGTACACTTGGCCAGCGTGCGATGGTTTCTTCTGCCGAATAGTTCCGGTACTTGTAATCACGGATGATACGTCGCAGCAGGCGGTTGTCGGTGGTAGGAATGTAATTATGGTTGTCCAGCAGGATGGTGGTGAGTGCCGACACGTACACCTTGTATTTGTTCTCGTTGGGAATGTGCGGGGTCAGTGCCGGATTCAGTGCATGAATACCTTCAATAATCAGTATCATGTGTTCGTCTATCCGGAGTTTCTTGCCGCTCATCTCTCGTTTTCCGGTGGTGAAGTTGTAGCGTGGCAGTTCCACTTCTCCTCCGTTGAGCAGGGTGCTCAGCTGTTCTTCAAAGAAAGGGAGGTCTACGGCATACAGCGATTCGAAGTCGTGTTTGCCGTTTTCATCCAGCGGGGTATCGTTCCGGTTGACGAAATAGTCATCCAGTGAAATGGGGTAAGGCTTCAGGCCGTTGGTCATAAGCTGGATGCTCAGCCGCTTGCTGAAGGTGGTTTTTCCGGAAGAAGACGGACCGGATATAAGCACGAGCTTTACCCGTTTCCCGTCTTGGTCGCGGTGGGTAATCTCATCGGCTATCTGGGCAATCTTTTTTTCTTGCAAGGCCTCCGACACATTTATCAGGTCGGTGGCATGACCTTCGTTGCAGGCCACGTTCAGGTCGCCTACCGTGCTGATGCCCAGAATCTGGTTCCAGCGATGGTATTCCTGAAACACTTCCAGCATTTTTTCCTGCTTCACCACTTCTTCCAGTTTGGTCGGGTTTTCACGGCTGGGGATACGCAGCAACAGTCCGTCGTAGTATTTCACAATGTCGAACAGGCGGATGTATCCTGTACTGGGTACCAGGCTGCTATAATAACAGTCCACCGTGTCGCCCAATTGATAGTAGTAAGAATAAAGCTGACCGTAAGTGTCCAACAGTCGTGCCTTATCCATCATCCCTCGTTTTTCGAACAGACGAACCACTTCCTCCGTGTGACTTTCAGTGCGTGTGTAGGGAATATCGGCCGCGATGATTTCCTGCATTTTCTGTTTGATGCGCTGCACGTCATCCAGTCCGATGGTACGGTCGATATGCAGTTTGCAGAAATATCCCTTTGAGATGGGATGTTCCAGTGAAATACTGCCTTGCGGATAGAGCTCTTCTACCGCTTTGACCAGGATGAAAAAGAGCGAACGGACATAAGTTCGCATACCGGAAGAGCTGGTAATGTCAAGAAATTCAATGTCTTTATTGTAGTACACCCGGAAGTCGAGACTCTCTACCTTATTGTTGACTTTGGCACTGACCGGACCGTAGGGCATGGCCAGATTAAAACCGTTATAAATATCCAAAAGTGAGCTTCCTCCGGGAATTCTCTTGTCGAATTATTATTTTTGCAATATATTTGTAGCATAAATGTAATATGTGTTACTAACCTTGTGAATAGGCAGTTAATTTACTCATTAAACAATTAAAAGCCTCTTTCCAACTTAACTAATTACAAATGGAATATTCTTTTTATGATTTTTTAGCGCTTCTTGGATCACTGGCGCTGTTCCTTTATGGAATGAAAATCATGAGTGAGGGACTTCAGAAGTTTGCGGGCGACCGCCTTCGTAGTATTTTAACCGCAATGACCACGAACCGTGTGACGGGGGTGCTGACAGGTATGTTGATTACCGCTCTGATTCAGTCCTCTTCTGCTACAACAGTAATGGTGGTCAGCTTTGTAAACGCCGGCTTGCTGACGCTTTCTCAGTCTATCGGGGTGATTATGGGAGCGAATATCGGAACCACGGTGACGGCGTGGATTATTTCAGCTCTCGGTTTTAAAGTAGATATATCTGCATTTTCTCTGCCGCTTCTGGCGATTGGTATTCCACTGCTTTTCTCTCAAAAAAGTTCACGTAAATCTGTGGGTGAGTTTATCTTCGGGTTTGCATTTCTGTTCATGGGATTGAATCTCCTGAAGACGAACGCTCCGGACCTCAGTCAGAATCCGGATATGCTGGCCTTTGTTCAGAATTATACGGACATGGGCTTTTTTTCTGTCCTGCTGTTCGTCCTGATTGGTACTGTACTGACCATGATTGTACAGGCTTCGGCGGCTACCATGGCCATTACGTTGATTATGTGTGCCAACGGATGGATTAGTTTTGAACTGGGAGCCGCTTTGGTGCTGGGAGAAAATATAGGAACCACGATTACGGCCAACCTGGCGGCCTTGACTGCCAATACGCAGGCACGCCGGGCGGCAATGGCTCATCTGATGTTTAATGTGTTCGGTGTAATCTGGGTACTGATGTTGTTTGAGCCTTTCTTGTCGATGGTAGACTGGATTATTTCCGATTTTATGAAGGTAAGTGAGGCCGACGGGGTGGCTGTCTCTTTCAAATTGTCTGCGTTCCACACTTGCTTCAACGTCTGCAATGTGCTGATTCTGATATGGTTCGTACATCTTATCGAGAAAACGGTCTGCAAGATTGTTCCCCAGAAAGAGCAGGAGGAAGAATACCGCTTGCAGTTCATTACGGGGGGCATGCTTTCTACGGCAGAGTTGTCTATCCTTCAGGCACGGAAGGAAATCAATCTGTTTGCCGAACGCATACAGCGTATGTTCCGCATGGTGCGTGACTTGTTGCATACGGAGAATGAAAATGATTTCAACAAGCTGTTCAGCCGGATTGAGAAGTATGAGAATATCAGCGACAACATGGAAGTGGAGATTGCCAATTATCTTACGCAGGTGTCGGAGGGCAGGTTAAGTTCCGAAAGCAAGCTGCAGATACGGGGGATGCTCCGCGAGGTGACGGAGATAGAAAGCATTGGCGACAGTTGCTATAATCTGGCCCGTACCATCAACCGGAAACGACGTGGAAATGAAGACTTCACGGGTGCGCAATATGAGCATATCTCACAGATGTTCCAACTGACGGACGATGCCCTGACACAGATGATTGCACTGGTGGAAGACATGCATCAGCAGGTGGATGTCAACAAGTCGTTCAATATCGAGATGGAAATCAACAACTATCGTAACCAGTTGAAGAACCAGAATGTGATTGACGTCAATGAAAAGAAATACGATTATCAGATGGGTGTACACTACATGGACATTATCGCCGAATGTGAGAAGTTAGGCGATTATGCGGTGAATGTGGTAGAGGCTCATCGGGATGTGAAGGAAAAGAAAGCCTGAAAATAAGTGGATATCACCATACAAATAAAGCTGTTCAAATCTTATTTTGAACAGCTTTATTTGTATGGTATAAGTTGAGTGCAAAAGGCTTTGAGTACTCCTTGAAGCAATGTCACTCAGTGATTTCTACTCGGTTTACTTTCTCCAGTAAGAATCGGTTTTGATTCCAGTGGAAAGGCTTGTATGCATTGTTCGTTTTAATCTTGTTTTGTTTGAAGATTAATCCGTCTACCGATTTGGCATATAGAATAGGTGCATCGAATGTATCAAATTCATTGTCTGTAATCTGGATGGCGCCTGGTTTTCCTCCGTGGAAATATTTTACCTGATGCTCCAAATCGGGAATTTCCGGATAAATGGAAATCACGGCGTTGGTAAACTGAAACATGTTGGTCAGTGCATTAATGAACCGATTGTAACGGATGATTACTTCCCGGCAGGCACCGGTTTCATACCAGCCGTTGCAGTCACCACACAACAAAATCGCTGCTCCTGAAGTATGGTCAAACAGGTTGTTTTCTACGATTGTTTTTTAGGTGTACTGAACAGAGAACCTCTTGCGCGGTTATTGCTGATGGCATTACCGGCAAAATAAACCTCTGGTGTCCATGTCAGGTTTTCAATGCCGAAGTCAGTCTGTTCGTTTAAAGCTTCAGGAAGTGGCTGACTGAAACGGATGATAAACTCACGGGCGCCGTCTGCTGTTGGTTTATCTGAGGCTGTAATGCATTCTATACAATTCTTTCCATCCAGCAGTTCCATGGTTTGTGAACGGATGAACTGTACGCTGTCGCCGGGAAATCCCCAGTCAAATCCCCATGACTGGTCGTGCATGTAACGTGCTTTGAGGGTGTGGGCATCAATTTGTTGGAGAACTTTCAGATAGGTTCCATGTACATTGATGGCATCGTCCATCATGCCTTCATACAATCCGTTGACAGAGATGATTTTTCCTTTGCATTGAGAAAAATGGGTTGCATCGGCCTGAGTAGTGAAATAGCGGGAGTCGTTTTCTCCTTTCAAACATACACCAAAACCATCCATCGTGATGTCATCACATAGCTGGCTAGTAGGCCCATACCTTGTGCATAGTGTACCTTGACATTCTTTATTGTGGTCCGGGTGTTGTGTGACAAGAAAATGCCAGGAGTCGGACGGTCCCATGAACGCATGGCAACAATAGTCCCTGCCGGAAGTCGTTTGTCTTTCCATTTAGGAGCATATATCAAATTCTTTCCTACCATGGAACAACCTTTGGTCGGGCAGCTGATGTCGCTGGTGTTGTATACAATATGTCGGCTAGCCTTTTCAAAAGCGATACCCGACATCGGGCGAAGTTTCCAACCTTCTCCCTTTGTTTCGAAAACTGAGTCTTTTGTCAGGTGGTACTCTACCCATGGAGCGGGTTGAAAGGTGATTCCTTTTTCTCCTTCATTTTTTATAATTTCCACTTGAGCTATGTGTGGGTTGGCAAAATCGATGCTGAAGTTTTGTAGGGTACAGTCTGTACTTCTGAGAAGGGATACCGGAATCATCTGTCCGTGGAAGATGAATTCTGCCCCGTTTCCTTCTATTGTCAGCGATTTCATATCCTCCAGTGCCAGTCCCACTCTTTTAGGATTATCCTGGTCGTGGTTGGAGATGTAGTAAGTACGTTCTGCAGCTCCTTCAGGATAGAAATGATAAGTCCCGCTTTGAAAGCGTAAGGTTACTGCTTTGCCTTCTTTTACTTCTTTTCTAATTTTTGCAAGTGCCTTCTCCATACGAGTAGACATGTTGCTCTTCTTTCCCGGTTGAATACCGAAACGAGCCATGTCATACACATGTTGTGCACATAAAGGGAGGCAGAATACGGCAAACAATGCCAAGCATTCTAGTTTCATTTTCATAGTGTTACATTTTGAGAATAAGAGTTGTTATTTTATAGTAAAGTATTGATTATTATAAAGAAAGGCTGACGAGTTGTATCTGAATACAAATTGGCAGCCTTTCTCTTAATGAGTGATTTGTAAAGTTACTTTAATATCCAGGATTCTGATCCTCTTTTAGCAGTGGATTGACATCAATAGCAGAAGTCGGTATTGGCATCCACATCAAACGGTCATCCCATGTTTTTTCTACTACTCTATAGGGGGTGGTGCTCCATGCTTGTTTTTGAGAGTCATATACTCCGCATGGGGCATAGGTTGTGCCATTCATGACCTTGGCGCAGTACTCTGTTCCGTAGCGGCGGATATCTTCGTAGCGGTGTCCTTCTCCAGCCAGTTCGATGCGACGTTCGTTGCGTACAAACTCAATGGCATCGTCCTTGGATAAAGAGGTCGGTACAGGCGGCATACCGCAGCGGTCACGTAGCTTGTTCAGTTCGGTAGTTACTTTCTCGTCCCATCCTGTGGTCATGATATGTGCTTCGGCGTAAGTCAGCAGCACTTCCGCATAGCGGAGCACCGGATAGTCTTCTGCACTATTGTAGCCTTTGTAGGGAGTGAGCGATACCATCTTACGGTAGCAGTAGCCTGTCCATGACTCATTTCCGTCTATACCTGCTTTCAACGGGTCCCACATGAAGTAATATTCTCCAGGGAAATCAGTTTCCTGCCAGCCTTTCAGCGGAAATTGGATGGAAGCGTACAAACGACTGTCGCGGTTGCGGAATTCTTGCATGTAGGGGATGGCCTTGATATCCAGTGTAGCCACTTTCTCCCGATATTTATCGGGTTTTATCGATTCGTTGAGTCCTGTGTCTTCATTTTTTGTGAAGAAGTAGGTCTGCCACATGTCCGCATAGGCTCTCATTCGCTGCTCCGGAGTAATCGGGGTAGGTAGCGTTTTTCCGTCAATGCTCCAATAGGCATCCACCAAGTCTTGCATAGGCTCGTAAGAACAATAGCCGGAGCCCATTTGACTCGGACGGATGTAAGTGTAGCGTGAGCCGTCGTTGTTGTTGTCATCGGCCATGTATTCTCTGGTCAGGATGTATTCCGGATTCTGTGGATTCGCATTCTCAGCATGCCACAGGTTTTCGTAGTTGAATATACCTTTGATGAATTTATCTTTGTTGATTTCTGGATGCTGATTGAAGTCTATGTATTTTTCCATTTCCTGGGCTTCTTTTTGCTGATTAGCATTCAGACTGGTCACATAGAATAAGTCGTGGTGGCCTTCACTGATAACTAATCCGGCTGATTTTTCCGCTTCTGGATAGTTCCCGAAATAGAGTGCGGCACGTGCACGTACAGACAGGGCAGCTGCACGGGTGATACGTCCTGCTTCATAGAATTTGTTGCCATTGTATTCATCCGGTAGGAGTTCGGCGATTTCCTCCAGTTCCTTCAGTACATAGGCTTGTACATCTTCTTTGGAATTGCAGCGTACTTGGGGAGCATTGTATTCTGGTACATCCTCGAATAAGTAAGCCTTGCCGAAACGGGTCACAAGTTGGAGATAATTCCAGGCACGGAAGAAACGGGCTTCTGCCTTCATTCGTGCTTTCAGGGTTTCGTCCATGTCACATTGATCAATGTTCTGCAGGAAGGTGTTGACGATGCGCACGGTGCTGTAGTCGTAGCCGAAGTCGTTTCCGGCTGTGATGCCGTTCATTTGAAGCAGTTCGTAAGGACCTTCCCAAGGCTTATGGCTGTGAGCGTTGTCTGTGTACATTTCATCCCAGATGTCAAAGCCTGGCATTTGTGCGTATACGCCGTTCAGAGCGCTCCAGGCATCATTTTCGTTTTTCCAGAATGTCTCAGTAGAGATGTCTGAAGGTGGGGTCACTTCCAGATCGCAGGAAGTAGCTAGTGCGGCACAGAAGAGTGCCGAGAAGGTGATATAGTTGAGTTTCATGATAATCGATTATTATGTTTTAGAATGATAAGTTTACACCAAAAGCTATGGATTTGGTTCCCAAAGCAGAGATACCGCGTCCGGTAGAAGATTCCGGGTCGAAGTCTTTCATGATTTTGTCCGCACGGAGTGTGAAGAGATTTTCTCCGGTAAGGAAAAGTTTCAAGGAAGAGATACCCCATTTGCTCACAACGTTTTTCGGGACCATGTAGCCCAGTGACATGGTCTTGATACGGAAGTAGTCGGAATCGAATAACTGATTGTCAGAGAAATGTTTGTTGTATTCATCCATGGAAGTTCCTCCGTACAGACGAGGTACTGGTGCATGAGCATTCGGATTCTCTTCTGTCCAGCGCTGCAGGTGGTATTTTCTCGGGTTGGAGTTCAGCATGAAAGCGAACACCTGTTCTGATTCAAAGCCGACGCTGGTACCGGAAACACCCTGTCCAAAGGCGCTCAGTTCCCAGTTCTTCCATTGCAGACTCAGGTTGATACCGTAAGTGAAGTCGGGCACATCTTTTCCGATGATAGTACGGTCGTCGTCGGTAATGGATGCATTGGCTGTGGACTCGCCTTTTGCCAGGTCACATACGTATTTCACTCCTTCACGCTGTGGCACATATTTTATGTCACCTGCTTGTGGAGCACGTCCGTAAATGTAGTAGCGGCCTGCGTCTATTTCTTCCTGTGTGTAGAGCCCGTCGGTCTTCAGTCCGTAGAAGGAGCCGATGGATTCACCTTCTTTTAAAATCCAGCGTATGTTGTCGCCAGCATTCTGTATCATGTTGTCAGAACCGGCCAGGTCAGTGATTTCGTTGTGGTTTGTGGCGATGTTGGCACTGATTGAGTAAGAGAAATCACCTATCTGGTTGCGGTGAGTTACCGACATTTCGAATCCTTTGTTGCGCACCTTACCGAGGTTCAGGCTGGGATTGGACCAGATACCGGTTTCTCTCGGTACATTGTAACCAAGCAGGATGTCGCTGGTATTCTTTATATAATAGTCTGCTGAAATACTTAATTTGTTGTCTAGTACATCCAGATCAAGACCAATATCGGTCAGAGCCACCGTTTCCCATCCGAGCGAGTGTTCGGAATTTGTGCTTCCACAACACCTTTCACAGCTGTGTCACTGAAGTTGTAGTTGCTGCCGCTGGACATCAGACGGAAATAATCATAGTATCCTACGTTGTTAATGTTTCCTAGTGTACCGTAAGAGGCACGGAGCTTCAGGTTATTAATCCATGTGACGGGTTTCATGAACGACTCTTCGCTGATACGCCATCCGGCAGATACAGAAGGGAATATACCCAACGATTGTCCTTGTAGAAGCGGGAAGAACCGTCGGCACGGACATTCACTTCCAGTAGATAGCGGTCATTCCAGGAGTAGTTCACACGGCCGAAGTAGGACAACATCTTGCTTTCCATGATGGAACTTCCTCCCGGAGTTTCCTTGGATACTTCGTTTCCCTGCTCTATATCTTCCAGTCCGTCGCTGACGAAGTCGGTACGCTTGCTGTAAAGGCGTTCATAGTTATAGTGTTCGTATGACGTACCTGCCAGCAGGTTGATAGCATGTTTACCGAAGTTCATGTCGTATTTAGCAGTAAGGGTAGTTAGCATGGTGCTGTTGCTGATCCAGTGCATTGCCATGGAGTTCGGGCTGGTACTTTCCGTGCCTGGAATAGGTTCTCCTGTAGTGAAATCGTTGATAGCAGAGCGGTTGCCCGTGTAGCTTTTGCTTTTGTATTCATAGCGCTTGTAGTCCATCTGTCCAGAAACTGTCAGTCCTTTGAGTGGCTTAAGGTCGAATCCCAGACTGTACATGGAGTTTTCAGTTGTGCTTTTTGACCAATTGGGGTCGCTTAGGGCACGTAACGGGTTGTTGTTCATGAAGGTCTGTGTGGCCTGTTTTCCTCCAGCAATGCTTCCCCATTCTCCGTTCGACTGTTGGGCCACCATGATAGAAGGTACCATCACAAAGTTGGCTATCCATGCGGTGCCGTGTTTGGTATCCGATTGGTTACGGATGTATTTGACACCGCTTTTCAGGGTCAGCCATTTGGTAATGTCTGCTTGTACGTTCAGGTCTAGGTTATAGCGGTCGTTGCTTACGCCCGGCATGAAGTCGTCGTTGTAGAGGTAGCCTGCACTGCTGAAGAAGCGTACCTTGTCGCTTCCACCACTGAAGTTCAACGAATGCTGGGTGGTGAGCACGTGCTTGTCAAGTACCAGGTCGGCCCAGTTAGTGTTCGGATAATAGTCAGGTTTGCTACCGTCACGGAACCACTGGATTTCCTCATTGCTGTAGGCTTGGTGTTTACCTCCAGCCGGGTCTTCGTTGTATTTGGCTTCGTTCAGCAGGCTGGCATAATCCCATGAATCCAATACGTCCGGCAGATAGGTCGGCATTTTCACACCCACCATGCCGCTGTAAGATACGTTCATCTTTTCTTTCTTACCTTGCTTGGTGGTGACGAGTACTACACCGTAGGCAGCACGTGATCCGTAAATAGAAGAAGAGGCTGCATCTTTCAGGAAAGAGATGGATTCAATGCTGTTCGGATCGAGGTTGGAGAAGAAAGTTGCGTCCGCGATAGCACCGTCAATGACATACAAGGGTTCTGATGTACCTAAATTGCCACGGCCACGGAAGTTGATACTTGGGCTCGAACCTGGGCGAGAGATGACGGTAACACCAGGTACAGTACCTTGTACTGCTGATAATACGTTGCTTTGTACGCGGTCTTTAATTTCATCGGTACTAACAGAGGCAACAGAACCGGTTAGGTTTACTTTTTTTTGAGTACCGTATCCTACTACAACAACTTCATCTAGTACTTCTGTATCTTCTTTTAATGTAATACTTAAAGGTTGCCCATCCCATTTGATGGTTTGTGTTCCATAGCCGATATAAGAAATGATGATAGAGGCTCCCTTTTGTACGTTTGATAAAGAGAAATTTCCGTCCAAATCGGTAATTACACCGTTTGTGGTACCTTCTACCATGACGGATGCTCCAATGATGGGTTCTCCCATGACATCTTTTACTGTTCCTTTACAAGATGAGGCTTGTTGAGTGATTTGAAGATGGGGTATGTTAGCGAATGCGGTCGCTGTCCATCCAGAGATGATACCTATGGTAAATAATATAACTCCCACAGGCTTAAGATTTTTTCTCATAATCTAAGATGTTCTTTTAAGGTTAAGAATTTTTTAATCGCCCGCAAATATATGAAAATATTAAATAGCTCAACGGTATTTTATTAAAATATTTCTTTTAGTTTTTCTGTATTAGATAAATGTAAACAATAATGGTGGAAAAGAGTAAAATATTTATCATATTTATGCCGGATTAGTTGATAATTGTAGTTTGCTAAGTCTGTTTTTATTATTTACTCTGAAGTTAAAAACAAAAATGAGGCTGTCTCAAAATGAGACGGCCTTTTTTGTGTTTGCAAAAAAATCGGGCAAGTCCTAACTTCGCTCAGTCAGAACTTGCCCGTCTCCCTAATTTTTTGTATCTTAGGGAATCAAGTCAAGATATCCCAAAGATAATGTTTAAAAATTACACATCCAACGATAATCTGCTTTTACCTCCGTGTTTAGGCGATTTTATTCCCCAGAA
>ENA-OQHA01000592-OQHA01000592.1-human-gut-metagenome-genome-assembly--contig:-NODE-592-length-17525-cov-4.422405_pt1 | contig 17525 bp, 27 predicted proteins | sample MGYA00242558_ERZ504707 | MGnify/ENA primary metagenome ERZ504707 (study PRJEB26092, sample SAMD00036197) | human gut metagenome | host: Homo sapiens | study: EMG produced TPA metagenomics assembly of...
AGCCAGCGCCAGCGCGGCGCAGCGCCCGCCCACACAAGCCCCTGCCAGCCGGGCAGGCCGTTTTCCTTTTCAAAGCGCTTGAGCCCTGCCATAGCCAGCACGCCCAGCGCCAGCGTCCAGTAAACGTTCTGGTGCTGCGGGGCGAACGGTGTGCGGAAAAAGGCAAGGTCAAAAGGCACCTCGCTCAGAAGGCCGAACAGCAGAAGCCGCCGGACGTATTTTTTACATCGTGGGTGTGCAGAAAGCCCTCCACGGCCAGAAAGCAGAAGATGGGAAAGGCCAGCCGCCCGATATACCGCAGCACACGGTCTGCCGCCAGCAGGGTGCTGACCGGGATGCCACCGCAGCTGGCAGCACCGGCGGCGAGGGCCGGCAGCAGGATACCGGCTTCGATGCAGGAAGCGCCGATGTGATCAATGAGCATGGTGATGCAGGCGATGTATTTGAGCGCTGTGCCGCTGAGTCCACAGCGGACAGGGGCTTTGGCAGTCTCGGTCATAAGGAATCCCTCACTTGATAAAAAATCTACTTTTTGTGCTTTTTTAATGATACGGCGCAGGCTGGCAGGCTCCTGCGTCATCTTTGACAAAATACGCCGGAAAGGCGCATAAATCGGGCAAAAATGCTTGACAGAAAAGGCGCGGGATAGTACAATCAAGAAGATAATTGAACTATCTCAAATGAAAGATGAAAAAGATTCACAGAGAATCGGGCGTCTCCGAACCAGTAAAAACGGAAGGAGCTTGGCATGACGCTTTTTTCCTACGAGATTTTTGATGCCGTGGCCCGGCAGGGCAGCTTCAACAAGGCGGCACAGCAGCTGCACCTGACCCCATCGGCCATCAGTCACGCCATTGCCGTAATGGAGGAGGAGCTGGGCTTTGCTCTGTTCAACCGCGGCAAAAACGGCGTATCCATGACCAGCTACGGCGCATCCCTGTATCCCTCTATTCGCGATGTGCTCAACAGCGACGAGGCCCTCAAGCAGAGCATCGCCCGCCTGAACGGCCTGGAAAAGGGCAAGGTGAAGCTGGGCGTATTCAACTCGGTGTGTGCTTCGCTGCTGCCGGGCCTGCTCAAAAGCTTTATGACCCACTACCCGCAGATCGAGATCGAGGTGTATCAGGGCACCTACGACGATGTGAAGGAATGGCTGCGAACCGGTCAGGTGGATATCGCGTTCCTTTCCTCCACCTGCCGTGAAGAGTTCAACCTCACCGAGCTGTTCCGCGAGCCGCTGCTGTGCATCGTGCCGCAGGACTGGCCCGAACCGGAAAACGGCGTGATGACTCCCGCCTGATGAACGGCCAAAGCTTCGTTGTGCAGTGCGATGCCACCGATGCTGAGATGCGTCAGTTCCTGAAAAAATATAAGATCGGCACCGAGCGCCGCTGCCATGTTATCGACGACCAGTCCAACATCGCCATGGTGGAAGCAGGTCTGGGCATTTCCATCATGCCGCAGATGCTGCTGCGCGACTGCAAGGCCGCGATCAAGATCTATCCCATCGAGCCAGAGGAAGACCGTGTGGTGGGCCTGGCTGTGCAGCGCCCCGCCGCAATGGCCCCGGCAGTGGAACAGATGTTCCACCACATCGTGGACTACTGCAGGCAGATCGAGCTGAGATGAGCCGGACACCTTTATACTATACCATAAAACAGTCTGTGTGTGGAGCATGGACTGTTTTTATTAAGAAAGAGCGATTGTATCAGCGTGCAAAATCCGCTATACTTAGAAAAACAGGCTGGTTTTATGCAGAAGCCTTGATTGGAGCAGGAAGATGAAGACCATAAAACGACGTGCCTTTTGCAAGGCGGCAGCAGCTGCCGTGGCAGGCGTGCTGGCCCCGCACGCGGCGGCAGAGGCTTTGCTGCCGCAGGACGCACAGGCTGTGGTGGGCAGTGCGGTGCCGGAGGATTACTACTCCTTTGCTTTCCGCAGCGACCACAGCGAAACAGATCTCTCCCACGATTTTTATTATACAGATGCCTTTTTTGAGAACACGGCGCTGCAGTACAGCCACAAGCTGGCACTGGCAACGCTGGGCCTTGTGGCGGCAAGCGGCAACACCTACCAGAGCGATGCGCTTTACTGGGTGGAGGGTGAAGCGGGCCGTGAGGACAGCATTGCGGATGCCTACCAGAAGCTTGGCTTTGCCAATGCGGTCTATGCGGGCTACCAGTGCAGCCTGAACACCCCGGTGGATACCGCGGGCTGTGCTTTTGCGCAGAAAACACTGGTACAGGATGGCCAGCGCACCACCATTATTGCAGCCATGCTGCGCGGTGTCGGCTATGGTGCCGAGTGGACCAGCAACCTGCATGTGGGCGAAGGTGGTGGGCACTATGGCTTTGTGACAGCAGCAGAGCATTTTTTTGAGGATCTGCAGGACTACCTGAAAAAGCCGAGGCTGCAGCGGGAACGCTGGGCACCATCAAGCTCTGGCTGGGCGGCTACAGCCGCGGCGCGGCTGTGGCAAACCTGACGGCGGCGCGCATCCGGCAGCAGCTGCCGCAGATCGCGCAGGAAATACCTTTGTTTACACCTTTGCCGCACCGGCGGCACTGACGGCAGCAGACCGCCGGATCTGCAGGCGGACTACGACAACGACCACACTGCAGACGGAGGACTGAAAACGGATTGGGATGTAAGCAATATCTTCAACATCATTTCCAGCGGCGATATCGTGGCCCGCGTGATGCCGGAAGAGTGGGGCTACCACGCAACGGAAACGACCGCTTTCTGCCCTCCACGGCGTACCAGAACGAGCTGGATGATCTGAGCATCATCGAGAGCCGGATGGGCGGCGTGCCGCTGCGGTTCGACCAGCTGGCCACAAAGGAAGATGTGGATTCGGTGATCGCGGCGGCTCTGGCGTTCTGCAAAAGCGCCGCAAATTACCACGAAAAATATGAAGCTGCCTTTATGGATATGCTGCAGTGTGCCTTTACCCTCTCGGAGAAAGAGGCAGCCGAGGGCGTGATCCTGGACGATGAAGCTGTGATGGAACGGCTGCGCAGCATGGAGAACATCCGCAAAATGTCGTGGACGAAGGTGCTGCGCTGCGTGATGACGGCTTCGGCCATGAGCAGACCCATTCTGGAGCAGGTGGGGGCCATCGTGCCGCTGCGGGCGCAGCAGGTGGTGGTGCCGGTGCTGGCGGTGGGTCTGTGCCACGAGGTGGAGAGCGATGTGCTGCGGATGCTGGTGTACTACATCCTCAGCCTGATGAGCGTGAACAGCCCGGCAGACAGCGTTCTGCGTGCGGCATTCTGCCACTACCCGGAAAACTACATCACCCTGATGGAATATTACGACCCCGCCGAGCACGGCATGGAAGCCTATACCCGAAAATAAAATCTCCGGAAATAAAAAAGAGGGGCTGTTGCAAAATAAAAATGCGATAGCAGCTTGCACAAAGGAATAGCGCAAAATCAGAAACCCGGAACCCTTTTTGAGCCGTTGGCCCTGAAAAGGTTCCGGGTTTTGTGCTATTTGCTGGCGCAGGACCGTTCTGCTGCCCCGCCTGCGGCGTGGCCGTGCTGTTCGAGTCCTGTACCGCCCACCAAAACTCTTCAACTCTTGCGAGTTTCCGAAGCGCTCTTGTTGGGGCGTGCGGAGCCCCAAACCCTGCTTCATAATATCGATCATGACCGATCAACGACTGATTTATAGTAATTGCCAAAGTCTGCAAGTGCATTGACAATTGGCAACATTTCCGTTCCGAGATCGGTCAACCCATATTCTACTTTGGGAGGATTCTCGTGATAATCACGGCGGTAGGCAAGTCCATCATCAATCATCTGTCTTAAGCTCTCGGTCAAAACTTTCTGCGAGATCCCGTCGATGCTTCTTTGCAACTCATTGAATCTCCATGGACGCTCTTTCAGATTGCGCAGAAGCAAGAGTTTCCATTTTCCGCCAATCAGGGATACTGCTGTTGCAACCGGACATTCCGGCAGTTCTTCTTTTGTGCGCATATCAGTCACCTCTGTGTATAGTATAGCACATTCATTTTTGAGTGTACAGTTACAAAAAGGTGCGTACTTGTTTTTGAATGTGTGAGCTTCTATACTTAGCTCAGGCAATGAAAGATTGCGAATCAAATTGGAGGTGCTTACAATGGCATGCTACACAAAAATGACAGTTGGAAAAGAAAATCGGACGGAGCTTCATGAAAAGCTCGCCCTGACTGGTGCGGAGATCAGCCTGAATACGCTTCCTGCGGGAGCAAATGTTCCATTTGTTCACTCCCACAAGGCAAATGAGGAAATCTACGGTGTTCTTTCCGGCAAAGGGAAGGTCGTTATCGATGGCGAAGAAATCAGCCTTGCAGCAGGCGACTGGCTGAAGATTTCTCCTATGGCAAAGCGCCAGTTCTTTGCTGCAAGCAATTCTGAGATCACTTATATCTGTATTCAGGTCAAGGAGAATTCTCTCGAAGGCTATACTACAACGGATGCTGTGATCTACTGATAAAACATATCAAAGCAAAAGGCAGGATACCACCGTCATGGTGATACCCTGCCTTTGCTCGTTCCGGTTCTCGTCCTGTACCGCCCACCACAAAACGGCAGTCATCCCGATAGACATTCCTAGGCGTTGGGAACCGCGCACTAATCAAAGCCCCACTGGGGCTTTGATTGCCTTCGCTGCGCTCGGCACGTGCTGTTCGAGTCCTGTACCGTCCGGATCTGACGTGGGTTCGTGGATGACGCAACAAAAAAGCCCCTGACCAAAGTCAGAGGCTCTTGTTTTGGTGGAGCATTGTCCACGGCACTCGAACCCAACACTTCCTCACGGGTGACCGTTTTGGCATCATCCGTGAAGTTGAAATTGAGTACGACCCGGTCATCAAAGACGTAGACCGAGTTGACAAAGGTATCAATGATCTGCCGCTGGTGTTCCGTGCTGCCCACGTCACCCTTGCGGAATTTCTCAAGCCAGAACCGAATCCACTCACGGGTCAGAACGGGCTTTTTCAGTTCTTCTTCCAGAATGCTGGTGTTCAGGGCTTCTTTCCGGGCTTCCAATTCGTCTAGCCGCTGCTTGGTGGTCGAGGTCAGGATGCCCTGTTCAATGGCTTCCAGAAGGTTTGCCAGCCGCTTCTCCGTGTCCCTGAGCTGGTCTTTCAGGACAGGCAGCCGGGTGTTCTCTTTCTGCTGGGCTTCCATGACCAAATCTATCAGCTGTTCGATGATTTCATCGTTAAAAATCACCTTAATGGCGGTGTCCACCACGAACCGCTCCAGAGGCTCCTTGCGGATGGCTTTCAGGTCACAGTGCGCCTTGCCGTGGCGTTTGGCGTTGCCGCACTTGTAGTAATAGTAGGTGTTTCCCATGTGGCTGGTGCCACTTTCGCCACCCATCAGGGTGCCGCACTTGCCACAGAACAGCTTGGTGGTCAGCAGATAGCTCACATCCTCTTTTGCAGGCCGACCATGGGCGATCCTGTTCTGCTCGAAACGCTGCTGCACCCGGTCAAACAAGTCCTGGTCAACAATGGCCGGAATGCCACCCGGCGTCACAATGTCCTTGTAGCGATATTCGCCGATGTAGCGGCGGTTGCGGAAGATCTGGAAGAAGCTGTTCTTTACGAACGGCTTCCCGGTGCGGGTGCGCAGCCCTCGCTCATTCAGGGATGCGGCAATCTTCTCAGCCGGTTCGCCGTCGGCGTACCGGGTGAAGATCTCCTGCACGATGGGAGCCGTTTCCGGGTCGATATGGTACAGCCTGTCCTCCTTGCCAATGGTGAAGCCCAGCGGAACCACACCGCCGTTATACTTGCACTGAAGGGCATTTTCGCGCTCACCGCGCGCCACTTTCAGGGCGAGCTCGGCGGAATAGTATTCCGCCATGCCGATCAGCATACTCTCCACCATAATGCCTTCAGGCCCCTGCGAGATGGGTTCCATAGCAGACACCAGATGGACACCGTTCTTTTCCAGCTGGTACTTGTAGTTCACGGCATCGAATCGGTTACGGGCAAAGCGGTCCAGCTTCCAGACCAGAACCACATCGAAGATTTTCTTTCCGCTGTCCTTGATCATCCGCTGAAAGTCTGGGCGGTCATCCGTTTTGGCAGAGTAGGCACGGTCAATGTAGGTGCCGACCACGGTGATGCCGTTCTTCTCGGCGTAGGCCTTGCAGTCGCGCAACTGTCCCTCAATGGACGCTTCTCGCTGGCTGTCGGATGAATAGCGGGCGTAGATTACGGCGGTCATGGTTGCACCTCCTTGGCGTGTATTCGACTTGCCTTTATAGTATCGGGTCAAGCGCAGCTTGTCAACAATCTGCGAGCAGAGTGAAATGCGAAAATTGCGAAACGCAGCGAAAAAGGTGAGAGCAAGAATCGTCCCGTGGCCACAAATTTTCAATTCTTGAAATTCTTGCCCCTTTGGGACAGCTTCTTGTTGGGGCGTGCCTGCCCCAAACCCTGCTGGAACGAGTACGGCAAACTGGAATTTGACTAATCCTACATGTGCATCATATTACACTCATGTAATTATCCTCTACATAAACAGCTTTTCCATCAGCAAGCTTAATCTCATCTTTGCCGTTCGGTAATACTGTTGTTTCAGAACCATTCCAATGGGGGATAATAGGATTGTCAATAATATGTAATCCATCTGTTAAATTTCCCGCCGCATACATACTTCCTGCACTGATTCCGACATATATAAGTCCGTTTTTAATTGCATTATTAAGTATTCTATCAAAACCAGTTCTAGACATTTCACGACAAAGCACAGATACATCACCACCACTGACAAAAACAGCATCAAATTGGTTTAATTCTTCAAAAGTTAATAGCCTTGTAAGCATAAACGGGGTTGTAACATACGAAGAATAGGTTCTTTGATAGTCTTTTGAAAGAATTAATTCCAGATTGTACACTAATATATTTTCGTACTGAATTCCCATTAGAAAGAGTTCATGAAAACATATTGCAAGCGACTCTCTTGCACCATCTGTTTCAATGCCAGCTGTTGGAATATAAAGCACTTTCACATCCTTCGGACACTTTCCAATAATATCAAAGAATTTCTCTTTCATCTTATCGGTCAACCCTGCAGATGTAAGAAATAGATGTTTTCCATTCATATTCTTTTACCTCGTCAAACTCCGATTTACTGGGCTAAGCCGAGTATACCACACTCCACCATGAAAGAACACCCCGATATAGTGAAATTTTGCCATTTTTCTGCGTACGTGCGTACACGCTCCGCAGGGATTCTAAGGGGCTTGACCCCTTGGCACACAGACTTTGGCACAAAGTCTAGTGTGTTACACCTTGTCAGAGGTGTACAGGCTCCCGGTACGCACGTACGCAGCGACTACTCCCAAACGCGCCATATAGGGGGACGACCAAGTTCGCACAAAGCGAACTTGATTCCGCAAAGCAAAAGGCAGGATACCACTATCATAGTGATACCCTGCCTTTGCTCGTTTACCGTTCCGAGTAGTCCTTCCGCAAAACCTCCGATAAACAAAAAACGTACCCGAACCCTTTTTCGTAAAGAATCGGGTTCGAGTACGAACTGTATGGTGGGCCATGAGGATTCGAACCCCCACTGGAGCGGTTATGAGCCGCCGGCTTTAACCGTTAAGCTAATGGCCCTTATGACGTTGTTTCAAAGATCTGTAAAGTGGCTTTCGTACCCAGAAAATACCCAAGTCCGATTTTTAAGCCACTAGCAAACCAAAAAACAACGGAAAAACGCTGTTTGAAAGAGGTGAAAACGGTAAGGTCTGGCGGTTATGAGCCGCCAGCTCTGACCAACTGAGCTACTAGCCCGCATATTCTGCGCTGCGGCACTTACAAGTATACCAAAAACAGCGCAAAATGAAAAGCATTTACACAAAACTTTATTTGGTGCGGTGGGCATCCAGCTTCTGCTGCATAAAACGATCAAGCATTTCCTGCGGGAACAGCGGCTCCTTGTAGCCAAAGGCCTCGCGGATGAAGATCAGGGTCACTACGGTCTGACGACCGGGGTCCAGCCGAAGGGTATACAGGGTGTCCAGCGGCTGCTGGGTGGGCTGGTGCAGGGTGAGATGCAGCAGAAAGCCGCCGTCCTTTTCCCGGCGGCACTCGTACACGAACTCGTCGGCATCCCTGTGCTCGTCCAGCCGGTCGAAGCACTCGTCCAGCGGCAGGTCGGTGCGGAACTCCGAAAGGCCGGCGGGGCCGTACTGGCTGCGGCGGGTATTCTCGCGCCGGGACAAAAGAAAAACGATCACGCCAAGTACGGCGGCAAGCAGGACAATGGAAACTGCGGCGTTCATGAAGATCCTCCTGAAGAGTTTTTCTTATTGTAACACAACCCGCATACTTTTGTGCTATAATATTTTTAATTCTTTGAAAATTTTGTCAGGAGCCTGCGCACTGCTGCAGGCGGGAGGAACACAATGAAGCTCAAATTTACACGCAAGACCTGGTACTTTTTCCTGCTGGCGGCAGCGGCAATGTCCATGCTGGGCGGCTTTGCCGTGCTGGGGCGGCATGGATTTTTCGGGGCTGGAACTGATCGTGTTCTGCATCACCGGCATTGCAGTGCTGTTTTTGGCCGCACAGAAGGGTGCTCCCGCCAAGGATAAGCGCAGCTACACGCTGGTGTTCGTGCTGCTGATGCTCAGCAAGCTGCTGCAGGCGGCTGGGCGGGCGACCTGTGCTCGGCACTGGTGTGGCCGGGCCTGCTTGCCATCGAGTACAGCCACGGCAGGCCCGTTCAGCGCCCGCTGCAGCTGGTGTGCATCTCGGAAGCGCTGCGGCTTTTGTTCTGGCTGCTGACCCGCTATGCGGGCATGAGCGCCCTTGCCTTCTGGACGAACATCATGTTCGTGCTGCTGGCCTGCGCCCGGGGCTGGGCAGCGCTTGTGCTGTATAAGACCCAGGAGGAGACCCTGTGACCCAGCGGCGCAAGTCCAAAAAAACGGAAGCGGAACCGCGCCGTGTGAACCGGCGCACCTTTCTGGCGGGGGCCGGTGCTGCTGCCTGTGTGGGTGCGGGGCTGTGGCTGCGCAGAAAAAAGTTTTCCAAACAGGACAAAACAAAAGCAGAAAAACAGCCTGTTGAGAACCTGCCCTGCCTGCAGGCGAGTGGCGGGCCGTATGGGTGAGCTATCTGGAATGGACAGCAATGGATTTTTCCTCGGCGGATGCCTTCCGCGCCGGGTGCGTGCAAATGCTGGAAACTGCGCGGGCTTGGGCTGAACACGGTGCTTGCGCAGGTGCGGCCCTTCGGAGATGCACTTTACAAAAGCCAGCTGTTCCCGTGGAGCCACCTGTGCACCGGCGTGCAGGGGCAGGACCCCGGTTTTGACCCGCTGGACATCCTTTTGCAGGAGGCCCACGGGCGCGGCCTTTCGGTGGAAGCGTGGCTGAATCCCTACCGGCTGCGGTCCTCTGCAGCCATGCCGCCGAATCTGGCAGAGAACAACCTTGCCAACACCCACCCGGAATGGGTGTGTGCAGTGGGCGACGGGCTGTATCTGAACCCGGCCGAGCCTGCAGCGGCGGACTATGTGGTGCAGGGCGTGGCCGAGCTTTTGCAGAACTACGCGGTGGACGGCATCCACTTTGACGATTATTTTTACCCTACGACCGAAGAAAGCATCGATGCGGCGCAGTTTGCGGCCAGCGGTGCGGCAGACCTTGCAGCATGGCGGCGGCAGAACGTGACCGCTTTGGTCAAGAAGGTGCACGACACGGTGAAGACTGCAGACCCGACGCTGCGCTTTGGCATCAGTCCGCAGGGGAATCCCGACAACGACCTCAACAGCCAGTACAGCGATGTGACGGCGTGGCTGGCCGCAGGCGGGGAAGAACAGGTGGTGGATTATCTCTGCCCGCAGATCTACTGGGGCTATGGCTACACGCTGCAGAGCGGCAGCACCCGCTTTGCCTTTGAGAACATCGTGCCCGCGTGGCTGGCGTACCCGCGCGCAGAGGGCGTGGCGCTCTATTTTGGCTTGGGCGCGTACCGCGTGGGCGCAGGTGACGGCGGCGCGAACCCGGATAGCGTGAGCGGCTGGAGCACCGGCGATGTGCTGGCCCGGCAGGTGCAGGACCTGCGCAGCCAGAACGCGGGTGGCTGGGCGCTGTACCGGTACGGCAGTCTGTTTGGTGCAGGTGCACCGGAGCAGGCCGCTGCCGAGTGTGCTGCCCTGCGGGCGGTCACTGGCAAAGAAACGTAAAATCGGGCGGCAAACCGCACAAAAAGAAAAGCCCCGGCGGGGCTTTTCTTGCAGTACGGCACAGGACAAATGTCTTGTACAGCGCCGGAAAATGCGGTATACTATATCTGTATCTGCTCTGTACAAGAACAGGGCGGAGGGATGAAAAACAAAGAGAAGCGCATTGCTTCGTGAGGAAACGTATGAAGATGAAAAAAGGATCGTTGTGCTGCTGATGGCGCTGGTGCTTGCAGTGGGCCTGATCGGCTGCAAGGACACCCTGAAGAGCATCGTGCACAAGGCATCGGGCACTTCAGACGAAGTGCAGGAAGAGGACACTACCCGCTGGGCCGACCAGACCAGTGATCCGCTGATCATTCAGGGCATTGCAGACTCCTCGGCCAAGTTTGCTACGGCTACGGCGGATGGCTGCCTGTATGCAGTGTTCAACGGCATCTGGAGCCGCCAGACCAGCTACTTTACCGTGCCCTCCGGCACGCTGAGCATTATGGGCTGCGGCACGGCTGAGGGCACCCAGCGGTTCAAGGTGGCCGTGTGGAAAAAGGTGGACGGCGGCGCAGAGTATGTGACCGACAGCACCTATTATATCCATACCGACGGCACCGACTACCGCTGCACCATCTCCGGGCTGGACCCGGCGGCGCAGTACCGTGTGACCATCTCCTATGACTCCAGCAAGTACTACCTGTACGGCCTGCTGAAGGTGGAGGGCATTGGCTGATGAACACACAAACCAAGAACTCTCTGCTTTTGCTGCTGTGCTCCCTTATTTGGGGCACAGCCTTTGTGGCCCAGAGCGCCGGTTCCGGCATGGGAGCCTACAGCTTTCTGGCCGGGCGCAGCTGGCTGGCTGTACTGGTGCTGATCCCCACGGTGATGGTGTTTGATGCCATCCGCCGCAAAAGCGGCACCGATGCAAAGCCCAAAACTGCTGCCGAGAAGAAAAAGCTGCTGGCGGCAGGCTTTGTGTGCGGCACCCTTCTGTTTGCTGCATCCGCTGCACAGCAGATCGGCATTACCATCAATCCGTCCACGGCAAAGGCTGGCTTCCTGACCGCCATGTATGTGGTGCTGGTGCCGGTGTTCGGCCTGTTTCTGGGCCGGAAGGGCAGTGCGCAGCTGTGGGTGAGCATGGTGGTGGCCGTGCTGGGCCTGTATCTGCTGTGCATGAAAACGGCTTTGGCAGCATCGAGTCCAGCGACTGGCTCCTGCTGAGCTGTGCGGTGCTGTTCAGCTTCCAGATCATTGCGGTGGACCACTTTTCCCCGCAGGTGGACGGCGTGCGGCTGAGCCTTGCCGAGTTTCTGGTGGTGTCGGTGGAAAGCACCATTGCAGCCTTTGTGTTTGAAGCGCCCACTACGGCACAGTTCGCCGAGAACGCGCTGCCCATTTTCTACTGCGGCATCATGTCCAGTGGCGTGGCCTACACCCTGCAGATCCTGGGCCAGCGGGATCTGAACCCCGCCATTGCCAGCCTGATCATGTGTCTGGAAAGCGTGTTCAGCGCGCTGGGCGGCTGGATGCTGCTGCACCAGAACCTTTCTGCCCGGGAAGTCTTTGGCTGCGTGCTGATCTTTGCTGCTGTGGTGCTGGCCCAGCTGCCGCTGGAAATGCTGCACCGGGCAAAAAAGACTACCTGACTTCATGGCGGGCAGAAAGCAGGAGACACAGCTGCGCACGGCAGGCGGCATCCAATACGAGCTGACCCGCAAACGGGTCAAGAACCTGAACATCCGTGTGCGGGAGGATGGCACCGTGGCGGTGAGCATCCCCTGCGGACAAGTGCAGAAGCGGCAGACCGCTTTGTGGCCGCACGCGCCGACTGGGTGCAGCAGGCCCGGGAACGTGCCATGCGGCGCGCAGCGCAGAAAGCGCGGCCTCTGCCGGATAAGGAAACAGCGCTGGCCTATTTTACGGCCATGAGCGATAAGGTCTACCCGGCCTTTGCCGGAGTGCTGGGCGGGCACAAGCCTGTTATCAAAGTGCGCAGCATGACCAGCCGGTGGGGCGTGTGCTTTATGGCAAAGCGGCAGATCACCTTTGCGCTGCAGCTGTATCATATGCCCCCGGCGGCGCAGATCTATGTGGTAGTGCATGAGTACTGCCACTTTTTGCAGCCCAACCACAGCCCGGCGTTCTGGGCCGAGGTGGCAAAGCTGCTGCCGGACTGGAAAGCCCGGCGGGCGCTTTTAAAGTGACTAAATAGTGGGAAAGCGGATGCGGGCGGTCACAGACCGGCCCGCATCCGAATTGTAAAACAGGAGGGAAGTTCCCTTGGAAAACGAAAAAAAGTCCGGCGATAAATATTCAAAGCTGGCCGGCAACACATTGATCTTTGCAATTTCCAGCTTTTCGTCAAAGCTGCTCACCCTGATCGTCCAGCCGTTCCTGACCTATGCAATGGCGGAGATCTCTGATCTGGGCCTTTCCAAGATCCTGAGCCAGTACGCGAACCTGCTCATCCCGTTCGTGTCCATGGGCATGTCCAACGCCATCATCCGCTTTGGTCTGGACAAGGGCAACAGCGAAAAACAGGTGTTCACCAACGGCCTGCTGACCATTCTGGGCGGCTTTGGCATTCTGGTGCTGTGCTGGCCCATTGCGCAGTTTCTGCCCGATATGGCACAGTACGGCCTGCTCATTTACATCTATGTGCTCATGAGCTGCCTGCGCACCCTGTGCACCCAGTTCGTGCGCAGCCGCCAGTGGAACAAGCTGGTGGCCGTGGACGGCGTGCTGTGCACCGTGGCCACCATGGCTTTCTATGTGCTGTATCTGGTGGGCTTCAAGTGGGGTGCCAACGGCTACCTGCTGGCCATCATCAGCGGCGACCTTGCCAGTGTGCTGTTCCTGATGTTCACCGGCAAGCTGTGGAACTATGTGGAGCTGAAGGGCATCAACAAGGATCTGTGGAAGCAGATGCTGCGCTTCTCGCTGCCCATGATCCCGGCACAGATCAGCTTCTGGATCATCAACGCATCCGACCTGTTCTTTGTGCGTGAGATGTGCAACGGTCTGGATGGCCGCGACGGCAATGCATGGAGCGGCCTGCTTTCCACCGGCTATTTCCTGCCCACCATCCTTACTACGCTGGGCTGATCTTCTACGATGCATGGCAGCTTTCCGCTGTGACCGAGGAAGAGGGCCGCGCAAAGTTCTTTACCCAAATTTTCCGCACCTATTCCAGTGTGCTGTTCTGCTGCGCAGCCGGTATCATCTGGCTGTGCCGCCCGGTGATGCACATTATGAAGTCCAACTACTACTACGCATGGCACTTTGTGCCGTTCCTTGTGCTGGCTTCCACCTGCAGCTGCTTCAACCAGTTCATGAACAGCGTGTATGTGGTGAATAAAAAGTCCACCCGCAGCATGATCACCATGATGGCGGGCGCTGTGAGCAACTGCATCATGAACTACTTCTTCATCAAGTGGTGGGGGCCCGTGGGCGCTACCTATGCGTCCTTCCTTGGCCTTGCGCTGGTGTTCACCCTGCGCGCCATCGATGCCCACCGCATGATCGGGATGCAGGTGCATCCGGGCCGCGTGCTGGTGAACGCCGCCGCGCTGGTGATCGAAGCCTTTGTGCTGCTGGCCGAAACGCCGCTCTACGGCCTGTGGACCGGCATCATCACGGCGCTGATCATCCTGTACAACTTTTCCGGTGTGTGGGCCATGGCCCGTGTCCTGCTGCCCAAGCTTCTGGGCCGCCGCGGCAAGGCGCTGGTAAATGTGATCGACGGCTGGATCGCACCCAAGAAAGCATAACAGCATAACTGAAAATAAACGCAGAAAGTCCCCGGAACGCTGGTTCCGGGGACTTTTTCAGCAATCGGGAAAACTTTCAGTGCCGGGCATTTTTGCCGGTCAGGCTGGCACGCCGCCAGCCATTAGGGCAAAAAGTACCGCCCTTCCTCAGAATGACGGTAAAACGGATGCGGCAGATCAGGATAGGTGCTTTTCCAGCCAGCTGCCGATATCTTCAAACACTTCCTGATGGTTCGTTTCCACCAGCAGTTCATGCCGGGCACCGGGGTACAGCTTGCATTCAATGTTCTGCACACCGGCATCTTTCAGGCTCTGGATGGCACGCTGCACGCCCTTGCCCTGTTCGCCCACCGGGTCGGCATCGCCAGCCAAGAACAGCAGCGGCAGGTCTTTGGGCATTTTTGCAAGGAACGCCGGGTCGTGCAGGCGCAGGATACCGCTGAACATGCTGTAGTAGCGTTCAGCGTAAAGGTAAAGGTGCAGCGTTCGTCGGCCAGATATTTGTCCACCTCGGCCTGATCGCGGTTGAGCCAGTCGTGGGTGGTGCGGCCCTCCAGCCTTTGTTGTAGCCCATAAAGGACATGTTGGCCACGAACTTGCTGCGGTACTGCCAGCCGTGGAAAGCGGCCAGCACCCGGCAGAGGGTTTTGGCAAACTGCACCAGTGCCTTGGGCTGGAAGCCGGTGCCCATGATGATGGCTCCGTCCAGCTCATGGCCGTATTCGCATAAATACTGCCGGGCATAGAACGAACCCATGCTGTGCCCCAGCAGAAATAAGGCACGCCGTACAGCTCTTTGGTGCGCACGGTCATGGCGTGCAGGTCGGCCAGAACGGCGCGGTTGCCGTCCGGCTCGGCAAAGTAGCCGTAGTCCGCTTTGGTGCGGATGGAGCCGCCGTGGCCCAAATGGTCGTGGCCGGTAACAAGGATGCCCCGCCCGGCCAGATATTCCGCCAGCGGCTTGTAGCGGTCAATAAATTCCACCATGCCGTGGGACAACTGCAGAACCGCCTTTACCTCACCCTCCGGCACACAGCGGAAGGCATGCAAAGTCCGCCCCGGCACAGTGGACGGGACGGGTGAAATCAATCATCTGGCTCATAGCAGAGCCTCCTTTTTTGTGTTTTACAGTGCACCGATCTTGCGGCGGCAGGCCGGGCAGATGCAGTAGCCCGCAAACTGCACCGAAGACTCATCCACCTCGCCGCAGAAATCGCAGCTGCCGGCGGGCCGATGCTTTTGAGCACGATGGAGTCGCCATCCACAAAGATCTCCAGCTTGGTGTCAGTGTCCAGATGCATACTGGTGCGCAGCTCCTTGGGCAGAACGATGCGGCCCAGCGCATCGATGCCGCGGACAATTCCGGTACTTTTCATAGTATTCCATTCTCCTTTATCCTTTTCCTGTGATAGCCAGTCTGTGACACAATAGGAAAATTGTTCCAGTGGCGCTATGCTCAGTATACAAAAAATAACAGGGTTCGTCAATGATTGCGTGACATTTCGACAAAAAACAACCTTTCATGCAACTTCTTCCGGCTTGTTCTCCACACGGGCGCTGGTGCGTCCCTCGGGACGGATCTCTCCAGCGGCAGTCAGTGCGATCTTGGTCAGCGTGGGGCCTGCCAGCTCATACACCAGCACCGAGAACAGCACCACGTTGCGTACCATGTGGCCGTCCGAGAGCTGGGCGGCTGTGGCAGCCATGCCCAGTGCCACACCGGCCTGCGGCAGCAGGGTGATGCCGAGGTACTTCTGGATATCATCACTGCAGCGGGCCCGCGATCAGCGAAAGGAAAGAACGAAAAGGGGAAACGCAGCACAGCCAGAAAAAACGCATATACGTCCAGTATACTATCCGCCCAGACAAAAAGTAACCGGAATATGGAGCCCCGGCAAAGAGCTCCGGTCGGGCAAATAAAAGAAACTCCTTCCGTCATCGCTGCGCGATGCCACCTCCCTCTTTGAGGGAGCTGGCACGGCGTAAGACGTGACGGAAGGAGTAAATTTCAAAGAATCAGTTGAACTTGAAGACCTTGCGCAGCTGGCGGTACACGCCCAGCGTGAGCTTGTCGCCGCCGGGGAACTTCAGGTCGGTCAGACCGCCCAGATTGTAGCGCACGGCGCGGTAAACGCCGGTGCTTACGTGATCCTTGAGGTACTGCCACAGCCCGGTGCGCTTGGCCTTTGCCTCGTCGCTGCCGTCCAGCAGCAGGAAGATGTCGCTCACGGCCATCATCACGGACAGATAGTGCACCATGTAGGCGTGCAGACGTTTCTGATCCTTCAGCTCATCCAGATCCTGACAGTCGATCATGTGCCGGGTGACCCGCAGTTGCTGATCCACCCGCTTGACCATGATGCTCTCGTTCACGCTTTGGTCGGCACGGCCAATGAAGTAGCGGTACAGATCCAGATCCATGTAGTACATGCTCTTGACATAGGGCAGGGGCTGGTAGACAAAAATGTTGTCCACATAGAAGGTGTGCTTGGGCAGCACCATGCCGCACTTGCGCAGCACCTCGGTGCGGTACATCACCGAGTGCATCAGGATGTTCTGATCCGGGCGGAAGTGGCCCACATGGGTCCAGTTGAACAGGCGGTTCTGGGGGAACACGTTGGTGTAGCGCACGGTCAGGGTGGTGTTGTCCTCCACATGCTCGTACACATAGTTGCAGATCATCATGTCCGGCGCGGTGCCGCGGGCCACCAGAGTGGTCAGGCGGGCCAGAACCTTTTTCAGGGCATCGGTGTCCAGCCAGTCATCGCTGTCCACTACCTTATAGTACAGGCCGGTGGCGTTGCGGATGCCTGATTGACGCCCTCACCGTGGCCGCCGTTCTCCTGATGGATGGCCTTGACGATGGTGGGATATTTGGCGGCGTACTCGTCGCAGATGGCGGGGGTATCGTCCTTCACGGAACCGTCGTCCACAAGGATGATCTCGGCCTGCTCTCCGGCAGAAAGCAGGGTCTCGATGCAATGGCGCATATATGCCGCCGAGTTGTAGCACGGAACGGCGAAGGTGATGAGTTTCTGCTGCATAAGATGATTGCTCCTTTTTCTATCAACAGTCGGCGCACAAAAAACGCCGGACATGGAGTTATGTGCTCCTATTATATCATTTTCGCGCCTGAAAAGCTATCATTTGCAAAAAAATTACCTTTGACATTTCGTGCTTTTTGCCGAAAAAACGGCTCTGCACCTGCGCAAAAGCCCGGCTTTTGTGGTATACTGATATGGTTTTGAAGACATTGCGCAGAAAAAACCTATTCTATGATACGGAGGGACCCATGGAAAACCCGCACTCGATCTTAAAAAAGGTATTCGGCTACGACAGCTTCCGCCCCGGGCAGGAGGAGATCGTCAGCCGCCTGCTTGCCGGGCAGGATGTGCTGGCGGTGATGCCCACCGGTGCGGGCAAATCCATCTGCTATCAGGTGCCGGCGCTGCTTTTGCCGGGCATCACCATTGTGGTGTCGCCGCTGGTCAGCCTGATGAAGGACCAGGTCGGGGCGCTGGTGCAGGCCGGTGTGGCGGCGGCGTTTCTGAACAACAGCCTG
>ENA-OQHA01000593-OQHA01000593.1-human-gut-metagenome-genome-assembly--contig:-NODE-593-length-17517-cov-4.031167_pt1 | contig 17517 bp, 15 predicted proteins | sample MGYA00242558_ERZ504707 | MGnify/ENA primary metagenome ERZ504707 (study PRJEB26092, sample SAMD00036197) | human gut metagenome | host: Homo sapiens | study: EMG produced TPA metagenomics assembly of...
CAAGTGGAAACCCCCAAATATTTAAAGCGAGTTTTTTATTGACCCCCCTTAAAAATTAAAGGTTCTTTACATCACCATAGCTTTTCCTGCTGGATACTAGGATTACATCTTTTGGATTCAATTTCCAGCGTTAATAGATAAATAGAAAACCTTTTCACAGCCTTCTGATATATAGATTAACGTACCTTATTATTATATTCAGGAGCTATCTCCCGTTTTCCACCTTTCTTATAAACCATATTATTAATAAAGCATATAAATCATTATTAGTGGATAAATACGTTTTTCCTAATTTAATTGAGTATCCTCAACGGATACTCAGTCACAGTATCCCATGGGAATCTCTCCTTTCTGACCAAGTTCTTTGAGATGAATGTATATGTTAAGGAGCTTTTCCTCCTCTCTTTCTGACTTAATTATAGCCTAATAATTGCAGTTGTGCAAGCGTTTACATTCTATTTTTATATAATGAAAATACTTGTTTTATAACAATCTTTTCACTATAATGACATTAGTTATATGACTGACGGAAGTGGAATTGACCACAGGGAGTATAATAAATCAAATGAAGAAGCCGACCGTCTGGGCAAAGAAGCCTGGAGTATGTGTCGGCTTCTTTTTTTTGGAGGAATCTATGAAAGAATTAGAATTAAAGTATGGCTGTAACCCTAATCAGAAACCTGCTAAGGTATTTATGGAAGAAGGAGAACTTCCTTTTACTGTCTTAAATGGTAAACCTGGTTATATCAACTTATTAGATGCTTTTAATAGCTGGCAGTTAGTGAAGGAATTAAAGGAAGCAACTCATATGAGCTGTGCTGCAAGTTTTAAGCATGTATCTCCTGCTGGTGTAGCTATTGGGACACCTTTAACTGAAGTAGAAAGACAGATGTATTTTGTAAAGGAAAGTGCCGAAGTGTTAAGTCCTATCGCAAATGCCTATATTAAAGCAAGAGGTAGTGACCGTATGAGTTCATATGGTGATTTCTGTGCTCTTTCTGATGTATGTGATGAAGTGACTGCAAAGCTTATTAATCGTGAAGTCAGTGATGGTATTATTGCCCCTGGTTATACAAAAGAAGCATTAGAAATACTTAAGAAGAAAAGAAGAGGCACTTATTGTGTATTACAGATGGATCCTCACTATGTACCTAATCCAGTAGAAATTAAGCAAGTATTTGGTATTACATTCCAGCAAGGTAGAAATAACTGTGTGATTAATGAAGAAATGTTTAAGGATGTTGTATCTAAAATAAAGATATCCCTGAACATGCGTTACATGACTTAATCCTTTCTATGATTACATTAAAATATACACAGTCTAATTCCGTATGTTATGTCAAGAATGGTCAGGCTATTGGTATTGGAGCTGGTCAGCAGTCTCGTATTCATTGTACAAGACTTGCTGGTAATAAGGCAGATGTATGGTTCTTACGTCAGCATCCTAAGGTATTAAGTTTACAGTTTGCTGATGGTTTAAAACGTGCTGAAAAGGATAATACAATTGATGCATATGTATCAGATGATTATGAAGATGTGCTAGGTGATGATGTATGGCAGAACTATTTCAAAGTAAAGCCAGAAGTATTCACTAGAGAAGAAAAGAAAGAATGGTTAAAGAAGAATACAGATGTCGTACTAGGTAGTGATGCATTCTTCCCATTTGGAGATAATATTGAACGTGCTCATAAAAGTGGTGTGAAGTATGTAGGTGAACCAGGTGGTTCTATCCGTGATGATCATGTTATCGATACTTGTGATAAGTATGATATGGTACTCGCATTTACTCATCAAAGATTATTCCATCATTAATCCCCTACTTTTGTTGTAACTGTGTTATAATGCACTTTATGAAAATTAATGAGAATGTAAAAATTAAAGAACTCACTACAATGCGCCTAGGCGGTCTAGCGCGTTATGTGATTGAATTAGAGACCGTAGAAGATGCAGAAAAAGCTTACTTATTTGCGAAAGAACGTCAATTACCTGTATTTATTCTAGGTACAGGAAGTAATGTAATTGGAAAAGATGAAGGTTTCAAGGGGGTTATTCTTTTAAACCGTATTAAAGGTATACGTTTTATTGATGAATTGACGATTGACGCAATGGGTGGAGAACTACTTGATGATTTAGTTGCTTTTACTACAAAAAAGAATTTATCTGGTATTGAAGCATTAAGTGCTATTCCTGGTACTGTCGGTGCTGCACCTGTCCAAAATGTAGGTGCTTATGGTCAGGAAATAGAACAGGTATTAGAGTCTGTGCATGCTTATGATTTAAAGGAAGAGAAGTATGTCACTATTAAGAAAGAAGATATGAATCTAGGTTATAGACAAAGCATCTTTAATCAGGGTAAAGATGCTGGACGTTATTTGATTATCTCTATAAGAATTCATTTAAGTCATGATAGACTTACTCCTCCTTTCTATACTTCTTTACAAAGTTATGTAGAAGAACATCAGATTACTGATTTTTCTCCTAAATCTATTAGAGAGATGGTTACTGAAATACGTTGGTCTAAGTTACCTAAACCAGAAGAAATGGCAAGTTCTGGATCATTCTTTAAGAATGTATATTTAGATGATCAGGAAGCAGAACGTTTAAGAAATATGAATGTTCCTGTCTGGGAAGGTAATAAAGTCCCTTCTGGATGGTTAATAGACCATGCTGGATTAAAGGGTAAATCATTTTATGGTATGCGTGTATCAGAAGAAGCTGCACTGATCTTAATTAATGAAAGTGCACAAAGCTATGCTCACTTAAAACAGGCAAGAGAAGAAATTGTTTCTATTATTGAAAAGAAATATGGTCTAACTCTAAAACAGGAACCTGTTGAACTGGAATAAGATTTATTCCAGTTTTTTGTGTTCTTTCTTATGATATAATTAGTTAGATTAGGAGGAATTGCTATGTTATTTATCACTGACAATGAATTTGAACGTGTTGTATCTAGAGCACGTAACCGTGATATTGCACGAGAATATTATCGAAGAGATTATGTTGTAAATGTTTCTATCACTATAGATAATCGTGGTTATTATCATATATCTGGTAAGTTATGATTAATGGTAATATCTATCTTCCCCGTGTTCTTGTGAATCCCAATTCTAAAATAGTATCAACAGACTGTAATTGTATATATGCTGATGAATATACAGCCTGTGGACATATAGGAGCCCTTATTTTAAAGGTTCAGGAGTTATCTCCCAATACATTCCCTTATCGTTATGCTGTTGATTTAGAAAAGCGTGCACAGGAAGAAAAGAAAAGTGCTATGAGAGAACGTCTTTTATGGGAACAGCAGATGGCTGAATTTAGAAGAATGGAAAGAGAAAAGGAAACCAATGCATTGACTGATTATATTAAGAATCAGTTAGTCAATCAGTTTACACCTGTAAGTTCTAAACCCGTTCATTTAAAGCTGCTTCGTGCAGATGGATGGAATTTTAATATCACATTTAAGGTAGGACGTGAAAGAGATTATATTGTAAAGAGTATTCCTAACTTTGTATCACAAATGCAAAATAATGAATATCATGCTTATGGAAAGACGTTATCTTTTGTTCATAATCCTGATATTCTAGATGAACCATCTAAAAAGATTTACCAATTCATTCTGAGATTCTATCATTCTCATCTTGCTAATAATAATACGTTATTTATTGACAATGAGAATATTGATGCTTTATGGGAGTTACTTACAACTATTCCTGCATCTTTACATGCTTTTAAATGTATAGAGGGTGAATTACATCCTATGGTATCAGTGACTAAAAATAAACATGATACAATTCTAGAACTAGAAACAAATATAGCACCTTATTTTTCTGGAAAAAATGTTTATATCAATATACACCTTCAGAATTCACTATCACTCGTTATCCTTTCGATAAACAGGGTGTTACTATTGAGTTATTGAATCGTTTTGATACATTACAGCGTCTTTATGTAGCGCATGAACAGTTAGAAAACTTTACTCGTTATATTATTTCTCCTACAAAGAAATATATTGAGTATGTAGGTTTAGAGGATACAATCCAAGAAGAATCACATCTAGAAATCTATGCAGATGTAGATGAAGATGAATATGCTTTAGTTAGCCTAATTGGAACATATGAGGATGGAACACATGATCTTCTTAAAGAAGATGTACCTCATTCTTTAAAAGCAGATCTCATTATTAGTTTCTTAGAGAAATATAATCCTGATGATATGTCAGGACCTATGCGTTTTGATACACATCGCGATGAAACAATAGATATGATTCATGATGGTTTAGGACATCTTAATAAGATGACAGATGTTTATGTATCTGATTCTTTACAAGCGATTGGTTCTAAGAAGTCTATGAACTTATCTGTTGGTATTAAGGTCTCTCATAATCTATTAGAAATGGACTTAGATTCTTTAGATGTGCCTAAAGAAGAATTAGCTAATATTATTGCAAGTCATAGGAAAAAGAAACGTTATCATCGTTTAAAGAATGGTCAGTTATTATATATTGATACACATGAATTAGATGAGTTAGGTAATATGATGGATCAGTATCATATTCTACCTAAAGATATTTCTGAAGATGGTACAATTGATTTAAATCTAAATAGAGCACATCAAATGGACTTAGCAACACAGGACTTCCAGTATGTACAGGTCAATCGTGAAGAATCATTTAAGGATGTATTGGATCATTTAAAGAACTATACACATCATAAACATGAATTAAATGAACGCTATGATGCCATCTTAAGAGATTATCAGAAAGAAGGTTTCCAATGGCTTTCTACTATGAATGATCTACATTTTGGTGGTATTCTTGCAGATGATATGGGTTTAGGTAAAACAATCCAGATTATGAGTTTATTAGAAAGTAATGAACATCACTTTTCTATTATTATTTGTCCTGCCTCATTGATTTTAAACTGGTTGGATGAGTTTAATAAGTTCTCTTCTCATTTAAAGGTGACTTGTGTAATGGGTAGCGCAAAAGAACGTAAAGAGATTATTAAAAACTATAAGCAGTTTGATGTAATGATTACTTCTTATGATTATATTCGTAAGGATTATGAACAATATAAGGATATTGTATTTGATTTTATTGTTTTAGATGAAGCACAGTATATTAAGAATCAGAAGACTAAGAATGCGATTGCAGTTAAATCATTAGAAGGTAAACAACGCTATGCATTAACTGGTACACCTATTGAAAACTCACTTGCTGAATTGTGGTCCATCTTTGATTTCTTAAATAAAGACTATTTATATAACTATCGTTATTTTAAATCTCATTATGAAGCACCTATTGTAAAGGATCATGATGAAGAGGTTCAGACACAATTGCAGAAGATGATTTCACCTTTTGTATTAAGACGTACGAAAAATGAAGTATTAAAAGATTTACCTGATAAGATTGAAAATACTGTACTTGTAGACTTCAGTGAAGATGAAAAGAAGCTCTATTTAGCTCATTTAGCACAGGCTAATCAGTTGTTAAAGACTTTAGATGGTTCTAAGGACCGTATTCAGATTCTTGCGATGTTGACAAAGTTAAGACAGATCTGTTGTGAACCTCGTATTGTCTTTGATGATGTAAAACATATGTCTTCTAAGATGGAAGCATGTTTAAATATTATTCAGACATATAAAGATAATAACAAGAAGATTATTGTATTCTCATCATTTAAGAGCTTATTGAATCTTCTTGCTAAAGAATTAGATAAGAGTAAGACATCTTATTATATGTTGACTGGTGATACTGATAAAGCAGATCGTAAAGGTTTAGTAGATGCTTATCAGAATGATGATACAACAGTCTTCTTAATTAGTTTAAAAGCAGGAGGTACTGGTTTAAACCTCACTGCAGCAGAAGGTGTTATTCACTTTGACCCTTGGTGGAATATGTCTGCACAGAACCAGGCAACAGATAGAGCATATCGTATTGGACAGAAGAATAAAGTATTTGTATATAAGTTGATTATGGCTGATTCTAATTGAAGAAAAGATTCAGACATTACAGGCAGCTAAGAAGGATTTAGCTGATCGTTTTGTGGAAGGTAACAGTGGTTCTATTACGACTATGAGTGGTGAAGAAATCATGAGTTTATTTAGTGAGGATTAACATGAAGAAGATGACTATGGCCGATATTGCAAAAGTTGCAGGTGTGTCTAAAACAACTATTTCTCGTTATTTTAATGGCGGCTATGTAAAAGAAGAAACACGGCAGAAGATAGAGAAGATTGTAAAAGAATACGATTATGAACCTAATGTGCTTGCTGCAAATTTAAAAGCCAACAAGACACATACTGTGGGTATTGTATGCCCTACTCTTACTTCATATGCTTCTATCGTATGATGATGAATATTGATCAGTCTTAAAGAAGCATCATTATACGACAATCATCATTAATACTAATCATGATGAGCTCGATGAAATCAAGTCCATTACTAAACTTATACAATTAAGAGTGGATGGTATTATTCTCCTTGCCACTTCTATCACAATGGCACATAGAGATATTGCCTCTAAGAGTTCTGTTCCTATTGTCTTTATGGCTCAGGCTTATGATGATGGTGTGAGTGTTATTAACAATGATTATGAAGCAGGCTATAAGATAGGTGAGTATATTTATTCTAATGGTCATAAGAATGTTGTATATGCAGGAGTAAACCGAAAAGATGTAGCTGTAGGAGTGATTCGTAGACAGGGGGTTTATGATGGATTACAGGATGTACATCCTCATTTTCTAGAAACAGACTTCTCTGCTGAAAAGACAATGGATAAACTTAATGATTATTTAAAGAATCATACATGCCCTACTGCCATCATCTGTGCAACAGATACAATTGCGATGGGATGTATGAAGGTTCTAAAAGATCACGGTTTACGTATTCCTGAGGATGTTTCAGTGACTGGATTTGGTGGTTATTGGACTTCTACTGTAATGTCCCCAGCTCTTACAACTATTAAGTTCCATTATGCTCATGCTGGTCAGATGGCTGGACAGATTATTCTTGATATGATTGAAGAAAAAGAGGTCGAACGTGCTACACTTATTGACTTCACATTTATAGAAGGAGAAAGCGTCAGAAGTATCTGATGCTTTTTTTTGAAAAAAAATGTGGTATCGGTTTCATATTTTTGTTGACAAGTGTTTACACTTAATATATGATACAGATGTGGAATCGGTAACACACCGATAAAGGAGGAAATTTCAATGGACTACAATAAAGTCGCAAAAGAAGTCATCTCCCATGTTGGCGGACCTAAGAACATCAAAAAGGCATTTCATTGTGCTACACGTTTAAGATTGATGTTGAAGGATCCATCATTGGCAGATGAAAAAGCTTTAGAATCTGTAGATGGAGTTAAGGGAACATTCCTTGTCCAGGAACAGTTCCAGATCATCTTCGGAAGTGGTACTGTGAACCTTGTCACAGATGAAGTATTAAAAGAATTAGGTATGGACTCTCAAGATCAGGCTGATGAAGAGATTGTAGAAAAGAAGGGAAATCTAATCAGCCGTGCTGTTAAGACATTAAGTGATATCTTCGTACCTATCGTTCCAGCCATCGTTGCTGGTGGTTTATTGATGGGGATCAATAACGTATTAACTGCACAGGGATTATTCTTTGCGAATAAGAGTTTGATTGAAGCTTATCCAATGTGGAAAGACTTTGCGACAATCATTAACTTATTCTCTAATGCAGCATTCACATTCCTTCCAATTCTTGTTGGATTTAGTGCTACTAAGAAATTTGGTGGTAACCCATATCTTGGTGCTGTCATGGGTATGATCATGGTACACCCTGATTTATTAAACTGTTACAACTATGGTAAAGTAGCAACACCTTTCTGGAACCTATTTGGTTTAAAAGTTGCTGCAGTAGGTTATCAAGGAACAGTTCTTCCTATCTTATTTGTATCTTGGTTAATTGCAAAGTTAGAAACTAAGTTACATAAGATTACACCTTCTTGGTTAGATAACTTAACGACACCTTTATTATCAGTATTAATTACTGGATTTATTACATTCTTAGCTGTTGGTCCTGTATTAAGAGAAGCAGGTAATGTACTTGCAAATGGATTACAGTGGTTATATTTCTCATTAGGCCCTGTTGGTGGAGCAATCTTTGGTTTCTTATATGCACCTATCGTTATTACTGGTATGCACCAGAGCTTTATCGCAATCGAAACACAGTTGCTTGCAAGTGCAGCACATAGAACATTCATCTTCCCTATCGCAGCAATGAGTAACGTTGCTCAGGGTGCTGCAGTATTAGCTGTATTCTTCTTATCTAAAGATCCTAAACAGAAATCACTATGTAGTGCATCTGGTATTTCAGCATTACTTGGTATTACTGAACCTGCAATGTTCGGTGTTAACTTAAAACTTAAATATCCATTCATTGGTGCTATCTGTGGTTCTGCTGTTGGTTCAGCTTGGATTGCAGGCACTAAGACTCTTGCAAGTGCTGTAGGTACTGCTGGTATTCCTGGTTTCCTTTCTATTCCACCAGAAAGCTGGGGTAACTATGGTATTGGTATGGTTCTTGCAATCGTAGTGGCATTCATTGTTACTTGTATCCTGCACAAAAGAAATGTAGAAGGTAAAACTCCTGCTAAAAACGAAAACTTTGCTGCACCTATGAAAGGCACAGTCGCTTCTATTACCGAATGTCCCGATCCAACATTCGCTTCTAAAGCTATGGGTGATGGTTTCGTCGTATTCCCAGAAGATGGTAAGTTTTATGCACCAGCGAATGCTGAAGTGACTATGACTTTCCCTACTAAGCATGCATTTGGTTTAATGACAAATGATGGTACAGAAATTCTTGTACATATTGGTTTAGATACTGTTGAATTAAATGGTGAACCTTTCACTATGCACGTTAAAAAAGGTGACAAAGTAAAGAAAGGTCAGTTACTCGTTGATGTTGATTTAAAGGCTATTGAAGCAGCTGGTAAAGAAACTGCGACTGCAGTAATTATTACAAATGGCAAAGCAGTGAACTTAATTAAGAGTGGTGCTGTTGATGCTAAAACAGATGTTGTAGAAATAGCGAATCCAGTTGTAGAAGTTAAGGCTGCATAAGGAGATTCTTATGAAGGAAATGTACAAACTAAAATATCATCTAGAACCTATATCTGGATGGATGAATGATCCTAATGGTCTTGTAGAAAAAGATGGAGTATATCACATCTATTATCAGTATTCTTACGAACCTGAAGGTGGATTAAAGTATTGGAAACAATTCACCACTAAAGATTTCCTTCACTATCAGGATGAGGGGATTGCCCTCTCTCCTGATCATCCTCATGATCAGGGTGGTGCTTATTCTGGGTGCTGCTTCAATGATCATGGATTATTACGTTATTTCTATACTGGTAATGTAAAGCTGCCTGGTGATTATGATTATATCAATGCAGGTAGAGAACATAATGTGATGAAGGTTGATTCACAGGATGGGCTTGTATTAGATCATAAGGAAGTTGTGCTTTACAACAAGGATTATCCTCAAAACATGTCTTGTCATGTAAGAGATCCCTACGTTTATGAAAATGATGGTATGTATTATATGGTTCTAGGAGCAAGAACTCTTGATTCACATGGTTGTGTGATTTTATATTCATCAAAAGATTTAAAGAAATGGGATTACATGAAAACTGTTGACTACCATAAACCTTTTGGTTATATGTGGGAATGTCCGAATTATTTAAGTTTTGAAAAGAAGAAGTTCTTATTCTGTTGTCCTCAGGGACTAGAAAGCCATAACTATGATTATGAAGCTATTTATCAAAATGGATACTTTCCTCTTACAGCAGATTTAGAGAAGGATTGCGTTTTAGAGGACTTTATCGAGTTTGATCATGGGTTTGATATCTATGCCCAGCAGTTCTTCAAAGATGAAAAAGGTCGTATGATCATGGCAGGTTGGATGGGGCTTCCTGATATTGATTATACAAATCCTACCATAGAAGAAGGACGTCAACATGCCTTCACTCTCTTTAGAGAGATTACTGAGCATGAAGGTAGACTCTATCAGTTTCCTATTGAAGAATATAAGTCTTTAAGAGAAGAGAAGAAAGAAGTACATGGAACATCTCTTACAATGAATACGTCTTGTTTTGAATGTCATATAACTGACCTCCCTCAGTCATTCAAACTTCATTTAAGAGGTGTAAATATGAATTATGAAGATGGTCTTCTCACTATCGATATGAATAAAAGCGGTTCAGGTCGTGGTGTGAAACACATTAAAATTCCTGAAATGAATAATATGACTTTGTTTAGCGACACATCTTCCTTAGAGTTATTCATCAATGATGGTGCTTATGCCTTTACTACACGCATTTACAACAATTCAGATACTATTGAAATTATAAGTAATAAAAATTGATATGACTGCTTATCAATTAAAAGCTATTGACTAAGAACCTGCCAAATAGGCAGGTTCTTTTCTTTTAGCACTTTGCAAAAGAAAGTGCTAATTTTAGCACTCAAGTGTTGACTTTGCTAAAAGAGTGACTATAATAGTAGTTGTAATCGATAGAGAGGTTACTAAGAAATAAGAAAAACGTTGAGAGAGGCGAACAAATATGAAATATTATCCAAATTTTAGTGATGTGTTTGATGATTTATTTGATTCAGGAGTCAATACTACAAAAGCAAATACAATGTTATGTGATATTCGTGAAACTGAAAATACTTATGAAATGAATATTGCTCTTCCTGGATATAAGAAAGAAGATATTGCTTTGGAACTTAAGAATGGCTACTTAAAAGTATCAGCATCTGCTAAAAAAGAAGAAACAGCAGGACGTATTGTAAGACGTGAAAGATATAGCGGTAACTGTTCTAGAAGCTTCTATGTAGGTGAAGAATTTACCGAAGAAGATATCAAAGCTAAGTTTGATAATGGTGAATTAATGATTTCAGTTCCTAAGGAAGCTCCAAAGAGAGTAGAAAAGAAATCAATTACAATCTACTAATAACACGAGACGAAGAATCCCATGTTTAAATTTGATAAAGGAGATGTTATTTATGAGATTTTTACCTGGTTTCTATGATGTGTTTGATGATATGTTTGATGATGGCTGGATGAGTCCATCAACTAATGCAATGCAGTGTGATATCAAGGAAGTAGACAACAACTATGAAATGAATATTGCTCTTCCTGGATATAAAAAAGAAGATATTTCTCTAGACTTGACTGATGGTTATTTAACAGTTTCTGCTAATACTAATCAGGATAAGGAAGAAAAAGATAAGAATGGTAAGGTTATCAGAAGTGAACGTTATACAGGCAGCTGTTCAAGAAAGTTCTATGTTGGTGAGGGTTATAAAGAAGAAGACTTCACTGCTAAGTTTGAGAATGGTGAATTAATGATCACTTTCCCTAAGACTGAACCTGAAAAGATTGAAGAAAAGAAACCTATTATGATTGAATAGGCATTTGAAAAGGAAGTGCGAGCTTCCTTTTTTTATACTGTACGCATGTAATTATAGACCTGTTTCTTAAAACTCTCCCAGCTCATTGACCCAAACTGCCCTTCTATCATTGGTCTAGGACATTCTTTTCCTGACCAATCATGATGCATACGGAGTTGATCTACACTGAGGTTATATTGTTTTAATAATGCAGCTGCTAGTTTGGCTGCATTTTTTTCTGCCATATATAAATGGCCATCTGAATTGACACATATTTCTATCGCAATAGACGCACTATTACCTGGCATGACACCATCTCCAGCATGTCCTGCCTGCTGGTTAAGTGGTAATGATTGGTAGATACAATGATTATCCACTGTATAATGCCAGGAAGCAGAACGTACATTACCTGTATATTGAAGTTTAGCATGACTCAAAGCATCGGCTCCTTTACTTGTATTATCTGTTGTATGGATTGTAATATACAGCGGTCTCATAGCGTAATGTGTACGATGGCTACTTGCTTCAGGAATCATATAATCTTTGTAGAGTGGTATACCTGTCGTATTCTCTATAGAATTATTGACATCTATACTCACATATTGAGAAGAGACCCACCCCTTCCCTTCTATATACATATAGCGTCCTGCTTCTTTTGTGACATGATAACTTCCTGCAGGAGCAGTATTAGAAGTGGCATAGTAAGAGAATGGTGCACTATACAGCGTCTTAGAAGTACTAAATGTAATTGTATTAGAGATTGTAAGAGGATGTACACCCACATAACTCTTATGACTATATTTCTTACCATCTAGCCCTGTATAAGTCAGTCCATCAAAACTACTACATTCTATTGGTCTAGATAAGAGATGGTTACTTATTAATATATGATCACTTTTAATAATGACTTGTGTTGGTGTATAGCTAGGAAAACTAATAATAAGTAATACTACAACCAATATATTCTTCAGTATTCTCTTCTGTTTTATTGTCAGCTTTTGATGTTTCATGAGTTTATCCTTCTTCCATTGCATTGTCATTATAATACTATTACAAGATTATGAATAATTTTTTAACTTCACCAACCCATTAACATACTGTAATTTCCATTGATTCAAAAATGAAAACGCTTATTTTTTCACAAGACCTTTATAAGCCTAAAAATCGCTATTTTAAGCCCTTTTTATACTATTTTTTACATGCTGTTTTCTTGAGTTTCATTGACTTTAAAAGCATGGTGTCATATAATTTTGACAGGTGATAACCCTCACCTTGAATCAACAGTCATTTAGTAATGAAAGGAGTAAAAAAATGATTTATTCAAAAGAAGTTGAAGAAATGTATTGCGTTAAACAGGGCGGCAATCATGGTTGTGCCCCAATTCCTGAAGAAGGCAAATGGGTTTATTCTAAAGAAATCAAGGATATTTCTGCTTACACTCATGGTATCGGATGGTGTGCTCCACAGCAGGGTGCTTGTAAACTTTCTTTAAATGTTAAGGAAGGTATCATTGAAGAAGCACTTATCGAAACTATCGGATGTTCAGGTATGACTCATTCTGCAGCTATGGCAGCTGAAGCTTTAGTTGGTAGAACTTTACTTGAAGCATTAAACACTGACTTAGTTTGTGATGCTATCAATACTGCAATGAGAGAATTATTCTTACAGATCGTTTATGGACGTTCTCAGTCTGCTTTCTCAGAAGGTGGTTTAGTAGTAGGTGCTGGTCTTGAAGACTTAGGTAAAGGTTTAAGATCAATGGTAGGTACATCTTATGCTACTAAGAAGAAAGGTCCTCGTTACCTCGAATTAACTGAAGGTTACATTACTAGAGTTGCTTTAGATAATGATGACCAGATCATCGGTTACGAATTCGTAAATCTTGGAAGAATGATGGACATGATCAAAGCTGGAGAAGATGCTAATGAAGCTGTTAAGAAGGCAACAGGTTCTTATGGACGTTTTGCTGATGCTGCTAAGTACATCGATCCAAGAAAGGAATAATTAGGAGGTAGAACAATGGCTATTACATTTGAAGGTTATGAAAGAAGAATCAACCAGATCAATAAAACTTTAAACGAATATGGTATCAAAGATATCGAAGAAGCTAAGAAGATCTGTGATGATAAAGGTATTGATGTTTATAACATCGTTAAATCTACTCAGCCTATCTGCTTCGAAAATGCTTGCTGGGCTTACACTGTAGGTGCTGCAATCGCAATCAAGAAAGGTGATGTTAAGGCTGCTGATGCTGCTAAGACAATCGGTATTGGTTTACAGTCATTCTGTATTCCTGGATCAGTTGCTGATGACCGTAAAGTAGGTTTAGGTCATGGTAACTTAGGTTCAAGACTTCTTGATGAAGAAACTCAGTGTTTCGCTTTCTTAGCTGGTCATGAATCATTCGCAGCTGCTGAAGGTGCAATCAAGATCGCATTAAACGCTAACAAAGTTCGTAAGCATCCTTTAAGAGTTATCTTAAATGGTTTAGGTAAAGATGCTGCTAAGATCATCTCAAGAATCAATGGTTTCACATATGTTGAAACTCAGTTCGATTATTTCACAGGTGAGGTTAAAGAATTATCTAGAACTGCTTATTCAGATGGTGACAGAGCTAAGGTTAACTGCTATGGTGCAGATGACGTACGTGAAGGTGTAGCTATCATGCATAAGGAAGGTGTAGATGTATCAATCACTGGTAACTCTACTAACCCAACTCGTTTCCAGCATCCAGTTGCAGGTACATATAAGAAAGAATGTATCGAACAGGGTAAGAAATACTTCTCAGTTGCTTCAGGAGGAGGAACTGGTCGTACATTACATCCAGATAACATGGCTGCAGGACCAGCTTCATATGGTATGACTGATACTATGGGTCGTATGCATAGTGATGCTCAGTCGCAGGTTCTTCATCAGTACCAGCTCACGTTGAAATGATGGGCTTAATCGGTATGGGTAACAACCCAATGGTAGGTGCTACTGTTGCAGTTGCAGTTGCTATTGAAGAAGCTAGCAAATAATTAATTCAACACTTAAAGTCCTGATTTATTCAGGGCTTTTTCTTTACTACAATGAATACAAAAAGAAGCAATAAGAACGCTGAATCCTGGAACTGAATAAAAAAGATATTCTTATTAATAGTTTTATGGGATATTAATGCAGGGACAAAGATCAACTTATTAAAGAATCAGGTAATATAGCCTAATATCTTGCCAAAGCAGCCACTGCATTAGATATTATTCTTGAGGGTAATCTTAATACACTACACAAACGATATCCTGATGGATTTAATACAGGTGCTTTTTTTAACAGACAAAGAGAGGATTGATTCTATTACAGAGTCAATCCGATTTCTTTAGATTTCATAATCAATGACACTAACTTTCTTCATCGTAGATCTTTCATTAAAGCTTTCATTTGAGTTAGAATATTAACTTCCAAAAAAAACGCATATGATCTGGATCATTATCAATTTCCTAGTAAAAAAAGATAAGATCACCTGCTTTTCTATCTTTCCACTTTCCTTGATTCTTATCGTTGTTTGTATTCGTTTGAATAAATGCTATACTATGAGCAAGGAGAATTGATTGTTATGAAACCAATTAAAGATATTGATTCAGATAATAATAATGTTAGTCTTCCTGAAACAATCGAAAATAAGTTAAATGAAGCAGAAATAGATTATGAAGAAGGAAGAAATCATACTGAAGAAGAAATATGGGGAATGTTTAGTAAAAAGTATGGATTTGAGTTATAAAATATTATCTTAACTCTATGAAAAGGAAACAGTGCACAAAAAGAGGATTGAATCTGTACTTACAGAGTCAATCCTCTTTCTTTTAATTCCAATAATCTAAGTAATCATATTCAGTATAACTACTAATAGATGCAAATTTCTGATATGTATCTCTATCCATAACAGCATATTTACTTGTTTTATTCTCTGTCTTAGTCACAAGAACATTTGTATCTCTAGAAAGTCTATAGAAACGATACGTATTTCCTTTTAATACAACACTGTAAGCAGGTGAACCATAACGAGCTTTGCTTTCATCATACTTAGTAACACCTTCTGGTAACTGATCAATAAATTCTAAACTATTAATCTTAGAAGAAACAGAAGTAGACTTATATAAAGAATAAGCTGTCTTCTTTTCACCACTTACATCAGCCTTTAATAAATATGCATTAGAACTAGGGAATACAAATACAGCCATTACACCAATAAACAAACATACAATTTGAATACCCACAAACCACAGGTATGCTATAAACACGTCTTTAATAAGTTCCTCTTAAACAGTATTAGAAACAAAGAACAAACAAAGATAAAAAAGACTGTTTCTGCAGATTATGGGTATTCAAAACATACAATAATACCTGTAATTATCTTTTTCTTAGAATTCATTTTGTTTTCCTCCTCTTATGTTATATCAAGAAGGTAAATCTCTCTTCTACTACATGTATATTATTAGTTAATAATTGTTTTTTGGTTATAGATATAAATAATAGTGAACTCATATATATTGTGTGTAAATACTCAAAACCCCTTCGTCAGAAGGATTATAAGAACTTATCTAATTCAGTTTTACCTGTTCATTGATTTTATTAGTAGGATGATCAATTCTATGACCTCTCATGATAACAGATTCAATATGTCTTAATGCCAGTAAATCATCTAATGGATTATCCTTTGTGGCAATCATATCAGCTGACTTACCTACTTCAATAGAACCTGTCTCATCATCAATATCAGCCATTCTAGCCGCCTGTAATGTCGCACAATAAATTGCATATGCATTACTTACACCAACATACTTATGGAAGTAATATAGTTCTCTCCAGAAGTCATATTGTGTAATCCAAGGACATCCTACATCATTCCCTAATACAATAGGAATATCATTTTCTAATGCCTGTTTCGCACATTCTATAATTCCATCAAATACGACTTTACCATTGAATTGTTCTACTTCTGATGCGTCAGTAATAGAACGATCAAATAAAGCATATGGTAAGGCTGGTGATAATGTAGTACATAGGAATGCATGATTTTCTTTAAATAACTTTATCATATGATCATCGAGTTTTGCCCCATGCTCAATCGAATCTACACCATTTTCCAAAGCCACTCTGACACCATCAGATGATTCTACATGAGCAGCAACTTTAAAGCCTAATTCATGTGCTTTATCACAAACCGCTTTAACCATTTCAGGAGCCATCTTTAATTCTCCAGGAACACCCTTTTCCTTTGCATCTAGAACACCACCTGTAATCATTAATTTAATTAAATCGACATTTTGTTCCTTTGCTTTACTTACCTGTAAAGTGCATCATCAATTGTTTCAGCTGCAATTGCTACACTCCCTGCCATATGACCATGAGGGACTGAAATGCTTCATTACCTGCTAAAATACGTGGACCTCTCTTCTTCCCACAATTAATTTCATCACGTACACGTGTATCAAAATCTCTAATACCACCTACTGTTCTAATCGTAGTGACACCACTGAGTAACTCCATTTCTGCAAACCCACTCACCATATTATGAGCAATAGCACGAGTAAGTGGATTACTCATTAAGAAGTTTACTAACTTTGCATTATCTCTCTGTTTCTTTTGTGGTTTCCCATTACCAGCTAAGTGTACATGCATATTAATAAGACCTGGCATAATATAGTTCCCTTTTAAATTAACTACATTATAACCTGTTAAATCAGCTTCTTCTTGTAAAACAATATTCTTAATTTTTCCCTGTTCTACAAGAATAGCGTAACCTTTCTTAACCTGCATCTCCTTGGTACCATCTATTATTTTTCCATTAATATAAGCATCCTTCATTATGCTCATCCCTCTCTTATATCTATGATATCATATTCACTTCACATTATAATTTGTACATCTCACTTCTTTTGTAAGAAAAAAGAAGAGATAGCATTACACTATCCCTTCAAAGATTTGAGTAACTAAATAGACTTGGGGTTTACTCAAGCTTTGAAAAAGTCAGGGGTATAAACTCCTGGCTTTGCTTTTGGGCTGTAAACTTTTTAGGGGCAGTTTTTCGCTATCTGTTTTGTTTATTTCATA
>ENA-OQHA01000594-OQHA01000594.1-human-gut-metagenome-genome-assembly--contig:-NODE-594-length-17504-cov-2.558324_pt1 | contig 17504 bp, 29 predicted proteins | sample MGYA00242558_ERZ504707 | MGnify/ENA primary metagenome ERZ504707 (study PRJEB26092, sample SAMD00036197) | human gut metagenome | host: Homo sapiens | study: EMG produced TPA metagenomics assembly of...
GCTGGACGAAGAGGCCCTCTTTGCCAGCGAAGCCTTTGAGACCCTGAAGAACGCTCTGGTGGATTACGCCCTGCCCAAGAACATTGCGGCCTCAAGCGCGACCTGGCAAGTACCGCATCGATTACGATGTCTGGTTCCACGAGAGCACCCTGCACGAATCCGGCGCTGTGCTGGATGTTGTGAACAAGCTGCTGGAGCTGGGTGCCTGCTACAAGGCCGAGGATGGTGCCATCATGTACCGCAGCGCCCAGTACGCTGCCAAGTACGGCACCGTGAACAAGAAAAAGACCGAGGACGGCACCGAGGAGGAAGCCAAGGACGAAGTCCTCGTCCGTGCAAACGGCATCCCCACCTACTTTGCCGCCGACATTGCCTACCACTACAACAAGCTGGCCACCCGCGGCTTTGCCAAGGCCATTGATGTCTGGGGTGCCGACCACCACGGCCACGTTGCCCGCATGAAGGTGCCATGGATGCCATCGGCTGAACGGCAACGATCTGGATGTTGTACTGATGCAGATGGTCAACCTGATGCGTGACGGTCAGCCTGTCCGGATGTCCAAGCGCACCGGCAATGCCATCACCCTGACCGACCTGCTGGAGGAAGTGCCCATCGACAGCGCACGCTTCCTGTTCAACATGCACGACGCAGGCAGCGGCATCGACTTTGACCTGGATCAGCCGTCAAGACCGACAACGACAACCCCGTGTACTATGTCCAGTACGCACACGCCCGCATCTGCTCCATTCTCAAGAAGATGGAGAGCGAGGGCGTAGCCTTTGCCGGTGCCGAGCAGGTGGATGCCACCCTGCTGACCGACCCCAGCGAGATGGACCTGATCCGGATGCTGGCCGCCTTCCCGCAGGAGATCGTTATGGCTGCCGAGAAGTACGACCCCAGCCGCATCAACCGCTTTGTCATTGATCTGGCAAGCGCCTTCCACCGCTTCTACGGCAACTGCCGCATCCAGGGTGCAGATCCCGCCGTGCAGCAGGCCCGCCTGGCCCTGTGCATCGGTGTGAAGAACGTTATCTTCAATGTGCTGACCATGTTCAAGATCAATGTCCCTGAGAAGATGTAAAAGATAATGAGAAGGGGCTGTTGCAAAACAGTGCCAATGAAAAGATGAGATAGACTTCCCCGAAAGGGGTTGCCTATCTCATTTTTTATTGTATGCTGAGCCTTCAATGAACCTGCTGCAACAGACTCCAGGAAAGCTCTGCACGTACCAATCACTCCCCCAAAGCCCGTGAATCCCTGATTGAGAAGTGCGCAAAAGCCCATATATATCACAGGACTCGGTTCTTTTCGTATCTTCCGTATAAAAAAATTCTCAGTTTTTGTGTTCTCTCACAAAGCATGTCCCATTATATTGACTTTGTATTTTCATCTACTGTAAAATATTTTGCGTAAAGCGTCATATTCATTCGCATTATGACGCACATCGGACAAGTCTTTTACGAAATACAAAGGAGGATTTTCTTATGAAAAAGCGTCTACTCAGCTTATTTTTGACATTCAGTATGCTGCTGACCTTTTTCCCTGTGAGCACTGTCACTGTTTTTGCAAGCGATTCCCCTATGGCATATACAGATGGTTCTTATCAGTTTATCCTCAATGCTGACAATACTGCAACAATAACAAAGTATACGGGCAATGAACATAGGATCACGATCCCTGCTCAGGTAACACAAGGTACTCAAACATATCCTGTATCAAAAATCGGAGACCGGGTATTCTGCAATTACAAGTACTTCCTGACAAGTGTCCAGATTCCCGACACTGTAACAGAAATTGGCAGCAATGCTTTTTATAATTGCACCTCACTGAAAAGCGTTACTATCCAGGACAATAAAACATCCTGCGTGAAAAAGATCGGCCACCAGGCTTTATGTTTTGCAGCGTATTATCAGATATTTCCATTCTCGATTCTGTAACAGAGATCGGCTCTGAGGCTTTTCATCATTGCGAAGAATTAGATACTGTCACCATTCCAGAGGGTGTAACATCCGTTGCAGACGGCATGTTCAGTTATTGTTACAGCTTGCACACCGTTACTCTTCCAGACAGCGTAACTGCCATTGAAGAGCGGGCTTTTACCGGAACTGCATTGACTCAAATTCATATTCCTGCCAATGTGGCACAGATCGGAACCGATGCATTTTCCGAATGTTTCGCTCTCTCAACGATCACATCAGACAGCGAAAGCTATCCGGCAATAGACAATGTGTTGTACGAAAAATCAGCAAATGGTGATTACACCTTAGTCCGTTATCCTTCTCGAAGGGAAGATCCTGCCTTCAAAACACCCAATGCTGTGGCAAGAATTGGAACTCATGCTTTTGATTGTTGTTTGTATCTGACCTCTGTGAAGATGCCAGACTCTGTGATTTCTATTGGAACGGGTGCCTTTATGAATTGTTCCGCTCTGCAAGACATTGAACTCTCATGCAGGATCACAGAACTTTCGGAATCAGTTTTTGCAGGTTGTATAAGTTTAAAGAGCGTCGATATTCCAGAGGGTATCACACAGATCCTCGATGATGCTTTTGCTGGCTGCGAGCAGCTCGAACGGATTGCAATTCCCAGCAGTGTAACAAAGATTCCCGAGGATGCATTTTCCAATTGCACAGCATTGAATAACATAGAGTATTCAGGCTCTCGTTCTCAATGGAACGCTATTTCCACGGATTCTGGCCTACAAAATGTCCCTGTAGCACCTGGTTCTATTGATGTTACAGTAACCAGCGACATCCGTACCGTTACTGCCAAGGTTGATGGCAGCAGCGTTCCCATCAACGATGGCAAATTCATTGTCACAATCGGTAAAACTGTGGAATTGACCGTCAGCGATCCTCAATACAGAGATCGTTATACCTGGGCAGGGGGCAGCGGCACTGTGAGTGCAGACAATACCACCTATACTTTTGTTGCAGGTCAGGATGATACAGCCGTAACTCTGACCACTGTCGAACACACAAATTATGACACCGGTGATTTCACCATCAGCGGTCTAGCGGACTATTCCTATGGGGACAATATCGATATCAGGATCGAGCCCAAGGATACACGCATCACAGATTACATTGTAAGATATGTCAGGAACGCAGGCACCTCAAACGAAGAAGAATTCAATGAGCTTCCAAAAGATGCCGGAACATACACCCTGCGAATCATTCAGGGTGATACCGTCCGAATCGACATTCCGGAAAAGATTACGATCCACCCCGTTACCATCACCAATGATACTTTCCAGAACGAACTCGCTGTCACCCTGCCAGAGGACGCTGTGGAAGAGGAAGGCAATGATCATACGGCCACAGTGACTGTCCGGGCGGACAGCAGGCTGAATGCTCTTTTGCAATCTGACGAGATCAAACTTGAGCTTGTCTATCTCAACGATATGGGAGAAGAAGTCGTCACTCCCACAAAAGCAGGCAGGTATACCGTAAAGGTAAAGATTCATTCCAATAGTCCCAATCTGCTCTCTGCCATCGTGGACGGAGGCACGTTTGAAATTCATCAAAAAGCTGCTTCCATTGTTCCCACTGCAGAGCTTTATCCCCTGACCATTAAGAATGCTGCCGTTCTCATTGAGCATGATGGCGAAGAGATCCATGCTGGGAGAAACGAGATTGGTGATCTGGTTGCAAAGGTGCCTGAAAACGCCAGTGTAACTGTCACCTACATCAGCCAGAGCGATGCCATTGCGTTCGATCAATGGTTGGTCAGCGGTTTGGACGATTCGATTGATGTCAAACAAAATCCATTGCGCTTTCAAATGCCCGCAGGTGAAAAGGGTGTAACAATGGAAGCCATGACAAAAGACGCTTCCATCGAAGATGGTGGTTCTGGCATTCTGGGCACCGTTATGTTCATTGGTGCTGCCGCCGTATTGACATGGCAGGGCTGCCGAATCGGTACGGAGCTTTATCTGAAGCGTATTCTCCCCGATGGCGCAGCGATCCCCGCCAATGCCACCGAACTTGCCGAACTGGTGTGGGATGATGCCGGCAAGCCTGTTCCCGCTGCTGCGTTGGACACGGATGCCACTGACGCACAGAAGGCTCTCACCTGGGCTTCTGAGAACCAGCTGCTTCCCTCCAATAAAACTGCAGATGCTCCTGTAAGTTACTGGGAAGTGATCCAGATCTGGCGCAAGGCGCAGACACTCAAGAACTAACCCCTGGCAGGCAGAAAGCCCCTGACGATTACACTGTCAAGGGGGCTTCCTGCTGTTTATTGGTGAACCCAATAGAGTGTTCACGATCTTCTTCGTCTTTTTATGATGTACACCACCGGCCTGAAAGTCATGGGCACCTTTTCTTTTTACCGCTTCGCGTGGCGCTCGCCCATGGGGATGACATCACAAAAGACGCACCGACTCTTGGTGGAAAGGGCCACATCCTTGTGGTAGCAGCCAAAGAACCACTTTTCGTAGGTCAGCTTCAGCAGGACCTTATCAAGAAACAGGTGCAGGCGGTTGGATTCGCCCACCGCGAGGGAAGTAAAATCAAGGAATCTGCTTGGAGCATCGTGGGTCAGCACATAATCTACCTGCCAGCCGTTTGCTTCGAGATTGGCCTCACAGGCGGCGTATTCCTCATCGCTGGGCATCTCCTGCGGCCACCAGTTGTATCCGGCCTCCCTCTCTTCCTTATCGGGGCTCTCAGTGCCGCCGAAACAGAGATATTTCTTTTCCTCCAGCTCCAGCACGCTGCCACGGCAGACATGGTACACATTGCCGCCCAAAGCCTGGACCCTGCCGCCAAACCGCTCCTCGACGGGGTACTGGGCCAGCAGATCGTAATTCTCGTGGGCACCATCCAAGGAAAAGCAGGGTATAGGGGCGCTTGCGCAGCCAGTCGAGCTTTTTCTGTTCCTCCTTGCTGCCATCCCACACAAAGCCGAAATCGCCCAGCACCACCACAATGTCCCGTTTGCCCAGCCAGCGGAGCCTGCCGTGCTTGAAGCGGTCAAGCTCGCCGTGGGTGTCGCCTGTCAGATATACCATAGTCCCCTCCTGCCGCTTTGTGAAACCGTGGCAAAACCCTTGTCTCTGCGCGGCAAACCTGTTATTATTAAAGGAGCGAATCTTTGTTCGCCATTCTTTGTCATTTCCGGGCGCAGCGCCCGTATTTTATATATTATCGCTTTTTGAAGGAATTGTCCACATGAAACGTATTTTTGCACTGCTTTTATCCCTTGCCGTCCTGTTCAGCTGCCTTGCCGTGACGGCCGGAGCCATGTTCGACCCCAGCACGGTCTACGATGTCAAAGCCCAGAGCGCCTATATCGTGAACACCGACACCAACATCATCGTCTATGAAAAAGACAGCGAGAAGCAGGTGTCCGCCGGGGGCCTGACGAAATATATGACCATTGCGCTGGTGCTGACCAACTATGCCGACCAGCTGGACAACACATTCACGATGCCCTTTGCCATCTCGGACTATGTCCACAACACCGACAACGCCGACATGCGCTCGGGCGAGACCTTTACCTACCGGGAAGCCCTTTACGCCATGGTGACGCGCAACGCCAATGAGGCCGCCATGGGTCTGGCCTACGAGCTCTCGGGCGGCGATCTGGCGGGCTGGGTGAGCCAGATGAACGCCCTTTCCCAGCGCATCGGCACCACCAACAGCACCTGGACAGATGCCTGCGGACTGGACAGCGGCAACACCACCACCGCCGTGGACATGTACCTGATCCTGCGCTACCTGATGAGCTTTGATGCCTTCAAGGAGATCTCCGCCGCCCCCACCTTCACGATGCCGGCCAAGGAAAAGCATGCCAAGAGCTTGTGCTGCTGAGCCAGAACGTGGCCCTGAACAAGACCAGCGGCGGCAGGTTCTACCGCAGCGCCATGCAGGGCGGCATGTGCGACGTGATGGCCTACAAGAACGACAGCGGCGATCAGAGCTATGTCTCGTGGGCCAACAAGGACGGGGCCACCTACATCTTCTGCATCATGCAAAGCCCCGACACCTGCGATGATTACGGCTATTCCAACCGCCGCCCGGCGCTGTGCGAGACCACCAAGCTCATCGACTGGGTGTTCGAGAGCTTTTCCATCCAGGCCGCGCTGGACACCGACCAGGCGCTGGCGGAGATCCCGGTCAAATACTCCTCCGATACCGACACCCTGCAGCTCTACCCCGCCGACAGCATGATGACCCTGCTGCCCTCCACGGGGGATGGCTCGGTGACGCAGAAATATTTCCACCTGCCCGATTACGCCACGGCCCCCATCCAGCAGGCGACGTGGTGGGCACTGTGGAGCTCAAGCTGGCAGGCGAGACCATCGGCGTGGTGAACCTCATTGCCGGGCAGGATGTCCACCAGAACGCATTGCTTTTCACGGTCTCCAAGGTGCAAGCCTTCTTCCACAGCCTGTATCTCAAGGTGGTCATCGTCCTCTCCCTGCTCACTTTGGCGGTCTACGGCCTGTGGGTGTTCATCAACCTGTGGAACGGGCGCAGACCGAACCGAAAGATCCATAGAAGATAACAGAAACAACCCTCTCCGCATACTTCGCAATGACGGAGAGGGTTGTTTTAGTTCAATCGTCGTTTTTGTTCTGCCGATGCCGAGCACTGCTGTCGTGATCTTTTTCCAGCTGTTGCAGCCACACACGCCGTCCACCGTCAGCTGGTGCGGCGCTGGTAGCCTCTCAGGGCTTCCTCGGTGCGGGTGCCGAACAGGCCGTCGATGCGGCTGCCGGTCTGGTACCCCAGTGTGGAAAGCGCGTCCTGCAGGATCATCACATAGCAGCCCCGGCTCCCACGCCGCAGGGTGGGGTAGCCCGCTGTGGTGCCGCTGCAGGCCGGGGTACCGTAGCGGCGGTCAAAGTGCACCCAGGTGGGGGTCTGGCTCAGGGGCTCCACATAGCCCCATGCTCCGGTGGACCGGGCGGCCCTATAGATGGCCGTGCGCCGGCTCTGGGTCAGGCTCTGGCCCACATCAAAGGCCACGCCGGCGTAATGCTGGCTGCGGGTGCCGTGGCCGCCTTCCCAGATGCGCCGGAAGGCATACCCCACCGGGATGCCCTTGCCGTACTTGCGGCGGGTCAGGTTCCATGCCTCCATGGCGGCGATGGTCGTCCAGAGCACCGGGCTCCCCGATTTTCCCCGGAACTCCCGCAATGTCAGGGTGCGCTCGGTGCTGTAAGGCATCGGGTCGTTTTCGTTCAGGCTGTTGTAGGTGTACACCTTGTTCTCATAGGCATCGTAGATCAGCAGCCGTGCCATCCGTCATCCCTCCTCGCATTCGCAGCTCTGGGCACGGAGCGCAGCCCAGGTCTCCTCGTTCACCGTGCCCGTCACCAGCAGGTCCGCCCGCTCCTGTGCTGCCCGGACACCTTCTGGTTTCCTTCGGGCCGAAGCGGAAGTTCTCGGTCACATAGTCCTCGCCGCAGATCCGCATATAGCGTCCATTGAGCCACTGTTCGATCTGCCCCACATCCGGGCCAACGCTCCCCTCTTTCATGGCGCGGCCCGGGTAAGCATCGGCCTGCCCGGCATCCCGGTCAGGGTTGGGGGAAACGGCGGCCAGCTGCAGGCTCAGGGCCTCCACCGCCGTCCAGGTCTCTGCATCCGCGACCCCGGTCTCGGGCAGATCCAGCAGGGCCTGTGCACTGCGGGTAGAGGCTGCCGTCTCGTCGGTATACCGGTCAGACAGGGGCGGGCTTTCCACGCTGTCGAAATAGTAGGCAATGCGCTGCAAAAGGAGGTTGTAGTAGAGCACCGCATCCCCCGTGGCCCCCACTGCCAGCGGTGTGCCCGGGTAAGGCAGGCGCTTCAGCGTGACCACCGGGCCGGACACCCGCAGGATGCTTGCTTTACCGTAGAGAGAATTCCAGGTCGTCCGCCCTACTACACCGTCCACCGTCAGCTTCGCAAAGCGCTGGTAGGCCCGCACGGAATTCTCGGTCGCCGCACCGAGCTGCCGTCGATGGAAACAACGGGGATGCTGCTCTCGTAGGCGCTCATCAGGTAGAGGTAGAACTGCAGCTCCCGCACTGCCGTTCCGGTGCTGCCCCGGCGCAGAACGCCCGGATACTCACCAGGCGCAGGCTGGCCGTGAGCAGCCGGTCGGCGATATCGTTGTAGACCTCATACAGCTTGTTCCAGGTCGTGCGGCCCACCACGCCGTCACTGGTCAGGCCGAAGTAGCTCTGGAATCTCCGCACTGCCGCCGCCGTGCCTGCGCCGAATTTTCCGTCCAGCGGTCAGGGTGTTCAGGCTGGGATACACCGTGCGGGCGATCTTGAGCCAGAACTGCACCAGCCGGACGTTCTGCCGCTGCTGCCCTGCCGCAGGGCCGTGCCCGGGTAGGCGTTGGGCCTGCCGTTGTCGGACTGGATGCTGCGGAACTGATCGTAGAGTTCTGTCCAGGTGGCGCGGCCCACCACGCCGTCCACAGACAGGCCGTATCTTCGCTGGAAGGCCCGGACCGCACCGGCGGTGCCGCTGCCGTACACGCCATCCACTGTCACGGAGGGGATGCTGCTCTCGTACTGGGCCAGGGTGTTCAGCCAGAACTGCAGCTGTTCCACGGCGCTGCCGGAAGAGCCGACGCGCAGGATGGTGCCGCCCCAGGTGCCGTCCGAGAGGGTTCCGGCAGCCGTTTCGCCCTCGCTGGTCAGCTCTGCAAGGTCTTTCACCGAGACATAGATATAGCTGATCTTATACCAGGTCTGCCGCCCCACCACGCCGTCAGCGGTCAGGTTGAACTGCTTCTGGAATCTCTTCACGGTCTCGGTCATCCTGCTGCCAAAGACTCCGTCCACGGTCAGCAGGCCGAGGAAGGGGTAATCCTTGGTGATGCGGTTCAGCTGCCGCTGCAGGGTGAACACCGCCGTGCCCCGGTCTCCCTGCCGGAGAGGAGAGCCCGGATAGCTTCTGGGGATGGACTGGATGTTGCTGGTGCGGACGATCTCGATATCGCTGCCGTAGTAATATTTGAGGATGCTCAGGGCATTGCAGCCTGATTTGCCAGCGTGACCGTGCCCCACTGCTTGAGCCCGGCAGGTAACGGACTTTCCGTCACAGTATTCGGAGTAGTAGGGATTCACGGTGCCGGTCTTGCGGATGTAGGTGTTGAAGATGTCATCCGTCAGCTTTACCATCACATCGAACACAGTGCGGCCATGGACGTAATACTGGTCGTAGCTGGTGGAGTTGGTGATATTGAAGGTGTAGCCCTTGCTGGGATACCACTCGGTGTAAATACGGTTGAGCGCCAGCGAGATCTGGCAGTGGATGTTCGCTTTCAACGCTTCAATGGGCCAAGTGGGGTAGACCTCGCTGGAAGCCACATTGGCGATATAATCCCGGAAGGACACCGTCACGTTCCGGGCCGAGGCGGCGGGCCTGCCCAGATGGACCGTAATATTTTTGGGTACGATGACACGGTCCAGCACCCGGCTGCCGGTGCAGTGCTCGGTGGGGGACGGGCCGCTGCCGCCGTTCCCCGCAAACAAAGCGTGGGTGGGGATGATCACAGGCGGGTTGGCAATGTCTTTTCCCTCCTCGGTGTCCGGGATCATCTCAGGCCGGGCCAGCGTGACCTGCCCGGCAAAGATCTGGATGCCCTGGATGCGGACGGTGCGGTAGCCCGGCTTTCTGGCCGTCAGGCTGCACACGGCATAGGGCAGGGTCGTGGTGTTGTTCTCGTCCAGCGAGAGGGCACAGGCCGGGGCACAGATGGCCACATCCTCGGCATTGCCCTCGCATCGGTGATGCGGTGAGCCGTGAAGCCGCTGCCGGTGATCACAACAGTCACTCCCTCCACCGGAGCCGACTGCCGGGGCCGATAGGTCTGGATACGCAGGATGCCATTCATCATATAAAAAACTCCTTTGCCGATAAGCTGATTCTCTTACAGCTTATTCCGCAAAGGAGCAGAGGGTGCATTTTTCAGTTGATGTAGCAGCGGTCCTGACCCACCAGCCAGTCCTCGCACAGGCGCTCGGCTTCTTCCACGCTGCGGCTCACACAGCGGAACAGCGCCCCGTTCAGCGAACAATAGGAGTAGCGGACTTTGGGCACACCGTTCGCATCCTTAAACTGTTCACAGCGTTCCTGCCCGGGCATCAGATAAAATGGTTCCATTTTCCACGCGCTCTCCTTATTTTTGTCATGTTATGGCATTTCACGGCACCGCCGCGCAACACCTTGCCTATTGTATCACCATCCGGCGGCAAAGGCTATTCGCCGATTGGACAAAAAGAACCGTGATTCTTCGGCCATGATTGCCATTGACAAGGTGTTTTTCACATTTTGCCGCGGGCGCAGCGGTCGGTCCCACCCTTACACGACCATGCACCACAGCGGTGTGGTGATGAGGGAGAGCACCGTGGAGACCGCAACGCACTTGCTGGCAAAGGCGGAATCCCCGCCGTACTTTTCCGCCAGAACGGCGGTCACGCCGCCCATGGGCATGGCGGCCAATACCACGGAAACACCGGTCACAAGGCTCTCCGCGCCGCAGAGCCTGCAGCCCAGCAGCACCGCCGCCGGGATAAGCCCCAGCCGGATGAGGCAGTAGAGGAAGCAGTCCTTATCCCAGAGTTTGCCCATCCGGCTGCTGCCGATGATGGCACCGATCAGGATCATGGAAACACCCATGTTGCAATTGCTCAGGCTCTTGACGGTGCGGCCCAAAAACCGGGCAGCGGCAGCTGAGAGGCCATCAGCACCATGCCCACCACGACCGCCAGGATGCAGGTGGGTGAATGTTTTCCGCAGCACAGCCCTGCGGTCTGCCCGCATCTCCTCTTTGGAAGCGGGCTTTTCGTCCTGCAGAAGTAGCTCACGCCCACCGACCACATTGCCACGCGCTGGGGATGAGTAGATGGAGCTGAGCAGCAGGCCGCTGCTGCCCCAGATGCCGTCCACCAGTGCGCTGCCCAGAAACGCGCCGTTGGAGCAGACCGTGCCATACTGGTAAACGCTCCGCTTTGCAAAGGGCAGCCAGTTGTAGCCCAGGGCACACAGCACCACACAGCCGATCTGCAGCGCCAGCGAGATCACAAGGATCGACGCACTGCTCTTCAGCACATCCCAGCTGAACTCCACCAGAAACGACTGGATGATGTTCGCGGGCAGGATGACATTGATGAGCAGGTCAGTCAGGCACTTGCGTCCCTGCGCGTTGATGATGCTTCGGCCAGAAAAAGCCGATGAGGGTCAGCAGCGCAAGCTGGCCCTGCAATGTCAGCAGACTTGAAATTTCAGCCATGATTCCTCCTGTATTTTGCACCAAAAAAGACTTCTTTGTTCAAAGTATAAGAAATCCGGCCGGGAAAAGCAAGGATTCCGATAAATTTTCAGCCCAGCGGCAGGCACACCACCGCTTTTGCCCCGCAGGGGCTGTTCTGCCCGAACACTGCCCTGCCGCCATGGCAGCGGCGATCTGCTGCACTACATATAAGCCAAGGATATGGGGCGCATTTTCGGCAGGCTCCGCAGCGTTCAGTGCCGCCAGAACGGCAGAGGGATAGCCGATGCCGTCATCTGCCACGGTCAGGCAGAAGCGCTCCCCTGCGCGCCGGGTGTACACGGTAATGTTCACCGGCTTTGGGTTATGCCGGACGCTGTTGTTCAGCAGGTTTTCCAGCAGCCGCGCCATCAGCGCCTCGTCCACCGAAAGCACTGTCTGCTCTGCTAGTTCTTCCTGTTCCAGTGTGATCCCGCAGCGCTCTGCCAACGGGCTTTCGCAGAACTGCGCCACCAGCTGCCGGAACAGCGGCCCTGCCCGGAGGTCTTTCCGGCGCAGGGGTTGGGCACCGTATTCCAGCTTACTGGTCAGGTTCAGGTCATCAATGAGGGTGCGCAGCTTTTCGCACTGGGTGCGGATGCCGGTCGCTTTCTGCCGGGAGCTGTCCGGCAAAAGTGCATCCTGTTCCAGCTGCTCCGCCCAGCCTAAGATCAGCGCCAGCGGGGTGCGCACGTCATGGCTGACCCCTGCGATCCACTGGGTGCGGGCGTTGTCCCGCCGGGAAAGCATCTCGTTTTTGGCTTGCAGCTGCGCCCCGGTCTGGTTCAGCTTTTCTGCCAGTTCCCCGGCAAAACCATCCGTAGGCAGCTGGACGGTCTGCCCCTGCGCCAGAGCATCCAGACCGTTTGCCACGGTCTCCAGCGCTTTGCCCCCCGCCAGCTCAGCCAGAAGCAGAGCACCAGACCCAGCAGCAGCAATCCCAGCGCTGCCGCCGGGAGCACCCGCACCATGCTCAGGCAAAGTCCGGTGAGCTGTAAATGCTGTACTTCCACAGGCTCCCCTTTGGCAGCCCGATGACGAACAGCCCGTAGGGTTCTGTCCAGCAGAACACCGGGTAATCCGCCAGATACCAGCGGGAAAATCTGGCGATATCGCCGGGAGTGTAGGCATGGTTCAGATCCTGCGGCAGGCCGTAGCTCCAGCGGATGTTTCCCACATCGTCCAGCACCATCGCCCACGCATAGCCGTTCATCCACTCCTGCGGGGTGCGTTCTGCCCCAAAGGCAAGCCCTTCGGCGGTCTCCACCATGGAATCCGCGATCTCGCTGGAGGAATACTCCCGCTGCGGCAGGCGGCAGCTCCTGCCAGCCCAGCCAGCCCAGCACTGCAACACCGGAAAACAGCAGCAGCAGAACAATGCCCACCGCCGCCAGCACATACCGCCGGATCAGGCGCACAAAGGTTTCATGCTTTGTCCCCCTTTGTCAGCTTATAGCCGATGCCCCGCACCGTCCGCAGAAACTGCGGCACACCGTTCGGCTTCCAGCTTCTCCCGCAGATGCCGGATATGTACCCCCAGACTGTTCTTGTAGCCATAATAATCTGCGCCCCAGACCGCCGCACAAAGGGCATCGTAGGTAAGGATGTGTCCCCGGTTCTCTGCCAATTTCCGCAGCAGCGCCAGCTCGGTAGCGGTCAGCGTCAGTGTTTTGCCCTCTGGCAGGGTAACAATGGCATCATTCAGGTCTACGCACCGCTCCCCCAGCTGCAAAGGTGCCGGTTTTGTACGGGACAGCTCTGCCCGGTACGCCCGCTGCAAAATATGCTGCACCCGCAGCAGCAGTTCCTGCATCAGAAAAGGCTTGGTCAGGTAGTCGTCTGCGCCAAGACCCAGCCCGAACAGACGGTCGGCATCCGCATCCCGTGCGGAGAGGAACAGCGCCGGGACATCCGCTTTGCCCGCAGCGCCCGGAACAGCGAAAAACCGTCCCCATCCGGCAGGTTGATATCCAAAATCATCAGCTCCGGCTGCTCTGCCGCAAAACAGGCGCGGGCACTCCCGCAGCTTTGGGCGGTTCTGATATGGCCATATCCTGCGCCCCGCAGCTGCTCACACAGCAGTGCCAGCAGTTCAGCGTTGTCGTCCACAAGCAGGAGCTTTGCATCATAAATGGTATCCATAAGGGCAGTTCTCCTTTCCCGCCTTTACTATACCACACTTTTGCGCCGCAGCGGAACGCCTGCAAATTTAAGGGTAAATTAAGCTGCGCTTCCGGTCAGTTTAAGGCAGCGGGTGTATTCTGGCATCGTTCCGAAATCCATGAATGCGAAAGGAGACCATTTATGAAACCTGTGATCGAGACCCATGCCCTTTGCAAAAGCTACCATGGCCGTCCGGTGGTGGATCATTTGAACCTGGCTGTCCCGGAGGGCTGTGTTTACGGCTTTTTAGGCCCCAACGGTGCGGGCAAATCCACCACCATGAAGATGCTGCTGGGACTTGTACGCCCCACCGGCGGCAGCGTGGAGCTGCTGGGGCATACCCTGAACGAAGCAAACCGCATTGCCCTGCTGCGGCAGACCGGCAGTCTGATCGAATCCCCCTCCGGTTACCTGCACCTGACTGCCCGGGAAAACCTTTCCATCGTGGCTGACTTGAAAGACGTGGACCGGAAGGACATCCCCCGGGTGCTGGAGATCGTGCACCTGACCAAAGACGCCGACCGGAAGGTGGGGCAGTATTCCCTTGGCATGAAGCAGCGGCTGGGCATTGCCATGGCGCTGCTGGGCAGCCCCAAACTGCTGATTTTAGATGAACCCACCAACGGTCTGGACCCGGCGGGCATTCAGGAGATGCGCAGTCTGATTGCTTCCATGCCCCAGACCACCGGAGCCACCGTGCTGATCTCCAGCCACCTGCTGGGCGAGATTGAGCAGATGGTGGATCAGGTGGGCATCCTGAACCACGGCAAACTGCTGTTCGAGGGCTCCTTGCAGCAACTGCAAAAGCACAGCCGGGGCGGCATTCTGCTGCGGGTGCTGGATGCACCCAAAGCCGCAGCCGTCCTGCAGCAGCAGGGAGTAAAAGCCGCTGCACTGGCAGACCAGCCGGACACCCTGCAGCTGCCCCCCGCTGCCGGGACGAAGCGCTGGCGGCACTGGTCTGTACCCTTGCTGAAAGCGGCGTGGGTGTGGTGGGTCTGACGGCACAGACAAAGAGCCTTGAGGATATCTTCCTCAGCCTGACCCAGACCAGCGGGGAGGTGGCGTAAGATGCAGCTTTCCGTGCAGAACTGCAAAAAGCTCACCGTAGGCACGACCTTGCTCTCTGCCTGCTCATCCCCGGCATTGTCGTGCTGTGGGTGGGTGGCCTTGCCCCAGCTGACCCGGAGGAGCTTGCCAACGGTTACAGCGCCCTGCTTTACAGCCTGCCCGTCATTGAAGCCATTCTGATGCCGGTGATGATGGCAGTGCTGGCCTCCCGGCTGTGGGATATGGAGATCAAAGGCAACACCGCAAAGCTGCTCTACACTGCAGAGCCGCCGAAGCCTGTTTGCAGGCAAGGCTGTCTTTGGGGTGCTGGAAGTTCTTCTGGTCACGGTGCTGGAGCTGGCCTGCGTTCCGGTGCTGGGGCGTGTCCATGGTTATACCGAAGCCTTTCCCACCGGGCAGCTGGTCTACCTATTCATCTGCACGCTGGCAGTGGACACAATGCTCTTCTTTGGAGAATTTCTGCTGATGCTGTGGATGGGCAATCCCCTGCCGGCGCTCTGCGTGGGCATTGTAGGGGCGCTGGTGGGGCTGTTCTCTGCTTTTATGCCGCCGCTTGCCAGTTATTTTGTACCTTTGGGTACTACATCCCTCTGAGCGCCTACGAAGTGGCGAACTGGGACAAGGCCACCCACACCGTCACCTACGGCACCCGCCCCTTCAACTGGGGGCTGCTGGCCTTTACCCTTGCGCTGGGCGCAGTGCTGTTTGCCCTTGCGTGGCGCAAGGTACAGGATGAGGAGGTATAAAACCATGCTGAAACACTGTATTCTTGCGGAGAACCGCAAACTCCACGCATCCCCCATCTGGGCAATGTTCTTTGTGCTGCCCATTCTTTCGGCCACCTATGGCACTTTCAATTATCTGCAAAATCTTGAGATCCTCACCGACGGCTGGTATAGCCTGTGGACCCAGCACACCCTGTTTTATTCCATGCTCTTCTTCCCTGCCATGGTCGCCACCTATGCTGCTTACTTGTGGCGGCTGGAACATCTGGGGCACAACTGGAACCTGATCATGGCAAGCCCCGTACCGCCGCTGGACCTGTTTGCAGCAAAGTTTGCGTGGTGACAAAGCTGGCGCTGCTGACCCACGGTTTTGTGTTTGCGCTGTTCGTGTTCTGCGGCAAGGTATTTGCCCATCTGCCCGGGCTGCCGCCGGTCACCTTACCGCTGTTTTTACTGCGGGGACTGCTGGGTGCGTTGGCTGTCATTGCCGCACAGCTGGTGCTGGCCATGGTCATCCGCAGCTTTGCCGTGCCCATTTTTCTGGGGCTGCTGGGCGGCATTCCGGCATCTTTATCAGCTCTAAAGGCTTTGGAATCCTGTGGCCCTATTCCCTGATGCAGCTGGGTATGAACTCCAACAAAAGCGCGGATGCTCTGGCGGGCAGCTACGGGCTGTTTGCCTTCAGCTGCATCTTCTGGCTGGGGACAATATTCCTTCTGGCATGGCTCCTGCTGAAAAAACGGGATGTCCGGGCATAGCACAAAGGGGAGAGCACCTTCACGGTTGCCCTCCCCTTTTTCAGCTGTTCAACTGCTGCATGATCTTCCTGACCTCGCTGCTGGAGTATCCCTCCTTGAGCAGCTGGGTGCGGATGGCCGTATCACTGCGGCCCTGACTGCGCATTCTCGCCGCGCTGTACGGCACGGTGCCACCGCTGGAAACGCCGCTTTTGCCCACCTTCAGGCCGGTGTCACCCGTCAGGCTGCCGCGCTTCGCCGCTGCATCGGCGCTGGCTTTTTCGGCAGTCCGGCTGGCCTTTTCCTGCTTGGCTGCCCACTGGCTCTTGCTCAGATCCAGCCGCTCTGCCGCAAGGGCATTGCTGACCTGCTGCTGGCGGAGTTTGTCCTGATATTCCTGCTGCGCCTGCTCGTTTTTGTACTGCTGCTGTGCCAGCTCATCCTGCCGCAGCTGCTCCTGCATTTTCTGCTTCCATGCTGTGTCGGCCCGTTCGGCTTCATAGGCGCGGTTGCCCGCATAGATGTTGTACCGGTGTTCAGCAGACTGCCTGCCATGCTGCCCAGACCTGTGGTGCCGGTAATGGCCAGCTGGGCCGCATCGCCCAGAAGGCCCAGCACAGTCATCACATTGTTGAAGCCCTGCTGGCGGCGGGCCGCCTCCTGCTGTTCCTGTGCCGCGTAGTAACCGTACAGGCTGTCCAACTGGCCCAGATAATCCTGATAGCGCCCGTAATCCTGGGTATAAGCCGTGTTGTAGCATTGCCCTTTTGTTCCAGCTGGGTGTAGTAATCCGCCAGCTCCCGCTCATACTTCTGCTGGGCATTCTGCTCCTGCCCGTTCAGCTGGTCGATCTGCTCCACCAAGGCATCGCCGCCGCTCTGGTAGGTATCCAGCGCCAGCCGGTACAGCGTGGGGATGGCCTCGCTCAGCGCGCCGATCTGCTGCTGGTATGCCTGCCGGGCCGCACTGGCCGCGTAGCTGGAACCATAGCCGCCGGTCAGGGCAGCGGCCTGCGCCGCCGCGTCGGCACTGGCGTTCTGGGCATTCTGGGTGTACAGCTGGGCGTACTGGCGGTACAGTGGGTCGGCACCATAGCTGTAACTGAATTCCTTCCGGTCCAGCAGATCCTCCATCAGCCGTCAATGCGGCCCTGATAGGCGCTCTCGTAATCGCCGGGGCGGTTGGCCTGCCACTGCTTCAGGTCGCTGGCCGCGTCCGTCACCTCCTGCGAGGGCCGGTACTCTGCCGAAGCCAGCGCGTTTTCCACATCCTGCCGGTTTTTCAGCCCGCCTGTGGTGTACTCCTGCTTCTTTTTCTCGCTCATGTCTCCTCCTTTCCCAAACTGCCGGAAAGCCTGCCCCGCAGCTCCTCCGAGAAATTCTCCGTGTCCAGATTGCAGAGCACATACTGCAATTGCTCCTGCATCTGGTACAGATAATTCCGCAGGGCCCGGGCATCCTCCGGGTCCATATTCTCACTCAGCCTGGGCAGGCCGATCTTGCCCAGGCCCGCAATGCTTGCCATGGTTCATCCCTCCAGTTC
>ENA-OQHA01000595-OQHA01000595.1-human-gut-metagenome-genome-assembly--contig:-NODE-595-length-17490-cov-2.299718_pt1 | contig 17490 bp, 18 predicted proteins | sample MGYA00242558_ERZ504707 | MGnify/ENA primary metagenome ERZ504707 (study PRJEB26092, sample SAMD00036197) | human gut metagenome | host: Homo sapiens | study: EMG produced TPA metagenomics assembly of...
AAATCTAAGGTTTATTGTAATCTTTGCAAAGCATAAAACAAGACATACAGATTATGAAAAAACTAGCAATATTCGATCTTGACGGAACATTGATTGATACAATTGCCGACCTGGCAGGAGCAACCAATTACGCATTGCAGGAATGTGGATTTCCTACACACGAAACAGATGCCTACCGCTATTTTGTAGGAAACGGAATAAACAAACTTTTTGAACGTGCCTTACCCGAAAATGAACGCAGTGAAGCGAATATTCTGAAAATACGTTCTCTGTTTATACCTTATTATAATATACACAATGCAGACCTTAGCCAACCCTATCCGGGTATAACCGATGTACTGGATACACTGCAACGCAAAGGTATGATGCTGGCAGTAGCCTCTAATAAATATCAGGAAGCTACCTCCAAACTGATCAAACAATATTTCCCGCAAATAACATTCGCACAAGTATTCGGACAGAGAGAAGGAGTACCAGCCAAACCCGATCCCAGTGTCATTTTTGAAATTATTGAGAAAACGGGAGTAAAAAAAGAAGAGGTCGTTTATCTCGGAGATTCATGTGTAGACATGCAGACTGGAATAAATGCAGAAGTAACCACCATAGGAGTAAGCTGGGGATTCCGTCCACGCACGGAACTGGAAGCATACCATCCTGATTTTATAGCCGACCGGACTGAAGATATACTACAATATCTGGCAGAATAAAAAATGCCACAGGCTGCAATAATCATACAGCCTGTGGCAAAACAAAAAACTGTTATCAAATAGAAAGTTCGTCAAGCACTTCAATCAGCGACTTATCCAAAGGTTTGTCTTTCTTGATAGCCTCAGTGAAAGGAACATACACAATTTTATCATTGCGGATACCTATCATAACATTACGCTGGTCTTCTTTCAATGCCTCGATAGCTCCTACTCCCAGACGGCTAGCCAAAATACGGTCGTAAGCACTAGGAGAACCACCTCGCTGCAAATGTCCTAAGATTGTTACACGTACATCGTACTGCGGATATTCATTTTTCACACGCTCTGCATAGTACATTGCCCCTCCGTTTTTCGGAGCTTCCGACACGATGACTATACTGCTGTTCTTCGACTTACGGAAGCCACGACCGATAAATTTCTCCAGCTGGTCTACGTCAGTCTGGTCTTCAGGAATAATGGCTGCTTCTGCTCCAGAAGCAATCGCACTATTTTGTGCCAGAAAACCGGCATCACGTCCCATTACTTCAACGAAGAAAATACGATCGTGTGAAGTTGCTGTATCACGAATCTTATCCACACAGTCTACAATTGTGTTCAAGGCTGTATCATATCCGATAGTAGAGTCCGTTCCATACAAATCATTATCAATAGTTCCCGGCAAACCGATGCAAGGCACATCAAACTCATTGGCAAATATCTGCGCTCCGCTTAATGAACCGTTTCCGCCGATTACAACCAATGCATCAATACCAGCAGCTACCATATTATCGTATGCCACCTTACGGCCTTCGGGAGTCATAAAGTCTTTCGAACGTGCAGTCTTCAAGATTGTTCCCCCACGCTGGATAATGCTGCTGACATCCTGAGTCGTAAGTTCCTTAATCTCATTACGGATCAAACCTTCATACCCTCTGTAAATACCTTTCACAGTATAACCGTTACAAATGGCACTGCGAGTCACAGCACGAATCGCTGCATTCATTCCTGATGCATCACCACCTGATGTCAGGATACCAATACACTTAATTTGTTTCATAATAACTCGTTTGTTGAATTTTCCAATTCCTAAATATCCTAAAAACAGTCCCCAAAAGTAGAACATTTCTGCAAAACAAAGTAATCCGTATGTATAAATAACTATAAAAAGACAGTTTTCACGTCCGATAGAACAGAGTATAATCTATGTTACTTATTTTTTCAAATACCGTACATATCCTCAATATTTACCTGACACGCTGGTACATAATGTTATCAATAGAACAATATTTGCAACATAGCTGTCAATCTCCAACAACATTAATCCATATTTTTGCAACAAACATTAATTCAAATCAACAATGAAAAAACACATCCGTCTACTCACATTAGCAGCCATAAGTCTGGCAGGATTTACTTATGCAACCAGCTTCAGGCTTCATCACCCGATAATGCCATTTTCAGTCATTTCACCTATACCGGACAGGACAAAGTTTATAACGATAACAAGCTTTCAGCAAATGAATTTTATAGTCCCATATTACAAGGATGCTATCCAGATCCTAGCATTTGCCGAAAAGGAAATGATTATTATATGGCATGCTCTTCATTTGCCGTCTATCCGGGAGTACCTATATTCCATTCTACTGATCTGGTAAACTGGAAACCGATAGGTCACGTCCTCGAACGTCCTTCACAACTAAAACTACAAAACTGCAAGATCAGTGAAGGTATTTATGCCCCCACTATCCGATATAATCCATACAACGATACTTTCTATATGATTACGACCCATATCGGAGGAGGATTGGGGAATATCATTGTGAAAACATCCGATCCGGCAAAAGGCTGGAGCGATCCTATCAAGCTAAACTTCGACGGAATAGATCCGTCTATCTTTTTCGATGACGACGGTAAAGCTTATATAGTGCATAATGACGCTCCCGAACAGGCTTTATATGAAGGACATCGAGTAATTAAAATCTGGGAATATGACGTGCAAACAGACCAAATAATAGCCGGAACAGACAAGGTTATAGTAAATGGAGGTGTTGACATCACCAAAAAACCAATATGGATAGAAGCTCCTCACCTATATAAAAAAGAAGGCAAATATTATCTGATGTGTGCAGAAGGAGGTACGGGCGACAACCATTCGGAAGTAATTTTTATCAGTGACAGTGCTACCGGACCGTTTGTTCCGTCGAAACAGAATCCGATTCTTTCGCAAAGACATCTTCCGGCAAACCGTCCGGATAAGGTCGACTGGGCAGGACATGCCGATATAACAGACACTCCTTCCGGAAAATGGTACGGAGTATTTTTAGCTGTACGCCCTAATGAATGCAACCGAGTTAATACTGGAAGAGAAACCTATATACTGCCTGTCGACTGGTCGGGAGAGTTTCCCGTTTTCGAAGGTGGCATGCAAGCGTTGCAACCCAAATTAAAAATGCCTGATGGTGTAATAAACCAGACGGGAACAAACGGGTTTGTTCCCAACGGAAACTTCACATTTACAGATAACTTGAATTCACTCCCACTCGATAACCGATGGTAGGCATTCGTGATGCCCGTGAAAAATTTATCTCAATAGGAGAAAACGGATTACAAATAACTCCTTATGCTACTGACATAACAGAGGCAAGACCAACTTCAACACTTTTTTTCCGCCAGCAACACAACTGCTTTACGGCTTCTGTAAACCTGCAATATAAACCGACAGCAGAAAATGAACTTGCCGGAATGGTGTGTTATCAGAAAGAATCGTTTAATTATGTATCGGGATAACCCGAAAAGGAAATGAATGTTACTTACTGCTTCAGCGTACAAATAATGGAAAATCGGAAATCGTTGCTAATACTCCTGTCGATATGCAACAACCCTTATATTTACAGATACAAGCCGAAGGAGATAAATACACATTCAACTATTCTACCGATGGACATTCTTTTAAAAATTTAGGAGGTATTGTTTCCGGAGATATTCTCTCAACTAATGTAGCTGGCGGATTTACAGGAAATATGATTGGGCTATATGCTACGTCTGCCAATATGGCTCATCCTCAATAAACAGGTAAGCAATTATCAGCAAAATCCCGGCCCCTATCTAATAGAAAATGAGCCGGGATTTTGATCTATATCAGATAAAAGAGTTTTCTGCTGCAACTATTTAGCAGAAAGTTTGTCGATTTTTACAACTTCGTACACTCCATCGTACTCTGCAGCAAAACCTTCCTGCGATTTACCCATATCTCTTACCTCTAGTTCTGCATGCACAGGTACTCCATTCTTTTGTCCTTTAGTCAGTTCATCATACTGCTTGTAAAGCTCTCCGGTTTGTCTATCACCCAATAGCAAACAGTATCTCCATCAGCAACAAACGACCGGACTTCATGAGCTATAATCAGCTCTCCTTTTACAGAAATTGTTTCTTTTTGTTGTGCAGGCAATGCTGTCTGAGAGGTCTGTGCCTCATCACTTCTGGAATAGGAATATACCGTACCGTTTTTCTCCAAAAGTAAAGTTTTATCAGACAAATCTTTAATCACCAATGTATCAGAAAAAGCAATCGTCTGGTGGTTGCCAATACTTTTACCGGCGAGAATAAGTACATCCCTTCTTTTTCCATGATTCATACTGAAGAGTAGCCATATTTATAGAAGAAGCTGTTCCATCGGGCTCAAGAACAAAACCCTGCTGCATATTTCCATACCCGGTACAGGTTCAACCCATGCACCTTCTATACTGGCTCCGTTACATGCCGGAAGTAAAGCCATACAACCTAAAGCCATTGTGCTTATCCAAATAAGATTCTTCATAACTTTTATTAATTTAATATTGAATTTAAAATGCAATTTATCAAGAAAATATCGAATCTGCAAAAACTGAATCTAAAGATAATTTAATGCACGCCTGAAAAGAAAAAAGATAATGCCCGTAAAAATCGGGCATTATCTTAAAAATAGAAGCATAACCTTATCAGTTTTTCTTAAGTTCAAAATCGAATGTTGCCGGAACAAAACCAGGCAATGCAACAGGTTCATTGTCGCCTTCACCCAACGAAACTTCAGGGACATAAATCTTGAACTTCAGATTTGTTGTTTCTACTTCGTAATTCGCTCCATCAACCGGAGATACTTAACCTCAATATGTAATTCTGAGCCTCTCCATCCTTCAGTTTCCGACGGAATTGATACATTCAGTTCCAAAGGCTTCGGATCGAGAACGAATAAAATACTATCTTTTTCTGTATTCAGTTCCGGTTCGTATCCTATCTTATAACTTACATCACCTACTGCTTCTACAATCTTATTCGCAGTTTCCTCATCACCAACAATATCAAGTACAATATCTTTTATCGGGAAACTGTCAAAATAAACAGTATCATTGTCCACCTTTACCGCAACATCTGTGCCCTCAGGAGTATCTTCTCCTCCATCAGTTCCGTCTTCCGTTGTAGTAGATTCGGTCAGATAAAACATTTTTCCTGTATAATTGCCAAACATATGATCTGTTGTCACTTCGACAGGAGGTGTCGGAGTTGTTTCGTCGTCATCACTGCAAGCTACAAAGCCCAAAGAACATCCAAGCATCAGCATGGAAATAAATAAACGGTTCAGTTTAATTTGTTTTTTCATTTCTCTAATTTTTCGTTTGAAACTTCAATTACTAGTTTTATCAGCTGACACATAAAAAATGCCAGGTAACAAGTATTACTGCACAAGTTTATAGAGAAAAATAAATAAAATTTTTATTGAAGAATTTTAACATTTAACCATGCAGGATTCATATCAATTCATCATTTAGAGAGTAAAAAGCTATTTAATGTTCAACAAAAAAACATATATTATGAAAACTCATTTTCCATTTTGCAAGGGATTTATAATGGCAGCAGCACTGACAAGCATTATGGGATTGTCATCTTGCCTGGATGACGATGATGAAAACTATTATTATATTAATTATCCTAATGCACTGGTTACTGTTAAGAGTGATGCAAATGATAGTTTTTTCCTCCAGCTGGATGACAGTACAACACTGCTACCGGTAAATCTCGCATCTTCTCCCTTTGGAGATAAAGAAGTGCGTGCTCTTGCCAATATAGAAGAAGTAGATGAACCAAGCGGAGCATATACTAAAGCTGTACATATTAATTGGATAGACAGCATTCTCACCAAACCGATAGCTACTGACTTGGGAGAGGAAAATGACCAGACTTACGGAACAGACCCTGTAGAAATAGTTAAAGACTGGGTAACAATAGCAGAAGACGGATATCTGACCTTACGATTCCGTACTGTATGGGGAGCAGGATCTCAACCTCATTTTGTAAACCTATTACTGGGAAATAATCCTGACAATCCGTATGAAGTAGAATTCAGACACAACGCATATGGAGATACATACGGCGAGTCTGGAGATGCACTGGTAGCATTTAAGCTGGACGGGCTTCCTGATACAGAAGGAAAGACAGTAAAGCTTACTCTCAAATGGAAATCATTCAGTGGAGACAAGTCAGCAGAATTCGATTATTGTACACGTAAATCGCTGGCTCCTCAGAACTCAGCAATTACATCTGTAAGAAGCAATTACAAACTCAAGTAACCCCTTTATAAATATATAGATACACTTAAAGAAGACAAAACCTAGAAAATGTCCCGGTAGCATGATTTTCCATATTCTAAATAACCGCATACCATAACTTTTATCATGCTTACCGGGACTTTTATTGTAATATGTTATCTCTACGTATTATACAATCTTCACCAATTGATCCCTTTCCTATTGAAAAAATATTGGTTGCCGAAAACCATGTCCCGACAACCAATAACGAATCTTTATTTATACTCAAATTCCACAATATTTTGCGTATCAGCCGATGAAGAAGATATATAAGCTTTAAACTTGCCCGGCTCTGCAACCCATTCATGTTTGCGATCATCAAAGAATTGTAAGTCCTCCGGTTTTATCGTAAAAGTTATTTCTTTTTCTTCACCTGGTTGAAGTGAAACTTTCTGAAATCCTTTTAACTCTTTCTGCGGGCGAAGCAAAGAACATTTTTCATCTCCAATATACAATTGAACGGTTTCTTTTCCGGCTACCGTTCCTGTATTCTTAACCTTTACTGAAACCGACAGAGTTTCTCCTTCATTCATTTGTTTAGCCGACAAAACAGGCTTACTATACTTGTAAGTAGTATAACTCAATCCATAGCCAAACGGGAAGAGAGGTTTAATCTTCTTAGTGTCATACCAGCGATACCCAACTAATATATCCTCTTTATATTCCTGTTTGATACTATCGCCCGGATAACTCATTTCGCCATAAAAATGAGCCGGACAATCTTTCAGTTTTACCGGATAAGAGAAAGGAAGCTTTCCGCTAGGATTTACTTTTCCAGTAAGCACATCAGCTAGTGCATCTCCTCCAACCGAACCTAGATACCAGGACTGTACGATAGTGGGAACCTTTTTTACCCACGGCATCTCGACAGCATTTCCACTTACGATTACAGCTACCAGATTCTTATTTACTTTCAACAAGCCCTCAATCAGTTCATTCTGACCAAAAGGAAGTTCGTAAGACAAGCGGTCACCTCCTTCACAATCTTGGAAATGATTCTTGTTCAATCCGCCAATAAAGATAACCAAATCAGCCTTAGCTGCCTTTTCTACGGCATCATTGCGTAAAGAATCGACTGTAGCCTGAGGTATTTTTTCCTCACGACCATACATTGGACGGCCAGCTGCATATCCTTGTGCATATACAATACGATTGCCAAAGTATTTTTTCAGCCCATCCAACGGTGATATAAATTTCTTCACTTTCAATTCGGAAGAACCTCCTCCCAACATCAAATTACGTGTAGCATTATCACCTACAACCAATATCTGCTTATACTGATCAGGAGCAACAGGCAATAAAGCTGGTTGCTTTCTGGCTGCTTCATTTTTCAATAGCACGATACCTTCTGTTGCTACCTGATAAGCAGCCTGTTCATGAGCTTCATTGGTCATCGATCCAAAAGGTTTCTGACGATTCATGCTGTACGGAAAATCAAGCGCAAGACACGAGCAGCCTTATCGTTCACTACCTCCATCGGTATTTTTCCTTCCTTAACCATCTTCAGATAATTCTTTCCCAAATAGTAGTCGTCATACCCAAACTCCGACTCAGAAGTCAAACCATTGGTATACGATCCCATTTCAATATCCAGTCCGTACATGGCAGCTTCATATGTATCATGTGCGGCTCCCCAGTCGGTTATCACACACCCGTCGAATCCCCATTCACCTTTCAGTATGTCATTATTCAGCAGTTTATGGTGAGTAGCATGCATTCCGCGTACTTTATTGTATGCTCCCATGATGCTCCATACACCACCACGCTGTACGGCGGCTTTAAATGCCGGAAGATAAATTTCATACAAAGCACGATCACTAACCTGCACATCGATGTGCCCGCGCCAAAGCTCCTGATTATTTAAAGCATAATGTTTCACACAAGCAGCCACACCGTTTTTCTGAACTTCCTGAATATAAGGAACACACATCTCAGAAGCCAGATAAGGATCTTCTCCCAAGTATTCAAAATTTCTTCCGTTAAGTGGAGTACGATAAATATTCACCCCCGGTCCTAACAGTACATCTTTCTCGCGGTAACGTGCTTCTTCACCAATCGCTTTACCATACTTCGCAGCCAGATCCGGATTCCAGCTAGCTGCCAGACAAGTCAATGCCGGAAAAGCTGTACAGCTATCACTCGTCCATCCGGCATATCCCCAGTCGTTCCAATTAATTTCGGCACGAACTCCATGTGGCCCATCACTCATCCACAGTTCAGGAATACCCAAACGTGGACAACCGAGTGAACTGAATTTACCCTGAGCGTAACTGAGTCTTGTCTTCTCTTCCAATGTCATTCGCTTCAGAGCATCCTGTACTCTTACTTCCAACGGCTGTTTATCATCCAGATAAACAGGAATATCCGTTTTATTTTGTGCATGTAACGAAGCACATGCAATACTCAATAATCCTATAAAAATAAACGTCTTTTTCATAATATTCTTTTTTCAGCCAAGATAATATTATTCTGAAACAATATCAACTACAGCTTCTTTTAATCCCTCAGAAATCGCTTTCAAACGCGCTGCTCCTGTTTTCCATTGTTCTGTAATACGACCAAGCATTTACCGTTGAACGCCTTGCGTTTATTATCTTTAAAACGTTCCATCGAAGTCTGGTTTCCATTGTCAACTCCAGCTATAAACAGGTTTCCTTCTACCTCAAAACGAACCTGATTATCCGCAAGAGGACAAATATTTCCTTCGGCATCCAAGATTTCTACTGTTACAAAACTCAAATCAGTACCGTTTGCTTTCAAGATATTTCTATCTGGAGTCAGACGTATCATACTCGGTGTTCCCGCTGTACGAATTTCTTTTTTCGGCAACCACTGTTCCTGCTTTTCGAGCAACAACCTTAACACTTCCCGCTCATATTTTACACGCCAAAAAACATGTAAATGATTATCATCTTTCGATTTTATTCCTTGTGATTTACCATTCACAAACAGTTCCACTTCATCTGCCTGATTGTAATAACACCACATATCAACATCCTGTCCCTCGGTCCAGTTCCAATGCGGGAAAAGATGCAAGACTTGTTTATCTGTCCATTCCGACTGATAGAGATAGTATACATCTTTAGGGAAACCAGCCAAATCAACAATACCAAAATATGAACTGCGTGCAGGCCAGCCATAAGGAGTCGGTTCACCGATATAGTCGAAACCAGTCCATACATATTGCCCGCTGATAAAATCATTTTTCTTTATCAACAGCAAACTTCTTCATGAGTATTTCCCCAGGGAACATGACAGTTTTCATAAGAAGAACATGCAAATGTTGAATCATAAAATGGTTTATCCCAGCGTTCAGGCCAAATAAACATCTGGTCGCTCGGCATCCGGTAATATCCACGTGTCATCAGAGCCGAATTACTTTCCGTAATGATAAACGGTTTGCCAGGGAAATTCTTTGGAACCTCAGGAATGTTGACATTATGATAATTATAGCCAATGATATCCAACGCTCCGGAACGGAACAAATGATTAGCAGGATTAGGTTCATTGCATCCAGCTGTAATCGGACGAGTCGGATCCAAGGTTCTTACAAAATCGGCCAGTTTTTTGTAAGTAAGAGTTTACACTTTCTTCACCTTCCTTAGCCAGCATGTCTGCCGAGTGGCCGAAATTCAGAATCAGGTTAGCTTCTTCCAGACTTAAAGTATCAGCCTGCGCATCACTCCATTGTTCCAATACCTCATTTCCGATACTCCACATAAAAATAGAAGGATGATTACGGTCGCGAAGAATAAAATCGTGCAAATCTTTTTCATGCCATTCATTGAAGTAACGTGCATAATCATGAGCAGTCTTTTTCTTGCGCCACATGTCAAACGCTTCATCCATTACAATAAATCCCATACGGTCGCACAAATCAAGCAGTTCTGGTGCCGGAGGATTATGTGAACAACGGATACCATTACAGCCCATTTCTTTCAAGATCTGCAACTGGCGTTCGATGGCACGTACATTGACCGCTGCTCCCAGACATCCCAAATCATGATGCATGCAGACACCATTTATTTTGACCGGCTTGCCATTCAGCGTAAAACCTTTCGCAGCATCAAAAGAGAACGTACGAATACCGACAGGAGTTACATAACGATCTACACATTGTCCATCTTTCTGAATTTCTGTAACCAAGGTATACATGTAAGGACGTTCAATACTCCACAATAAAGGAGAACTTACCTTTAAATCTTGAGAAACATCAACAGTCTTTCCTGCTATTGCATTCAGAGAAGACTCTGCCTGAGCAACGTCCTTCCCTTCTGCATCTTTCAGGATAGAATAAACAGATACTCCAGCAGCTGCCTGCGTTCCTATATTCTCAACCGTTGTAACGACTTTCAAAGAAGCCCCCTGAGTATCAACACTTGTTGCAGTAACATAGGTTCCCCACTCTGCAACACGGATATCTCCTGTTTTCACCAACCATACGTTACGATAAATGCCACATCCCGAATACCAGCGAGAATTAGGCTGTTCAGCATTATCAACACGTACAGCTATCACATTCTTTTCTCCCCACTTCAGATATGGAGTCAAATCGTAACTGAATGAAATATATCCATAAGGACGCTTGCCCAACGAAATTCCATTAATGAAAACTTCCGAATTCATGTAAACTCCATCAAACTCGATACGAAAATGTTTTCCTTTATCTCCGTCCGCTGGAATAAACGTCTTCCGATACCATCCGATACCACCAGGCAAAGCACCTCCACCTGTTCCCGAAGGATTATCCTGACTGAAATCTCCTTCGATGGCCCAGTCATGGGGTAAATTTAATTTTCTCCAACCGAGTCAGCAAAATCTACTTGTGCAGCCAATGAATCATCAATCAGAGAAAAACACCATCCGTCATTAAAGCTCAGTCTTTCTCTCGGCTCAGAAGAAGGAGAGCTGCATGCTCCCAATAAGAACATGCAGCACACTCCTATTATAATAGATTGAATAAATTTATGACTCATAAATTTTACAACTGAATGGTTTGTGAAGTTCCATTATATTTTACAACAATACCTTTAGCATTCATATCGAACGGCTTCGGGCTATTGGTATTCACTTGAATTATTTCGAATGTACGTTCTTTCAACATACCGTCAAACTCACCTGTACGTTCTCCTATTACCAATTGCTTTTTAGCTTCGTTGTAAGTCATCGGAATCATCGCATATTTACCTTGCTCATAATTATAGTTTACACCTTCATCTTCATATAAAGTAAAGGCAGCATCCGCACCCTGATAAACATACAACTTGATATGTTCTGCCTGCTTTTCATCCGTATACTGGATCTCAGGACCGAAAGGTACAATTGAACCGGCACGCACGAACAACGGAATACGTTCGTAAGGAGCATCTACCATTTTCTTCTCACCACCTGCTTGGAACTTGCCGGTATAGAAGTCGTACCATCCTGCTGATTTCGGGAAATATACCTCACGACTTCTGTCACCGTAGTGATAAACCGGAGAAACCATGAATGACGGACCGAACATGAACTGGTCGCCAACATTATTTACATTCGTATCGGCAGTAAAGTCCATTACCAGCGGACGCATAATCGTATAGTCGTTAAACCATGTCATACCAGCCAGTGAGTAGATATACGGCATCATGCGGTAACGCAGTTTAGAATAGTAAACAACCGAATTGTAAGCCGGATGACCTTCGGGAGCAATTTCCCATATTTCGCGGAACGGATATTGTCCGTGTGCACGATACAACGGACAGAATGCACCAAACTGATACCAGCGTGCATTCAGTTCACGCCATTCCTTATAATCAGCATTTTCTGTTTTTGTTTCATTCCACTGTTTCTGTCCTGCTACATAGCGGTTCTCTACACAGAAACCACCAATATCCATTGTCCAGTAAGGTATACCGCTTACTGCAAAATTCAATCCGGCAGTAATCTGTGCTTTCATATCTTCCCAGCGTTCCTATATCACCACTCCATGTAGCTGTAGAATAACGCTGCAAACCGGCAAATCCAGAACGGGTAAGCAGGAAGACACGCTTATTATTGTCTACACTGCGCTGACCGTCATAGATTGCTTCAGCATTCATCAGTGCATAAGCATTGAAATATTCTGCAGAAGGTCCCAATGCTGTAGGACCGCATAAATCCTTGCGATATTGCAAATCCGTACAGTCGCGCACGTTCGGTTCGCTGGCATCCATCCACCAGGCATCAATACCCAACGGATAATAATGTTCGTACATCTGCTTCCAGAACAATTTACGTGCATCTGCATCGTAGGCATCATAGAAGCCATAATGATAACCCGGACCTACCCAGTCTTTCAGGCTGTCCTTAACTGACTGCTGATAAATCCAGCCATTCTTATCAAACTCCTTGTAATGTTCGGTTGTTACATAGAATTTCGGCCATACAGAAATCATCATACGTCCGTGCATGGCATGAATGGAGTCGACCATAGCCTGAGGATCAGGGAAACGGTTCTTGTCGAATTCATGACTTCCCCAGGCATCTTCCGCCAATGATTCCAGTCGAGGACAATATTGTCAATCGGAATCTGACGGTCGCGGAAACCTTTCAGTGCACCAAGCATTTCATCAGATGTATTATACTTTTCACGCTCTGCCAGAATCCCATTGCCCATTTCGGCATGATTAGGAGCTTTCCGGTAAGAGTACGATAACCGCTGATTACATCATCCATATTATCACCGGCTACAAAATAATAATCAAGCTGCTTGGTCATTTCACTCCACCACGACTGCTTGCCCTGTTCTTTCGGATCAACCGGACTCAGTACACGCAGTCCCGAGTAAGAAACAGCTCCGTCCGGCTCCCATTCTATTTTAAGAGGAACTTTCTTTCCAGCTTCCAGGTTGACAGCAAATTTATAACTGTTCGGATTCCATGCCGTACGCCAGCGTTCAGGAACTACCAGTTCATTATTTATATATACTTTCGTATAACCGGCATAATAAAGGATAAAACTTAAACTCACCCGATTCTGAAGGTCAATCATACCTTCATACGTTACTTTTGCTCCCATAAACGGGAAATTCTCAGGCAGGTTAACTACCTTCGACAAGTCTTCACGTTTCAGATGTTCGAAATAAAGAGAAGGCTCACGGCGAACAATGGTTTCTGCTCCTGACTTTGTATCAGGTACATAAGTACCGGTCAGCGCTCCCTCCTTGCCGTCCTTGTCATATAGTTTAAATACCTGTCCTAGCTGAGAATAGTCATTGGGGTTACCAAAACGACAAAGAGAATAACTGTCCAACAGAACACCATAATTCTTGTTCGATACAATGAATGGAACAGATACCTTTGTATTATACTGGAACAACTCTTCGTTCTTTCCTTTATAGTTGAATTCCTCTGCCTGATGCTGGCCCAGCCCATAAAAAGCTTCATCATCGGGAGATTCGAATACCTGACGGATTGAATATCCTTTGGTACCTTCCACTTCGATAGGAGTAAATGTCTTTCCTCCCCCCTTATTTTCCTGAAGAATCATCTTTCCGTTTTCATCCGTAAACCAGACTTCACCGGTAGAGCTTAAAACAAAAGCCTTGACTTCTTTGGTTGAAACAGTGATTGTATCTCCCTGCTGTGAAACAGTAAACGGAGTCTGTTTTTCCTGAGGAACAACAACCAGACTCTTTGAATCGGTAAATTTGCTTTCCGGAGTAGCAGATACATGTATCAACTTATCTCCCATTACCTGAAAACGAACCAGGCGAGTATCCTGTCCTCCCTTTTGCTGAACCTTAACGATGACACCATTATCTGTCTGTTCATAGACCTTGCCAGAGCAGGACCCAAAAATCAGCCCTGCCAACAAACAGTAAGAAATGTTTTTCATATTCATAAACCTATGTTTAAAGTTAAATACTAAATACATCTTTATCTCGTATTGCAAATTTAAACATTCCCCTATAAAACAACTAGTTATAATGTTTTACAAAAGGGAAAGTTTTCAATACATAGGTCTATCAAATGTTTCTAACTTAGGTATAATTTGTTACTTATCTTCCTTTTCCTGATATGCAGAAGGCAAAACCCCAATTCTTCTTTAAAATAACGACTGAAATACTTAGGGTTATTAAATCCTACCTGAAAAGCGATTTCCGAAACATGAAGCTGACTGTCACGCAATAGTTGAGCAGCTCTTTTCAGACGAATAACACGAATAAACTCGATAGGAGTTTTTCCTGTAATCTGTAACATCTTCTTATACAAATGAACCTGCTCATGCCCAGTTCACGACTCAGCTCTTCTACCGACAGATCACTGCGAGAGATATTATCCTCTACATATTTTATAGCTTTCTCTATCAGCTTTTCATCCAAAGAAGTAATGACAATATCACTAGGCGCAGGATCGATAGTACCCTTTGACACATTATAACGGCTTAATTCTATCAGTTTTCTGATACGCAGAACCAGAATAGTCATATTAAACGGTTTCGTCACATAATCATCTGCCCCCATGGTCAATCCTTCCACTTTCGATTCCGTATTTTGTTTAGCTGAAAGCAGAATCACCGGAATGTGTGCTGTACGTTTATCTTCTTTTATCAAACGGCACAATTCGTTTCCATCCATTTCAGGCATCATAATATCACTAACCACCAAGTCGGGCATTTCTTCAACTGTTTTGCAAGATATCCCATGCCTCTTTTCCGTTCGATGCCAGTTTCACCCGATACTGCAATCCCAGACTATACTCCATAAACAGACGGAAACGTCATTATCATCTACAATCAGTAACAATGGGAATTTACTCTTGTCGGCCTCTTCATTAGATCGTCCTGCTGCTTCAGGAAGTAAATCCGGAACCGGCATGGAGTTAGCCGGATGATATTGCACATCAACATGCTTCACCGGTATATGTACAACAAATACAGCTCCTTTACCGATATTATCGAAAACAGTGACATCTCCTCCATGTAAAGCAACAAAATCGTGTACCAGACTTAATCCAATGCCTGTACCGCTCGTTGCATCCACGTTTTCTTTGTTTTCTGTCTGATAAAACGATCGAATATATGTTCCTTATCCGCATCACTTATTCCTACCCCTGTATCGGCAACCTTTATTTCTATCACATCGATATCTTCCTGAATGTGCTCTACCATAACCGTAACCCTGCCACCTTCAGGAGTGAACTTAAACGCATTAGCCAGCAGATTCATCACAATCTTACCCACCTTGTCGGCATCGAAAGCCATTGTAAAGTGATCTACACTCGAAAAGAACGAAAAGTGTATCTGCTTTTTATCGGCCATCAGCAAGAAAGAATCGCATACCCCTTGTATGTAAGTAATGATATCTCCTTCAGAAAGTGATAAATGATGAGAACTCATTTCACCTTTTCGGAAATCAAGCAACTGATTGACCAATACTAGCAGACGATGTGCATTGCGATACATAAGCTGAAGCCTCATTTTTCGAGATTCATCATTGCTTTCTTCTTTCAGCATCTGTTCCAGCGGAGCAATAATCAGAGTCAGCGGAGTACGAAGTTCGTGACTGATATTGGTAAAGAAACGGAACTTCATATTATTTACTTCCTCATTCTTAGCTACTTCCAGTTCTATCTGATGTAACTTGAACTTTTCTCTCTCACGCTTCAGCAAACGGAAACGTGCCAGGAACAGTAGTCCTACACCAATCATAAAATACAATAAATAAGCCCACCAGGACATCCAGAACGGAGGCAAGACTTCTATTTCAAGACTCGATACATCCTGACCGATATATCCGTCGCTATTGACAGCTTTCGCGCTCAGAATATACTTTCCGGGAGCCAAATTTGTAAAAGTCAGACTATGCACGCCCTCAGGCAGTGAAAGCCATTCTTTGTTAAAACCTTTAAGCTGATACATATAGCGTGTTTTCTCCGGCAAAAGCAAATTGTCGGAAGCCAAGAATATAGAAAAAATATTCTGCTTATAATCCAGCGTAAGTTTGCCTATACGGTTAAGAGATTCTGGCAACAATACACGACCGTCTACACGTTCGCCTACTTGTATTTCTTTGTTGAACAGTGAAAGACCGGTAAACAACACCTTAGGAAGTAATTTATTATAACGGACATTTTCCGGACTAAATACATTTATGCCATACAGTCCTCCTAAAAGTATTGCTCCATTATTCAATTCACGGATAGACCTGAGATTAAAATCACAATTTTGAAGTCCATCTTTGTCATTATATACATGCGGAACAAACTGATACTCACCTGTATCACCTTTCGTTACATTCAGATGAATCAGCTGGCGTGCCGATGTTACCCACATATCTCCGCTATTATCTTCTGCCACTCCTGCAATAATCCCCCCGTTATCCGGCATGACATCAGACAAGCTCTTTACTTTTCCAGACTTACATTATAGATATTAAGCCCGCCACGAGTGGCAATCCATACAAGTCCCCGACTATCTTTAAATACCTGATTTATTTCATTATGAGTAATTCCTACACTATCTTTTTCCTGCAAAATAGCCTTTATCTTACGACTTTCTACATCAAAGACAGCCACTCCCTGACTGGCAGTACCTATCACCAGATCGTTTTCATTGGTAAAGCACAAGGAAACAATATGATTATCATTTAAGCCTGCCTTCTCCAAGTCTATCGTCTGAAAACTATGATCAGAAGGATTCAGACATTGAATACCGGCATCCAAAAAGCCAATCCATATATTACCTTTCCGGTCTTCTTGCAAAGCCCAAATCTTATCACTCAGAAGCTTACTTCCATCACCGGCTTTAAACGAACGTATCGCAGTACCTTCTATACAATACAAGCCCCCATTGAATGTGCCTATCCACAGTTTTCCGTCGGAAGCTCTCAACAAAGCAACAACAGGTTCTTCTCCCAATGTAAAATGTTTTTCTATTTGACGAGTAGTATAGTTCCAAAGCATTACTCCATTGTCATTTGTACCAGCCATGCCTTATCTTTTCCTTCAGGCTCTATACTTGTCACATCACCTGTATAATCTATTTCGAATTTAAATATGCTTTCGCCATAGTAAGAGATACCCTTCTTGTAAGTTCCAACCCATACAATTCCATCTCTGTCTGTATACAACGTATAAACCGTATTATGAGATAGGCTCCGGTCTGTATTTTTCTCAGAAGAAACAGATACTACCCGTCCGTCAGCTTTCGTAAGAACTATCTAT
>ENA-OQHA01000596-OQHA01000596.1-human-gut-metagenome-genome-assembly--contig:-NODE-596-length-17487-cov-3.386694_pt1 | contig 17487 bp, 25 predicted proteins | sample MGYA00242558_ERZ504707 | MGnify/ENA primary metagenome ERZ504707 (study PRJEB26092, sample SAMD00036197) | human gut metagenome | host: Homo sapiens | study: EMG produced TPA metagenomics assembly of...
AATATCCCAACAGATATACTGAGATTGAAACGGTTAATTATCTGGTAGAATCAGAAGATTTTTCCTATAGTGCGAGTGATCTTATAGAATACTTTGATAAAACTACTATTTCTAATCTTGTATTGGTTAATCCGGATAATCCATCAGGTAACTATATTCCTAAGAACGATATGCTGAGGATGATATCGTGGGCAAGAGATAAGGGTATTAAGATAATTATTGATGAATCATTTGTTGATTTTCTGATGAGATAAACTCATCTTTGATTGATCAAGAAATTTTAAATCAATATCCAAATCTATACGTGATTAAGAGTATTTCTAAATCGTATGGTGTGCCGGGACTGAGACTTGGTGTCTTGGCAAGCGGAGATAAAAGATTGATTTCAAGAATGAAAGTGGATGTATCAATCTGGAATATAAATTCGTTTGCTGAATTCTATATGCAGATTTGCGGTAAGTATCGTGATTCATATATAAAGTCGCTAGATAAATTCAGAAAAGAAAGGACTAGATTTATATCAAAACTTCAAAACCTAAGATATATACGTGTGATACCATCTCAAGCAAACTATCTTATGTAGAATTGCTTGACGGTTTGGATGCAGAAGAATTAAAACAGAGAATGCTACTTGAAAAGAAAGTCTTTATTAAGACTCTAAGTAAGAAAATCAAAGGGAAAAAACAATATTTAAGAATTGCCATCAGAAATGAAGCGGATAATGATATGTTTATCCAAAAATTGGCAGAGACATTGAATGCAATGCTGAGTTCTGAGAATAGGATTGAAAAAGATGTCTGAGTATATATTTTTATTTGATTTGGATTCGACAATTACATGCAAAGAAATTTTACCTACTATTGCAGAAAAGGTGAATAGACAAAAAGAAATGCGAGAACTTACGGAAGCGACCATGAATGGAGAGATTCCATTTAAGAGTAGTTTCCTAAAAAGGGTGGAAATATTAAGCGTTATGAATGTATCAGAAACGCGAGCGATGGTAGCTGAGATACCCTTAAATGAGAATATCGCACAGTTTATAAGGGAAAATCGTGATAGGTGCTACGTTGTAACTGGAAATCTAGATATTTGGATCAATGATTTGATGCGCAAACTCGGCCTCAATGATCATGTGTATTGCTCTAGAGCAAACTATAAAAACGATAAAATCACGCAAATAGTCAGTGTTATTGATAAGGAATTGACCGCAAAACAGTTTGTTCAGCCGCTTGTTGTTATTGGTGATGGAGATAATGATTCTGGTATGGCACAAGTTGCTAATATTTCAGTTGGTTTTGGTGGTATTAGGGATATTGCGCCATCGCTGATTCAAAATATTGATTATGCATTTTACGATGATAATAGATGCGCGGATTTTCTCAGGACGCTTCTATAAAAAGATTAGAAGGAAACATGATTATGGGACACGATGATATTAGCGTTGTAATCTGTTGTGCAGGAATGGGCACTAGACTTGGTATTGGGACAACAAAGGCACTGGTGAAAATAGCTGGTAAGTCTATTATACAGCGTCAGCTGGAAATGCTCGATGAGTATGATGATATTCGCGTTGCCGTTGGTTATCAAGCAGAAAAGGTTATCAAGGAGGTAAAGCATATCCGTAAGGATGTAATGTTTGCTTTTAATAATGATTATCGTAAGACAGGCTCAGGGGTGAGCTTATCTAAGACATTGATTGGAGCGCGAAAATACGTCGTAATTATGGATGGCGATTTACTTATTAATAGGGACGATTTCAATCGATTTATGAGTGAGCCACAGGAATGTATAAGTGTATGTGAATCACACTCAAGTGAACCAATTTACTTGGCTGTTTCAAATAATGAAGTAAACGAATTCTTACGTAGCCCAAGTAAGTATGAATGGGGGTGCCTTTCCAAAGTTTTATCGAGCCGGTTGATTGCAGGGGCACAAGGAATTGATGAGATGCTGCAACCACTTCTTCCTCTAAAGGCAGTTCCGATGCGCATAAGAGATCTGGATACGCAGGACGATTATGAGCGTATGATTCAGTGGTATAATACGGGCATGATGGACTGATTGAGGAAAAGAATATGACTGAAATATTGACGGTTAGCGTTTTTGACTATCTCATGTATGGTATTTAACTGACGAATGAGTGGAGATGCTTCTGCATTGCGGATTCTTGACGCAGTAAAGACATATGATGTTTCAAATGTTGGATATGCTAAGGTGTGCAACGCTGACCTGCTGCTGGCGACTGACCCTGACTGTGACCGTGTGGGCATCGCCGTCAAGAATAAGGCAGGGGAGTACGAACTGCTGACCGGCAACCAGACCGGTATGCTGCTGTTGGATTATATTTGCAGCCAGCGCGTCAAATATGGTAAGATGCCCGCTGACCCGGTCATGGTCAAGACAATCGTCACCATGGATATGGGCGAGCAGATTGCAAGTCATTATGGACTGCGTACCATTAATGTGCTGACCGGCTTCAAGTTCATCGGTGAGCAGATCGGCAAGCTGGAAAAGCAGGGCAAGGCAGATAGCTATGTGTTCGGTTTTGAGGAAAGCTACGGCTATCTGACCGGTTCCTACGTCCGCGATAAGGATGGTGTGGACGGCGCGTACATGATTTGCGAGATGTTCAGCTACTATGCAACCAAGGGCATCAGCCTGTTAGACAAGCTGGACGAGTTGTACAAGACCTACGGCTACTGCCTGAACACGCTGCACAGCTATGAGTTCGATGGCAGCGCCGGTTTTGCCAAGATGCAGAGCATTATGCAGGCATTCCGGGTGATATTAAGGAGTTCGGCGGCAAGAAAGTCATCAAGCTGCTGGACTACGCGCCGGGTCTGGACGGTCTGCCCAAGTCCGACGTGCTGAAGTTCTTGTTGGAAGATAACTGCTCCATAGTGGTGCGCCCCTCCGGTACCGAACCGAAGCTGAAGACCTATATCTCTGTCAGCGCAGAGAATAAGGAAATTGCTGAAAAGGTCGAATGTGAGATTGTGAAAGACGCTGAGAAGCGGTTTGATTGAGTCGGAAAAGGAAAAATATCCCGATGACATATGATGTTCTTACGCAGCAAAACGCAAGAAAAACACTGCAAAGGTTAACAGGAATTGAATGGTCAACGTGGCAATACCTAAACAGAAATTACAATAAGGAGCAATTTTTAAGCGATGAGGATTATGTAAAAAGGATTCTGGACAAAGAAGACTGCTTTTTGCCAGCATTTAGAGAACTTGAGTTCACATTTGGACATATTACAACAAGTTCAACTGCCTGTGAATCTATTAGAAATGGTGGATTAATGAAGCTTGCGTGTACCAATAAGGTAACGGAGCTTGGATTGTTTCTTTCCAATCATGATGTTGATATTAATATTGAACAACATACTTTGAAATATAACGGAAGAACATATGACATCAGTTTTGGCGATTGTCCACCAGTACATAACAGAGAAGAGTATGCTGCATGGCGTGTTGGACGAAAGTTGTATTACGATTATTGCATCTGTGGATTTCTTTCTTATAGTAAGCAGCCATATGGAGGCTATATTCATAAAAGACCGGAAATCCTGAAGGACATGGATGAGCTACTGAATACAGATCTGGCAGCGGAGTGGGTGACTACACATACACCCTATGAAATTGTGGTAAGGGTCAGCGCAGACAAAATTGTATATGATGGAAGAAATAGTGATTCTGAACAGGAAAAAGTGATGAATTATTTAATGAAGGCATACTGGTGTTCGTTTTCTGACATGGAGAACGTTATTTTGTTAAAAAATGATGTTGAAATCCAGATATGTGATATTCTTAACATTCGCCCGTTTGATATGTGGAGATAATAAGTGATCCAAACATCCGAAGACTTTTAGAAATCACCGCAACTGATCTGCCAAAACATTATGCGATTTTCGCTATGATTTATAAAAGCACAGATGCGTTTGCTTCAACAACAAAACAACTGACATCAAAAGATTGGCTTCAAATTGAAAATTATTTTTATCGCATCGGAATTAATATTCTGTGGGTAAAAGATTACAGCGCAATTCCTGCATGGTTGCACAATTTGAATCGATCTATTGTTTAAATTAAAGATATATTTTTCTTCTACAAACTGCACCTCTTGCGAACATAAAAGACGAGTGTTATACTGAAGCCATCAAAAAACATTGGAGGTGCCCCCTATGCCCCGTCCCAAAGGAAGCAAGAACAAGCCCAAGACCGTAAAAACAACCATTGACTTTGCTGCACAGCTCTCTGAAAAGCAGTCCGCAAAGGATACCACCGCCGCCGAGATCGCATCGATCACTGCCAATATCGATGCATTGAAAGCAGACCTGAAAACCAAGAAGGCCTCGCTCAACAAACTGGACAAAGAACTGGTGAAGCTGGAGAGTAAGAAAAAGGATGCTGAAACCAAAGCAGCGGAATCCGCAAAGAAAGCCGAAGCTGAAGCTGTGCTGAAAAAGCTGCTGGCAAGCGGCATGAGCGCAGATGAAATCCTCGCAAAGCTGAAATAAATATTTTAGAGCCGTGTGGATCAGTCGGAGCGTAGAGTTATAGCTCTGGCAGTTCACACGGTTTTCTTATATAAATGGTAATTGATGTGACTTGGAATGAATAGAATTGTTCTATATCAAACATAAACGGCTACATTTCCCACACCATGGCCCCAAATCACGTCCGGAGAAATTTCAGTTAATCAGCAGGAATATGTTGGCAATCTAGCTGTCATATAGCTTCTAAAGAGAGTGCTTGGGAGAGCTGCTGCCCCGGCGGAAGCCCTAGGCCTCAGGCGCTCGAACCGTGGAATACCGTAAGAATATACGCTGAAATCTGAAAATGCAGGCCAGAAGCGAAACGGATTGAATTCTTGCAAATGACGCTGAAACGTGATATAATCGTAGTATGAACAAACCGGTTTTGGTACGACAACGGTATGTTCTGGTACTGTAACTGTTGTTACAAAACTGTGAAGAACTACTTGGAAAAGTGCAAAAATTCAGCGTAGCTGCGACGACACCTATCAGGTTCAGGTCGTGTCTTGGTACGACAACGAGAACTCCTACACCTCTCAGATGGTCCGTACCATTAAGTACTTCGCTGAGAACTGCTGATCGGAGTTTCTCCTGAGCTGAATAAAGCTTGACTGCGCCCTTTCTCTTGTGTGATGCGAGAGAAAGGGCGCTTTTTGCTGACCATTTTGGGTGCGATAAGGCGCTTTTGTGAAATGGCATGATCCATTCGCAGTGATCCGACAAAAGCAGTGCTGCATTCGACCTCCATCTATTGCAACCCTTCTCCCGATATGATAAAATGGTAAAAATAAATGGAGACAACGAAACAGTATGATTACGAAACGTGAAAAACTGCAGTATGGATACCTGTTTCTGATTGATCTGCTCTCTCTGGTTCTCAGCATTGGGCTGGCGTGGGGGCTGACCGCAGGTGTTCTGCACAAGATGGGGGACTTCCAGCTGGACGATCTGGTAGAAGCCTGTTTTTTATTGCTGCTGGCCTATATTCTGACCTTTTTACATTTGATCAGAGCGAGAATATCGTGAACCGCACGCCGGTCCGTGAAGTTGAGATTGCGGTGCGGTTCAATTTTTTGCTGACTCTCATTGATGCGGCCTGCCTGGCGCTGACCAAGGCCCCCATGCTGCACTCCCGCTATTTTCTGGTGTTTGTGCCCGTCATCGATGTCTTTGTGATGACGGGCGCTCATGCTGTCCTCAAAAAGATGCTGGTGCGCTCCCGCTATACCAAGGGGATCCAGAGCCTTGTGGGGGTGGTGACCACGCAGGAGAACGCAAGCCCTATTCTGGAAGAATTGAAAAAGGACTGGTCCAAGCGTGTGACCGGCCTTGCCATTCTGGAAGCTGCCCCGGGGCAGCTTCACACTGAGATCGATGGGGTGAAGATCGAAGCGAACTTCGATAATTTCATGGACTGGCTGCGGCAGGCAGCGCTGGATGAAGTGTATCTGGATATTGCGCAGGAGAGCGAGGAAAACATGCTGCCCTACCTCGAGGAGATGGAGAGCATGGGCCTGACGGTCCATTTTCGCCTGCCGGTGCTGGATCGGATCGAAAAAGCCTGCTGCGATGAGACCAGTGCGGTGCGCATCAGCCGGGAACTGAGCCGCTGTGCGGGCGGCAATGTTGTGACGATGGGCACGGTGGAACTCAAGCTGCGGGATCAGGTACTGAAGCGGACCATGGATATCGTGGGCGGCATCGTGGGGTGCATCATCAGCATTCCCATCATTGCGTTGGTGGCCATCCCGCTCAAGCTGGAAAGCCCCGGCCCGCTGATCTTCAAGCAGCGCCGGGTGGGCCGGAATGGACGTGTGTTCTACATCCACAAGCTGCGCAGCATGTATGTGGACGCGGAGGCACGCAAAAAGGAGCTGATGGCCCAGAACGAAATGAACGGCTGATGTTCAAGATGGAGGATGACCCCCGGATCACCCGGGTGGGCCGCTTTATCCGGCGCACCAGTATCGATGAGCTACCGCAGTTTTTTGACGTTGTGCGGGGCTCCATGAGCCTGGTGGGTACCCGCCCACCCACGCTGGATGAGTACCGGCAGTACGAGAGCCATCACAAGCGCCGCCTTTCCATGAAGCCGGGAATTACCGGCCTGTGGCAGGTAAGCGGCCGCAGCGATATTGATGATTTTGAAGAAGTGGTCAAGCTGGATGTCCAGTACATCGACAACTGGTCCATCTGGATGGATATCTACCTGCTGTTCAAGACGGTGGGCGTTGTGTTTGACCGGAAAGGGGCAAAATGAATTATATTCTTTTTGGTGGATCTGGTTTTATCGGCACCCATCTCATTCATTTGCTGCTGAAGGAGTGCGTCAGACCCGGCGACGTGATCTACGACCTGGATCTTGTTATGCCCGGGGAAGAGGGCGTGGTGCCGGGCATTGTGGAAAAGAACGATGGGGTGCAGTATATCCGGCTGGATGTGCGCAAGCCCATCGATTTTGAGTTCGTTCCGACTCCGGAGGACGTGATCTTTGATCTGGCAGCGGTCCACCGCACCCCCGGCCACCCGGAAGAAGCCTATTTTGAAACAAATATCCGGGGCGCGGAAAATGTGACCGCCTTTGCGGAAAATACGGCATTCGGAAGATCCTGTTCACCAGCTCCATTGCACCCTATGGCGCGTCTGAGGACCTTAAGACGGAGGAGACTCTGCCAACTCCCAACACGCCGTATGGGATCAGCAAGCTGGTGGCAGAAAAGATCCACCAGATCTGGCAGGCCCGTGATCCGGCCCGGGAGTTGACCATCGTGCGGCCAGGCATCGTTTATGGCAAAGGGGAGCACGGCAACATGACCCGCCTGTACAGGGGGCAGAAGAAGGGCTACTTTTTTTATGCCGGCCGGAAGGACACCATCAAGGCGTGCATCTATGTCAAGGAGCTGGTGCGCTTCTTCAAGTACCGGATGCTGGATCATTCCTTCCCCGGAGCAGAGATCTATAACTGTACCTACGAGCCGGCCTATACCATTGAAGAAATCTGCGATACAATGCAGAAGGCGACCGGCCTGCACCGCCATGTGCCGTTGGTGCCCGCCGGACTGCTGCTGTTTGCGGCGGGCATTCTGGGACCCATCGGGGGCAAAAAGGTGGGTATCCATCCCGCCCGTGTCCGGAAGCTGATGGTATCCACCAATGTCTGCGGCAGAAAGCTGGCCGCCACTGATTACAAGTTCCACTATACGCTGGAGGAGAGCTTCCGGGACTGGTTCGAGGATTGCGACCGCAAGGAGCTGGTATGACCATGGAGCAGAATGCACAGCCCATCCGTGTGGCCCAGATGATGACAGATATGAACTACGGCGGTGTGGAGATGGTGGTGATGAACTACTACCGCCACATGGACCGTTCCAGAGTTCAGTTTGATTTTTTTGCGCTGGAAGGCTCGACTCTGCCCAGCGGGAAGAGATCGAACGGCTGGGCGGCCGGGTGTATGTGGTGCCAAAATATACCCACCTGACGCAGTATGAACGGGAGATCGGGCGGCTGTTCCGTCAGAACGGATACCAGATCGTTCACTCCCACATGAACACCCTGAGCGTGCTTTCCCTCTGGGGGGCAAAGCGTGCAGGGGTGCCCAACCGGATCGCGCATAACCATTCTACGGTGGGCAGGGGAGAAGGGGCAAAAATGTGATGAAGTACCTGCTCCGTCCCTTTGCCGCAGTGTATCCCACCCGGCTCTGTGCCTGCTCCAGAACGGCAGGCAGCTGGCTTTATGGTGAAAAGCCTTTCCGGGTGTTCAACAATGCCATTGAGCTCGACCGCTTTACTTATGATGCCGCCAAACGGAAAGCCGTCCGGCAGGAGCTTGGCCTGGGGGGTGAACTGGTGCTGGGCCATGTCGGACGGTTCTGCTATGCCAAAAATCACGAATTTCTGCTGGATGTAATGGCGGAGTCTGCAAGCAAGGCCGGATGCCGATTTACTGCTGATCGGAGAAGGGGAAAACGAGGCCGCTGCCCGCCGGAAAGCGGAGGCGCTGGGGCTGCAAAGGAATGTCCGCTTTCTGGGCCGACAGAGCGATCCCGCAAAGTTTTATCAGCCATGGATGCCTTTGTTTTGCCCTCGCGGTATGAGGGGCTTGGGATCGTGCTGATCGAAGCACAAGCGGCGGCATTGCCGGTCATCTGTTCCACAGAGGTGCCGCAGGAGGCTCAGGTCCTGCCCGAGATGCAGTACCTGAGCTTGCAGGAAAGCCCGGCAGTCTGGGCGGATGCTGCGATCCGGGCTGCAGAAAATGCCCGGCGGCGGGATACCTCTGTCGAGATGCGGGCAGGCGGCTTTGATATCGTCACCGAGGCGAAGAAGCTGGAAGAGTTTTACTTCGACCTGCTGAAATGAGGAGATAAGATGGACCCTTTGGTAAGCATCATCGTTCCTGTTTATAATGTAAAGCCATATCTGAACCGCTGTGTGAACAGCTTGCTGGGGCAGAGCTATCAGAACATGGAGCTGCTGCTGGTGGACGATGGCTCCACCGATGGCAGCGAGACCCTCTGTGATGAATATGCTGCACAGGATGCCCGGGTGCGGGTGCTCCACAAGAAAAATGGTGGTCTGTCCGATGCCCGCAACGCTGGTGTGGACGCAGCAAAGGGGGAATATCTCTCTTTTGTGGATGGCGATGACTGGGTGTCACCCTATTACATCGAGAACCTGTACCGGGCACTGGAGCAGGCAGGAGCGGATTTTTCAGCCAGCTGTTTTGAAGAGGTGTTCGAGGGCCAGCCGGTGCAGTCCGTGCCCACAGAGCGTCTGGAAGCATTTGAGATCCTGAGCCGGGAGGAATGCCTGCGCCGCATCCTGTATCAGGAGGGCATGGAGGTGACCACCCCCACCAAGCTCTATAAGCGTGCACTGTTTGAGGGCGTGCGCTACCCGGTGGGCAAGCTCTATGAGGATATCCCGGTCGCCTACGAGGTGACAAAGCGTGCCCACAAGGCGGCACATATCGCAAACCGGGATTACTACTATTTCCAGCGGGGCAGCAGCATCCAGAATATGGCCTTCAACCCCAGAAAGCTGGACAGTGTGCGGCACTGCCATGCGCTGATGGAAAATGTGAAGCGTGATTTCCCCCAGCTGAGCCGTGCAGCAGAGTGCCGCTATCTGAGCAATGTCTACAATATCCTGTTCCAGATCCGGGACAGGCAGCATGAAAAAATAGAGAAGGCTCTCTGGCAGGAAGTGAAAAAATACCGCCGGAATGTTCTGCTGGACCCGCAGGCCCGCAAAAAGGCCCGGCTGGCGGCGGCGCTTTCCTACAGCGGCTATGCCATGACCCGGCGGGTCTATGAAAAACGCAGTGGCGTGGAAAAAGTAAAGTGGAGGGATCCGGTTGGAGGAAAGAAAACCGCTTGTATCGGTCATTGTGCCGGTCTATAATGTTTATCCGTATCTGCGGGACTGTGTGCAGAGCGTGCAGGCGCAGAGTTACCAGAACTGGGAGCTGCTTTTGGTAGATGACGGCTCCACCGATGGCAGCGGGGAACTTTGTGATGAACTGGCTGTGGAGGATGGCCGCATCCGGGTGTTCCATAAGCCCAATGGGGGGCAGTCTGATGCCCGGAACGTTGGGTTGCAACAGACGCAGGGAAAATATTTTTACCTGCTGGACAGCGATGACCTGATCCGCTCCACAGCGTTTGACCAATTTGTGGAGCGCTGTGAGGCAGATGGTGCTGATGCAGCCCTGACCCCGCTGGAGATGTTCTCGACAGAGCAGCCGGAGGGACGGACGGAAAATCCGCACCAGATCCCAGAGCTGCTGAACCGGGAAGAGACCATGCGCCGGATGCTGCTGCATCAGGGCATCGGGCATGGAGCAGGCGGCGTTTTCTTCCGGCGGGAGGTTTGGGGAGATTTGCAGTTCCCCATTGGCATCCTGTACGAGGACTATGCGGTGATGTATCGGGCCATTGCCCGCTGTGCAAAAGTGGAAGTGTTTCCGGAACCGATGTACGATTACCGCATCCATACCGGTTCGACCATGAAGAGCGGCATTGCCGAGAAGAATCTGGTCATTCTGGATGTGGGCGAAGACGTGACCCGCTTTATTGCGGAAACGGTTCCTGTGCTGAAAGCAGAAGCGGAATACCTGCAGCTGGTTACATACCTGAAGACACTGAAAGGCATTCTGGATGGCGGCTTTGGCAGCTATCCGGAGGCTCAGGCACGGATCTGCCGCTTTGTGCAGGAACACCGGGCGCTTGCCCGGCGGCCTGGGCCAAAAAGGCAGACCAGATCAAGGTGGAAACACTTTTGATCAACAAGCGGCTGTTCTACGCCGTTTATGGTCTGGGAGAATGGAAAAATAAACACACAGTCGAAAAATAAAATGGAGAAGTTATGCTGATTTATCTGGGGGCTTTTGCGGTTTCTGTGGGCATTGCCGCCTATGGCGAGCACCTGCGGACGAAGAAAAACAACGAGAAGGGCTTTTATCTCTGCCTGGCGCTGGCGGTGCTGGTGATGGCGGTATTGGCAGGCTTGCGGGACCCGTCCATTGGCACGGACAGCGTGGTGTATGAGGGATGGGTGGCGGATGCAAAGCTGCAGGATGGTTTGCTGGCTGCATCCGGCAGCGGCACAAAACAGAGCCGCTGTTTATGACGCTGGTCTATCTGGCGGCCCATGTTTTTGGCGATGTCCACTGGCTCTACTTTATGGTGGACCTGCTGGCCTGCGGCCTGTTTATGATCGGGCTGGTGCAATATAAGGAGTATGTCTCCGTGCCCTATGGCTGGCTGGCTTACCTCTGCCTGTATTATGGCGATACTTATAATGCCGAGCGGCAGTCTGTGGCGCTGGGCGTGGCATTTCTGGCGTTCAGCTTTGCGTGGAAGAAAAGTATCACTGGGCTGTCCTATTGCTGGCGGTCTCCTGCCTGTTCCACAATGCCACCTTTATCTCGTTTGGTGCGCTGCTGATCTATATCCTGCTTCAGCATTTCGACACTGGTGGGTCAAGGGTGGCCTGGCGGTATTTTCGGTCTACCTTGCCTTCTTCAGCAAGGCTGTGGTCAGGCTGGCCCTGAATGTGGACTTCATTGATCGACTTTACGGATATTATTATGATGCCAATGCGGGCGGCTTCACGCTGAATCCCATCATTGTGCGTCTGCCCTTCCTGATCCTGCCCATTGTGCTGTACCGCTGGTACGCAAAAGAGGAAGGGGAGGGCCGCCGCCGCTTTACCCGCTCGGATGCCGATTTCTGGATCGTGATGATCCTGATCGAGATGGCAACGGCCCAGCTGCGCAACATCAATGTGCCGCTCTACCGTATCTGCCTGTATTTTGCGTTCTTCCGTTATCTCGCCATTGGCCGTGTGGTCAGGTGCGTGGAGGATGAGCGTCTGCGCAGGCTGCTGAAGGCTGCCATGTGGGGAATGCTGGTCATCATCTGGATCTATCAGGCGTATATTCAGGGCAACAATGCCATTTGCCCGTACACCTCGGAGATCCTCCACATCAGCAGAGAAACATTCTTCTGAGGGAACTGAACATGGAGACAGACTGATCAGTGTCATTGTTCCGGTCTACAATGTGGAGCGATATCTCCGCCGCTGCGTGGACAGCATCCTGCACCAGACCTATCGGAATCTTGAGGTCCTGCTGGTGGACGATGGTTCCACCGATGCCAGCGGAGCCATCTGCGACGAATATGCCGCACAGGAAGAACGCGTAACGGCAGTCCACCAGAAAAACGGGGGACTCTCTGCAGCGCGCAACGCGGGACTCGAACGGGCACAGGGAACGTATTTCTGCTTTGTGGACAGTGATGATTTTCTGGACAGCCGGATGCTGGAAACGCTCTGCCGTGACCTGCAGGAACAGGATGCGGACGTGGCTGTGGTGGGCTTCCGGATGTTTGAACGGGAGGAAGAGCTTGTCCCGGCAGAGCTCGCCGTACCGGTGCAGTGTATGACAGGCCGGGAAGCTATCCGCAGCACCCTTGTTTCGGATGAGCTGGGGGATTTTGCCTGGAACAAGCTCTACAAGCGAGAGCTGTTCCGGGATATCCGCTATCCGCTGGGGCGGATGATGGAAGATCAGGTACGACATACCGCATTTTTCAGCAGTGCAGCAAGGTCGCATACCGCCCGGTACCGCTGTATTATTACTATCAGCGCCCGGACAGCATCCTTCACCGCAGGAACATGAAGTTCTACGAGGATAAGCTGGATATGGCTATCAGAAATATCGGGCCATCCGGGAAGCATACCCGGGAATGACAGAAAATGATGCCGCCATGCTGAGCGTGGTGGAGCACTGCTATCCGTATCTGATGCAGGACACGGTGCGCCGCGCAAAAATGGAGGCCTTTCTGCAGGAGTGTGACCCGGCAGCGGCAAAGCTGCTCTGCACCAGCAGCCAGCAGAAGTATCAGCTGCTCAGATGCAGCCGGAGGCTGTATGCAAAACTGTTCCTGCTGAAGAATGGCCCGGCGGCAGAATAAGGGAGGAAAATTTGTGCTGAACGATACCGTCAGTATCATTGTGCCGATCTATAACAAAGAAAAGTATCTGGAAAAATGTCTGGACAGCATCCTCGGTCAGACCTATCGGGATCTGGAGATCATTCTGGTGGATGATGGATCAACAGACAACTCCCTTGCCATCTGCCAGCGCTACGCGGAAAAAGATCCGCGGATCAAGATATACCACAAGCCAAACGGTGGTGTTTCTTCTGCGCGAAATCTGGGATTGGAAAAAAGTACAGGAAAGTATATTTCATTTGTTGATCCAGATGATTTTATTCATTCGGAATTTATAGAACGGCTGGAAATGATGTTGGTGCAATCGGACGCGGAAATTGCATACTGTAAATGCTGGATGTTTGGGAAGGCAGTGACGTAGAACATATTCCCCAAATTACAGATAAGTTTGCATATTGGATGCAAGACGGTACGATTGGTTTACACCAGCAGCGCATAAGGTCGCCTGCGGCGCAGTATACCGAAAAAGCTGTGTGAAGGATATTCGATTTTCTGATGACCTGTATATTGGAGAAGATACTCTTTTCTTAGCAGAATGCATCAAAAAAGCATCTAAGATTGTTCGTTCGGAAAGTGAATTATACTATTACTACCGCAATGATCAGTCGGTAACGCTGTGCGATTATTTTACTGGAAAATTAACAGAAATGATGGCGTGGGAGCGAATTGTTGTATTGTATGCGAATGAATCACTTGTACAGAAGACTGCAAAAGCGGGATATTCACAGGTTTGTCGTGAGTTAGTGGTTAAATATGGAAAGAGTGCACGCTTTATGGAAGAAGGTTATCCGAAAGCAAAAGCAGGGTTTTACAGATGGGCAAAGGAAATGATGCAACAGCAACTTCAGGAAAAGAGATATTTTACTGGCTTAAAACCATGTATTCGTATTTCTTCTGGGACGCATGGGTAAAGAAAAAACAGGGTGAGTGAAAGTATCTAGTTATGAAGAAATCGCTTACATTAAATGCAATAATGAGTGGAATCAAGACGATTCTACAAATCATCTTTCCACTGATTACATTCCCGTACATATCTAACATTCTACAAGTAAATAATTTGGGCAAAGTGAACTTTGCCAGCTCCGTCTGCGGGTATTTTCTGCTGTTTGCAGGCCTTGGCATCTCCTCCTATGCGGTGCGTGAGGGTTCCCGCTATGTGAACGACCGGGAAAAACTGTCGGCTTTTGCATCGGAGATGTTCTCCATCAATATGATCTCCACGGCCCTGACCTATGCGGCATTGGCTGTGACGATGCTTTTCTGGACAAAGCTCCATGCCTATACCGACCTGATGCTGGTGCTGAGTTTACAGATCTTCTTTACGACCATCGGCACCGAATGGGTGTTCACGATCTTTGAGGAGTATACCTATATCACAGTTAGAGGTATTATTTTTCAAATAATATCAATTCTGATGATGTTCGCATTTGTTAAAACGCAGGACGATTACTGTATTTACGCAGGAATTACGGTGTTTGCCGCAGCAGGTGCGAATATATTGAACTTCTTTCGAGCTAGGAAATATTGCACGATTCGACTGACAGCAAAAATAGACTGGAAAAAGCATTTAAAACCAATACTTCTGATTTTGCATCGAGCTTTGCAATTACGATTTATGTAAATTCAGATGTGACAATTCTCGGAGTTTTAACTTCAGACTATCATGTGGGAATTTACACCGTTGCAATGAAGATATATACGATGGTAAAATCGGTTCTGGCATCTATTCTTTTAGTATCTGTTCCGAGGTTGTCTCGTTATGCGGGAATGCAGGATAGGCTGAATTTTGAAAGGCTTTTTAATAAAGTATTCGGGGCAATGGTATTAACCGTTCTTCCGGCTGTAGTGGGATTGTTTGAACTAAGTCAAGAGGTCGTTCTTTTTATCTCAAGCGAAAGCTATCTGGAAGCAGCTGTGCCACTTCGCATTTTGAGTATAGCACTGGTAGCAAGTTTATTTGGGTGGCTCTATAATACTTGTGTTTTGGTGCCATGGAAAAGAGAAGGTCAATTTTTGGTAGCAACGCTTGTGAGTGCAATTTTGAACGTGGGGCTGAACATCCTGCTCATCCCGCGGTTCCGGGAGAATGCGGCAGCCTTTACCACCCTGCTGGCAGAGCTGTGCTCCATGATGCTCTGTATCCGCTGCTCCAGGGGTCTGGTCACGGTCTCAGCTGACCGGCGCACCGTTGGCTCGGTGCTCTGCGGCTGTGTGGGCATCGTTCTTGTCTGTACCGGGGTCAAGGCACTGGCTCTGCCCAATCTCATCTGCATTCTGGCGGCAGTGCTGGGCTCAGTGGCTGCATACGCGGTCATCCTGCTGGGCATGAAAAATCCGCTGGTGCTGGAATATCTGGAAAAAGCGAAGCAGAAGTTCCGGAAAACATCCTGAATGGACAGGACCCGCTGTGGGGGCGAACACTCCCTGCAGCGGGTCTTTTTCAGAAGAAACGGCGTTTTTTGGTGCGTTCCGGCAAAATCACCACATTTCTTTGCTTCTGCAACAAATGTTTGTTAATAAATTATCCATCTCCCGTCCTTGCAATACACACGCTTTTTGTTTATAATAGGGATGTACGGGGAAGTTCGCAGTGCGCGGCCCCCGATGAAGAGCAAAATTCGATTCCGAACGAAAAGAATTTGAGAGGAGTTTGTTACCATGGGTTTAGGTAAGAAAACGATCGACGATCAGAATTACTGCGGCAAGAAGGTCCTTGTCCGCTGCGATTTCAATGTCCCGATGAAGGACGGCGTGATCACCAACGAGAACCGCATCAATGCGGCTCTGCCCACCATCCAGAAGCTGGTCAACGATGGCGCTAAGGTCATCCTGTGCAGCCACCTGGGCAAACCCAAGAACGGCCCTGAGGCAAAGTTCAGCCTGGCACCCGTTGCTGTGGCTCTGAGCGCAAAGCTGGGCAAGACCGTTGTGTTCGCTGATGACGACAACGTTGTGGGCGAGAACGCAAAGGCTGCTGTTGCCGCAATGAACAACGGCGATGTCGTTCTGCTGCAGAACACCCGTTTCCGCAAGGAAGAGACCAAGAACATGCCTGAGTTCAGCCAGGAGCTGGCTTCTCTGGCAGATGCATACGTTGACGATGCATTCGGCAGCTGCCACCGTGCACACTGCTCCACCGCAGGTGTCACCGACTACATCAAGGATACCGCTGTCGGCTACCTGATGGAGAAGGAGATTAAGTACCTGGGCAACGCAGTCAACGATCCCGTCCGTCCCTTCACCGCCATCCTGGGCGGCGCTAAGGTCGCCGATAAGCTGAACGTCATCTCCAATCTGCTGGAGAAGGTCGATACCCTGATCATCGGCGGCGGCATGGCTTACACCTTCGTCAAGGCACAGGGCTACGAGGTCGGCAAGAGCCTGTGCGACGATACCAAGCTGGATTACTGCAAGGAAATGATGGCCAAGGCCAAGGAGAAGGGCGTGAAGCTGCTGCTGCCTGTGGACGCAGCCTGCATCAAGGACTTCCCCGATCCCATCGATGCTCCCGTGGATGTCACTGTGGTGCCTGTCACTGCCATCCCTGCTGACATGGAGGTTGCGACATCGGCCCCGAGACCATGAAGCTGTTTGCCGATGCTGTCAAGGCATCCAAGACCGTGGTGTGGAACGGCCCCATGGGCGTGTTCGAGAACCCCACCCTGGCAGCTGGTACTCTGGCTGTTGCCAAGGCTATGGCTGAGAGCGATGCTACCACCGTGATCGGCGGCGGCGACAGCGCAGCAGCTGTGCAGCAGATGGGCCTGGGCGACAAGATGACCCACATCTCTACCGGCGGCGGCGCTTCTCTGGAGTATCTGGAGGGCAAGGAGCTGCCCGGTATCGCTGTGATCCAGAACGCATAAGCATCTGAACCAGCATCACTGAGGTGCGGCGGCATATACGCCGCCGCACTTTTTATTTTGGGTAATAAGATCTCTCAGGTTTGCCGACGCTCGCCAGCTCCCATCCGGGAGGCAGGAGATGTTGTTTATCCTGCCTCTCCTGCCGGGAGAGGCGGCACCGAAGGCAGCGGAGAGATATTTTGATAAGGAGATCGTAAGAATGGATAAGGCAAAGCGTAAGGCAATCATTGCAGGCAACTGGAAGATGAACAAGACCGCCACTGAGGCAGCCAAGCTGGTGGATGAGCTGATCCCCGCCGTCAAGGATGCTTCCTGTGAGGTCGTTATCTGCACCCCCTACACCGATCTGGTCACCGCTGTGGAAAAGACCAAGGGCACCAACATCCATGTGGCGCTGAGAATGTCCACTTTGAGAAGTCCGGTGCGTTCACCGGCGAGATCAGCGCCGATATGCTGGTGGATCTGGGTGTGGAGTACGTCATCGTCGGCCACTCCGAGCGCCGCCAGTACTTTGCAGAGACCGACCAGACCGTGAACAAGCGCGCTCTGGCTGCCCTGAATGCGGG
>ENA-OQHA01000597-OQHA01000597.1-human-gut-metagenome-genome-assembly--contig:-NODE-597-length-17400-cov-2.916691_pt1 | contig 17400 bp, 22 predicted proteins | sample MGYA00242558_ERZ504707 | MGnify/ENA primary metagenome ERZ504707 (study PRJEB26092, sample SAMD00036197) | human gut metagenome | host: Homo sapiens | study: EMG produced TPA metagenomics assembly of...
CAAGCTTGGCACGCACTTCGCCGAGCAGACTTTGGGCGCGCTTGGCGAGGGCTTCGCCAAGCTCCCACTGGCGCATGGACTGGTCAAGGTTGAGTCCGCCGGCCTCAAGTGCCTGCACGGCCTGAATGAGCTGATCTCGAGCCTCTTCGTAAGGCATTTGTGCGATGGCTTCGCGTTCCTTGTCGGTCAGGCTGGATGCGGGGGTGGTTTCGTTGGTCATTGCTACTCCTTCGTTACGGTGGTGACTTCGGACACGATCACGCCGTGCTTCAATGTCATGGTGAGTTGGTCGCCGGTGTTCACGGCGTTCGCATCGTCGATTACATGGCCGTCCGCTCCCTGCACTACCGCATAACCTCGGTTGAGAGTGGATTGCGGGCTAAGCGCGGTCAGTGAGGCATGCGCTTTTTCGATGGTGAGGCTTGCGTCGTCAAGAATACGTGTCAGACCGATTCTCATGCGGGTTCTTGCATCATCGATGAGACGCTGATGCGGTTCCAGCATGGTGAGCGGCTGTGTGAGGCTTGGACGGTTCGCATAGCCTTCAATCAGTCTTGTTTCATTGTTGACGGTGGCGTCGATGCGCATGCGCATGCGTTCGATGTTCACGTTGATCAGTTGCATCTGCTCGCGCACGTCCGGCACGACTTTCTTCGCCGCGTCCGTTGGCGTGGATGCGCGCAGATCGGCAACCAGATCAAGCAGCGTCCAATCATCCTCATGGCCGATCGCGGAAATCAGCGGCGTATGGGCGGCTGCCGCGGCGCGTACCACGCCTTCGTCGGAGAACCCGATCAGATCTTCGAAAGCGCCGCCGCCACGGGCCACGATGATCACGTCGACATCAGGATCGGCATCCATCTGCGCGATCGCCTTGATCACGTCGGAAGGGCACTGCTCACCCTGCACATGCACATGCGTCACTTTGAAATCGACAACAGGCCAACGCAATCTCACGTTGGTGATGACATCGCCTTCGGCGCGAGCCTGCGGCGCGCAAATCAGACCAATGCAATGCGGAAACTCGGGCAGAGGCTGCTTGCGGTCAGCGTCGAACAGGCCTTCGCCTTTCAGCTTCTTGCGTAATTCGTCGATCATGGCCTTCAGGCTGCCTCCTGCGCCGGCCGCGATAATGGCGTCGCCACGTAAAGACAGTGACGTGCGCTTCATCCACAGATTCGGTTTGCCATGGATGATGACGCGGTCGCCCTGCACGAAAGGCGTGGCGGCTGCGGCAAACTGCCCGAAACCGTTGACTTCCAACGCAATGTCCTGATAATCATCGCGCAGAGTGATATAGGCGCTGCCCTGACGTCTGGTGTTGATCTGCGTGATCTGCCCGGCCACCCAAACCGATGGCCACCGTTCGACGGCCATATGGAATTTCTCGCTGAGCAGACTTACCGGCCAGGGGTTGTCAGCGGTGGTTTCGCCGGCCAGTCGTGGCAGCGGTTTGCTGTTCGGCTGCGCTGCCGGGGGTGTGTAATCCTGGTTCCAAGTCATAGTTCAAGATTCCATCATCTTGCGGACAAATGAAACACATGTTCGAATTCCGTGAGGGTACCCCGCCTTGTATAGTCCCTCTTCGGTGAGTGCGTCAAATCGACACTCGGGCGACACTCCGTGGCGAAATCGTTACCTTTGTCACACAAGTTAAGGAATGGCGGAATCAAGCCGAAAAATGGAATATATAGTTTTACTGCCGGCGTGCCGCTACTACATTTAGTGCTGGCTATGGCGTACAGTCATGGACGTAGCAACAATCTGGCATGCATAACGAAGCATGAAAACCTGGTCGGATGGGTCCGACCCGGAAAGGATGATGAATGGAAACGCAGGCTCTGAATGCCATCTCCGCAACCGTTAAAACGGGAACCGGTAAGGTGCTCGTCGAGAAGCGCGACGGTCGTGTGGTCGACTTCGATCCGATCAACATCATCAGCGCGGTGAAGTCAGCCTTCGCCGACCTTGATAAGAAGATCGGGCCGCAGGAGGAACAGCTGATCCGTGATATCGCCAATCAGGTCGAAGCCGAAATCAAGGATCGTTACAACGGTCCCGCCAAGATCGAAGACATCCAGAATCTCGTTGAACACGGCCTGATCGAAGACCACCTGTACGATGTGGCGCGCACGTACACCAACTACCGTCTGAACAAAGACATCGAACGTGCCAAGCACCGACATCAACGAAGCCGTCAAGCGTCTGGTGAACCGTGACGAGGCTCTGGTGCGCGAGAACGCCAACAAGGATTCCAACGTCTACTCCACCCAGCGCGATCTGCTGGCGGGCGCGGTGTCCAAGGCGTCCGCCTTCTCCATGCTGCCGGACGCGGTCTCCAACGCCCATATGAAGGGCGACATCCACTTCCACGACGCCGACTACTCGCCGTTCACCGCACAATCCAACTGCTCGCTGCCGAACTACTGGGATATGCTCGCCAACGGTTTCACTCTCGGCAACGCTCCGATGGGATCGCCGAACAGCATTTCCATCGCCGCCACGCAGATCACCCAGATCATGAAGGACGTGGCATCCAGCCAGTATGGTGGCCAGACCGCCAACCGTGCCGACGAGCACTTCGTCGAATACGCGCGCAAGGATTACGACAAGTTCCTTGAGCAGGCCCATGAGATCATGCCTGACGACCTGCCGATCGAAATCGCCGAACGTCAGGTGCGCTTGGCCAAGGATGTCGAACCGAAGCGTCTGCATTTCGAAAAGGACCGTCCGGCCCTGCCGATGGACGAGCCGTTCAACAAGGATGCCAGCCGTTTGCAGCAGCTGCGTGAGGTGTGGGCGAAGATCCAGACCCGCAAGGCCATCTACGATGCCATGCAGACCATGGAATACCAGATCAACTCCAATCGTGTGTCGAATGGCCAGACCCCGTTCGTGACCGTTGGCTTCGGTTTGGGCACTGACTGGTTCGCCCGCGAGATTCAGCGTGCCATCTTCCTGAACCGTATCCGCGGCCTCGGTTCCGAACATCACACCGCCATTTTCCCGAAGCTCGTGTTCACCATCAAGCATGGTGTGAACGCCGATCCGGGCGATCCGAACTACGATTTGAAGCAGCTCGCCCTCGAATGCGCCACCAAGCGCATGTATCCGGACGTGATCTTCTACGAGAACATCGTGAAGATCACCGGCTCCTTCAAAGCGCCGATGGGCTGCCGTTCCTTCTTGCAGGGTTGGATTGATCCGGCGACCGGCAAGGACGTGGAAGACGGACGCATGAACCTTGGCGTCGTCACCGTGAACGTTCCGCGCATCGCACTGGAATCCCACGGCGACAAGGATCGCTTCTGGAAGATCTTCGACGAGCGTATGGCCGTGGCTCATCAGGCATTGCAATTCCGTATCATGCGTTGCAAGCAGGCCGCGCCGGTCAATGCGCCGACCTGTTCCGTTTCGGAGCTTTCGGTCGACTCGGCGCCAACGACAGCGTCGACCAGCTGTTCCGCAACGAACGTGCACCGTTTCCCTGGCTACATTGGCCTGTATGAGGCGACCAGCGTGTTCTACGGCAAGAACTGGATGCGCGATCACGGCTGGGATCCGCAAGGCAAGGAATTCGCACTGTCCATCGTCAAGCGCATGAACGAGCTGTGCAAGGAATGGAGCGACGCGGAAGGCTACCACTATTCCGTGTACTCCACGCCGGCCGAATCCCTCACCGACCGCTTCAACCGTATGGACCACGAGAAGTTCGGCGAAGTGGAAGGCGTGACCGACCACGACTTCTACACCAACTCCTTCCACTACCCGGTCTGGCTGCAGCCAACCCCAATGGAAAAGCTCAACTACGAGAAGGACTTCCCGTACTACGCGTCCGGCGGCTTCATCAACTACTGCGAGTTCCCGTGCCTGCAGTCCAACCCCAAGGCACTCGAAGCGGTGTGGGATTACGCCTACAACATCGGCATCGGCTACCTGGCACGAACACGCCGATCGACCGCTGCTACGATTGCGGATTCCAAGGCGACTTCGAGCCCACTGAGGAAGGTTTCAAGTGCCGGAGTGCGGCAACTCCCGACCCGGACCACTGCAACGTGACCAAGCGCACCTGCGGCTACTTGGGCAACCCGGTGCAGCGCCGATGGTGCATGGACGTCACGAGGAGATCGCGCACCGCGTCAAGCATATGAGCGGCGAAACCGGTCATGTCACCTTGAGTGACGGTTCCGAACGTGAATGGTTCGAGGAAGCCAAGTAAGGGCCGCGTCGGTAGCAAACATAAACGAAATATGAAAGAGGGTGGGTTTCCACCCTCTTTCATTCTGTGACAATCATGAGGCAAGCAGCAATCGCAAAAACGCGACGTAACGGCAAAACGTGAAGGGACAACGTATGATCAGCAGCGCGAATCCAGCAATTCAACGTCGTGACTTTGCGGCGGACGAAACCAATCGCGGACCTTTCATCCCCACAACTCGTTCCAACAATCCCAAAGCAGGGCAATGGACCAACCGCATGAGCCGCAATATGATCGCCGACTACAAACGGTTCCTCATGACCGATGGAGAAGGCATCCGATGCTCGCTGTACGTGTCCGGCTGCCCGTTCCATTGCGAGGAATGCTACAACACGTCAATCTGGGATTTCCAAGCCGGCCACGAATACAACGACAAGCTCGAAGCACAAATCATGGATGACTTAAGCCAATCGTATGTGCAAGGCATCACCTTCCTCGGAGGCGAACCATTGCTCAACACGGGCGTGCTGTTGCCCCTTGCGCGCAAAATACGCGAACGGTTCGGTAATACCAAAGATATTTGGTGCTGGACCGGCTACACGTGGGAAGAGCTCATGCGCGAAGGCGAAAGCCCCGACAAGCGCGAGCTGCTCGAACTGATCGACATTCTCGTGGATGGCCGTTATATCAAAGAATTACATGATTCCCTGCTGCAATTCCGCGGAAGCAGCAACCAACGCATCATCGACGTGCCGAAATCACTGGAAAGCGGACAAGTGGTGATTTGGCCGAAATTACATGATCAAACACGATTCATTCCCGAAATATACGGCAAAGACCGTTCTGCAGGGGAAGGCAGCGCATCCTGACATGGAAATGCTTGGAAGGGTTTGCGATCTCGACATTCGTCGACGTCCAGATACATAATTAGGCACGTTGACTGGATTAGTTGTCTAATTTGTGCGCTGTGTCGTGCATTTTATGCTGATTGCGAGCATTTACAAAGCACTTAGGCGTGGGCACAGACTACGATTACATGATTGGATAACCCGGGGTAGGGGCTTCCATGCCTGCCATGGAATGCAGCCCGGCGGATAGAACGATAGAGGTTGAGACATGGTTGAAGCAGCAGAAGCCGTGACCGAAACGCACGGCACAAAGCCGTTGCGTGTAGGTCTTGATATCGGTTCCACTACTGTGAAGGCGGTGGTGCTCGATCAGTCCGACGCGCTCGCGGACGCGCTGTTCTCCGATTATCGGCGTCACCACGCGAACGTGCGCGCCACCGTGGCCGGACTATTGGCCGACATCCACCAGGAGCTGGAAAAGCTTGGCCGAGGCGACGAGCCGATTCGCCTGGCCATCACCGGTTCAGGCGGTCTTGCCCTTGCAGACAGCCTCGACGTGCCCTTCGTTCAGGAGGTCATCGCCGAAACCGAAGCCATTGACAAGGAATATCCGCAGGCTGACGTGATCATCGAGCTTGGTGGCGAGGATGCGAAAATCACGTATCTCAAGCCGACTCCGGAACAGCGTATGAACGGTTCCTGCGCAGGCGGTACCGGCGCATTCATCGATCAGATGGCAACACTGCTCGACACCGACGCCGCTGGTCTGAACGAAATGGCCGCGCAATACGAAACCCTATATCCGATCGCATCACGTTGCGGCGTGTTCGCCAAAACCGATTTGCAGCCGCTTATCAACGATGGTGCGGCCAAGCCGGATCTGGCTGCATCGATCTTCACCGCAGTGGCCACGCAGACCATTGCAGGCCTTGCCTCCGGACGCCCGATTCACGGAACCGTGATCTTCCTGGGTGGTCCGTTGTTCTTCATGTCCGAACTGCGAGCCGCGTTCAAGCGGGCGCTCGACGGCAAAGTGGACGAATTCATTGTTCCGACCGACGCTCACCTGTATGTGGCATACGGTGCCGCATTGCAGGCCGATCAGGATGGTGACGACCTTGACTAAGCATTACGAAGCACGAACCTGCGCCGACCTTCTGGCACGACTGGACGAACTGGAAAACCTGCCGTCCAACACTCCGACCATGCCTCCGCTGTTCGCTACCGAGGCGGATCGCACCGCATTCAACGAACGGCATCATCGCGAGCATATCCATCAAGGCACGCTCGAAGGAGCCCAAGGACCGCACTTCCTGGGCATAGACGCCGGTTCCACCACCATCAAAGCGACGTTGGTGAACGACGATCGAGAAATCGTATGGTCCTCTTATGCGACCAACGAAGGCAGCCCGCTGACGGCAGCCGTACAAATCGTTAAAAAAATCCAAGCCGAACTACCTGAAGGCGCATGGATCGCACGATCCTGTGCGACCGGCTACGGCGAAGCCTCATCACCACCGGCCTGCACCTCGACGAAGGCGTAGTGGAAACCATGGCTCACTATCGCGGTGCCGAAATGGTAAGCCCGGGCGTACCGCCGTCATCGATATCGGCGGCCAAGACATGAAATATCTCGCCATCAACGATGGCGTGATCGACTCCATCGCAGTGAACGAAGCATGCTCGTCCGGCTGCGGATCGTTCCTGCAAACGTTCGCCATTCCATGGGCCTGACCATTCAGGAATTCACCCAAGCGGCGCTCAACTCCACCCATCCGGTCGATTTGGGCTCCCGATGCACCGTGTTCATGAACTCGTCCGTGAAGCAGGCGCAAAAGGAAGGCGCGTCCATCGAAGACATCGCCGCAGGCCTGTGCTATTCCGTAGTGCGCAACGCCCTCTACAAGGTAATCAAGCTGCGTGATTCCGGCGAACTTGGCGACACCGTGGTAGTGCAGGGCGGCACGTTCCTCAACGACGCCGTGCTTCGCGCATTCGAACTGCTCACAGAACGTGAAGTGACCCGACCGAACATCGCAGGACTCATGGGCGCATACGGTGCCGCACTGACCGCACGCATGCACTATGCCGACGAAGCGGAAGACGAAGACGTCGATACCACCGACACCAAAGAGGCGGTGATCGCAGGCGTACGCCACACCGCGTCGAACATTTTGAGCGGCGAAGAACTCGACAACCTGTCGATGACCTCCGAACGAGACGTGTGCAAGCTGTGCCAAAACCACTGCAAGCTCACCATCACCACCTTCCAAGACGGATCCCGTTACGTGACCGGCAACCGCTGCGAACGAGGCGGAGACGCGAAAAAGAAGCGTTCCGATCGCCCGAACCTCTACGATTACAAGTACAAGCGTTGCTTCGCCTACCGCAGACTCACCGACAAAAACGCAACCCGCGGCGAAATCGGCATTCCGCGCGTACTCAACATGTACGAAAACTATCCGTTCTGGTTCACACTGCTCACCTCGCTGGGCTTCAAAGTGATGATTTCCGGACGAAGCTCGCATGAACTGTTCGAAACAGGCATCGAATCCATCGCATCCGAAAACATCTGCTATCCGGCCAAACTTGTGCACGGACACATCAAATGGCTGCTGAGCAAGGGTGTGAAAACCATCTTCTATCCGTGCGTCAGCTACGAAGAGAACCTGGTACCCAACACCGACAACCACTACAACTGCCCGGTAGTAGCCAACTATCCCGTGGTCATCGGCGCAAACATGCCGGAACTGCGCGAAGAGGGCATCCGTTACATGCGCCCATACTTCAACATGGCCAACCATGAACTCATGGTCGACCGTATCGTCGAAGAATTCGCTTGGGCCAACGTGACCCGTGAAGAAGCCGAAACCGCAGTCAAAGCGGCCTATGCCGAAAACGAAGTCTTCAAGCACGATGTGCAGATGGAAGGCCTCAAGGCACTCGCCTACATGAAGGAACACGACTGCCGAGGCATCGTGCTCGCAGGCCGCCCGTACCACATCGATCCGGAAGTCAACCATGGCATTCCGGAAACCATCTGCTCGCTCGGCATGGTGGTATTGTCTGAAGATTCGATCTGCGAACTGCAGCCGGGGGAGAAGCTCAACCTGAGTGATTTCCTCGCCGCGGACGAAGACGATCCGCGCAAGAAGAACGCGGACGGCTTCCGTCATGTGGAAGACCGCAAAGTCACCAAAATGCCGTTGCGAGTCACCAATCAGTGGGCCTACCACGCACGCCTGTACTCGGCGGCAAACTTCGTGGCCTCCTATCCGGGACTTGAACTCGTACAGCTCAACTCCTTCGGCTGCGGTCTCGACGCCATCACCACCGACCAGGTGGGCGAAATCCTCGCCGACAAGGCCGACGTGTACACCATGCTGAAGATCGACGAAGTCTCCAACTTGGGAGCGGCAAAAATCCGACTGCGCTCGCTCAAGGCAGCCGTCGAAGAACGCGAACGCAACAAGCAGCGCGGAATCGCCGCAGTCATGCCCAACAAGCAAGACAGTGCGCCTAACAAGCAGGGCGAATTCCGCAAGACCGGGTCTGAGGCGCCGACTCCGGGACTCAAGTCATGCTTGACACCGTGATGAAAGCCAATCCGAAACTTACCGAAGCCGTCAAAGCCGCATCCAGGCGTGCCGCGGAAAACGGCATCGGCGAAGCGAAGAAATCCGCGCACAATTCCGCCACCATGTCGAAGTACGCCAACCGCGTGCCATTCGGCAAAGACATGAAGGACTACACCATCGTGGCTCCGCAGATGAGCCCGATCCACTTCTCCTTGGTGGAATCCGTGATCCGTTCCGGCGGTTACAAGTTCGACATTCTCGAACACGCCAGCCGCGAAAACGTGGAAACCGGTCTGAAATACGTCAACAACGACGCCTGCTACCCGGCCATCATGGTTATCGGTCAGCTCGTGGACGCGATTTTGGACGGCAAATACGATCCGGAACACACCGCGCTCGCCATCACACAGACCGGCGGCATGTGCCGAGCCACAAACTATTTCGGCCTGATCCGCAAGGCATTGGTCGATGCTGGTTATCCGCAGATTCCAGTGATCGCCATTTCCACGCAGGGCATCGAAGACAATCCGGGCTTCACCGCCACTCCGGCATTGTTGCATCGTGTCATCAAGGCGCTGATTATCGGTGATCTGCTGATGAAATGCCTGTATCGCGTACGCCCGTACGAGGTGACGCCAGGCAGTGCGAATCAGCTGTACCACACGTGGGACACCATCGTGCGTGAAGCGCTCGAACACCACGGCCATTCCAAGACGGCACGCAAGTTCATCGGCAAGGGGTATCTGCCGTATCAGACGCTCGTTAAGGAGATTGTGAAATCCTTCGACGCGCTGCCGTTGAAGGACGAGCCGCGCAAGGTGCGCGTCGGTGTGGTGGGCGAAATCCTCGTCAAGTACCAGCCGGACGCCAACAACCATGTGGTCGACGTGATTGAATCGCAGAATTGCGAGGCTGTGGTGCCGGGCATCATGGAATTCATGACCACCCGCCCATACATTTCCGACTGGAACGAGCATTACCTCGGCATGGGCGGCAACAAGCTTGGCTACGCGCTGATGCGCAAGGCGCTTGACATGTACAACGCTCCTGTGCACAAGGCGATCGATTTAGCACACGGCAAGTTCTCCCAGGACCTGCCGATGCCGGAACTCGTGAAGAAGGCCGACGAGGTCACTTCCGTGGGTGTGCAGGCTGGTGAAGGCTGGCTGCTGACTGCGGAAATCCTTGAGCTCATCGAATCCGGCTGTCCGAACGTGATTTGTGCGCAGCCGTTCGCCTGCCTGCCGAACCACGTGACCGGCCGAGGCATGTTCGGCAAGATCCGCCGACTGCATCCGGAAGCCAACATCGTGTCCATCGATTACGATCCGGGAGCATCCGAAGCGAACCAGCTCAACCGCATCAACTGATGATCGCAGCCGCCAAGAAGGCTCACAAGGCCGCGCAACAGGGTGAGACGACGCAAAGCGAAAAAGCTGCCTGATCATAGGCAGATAAATCAATAAGCACTGACTGGAATTGACCAAAATACCGGCGCGGACAACATCTTCAGCGTCGGTATTTTTATTGATATATACAAACAATTCTCCAAATAGTGGTAATTGCTTCTGACTTTATTGACAGCTGTTAATTATTATTGGTCGGTCTTGCAGAGCATGTCTGTTGTAATTGAAAATGTGTACTCGATTCGGGATACGCAAGAGTTGGCTATCAGTTTTTCGTATAGCAATCGCGCCGTGCTCATCAATGAGTTTCGGTAGGATTGCCAACATGACAGCACCACGAATTTCTTACGCACACCTGCTTACCGAGCCGAATCCGAAGCATGTGGAAGTCTGGTCAAATTCTTCGAATCAGGCTGCCAAGAGCGCGGAACCGGCGGTTTCGGCGTGGAAATCGAGCATCTGCCGGTGCATAACAGCGATGATACCGCGTGAACTATTACGAGGAGAACGGCATCGAGGCGTTGCTGAACCGCATTCGCCCGTATTACGACGAAAGCAAGGAATACTGGGAGAACGGCAGGCTTGTTGGCCTTGGGCGCGAAGGTATTTCCGTGTCGCTTGAGCCGGGTGGCCAGCTGGAATGTTCGCTGGGTATTCTGCACAAGCCGGAGGATCTGCGCACGATTTACGGAGCGTTCCGCCGCGAAGTCGATCCGGTGCTTGACGAGCTTGGCTTCCGCTTGGTTAATTACGGATACCAGCCGAAGTCCGGCTATGCCGACATTCCCGTCAATCCGAAAGACCGTTACAAGGCGATGACCGCGTATTTGGGTCGTGTCGGCCAGTTTGGTCCGTGCATGATGCGCTGCTCCGCTTCGACGCAGATCAGCATTGACTATGTTTCGGAAGAGGATGCGATTTCCAAGTTGCGTTTGGTACGGTGATCGGTCCGATTCTTGCATGGTTCTTCCGTAACACCCCGTACTTCGAGGGGCGGGAGAATCCGTATCCGCTGCTGCGCCAGCGCATGTGGGATTATTTGGATTTCCAGCGTACGAACGTTATTCCGGGACTGTTTGATCCTCGCTTCGGTTGGGAAGATTATGCGGTTGACGTGCTGAGCACGCCGATGATGTTCGCTGATCTGACGCACACTCCGGAAGCGTTGGAAACTCCCGGAACTGATCTGCATCATCCTGCATTCTATGAGAACGCGAACGACGTGTATCCTGATCGAGAACTCAACGCATACGAAATCAATCATGTGATTTCCACGCATTTCAACGATGTGCGTTTGAAGAACTTCATTGAATTCCGTCATTGGGATTCGCTGCCTGTGGCGCGTGCGGAACGGTTGACGGAAATCATCGGATCGCTGTTCTATGATTCGACGAATCGTGAGCGTCTCGAATCGTATTTCGACGGCATTCGCGAGGAAGATGTGCTTGAGGCGAAGGCGAACCTGCAGGCGCATGGCCATCAGGCCGCTCCGTATGGCAATTCGCTGGAATTCTGGCAGGAATTCTTAGGACTCGAAGGTGTGCTTGCCGACGAACCTGGCGATCCGAAGCATCCTGACGTGTTCCAGAAGTAAAACTGTTTTTCGAATATTTTTGGTTGGCCGAGGCTGACTGAATGTGATCTCGAAGTGGTTTTGAATGTAATTCAGGCTGGTCTGTTGAAGGTCGGCCCGTTTTTATGTGGCGAGTGGGAATGTTGTGGTTTGATATGATTTCCGCCTGTCTAATGGGTAGTAGATAGTACACTGTCCATATGGCTAATGAGGGGAAGAAACGTGTTCGTAAAACACCTGAGGAGCGTAAGCGGGAAATCGTCGCTGCGGCGAGCCGTCTTATCGGGGAAAAGGGGTATTACGGTACATCGTTGAAAGATATTGCTGATGCGATTGGCATGAGCCAGCCTGGATTGCTGCATTACATCGGCAACAAGGAACGGTTGCTGTCGCTGCTGGTCACCGACAATTACGATCAGGAGGGCACTCCGGCTGATTTCGCTGCGTCGGGACTACCCGGCAGTGATCCGGAAGGCATGCTGTTTCCCGCGTACTTGCGTTTTTTGGTACGTTACAATGCGAGCCGACGCAGCTTGCTGCAGCTATACATGGTGTTAGAAACTGAGTCGTTCAGTGAGGATCATCCGTTGCACGACTATTTCGAGAATCGTCCGAAATACGTGTGGGAACACTATTCCCAGTACACATGGAAATTGCCGCCTGAAATCGGCGGTTGGGAGAATATGCGTGCGATGGTGCGTCAAAGCTTGGAAGCGATGGACGGCATTCAACTGCGTTGGATGCGTAAGCTCCCATCGATTTCTACGATGAATGGCTTGCCTTCGAAAAGATGATCTTCCCCTCACCTGTCTGGGACAGCTACCGCTAAGCCGTGTGCAGTTTTCTTGCGAGCTGTGTTTCTATGGCCTTTTGTGTCTCAATTCCTCCACTAGCTGGAAGAATCAGGACTTTTGGAGGTGTGTTTGCGGGAAGCTTGCTCCAGTGGCTGGAAAGATTTGTTCGCTGGGATAGCTTTTTGTGTGGATTGCGGTGATTGGTTGGTTTTGGTCAAGGGGAAACGCTGTATCTAATGGTTGTTAGGTAAGACACGCCTGAAATTTTGCAGTTCTTGACAGCTGAATCGGGAAGATTTATATTTCTTATATCTAATGGCTGTTAGATACGGATACTTGAGAAAAAACTCGGGGATATCGCAAGAAAACAACCTTAGACGTAGCAACAAGTAGTAACTAGTAACAAGTCAATGAAGACGATGGAGGATCCATGAGTCGTTACGAGGCAGATCACATTCTTTTCGGTGCCGCATATTACGACGAGTACCTCATGATGAAAGGCATCGACCGCGTCGATGAAGACATGAGGATGATGAAGGAAGCGGGGCTGAACGTCATTCGCATCGCCGAATCCACGTGGAGCACCTGCGAACCGCAGCCGGGCGTATTCGACTTCACTTACGTTGACCGCGCACTCGACGCAGCACAGCGCGCGGGCATCGACGTCATCGTAGGCACCCCGACCTACGCAGTGCCGAGCTGGCTCGTCAAGCTTGACCCGAGCGTGCTCGCGGTCACCCCGAACGGTGAAGGCAAGTATGGCGCACGCCAGATCATGGACATCGTCAATGCCACCTACCGTTTCTACGGTGAACGCGTGATCCGCAAGCTGATCTCCCACGTTGCCGACCATCCGGCAGTGATCGCTACCAGGTCGATAACGAAACCAAGTACTACGATTCCGTGTCCAACGACATGCAGCGCCTATTCATCAAGTATCTGTATGAGAAGTTCGATGGCGATCTGAACGAGCTGAACCATCGCTTCGGTCTTGACTACTGGTCGAACCGCATCAATTCCTGGGAGGACTTCCCGGATGTGACCGCCACGATTAACGAGTCCCTCGGCGGCGAATTCGACAAGTTCCGTCGCGATCAGGTGCGTGCCTTCCTGCAGTGGCAGTCCGATATTGTGCGCGAATACGCTCATGACGACCAGTTCATCACCCACAATTTCGATTCGAATGGCGTGGCTATTCCTTCGGCGTGCAGCCGGCCGTCGACCACTTCAAGGCCGCGACCGCAGTGGACATCACCGGCGTCGACATCTACCATCCGACCGAAGACGATCTGACCGGTAAGGAAATCGCATTCGGCGGCGATATGACCCGTTCCACCAAGGACGGCAAGAACTTCCTCGTGCTCGAAACCGAAGCGCAGGGTCAGCATGGCTGGGTTCCGTTCCCGGGACAGCTTCGTCTGCAGGCTTACTCGCACTTGCCTCCGGCGCTGACATGGTGGAATACTGGCACTGGCATTCCATCCACAATTCGTTCGAAACCTACTGGAAGGGTCTGCTGAGCCACGACCTCGAACCGAACCCGACCTACCGCGAGGCAGGCGTGTTCGGACACGAAATCGGCAAGCCGGAAGTGGGGGAGCGTCTCGTTCACCTGAAGAAGCAGAACAAGGTGGCCATCATGGTCAGCAACGAGTCGCTCACCGCGCTCGACTGGTTCCTCATCGAAGCGGGCTTCCCGTTCGGCGGCAACCTCAAGTACAACGACGTGGTGCGCAACGTGTACGACGCGCTGTTCGAGCTCAACGTCGAATGCGATTTCGTGCCGTCCGATGCTCCGGCCGAACGTCTCGCCAAGTATGAGATGATCGTGACTCCGGCGCTCTACTGCACGTCTCAGGAACTACGGATCGCTTGCGTACGTTCGTTGAAAATGGCGGCCACTTGGTTTCCACCATGCGTTCTTTCGTATCCGATGACGAAGTGACCGTTTGGGCCGACCGCGCTCCGCACAATCTCACCGACGTGTTCGGCATGACTTACAGCCAGTTCACCCGCCCGAATGGCCACGTTTCCGTGGAATTCGCAGGTGCGCTCGCCGAAACCGCGTCCACCGATGCTCAGTCGCTGATCGAACTGTTGAACGCCGACGCTGATACTGAGGTGCTCGCATCCTACGGCCACTATGCTTGGAAGGATTACGCCGCGGTCACCCGTCACGCATTCGGCAAGGGCGATGCCGAGTGGATTGCTACGCTGCTTGACGCCGATTCCATTCGTGCGGTTATGCGCGAGGCTGTGGAACATGCTGGTGTTGCCGTTGCCGGAACCGCGCTCGCGGCCAGATCTCGGTTCGTCAGGGTGTGAATGCCCTCGGCGAGAACGTGACGTATCTGCTCAATTATTCCGCCGACGAAGTTACCGTTGCAAGCCCGGTTGCAGGTGAAGTGGTGGTCGCTCCGGTCGTCATCGCCACCGACGGCAATATTGATGAGGCTGCAACTGCTGAAGTCGTACTGAAGGAGGGTACAGCCGTCAAGGAGGGTGATCCATTGGCAATCGGCCGCTGGAATGTTGTGGTGATCGCAGGCTGAAATCGCCGCAAAGAGAACGTTTAGGGAATGAGAAGGTCGATCAGGGCCTTCCATTCCCCAACGAAATCGACATCTTGAGATCCGTTGAGCCACCGCAATTGCAACCCTTCCATGGCGGATAGCACCTGCAGTGCGGTGCGTTCCGGATAGGCGACGTCATCTCGTTTGGCTGCGAACGTGTATTCCTTCAGCAGATTGATTTCGCGCTGTTCGAAATACTTGTGCACCGGATGGTCTTTGCTTAGGGCCTCGCTTTCGAGCAGAGTGTAAAGACGAACCATTTCGGGGCGGGTGGCGTTGGTTTCCACGGTTCCTGTGGAGATGGCTTTAAGACCAAGATCGCAATGGTACGCGATGCCGTCTTGCAGGACCTCGCCGGTCACGCCGTTGACGCAAGATGCTCTGCAATGGCGATTTGGTTGGTGCGGTCGGCGTGTTTGAGTGTTTCTTCAAGGAGTTGTTCTTTGGATTTGAAGTAGTAAAGGAGGCCTGCCTCGGTGATGTTCTGAGCTTGTGCCACGTCGCGAATGGTGAATCCCCAGAAGCCGAATTGGGAGATGAATGAAACGGTGGTTTCGAGTATCGCTTTTCTGCGATCTTCGGCACTCATTCGTTTCCTGCGTTTATCTTCGATTCGGCGGCGCATGCTCTCTCCTTTTCTTGTACTTACTAAGTTACAGTACGGAGGAGAGGAAGTGTGGCAGAAACGTTGGAACACGCTGAGAAGTGACAAATAAGAGAGATTGTAATATGCTTTAACTAAGCAGTTACTAGGTAATAAAAACCGAGATTCTGCTTAAGGGTAAAACTAAACATGGAATCGTGGTATCGGATTCGCAAAATCAACAAATCGAACACGATTGACTTGCACTTTTGGCAGAAATGATTTACAGTAACAAATATGTTAATTACCGATTGGTAGTTAATTGACTGGGCGGGGTAGCCCGTGTCACACAACAAAAACACTACTGAAACATGAATCGAAGGAGAGGGTTTCATGAGTGAAGCAATCGCAAGCAAAGAGGAGCGTTTGGTGGCGTACAACGCCAACATCGCAGCCGCGGACAAGGATCCGTCGCTGTCTCCTGAAACCGGCAAGCCGCTGAGCAAGGTCAACACCATCCGCTTCGGCGCTGGCTTCCTGGCGTTCGGCATCCTGTGGATGTCGGGCCTCGGCATCGTCTCCGCCGTGCTGCTGCCGATGCACTACAAGACCATCGAAGGCGCCGATCCGGACGCCCTCGTCGGCATCGTCAATGCGTTCACCGCAGTGGCGTCCCTGGTTGCTAACCTGATGTTCGGCAACTTCTCCGATCGTTCCCGCTCCAGGTTCGGTCGTCGTACTCCGTGGATCGTTTTCGGTGCGGTGCTCGGTGGCGTCACCCTGTTCCTGACCGGCACCACGCATAACGCGGTGCTGCTCACCATCTTCTACTGCGCCTGCATGTTCGGCCTCAACTGCATGATTGCCCCGCTGGTCGCCGTGCTGTCTGACCGCGTGCCGTCCGGCATCCGTGGCACTATGTCAGCCTTCTATGGTGCAGGCTCCACGATCGGTGCCCCGATTGGTACCATGATCGGTGCATTCTTCATCGAGAACCTGACTGTCGGCTTTGCTGTTGCAGGCGTGCTCATGTTCCTCGGCGGTATCGTTGCGGTGATCATTCTGCCGAAGGAACATTCCGCTGACTTCCTGCCGAAGGAAGAGGGCTCTTTCAAGGACGTCCTCGTATCCTTCCGCCCGCCGAAGTTCGCTGGCGCCCACGACTTCTACAAGGCTTTCGCCGGCCGTTTCTGCATGATCATGAGCTACCAGATGATCAACGTCTACCAGCTCTACATCATCCAGAACTACATCGGCCAGTCCGTTAAGGAATCAGCCGTCACCGTGTCCGTCGTCTCCATGATCATGATGGTCATGTCTCTGGTCGGCTCCTTTATCTCTGGACCGGTTTCTGATCTCATCGGCCGCCGTAAGGTCCCGGTTGTCGTAGCTTCCGTGCTCTTCGCTATCGGCATCGCCATGCCGTGGCTGATTCCGTCCACCTTGGGCATGTACCTGTTCGCCGGCATCGCTGCCTTGCTACGCCGTTACTCCGCAGTCGATCAGGCTCTGCTCGTCGACGTGCTGCCGAACAAGGAAGAAGCTGGCAAGGATCTGGTATTCTGAACATGGGCACCACCCTTGGTCAGATGTGCGGCCCGGTCATCATGTCCACCATCGTGGTGTCCCTCGGCTACAACTTCGCCTTCCCGACTGCCATCGCCCTGGCCATCATCGGCTGCTTCTTCATCATGGCCATCAAGAAGGTCAAGTAAGTAATCCTTCCTTGAATGATTGCCCCGGATCCGTCGTTTTCCCCTTCTCGATCGGGTCCGGGGTTTTCCGTAAGGAAGCGAACAATTGCAAATTGATGAATCCGAAGGATTTGTGACGATGCCGAGGGTTTT
>ENA-OQHA01000599-OQHA01000599.1-human-gut-metagenome-genome-assembly--contig:-NODE-599-length-17387-cov-3.325608_pt1 | contig 17387 bp, 13 predicted proteins | sample MGYA00242558_ERZ504707 | MGnify/ENA primary metagenome ERZ504707 (study PRJEB26092, sample SAMD00036197) | human gut metagenome | host: Homo sapiens | study: EMG produced TPA metagenomics assembly of...
CGGAAAAACTGAGGCCACCAGCATAAGTATGCTGACGACAAGCAAAAATATGATTTCAGTTTCCGTTCCATTTATCTTCTTATCTTTGTGATAGCGGGGCAAAGATAAGATAAAAATATGAGAAAACTGACCGAAAATGAGGTAAATCCGAAAATAAGAAGACTTAAAACCAGTCCTTAAACTCCGAAACCTTCGCTTTGCTGACAATGATCTTCTCCGGAACCGGGACTTTCAGATTGATGACCAGCCGCCCGTTGAACCACAGGCTGACATCCGTAATGGCTTTCTTTGCGATCAGATACTGACGGTTTACTCTGAAGAAATCACGCGGATTAAGCAGTTCCACCAGCTCGTCCAGCGACTGCGAAAAGATATATGCATCTGCATGCCGGTCAACCGCCTTGACAATTCCGTCACTGATATAGAAAAACAGAATGTCGTTTACAGATATGGGAATCAGTTTGTCTCCTTTGGCCGGTACCAGGAAATGGGTCTTGTAACTCTCCTCTTTCTTCAATTCATGCATGACTTTCATAAAATCGAAAGGCGGGGTCTGTCCGCCCGCAGTACCGCACAAGGTCTCCAGTTTGTCCAGTGCATTCTGCAAATCATTCCGGTTGATCGGTTTCAACAGATACGCAATGCTGTTGACATGAAAAGCCCGCAAAGCATATTCATCGTAGGCAGTGGTAAAGATGATCGGACATTTCACCTCCACATGCTCAAACACTTCAAAAGCCGAACCGTCTGCCAGATGAATATCCATAAACACAAGTTCCGGCATCGGATGGGTCTGAAACCATTCGATGGTATCCACAATGCTGTCTGTCTCCCCGATAATTTCCAGCCCGGCAGAAACTTCGTTAATAACGGCCTTCAGATTACGCAAGGCAGCCTTTTCGTCTTCTATAATCAATGTTTTCATATCAGCGGTAGTCTAACAATGAAACAACTGTTTTCCTCTTTCACCACAATTTCCTGTTTAAACAGCAGCCGGTAACGCTTGGCCAGATTGTCCAGCCCGATCCGGGTTCCCGTATTTCCCGTCAGTTTGGGCTGAATCCGGTTCTCTACCGTAATCCAGTCTCCGGAAGTTGAAATGGCAACCGTCAGCGGATGACGCCGGCTGATTTCATTGTGCTTGACGGCATTCTCCACAAGCATCTGTACGGCCATGGGAGGAAGTTTCTTCTGCAATGCATCAGAGGAAATACGAATGTCAAAATTCAAATTCTCTTCATAACGCATCTTCAGCAGATACAAATAAGCATGTACAAAGTCCATTTCCTCAGCCAGAGTAACGGAATGGGAATCATTATCCTGCAAGGTATAGCGCAGAACCCGGGAGAGTTCCTGCAAATAATCCTGCGCCTTGTCTGAAGATTCCCGGATCAGCGTGGACAGCGTATTCAGCGAATTGAACAGCATGTGCGGATTCAGCTGGTTCTTCAAAGTCTCATACTGATTGGCAATGTTCTCGGTCCGTAATTGCTGATTCTCCAGCAGTACCATGTTGCTTTTCCGGTTCTGATACATTAAATAGCAGCTTCCGGTCACCACAACAGAAATGAGAAAGTCTCTCAACGGATGCAGATAATGATGCAACAGGCATCAATGGCCGGAATATCAAAATGCTGATGAAGAGCCACGAAGCCTTTTCCCAGCAGGTTGCTGGCAATCCAGGTGACCAGAAAGGACAACAACAGTTTTTTCCATCCCATATTCACCTGAGTGTCACCGAAGCGGAACAAACGTTCATTCAGGAAAAACAGCAACAGCAGGGAAAGATAGGTGAAAAACACTTCATTGAAAACATCCGTCCAATGCATGCCCGGAAAGATCACCTCATCGGGCATCATATCCGACAAAGCAATCATTTCCGGCAAATGAATCAGGAATGCCACCATGACAGAGATGGCATTCACGATCAATATAGATTTATTAGGCATGAAAAGTTTCATGAAACAAAATTACTCACTTTTTTCGGATTTTCGGGCCGACACATACATTCCCGGGCGGAAATTACCGTCCGGATGATTGATCGTCGCATAAATCTTGATAGAACGGTTCGTATTGTCCACCATCTGGTCGATGGAAAGCAAAGTGGCCTTGAAAGTAGTTCCTCCCATTCCATTTACATGAAAATCAAATGTATATCCCACTTTCAGTTTGTCCAGATCTTTCTCATAGGCAGTCAGCTGAAGCATCAGAGCACTTTTGTCTATCACGTCACAGATCGGCTCACCGACATTGAAGTATTTGCCGACATTCACCTGCATGTTGGTAACATAACCACTGATCGGAGCCTTAATCTCCAGATAGGTATGCATACCCTCTTTCTGCAAGCCGGAAGGAGATATCCCTAAAATTTCCAACTGGGAGACACTGGCATCCAGACGTGCTTTCATGGAAAGATATTCAGCCTTGCTCTGCTGAAGTTTCTTCTGTGAGGCAGCTTCATGGGAAGTCAGATTCTGCTGACGGGCATACTCCTTTTCAAGGTATTCCACCTGAGCCGAAGCATCCAGATACTCCTGCTGAAGACGGATAAAATCGGGATTTTTCAATGTGGCGATAACCTCTCCCTTCTTCACATACTCTCCGGGAAACAAATGAATATCCTGAATCGTTCCGTCCATCATCAGTGTAACCGTTGCATGCTTTTCCGGCGGAAGCATAATCACTCCGTTGAAAGACGGGGCATTGGCCACGGCAGTAGCCGACGTCACGGCATCTACGGAATCTGATTCCATGTCCAATGTATCTGTACGTTCCTGCGTTGTTTCTTCTTTTACATCTGCCGTATCTGAACTTTTCCACACGACACGGCTACAAACAACAATGCTAATGCGATCCAAATCTGTTTCATATCTTTTCGTTTATTCTGTATATAATTCCATTTCCAACAACGAGACATTGTAGTTATAAACATTCTCGATATATCCTTTACGAATCTCTCTCACTGTATTCAGGCTCTGCACCAGTTCCGAAATACCGATCTCACTTTCACGGAACTTCAGCATCGAACTTTCCTGCAAGGCATCTGCCTCGCGAAGGGCGGCTTCCGAATAATAATCCAGACTCTTGCGCTGCTGGCTGATACGTCCCTGCAGGTCTGCGACCTTATTCTGCAACTGAGTCCGGTTCTGATCGGCCTCATAGCTGGCAATCTGCCAGTCTATTTTTGCCTGCTTGCTCCGGCTCTGCTGAGGGAAAAACAGCAGCGGGAAAGAAATACCGACCATCCAGGAATCCAGTTTCCGAAGCGGAAATATCTTTTGCTGTGCATATCCTACCGAGAACTCCGGAAAGAACTTACTGCGCTCGATGCGCAACAGATCCTTCTTTTCCTTGACCTGCATGGAAAAGTAACTCAATGATCTTGTGAAAGTTCCCGGGCAGAACGTTCATCGAAAGGAAGAACGGACAATGAAGTATCCTGAGGTACAATGGCTGAATCGGCATAACAGGCCCAGGCAAACCGGCGGGCGGCCAGCCGGACTTCATCCTTTGCCTGCAACCACCGGGTATGCAGGTCGGAAGCCATTGTCGTTATCATATTCCGTTCAGACAAATCGATGTCACCCTGCTGGTAACGCAATTCTCCACTGGAACGCAAAGTTCCTGCCAGACTCTCCTGTTCATTGTACAGCTGATACAAATTGTAGGCATACTGATAATAAGCCAGGCACGCTTTACTTCGGCCACGATTTCTTTCTTGACCATGTTCCGGTAGGCTTCTCCTTTTTCCACCTGCGTATTGACCAGTGCATTCTTATAAAAAGGAGTCAGCAATGATCCCAAAGACTGTTCCACAGACAACTCGTGGTCGTTACGGAATTCTCCGTTCAACTGTCCCCAGGAATAACTGAACGAAGTACTTCCTCCGTCCCAGATTTCTCCTCGTGTTGCCCGTGCCCGACTGATTTCTGCCGTGGCCATCTTCAAACGCGGATGGTTCTCCAGCGCAATGTGAATGGCCTCATCCAGTGAAACAGGTTTGCCTCCGTCTGCCGCAAAGGATGATAAGGAACAACCCAGCAACAGAACCAGCATCAGTCCGCTTTTACGAACCGGAAGACGATGTTTCCGCATCCACAAACGGGAAATTTCATTGACCAGCCGATAGAATACGGGAATCACAATCAATGTCAGGATGGTAGAGACAATCAGACCTCCAATAACCACCGTAGCCAGCGGCCGCTGTACTTCTGCTCCGGCTGATGTGGCAACAGCCATCGGAACAAAACCTAAAGAAGCAACCAGTCCTGTCAAAAAGACCGGACGCAACAGGTGATGACACCCTTTCCGAATAATCCGATTTGTACACATAGTGTATTCTTTCTCCTTCCGCAAATCATTAAAATGGTTAATCATCAATATACCATTCAGAACCGCAACACCAAACAAGGCGATGAATCCGACACCTGCCGAGATGCTGAACGGCAACCCGCGTACCCACAAGGCCAGAATACCTCCGATCAGAGACAGCGGAACCGTAGAGAAGACCACAAGGGAATAGATTACGCTTCTGAATGCAAAGAAAAGAAGCAACAAAATCAATACCAAAGCAATCGGGATGACCAGTGTCAGTGTACGAATGGCATTCTGGAGATTCTCAAACTGGCCACCATACTCAAAATAGTATCCCGGCTTCAGTTTGATATTCTTGTCCAAAGACTCACGAATGGCAGAAACCACTTGCTGGATATCGGCATCACGCACGTTCACTCCAATTACAATACGGCGCTTCGTGGCATCACGATTAATCTGCAACGGGCCATTCACCAGATCTATACTTGCCACCTCACTCACCGGAATCTGAATACCTTCTACGGTACGGACAAACAGTTTATCCAGATTCAGATCACGCACTTTTTCCTGATCCAGGCGAACTACCAGATCAAAACGCCGCTCATCTTCAAAAACGACTCCGGCAGTCTCTCCTGCATAGGCTGTACGGATAATGGTATTCAGTTCCTCAATATCAATTCCATACCGCGCAATTTTGCTCCGGTCATAATGAATCAGCAACTGAGGTAATCCCATAGCCTGTTCAACCAATACATCGGATGCACCGGGAATCTGTTCTACATATTCAGCAGCCTCTTTGGCCTTACTATACAATTCGTCCATATCTTCTCCGTAAGTTTAATGGCAATATCGGCCTTGGCTCCGGTCATCAGTTCATTGAAACGCAGCTGGATAGGCTGACTGAAATTAAACTCTGCTCCTTTGACGGACTCAAGTGATTTCTTCATTTTTTCGACCATCTCAGCACGGCTTGAAGCTGAAGTCCACTCACTGAACGGTTTCATGACAATCATTACATCGGCATCTTCAACGGCCATCGGTCAGTCGGAACCTCAGCCGTACCGATCTTGGCTACAACATGCTTGATTTCCGGGAAATCTTCTTTCAGGCGTTTCTCAGCTGCAAGGATATTTCAATACTCTTGCTCAAGGAACTTCCGGCCGAAGAGTCATCTGCATGGCAAAATCACCTTCATCCAATGTCGGAATAAACTCCGCTCCCAACCGGGTAAACAGGAACAAAGAAAAGATCAACAAGGCAAATGCAGAAACAATTGTTCCCCAAATATGCTTCAGACAGAAATCCAAAGTCCGCCGGTATCCTCTGTTCAGCCAGTCGAAGAAACGGTCGGCCAGTGTTCTCTTTACGGAAACAGTCCGCTTCAGAAATACAGAAGCCATCATGGGTACATAAGTAAGCGAAAGTAAAAGTGCACCGATGATACAAAATACCAGCGTCTTGGCCATCGGGGTAAAATACTTGCCTTCAATACCGCTCAAAGTCAGAATCGGGAAAAAGACAATCAGGATAATCAATACTGCAAAGGTTGCACTACGGACTACATTTCCGGCTCCTTTCGCCACTTCCTGATCCATTTCCTTCCGGGTCAACTTTCTGCCTGCCATCTGTCGTCCATAAATATGGGCCAGAATTCCTTCCAGAATGACGATGGAGCCATCGACCACAATACCGAAATCTATGGCACCCAAACTCATCAAGTTGGCTGAAACTCCAAAGATCCGCATCATAATGAAGGCAAACAGCATGGCCAGCGGAATGACAGAAGCTACAATCATTCCCGCACGGACATCTCCCAGGAAGACAATCAAAACCAGAAAGACAATAACTGCTCCCTCTATCAGGTTCCGGATAACTGTCGAGATATTCCGGTTAACCAATTCTGAACGATTCAAATAAGGTTCAACACTGATACCTTCCGGCAACATCTTCTGAACCTGAGCCACCCGTTTTTCCAATTCCTGAGTAACCACATTGGCATTGGCTCCTTTCAACATCATGGCAATGCCGCCGACACATTCTCCTTCGCCGTCTTTGGTCATCGCTCCGAAACGTTTCGGGGCTCCCAGACGAACCGTACCGATATCACTGATATGCACAGGAATTCCTCCCCGGTTAGTCACCACAATCCGTTCAATGTCTTTCTGATCACCGATCATACCTTCTGAACGGATATAATAAGCCTTGGAAGTCTTTTCAATATAACTTCCTCCCGTATTCTGATTGTTCCGGCTCAAGGCTGAGAATACATCTCCGATGGTAATATTCAAGGAGTACAAAGCGTCAGGATCAACTGCTACTTCATACTGCTTCAGATAACCTCCGAAACTGTTGATCTCAACAATACCGGGTATACCGGAAAGCTGTCGTTTCACAATCCAGTCCTGAATTGTACGCAGTTCCATCGCATCGTATTTCTTTTCATAGCCCGGGGCTACTTTCAGCACATACTGATAAATCTCACCCAAGCCGGTCGTAATAGGCATCAGCTCCGGAGTCCCCAGTTCTGCAGGAATCTCTCCTGATACGGTTTGTATCTGCTCATTAATCAACTGCCTGGCATCCAACACCGGGACATCTTCCTTGAAAACAACGGTTACCAGTGAAAGTCCGAAACGGGAAACCGAACGGATTTCCTCCACATTCATAATATTGCTCATGGCAATCTCAATGGGGAACGTGATTAACTGCTCCACTTCCTGAGGAGCCAATGTCGGCGATACGGTAACAATCTGTACCTGATTATTCGTAATGTCCGGCACAGCATCAATCGGTAAGGTCAACATGGAATAAATACCTCCCGCCAATAAAAGAAGTGTTGTCAACACCACAAACATCTTCTTCCTGATAGAAAAGCTTACAATCTCCCTAAACATTTTATTTGTCTGTTAGTTAATAAAATCAATTATACACCTTACAAAATTAATCCGGACCCTGCTGAAGCTAAAGAAGAATCCGGCGAAGCAGACAAATCGGGAGGTGAACGAAAAAAAAGAGAGGATGAAGTAAAAAACTACCTCTTTACACAAAAAGCGGACCGCATGGAGAAAACTGTTCAACCATGCGATCCGCCAGACGACAAACGGTCAGATAAAGACCATCTGCCTACATATATCAGGATTCTTCATCTTCCAGGAGCGGAAGAGCACGCCCATCCGGTCCCACAGGATGAATTACTTCCTGAAATTTTATTTCAAAGATCAAAACGGATGATGCCGGAATGTCTCCATAATCAGCATTTCCATATCCCAGATCCGGATGAATATAAAGTTTGAAATGAGAACCGGCAGGAATATGCTGGAAAGCAACTTTCCAGCCTTCACGCAAGCCAGTATCATTCAAGGCAAACGTTATAGGATCATAAATCTTATCATCCAGACAAGTATCAAATACTGTACCGTCGATCAACATTCCTTCATAATTAACCGAAACAGAATCAGTGTAAAGAGGAACAGTTCCTGATCCTTTCTCTATGTACTGTACATAGACATAATCAGCGACACCCAGTTCCGGACTAACAATACCGACTCCCGGTTCTACAAAATCCAGTTTATAATTCTTATAGATTTCCCAATCACCGGTAACATTGGCATGAGCCACATCCGCAATTGAATCTATATAATGCTCGTTACGAACCTGCCAATCCGCATAAGGATCTGCAACAACCGTGTCTTTGGCACAAGATACAAATCCCAAAGAAAAGAAGAGCAGCAAGGCATTTAACCAAGTTACAAATTTATTCATAATCACAAACTTGGATTATTATTGCAAAGTTTTCAGCAAGCTGGTAATGCTTACCTTGTCTGCAATAATATTATTCAATTCAGAAATTGCCACACGTTCCTGTTTCATTGTGTCACGGTTACGCAGAGTAACACAATTATCTTCCAGTGTCTGATGGTCAATCGTAATACAGTAAGGAGTACCGATAGCATCCTGACGACGATAACGCTTACCGATTGAATCCTTTTCATCATACTGGCAATGGAAGTGGAACTTCAGATCATTCATAATCTCACGAGCCTTTTCAGGCAGACCATCTTTCTTTACCAGCGGCATAACGGCCAGTTTCACCGGAGCCAAAGCTGCAGGCAATTTCAAGACAACACGAGTTTCACCGTTTTCCAGAGTTTCTTCGCAATAAGCTGCGCTCATGATGCTAAGGAACATACGGTCAACACCGATTGAAGTTTCAATTACATACGGAGTGTATGATTCGTTGATTTCCGGATCAAAATATTTAATGCTCTTGCCTGAGAACTTTCATGCTGGCTCAAGTCAAAATTGGTACGGCTGTGAATACCTTCAACTTCCTTGAATCCAAACGGCATCAGGAATTCGATATCGGTAGCAGCGTTCGCATAGTGAGCCAGTTTTTCATGATCATGATAACGATAGTGATCATCACCGAAGCCCAGTGCCTTATGCCATTTCAGACGAGTTTCTTTCCATTTCTTGAACCACTCCAGTTCAGTACCCGGTTTTACGAAGAACTGCATTTCCATCTGTTCAAACTCACGCATACGGAAAATAAACTGACGGGCTACAATTTCATTACGGAAAGCCTTACCGATCTGTGCAATACCGAACGGAATCTTCATACGGCCGGTCTTCTGTACATTCAGATAGTTTACAAAAATACCCTGGGCTGTTTCCGGACGAAGATAAACTTTCATTGCGCCATCAGCAGTAGATCCCATTTCTGTAGTAAACATCAGGTTGAACTGACGAACTTCTGTCCAGTTCTTTGTACCGGAGATCGGACAAACAATTTCTTCATCCAGAATGATCTGACGGAGTTCATTCAAATCCGGTCCGGCATTCATAGCCTGTGCATAGCGTTCATGCAAAGCATCACGTTTAGCCTGATGTTCCAATACACGGGCATTGGTGCTACGGAATTCAACTTCATTGAATGCTTCACCATACTTTTTAGCAGCCTTGGCTACTTCCTTATTGATTTTTTCATCATATTTTGCAATCTGGTCTTCAATCAAGACATCAGCACGATAACGTTTTTTAGAATCGCGGTTGTCAATCAAAGGATCATTAAACGCATCCACGTGTCCGGAAGCTTTCCAGATTGTAGGGTGCATAAATATAGCAGAATCAATGCCCACGATATTTTCGTGCAACAGCACCATGCTCTGCCACCAATATTGTTTGATATTGTTTTTCAGTTCCACACCCATTTGTCCATAATCATATACGGCTCCCAGTCCGTCATAAATTTCACTTGACGGGAAAACAAAACCATACTCTTTACAATGTGAAACCAGTTTCTTAAAAACGTCTTCTTGTGCCATTTCTCTAATTTATTTGATTTTTCTTATATATTTTCTTCACTCAGACGGCGCAAAGATACGGATTTTATAAGTAAAAAGCACGATAGGTATATTAATTTATCTTATGAATTTAAGGATGATTAGCGGTCGTTCTTACCATGAAGAGTAGATTTTTTTGTAATTTTGTCCGTTCATTTCAGGATAGGCCCTATCAGGAAAGCCTTTACGGCAAGAAAAATGTTCATTGTGACACTTTGGCCTTTCAGAAGGAATTCCCCTAAAAGTAAAATTTATGAAACAAGCCACACAGAACAAATATACCAAATGACTACGGCCCCCATCCCCAGCCTGATCGGAAAGCTGGCCATCCCGACCATAGTCAGTATGCTGATCACTTCTTTTTATGTCATGGCAGATACCTATTTGTTGGAAAATCAATACTCAATCTACTGCTGCCGTAGGTATTTCATTTTCCATCATGGCCATTATCCAGGCTTTCGGTTTTTCTTCGGACACGGTTCAGGAAATTATATTTCCCGTAAACTGGGAGCACAAGACTACAAGAGCGCTGAGAAAATGGCATCAACCGGTTTTTTCTATGCTTTTTTTGCCGGTACATTAATCATGGTATTGGGACTGATTTTTCTACGTCCGATTTGTCTGGCATTGGGTTCAACCCCCACTATTCTCCCCTATGCTGAACAATATCTGGGCATAATCCTGCTGGGAGCTCCTTTCATGGCTTCTTCGCTGGTACTTAACAATCAAATGCGATTTCAGGGAAATGCTGTATATGCCATGGTGGGAATCATTGTCGGAGCCGTCCTGAATATCGGACTCGACCCATTACTGATTTTTGTTTTCGATATGGGAATTGCCGGAGCAGCATGGGCCACATTCACCAGCCAAATCTCCAGTTTTCTCATCCTGCTCTATATGGACAGCAAAGGAGAAAATATCCGCATTCATTTCCGCAATTTCACTCCACGCCTTACCTTTTTCAAAGAAATTATTTACGGCGGAAGTCCGTCACTTTGCCGTCAGGGCCTGGCCAGTATTTCCACGATTATGCTGAATGTTGCAGCCGGGTCTATGGCGATGCAGCCATTGCCGGAATGTCCATTGTTACAAGAATCTGCATGTTCATCAATTCTTTTGTCATCGGATTTGGACAAGGTTTTCAACCAGTATGCGGTTTCAATTATGGTGCAGGACTATACAGACGGGTTCGGGAAGGATTCTGGTTTGCCGTCAAGACAGGAGTCATTTTTCTGACCTTTTGTACCATTGCAGGCTATATCTATGCTCCCGAAGTCGTAGCGTGGTTCCGAAAAGAAGATCCATTGGTCATCGAAATCGGAGCACGTGCCTTACGCTGGCAATTAATAACTCTTCCGCTTGGAGCCTGGGTTATTCTTTGTAACATGCTGCTGCAAACGATCCGCAAGCCGGTACGCGCCGTCCTGTTGTCTTCTGCCGTCAGGGATTATTCTTTATTCCATTTATCCTCCTCCTTCCCTATTTTCTGGGGTTACAAGGAGTTGAAATGTGTCAGGCTGTATCCGACTTATGTTCTTTCCTGCTGGCTATTCCGTTGACTGTGCCTGTACTAAAATCGTTTCGGCAGGACGTTCATCTGCCAGATAAAGGAAATGAAAAGATTTCGTCCTGCATGTCCGAAAAAATTGTATTTTTGTCTCCATAGTTTTAATTTTGATTTATGAGCGAAGATACATTTGACAAAGATACTGACAAACTCCCGGAAAAAGAGGGACACTCAGACTACAAGCCTGTTGATCAAACTGACGAAGCAGTCAAACACCAGCTTAGCGGCATGTATCAGAACTGGTTTCTGGATTATGCTTCCTATGTTATACTGGAACGTGCCGTCCCTCACATCAATGATGGTCTGAAGCCTGTACAACGACGCATTCTTCACTCCATGAAGCGTCTGGACGACGGAAGATATAATAAAGTAGCCAATATTGTTGGGCATACCATGCAATTCCATCCTCATGGCGACGCTTCCATCGGTGACGCACTCGTTCAGTTGGGCCAGAAAGAACTGCTCATAGACTGTCAGGGGAACTGGGGAAATATCTTAACAGGTGACAGCGCAGCTGCTCCACGTTACATCGAAGCACGCTTGTCGAAATTCGCACTTGATGTCGTCTTCAATCCTAAAACAACAGAATGGCAAGCCTCATACGACGGAAGAAACCGAGAACCGGTAACGCTTCCGGTTAAATTTCCATTACTCCTGGCTCAGGGAGTAGAAGGTATCGCCGTAGGTCTCTCCTCCAAAATCCTGCCACATAATTTTAATGAATTGTGTGATGCAGCCATTGCATACTTACATGGAGAGGAATTTAAGCTTTATCCCGACTTTCAGACAGGTGGCTCTATTGATGTTTCCCGCTACAATGACGGGGAGAGAGGTGGTGTAGTACGTGTCCGGGCTAAAATTTCCAAGTTAGACAACAAGACTTTATGCATCAGTGAAATTCCTTATGGAAAAACAACCTCTTCACTGATTGACTCTATACTGAAAGCCATTGAAAAAGGCAAAATCAAAATCCGCAAAGTAGACGACAATACGGCCCGCAAGGTAGAAATTCAGATTCATCTTGCTCCGGGAGTATCGTCTGACAAGACCCTGGACGCATTGTATGCCTTTACAGACTGCGAAGTGAATATTTCGCCCAACTGTTGTGTGATCGACAACAAGAAACCTCACTTCCTGACAGTCAGTGACGTACTGAGGAAATCCGTCAATAATACACGTGACTTGCTCCGGAAAGAACTGGAAATCCAGAAAAACGAAACACTGGAAACCCTGCATTTCGCTTCGCTGGAAAAGATATTCATCGAAGAGCGTATCTATAAGGACAAACAGTTTGAGCAAGCTGAAAACATGGACATCGCCTGCGAACACATTGACGAACGCCTGACTCCTTTCTACCCGCAATTCGTACGTGAAGTGACTAAGGAAGATATTCTTCGCCTGATGGAAATCAAAATGGCACGTATCCTGAAATTCAATAAGGATAAAGCAGACGAACTGATCGCCCGTCTGAAAGCAGAAATTGAGGAAATAGACAACCATCTTGCCCATCTGACAGAATATACCATCGAATGGTACCGTCATCTGAAAGACAAATACGGAAAAGATTTCCCACGCCGTACTGAAATCAGAAACTTCGATACGATTGTAGCAACCAAAGTAGTAGAAGCCAACGAAAAACTATATATCAACCGGGAAGAAGGTTTTATCGGTACCGGCCTGAAAAAAGATGAGTTCATCTGTAACTGCTCAGACATTGACGATGTCATTATTTTCTATAAAGACGGAAAGTATAAAATCGTACGCATTTCAGACAAGTTGTTTGTCGGAAAGAACATTTTGTATGTCAACATCTTCAAGAAAAATGATAAGAGAACTATCTACAATGTCATCTATCGTGACGGCAAAGAAGGCTACCACTACATCAAGCGTTTCAACGTTACATCAATGATCCGTGACCGTGAATATGACGTTACTCAAGGTAATCCGGGTTAAAGATCGTCTATTTCAGTGCAAATCCGAACGGAGAAGCCGAAATCATCAAAGTAACGCTCCGTCCTAATCCCAGAATAAAAAACTGATCTTTGAAAGAGACTTCAGTGAGATCAATATCAAAGGACGCCAGTCAATGGGTAATCTGCTGACTAAATTTGAAGTACACAAGATTACTCTGAAACAACGTGGAGGATCAACTCTGGGAGGAAGAAAGGTTTGGTTCGATCACGATGTGTTACGTCTGAATTATGATGGACGCGGACAATATTTAGGTGAATTCCAAAGCAGTGACTGTATCCTGGTAATTCATAAAAACGGAGACTTCTATACAACAGATTTCGATCTGAACAACCATTACAATCCGGATATACAATACATTGAGAAATTCGAAGCAGAAAAAGTATGGACAGCTGTACTTTATGATGCGGATCAACAGAACTATCCCTATCTGAAACGGTTTACCTTTGAAGCTTCATCCAAACGTCAGAATTATTTAGGAGAGAATAAACACAATCAACAGATTCTTCTCTCTCAGCAGGTTTATCCTCGCATACAAGTCATATTTGGCGGACATGACAGTTTCCGAGAAGCACAGATTATCGAGGCCAGTGACTTTGTTGGAGTCAAGAGTTTTAAGGCAAAAGGAAAACGCCTGACGACCTATTCAGTCGACCGTATTAAGGAACTCGAACCAACCCGCATGCCCGAACCAGAAATACTGGAAGAAGATAATGATTCTGTCGATACCAATGTTCCGGAAGAAGAAGAGAACGGACAAATGAAACTTTTCTAAGAACATGAAAAAAACGATAGTCTTTTGCTCGTACTGTTCTCTGCCATGCTCGTTCAGGCACAAAAGGACAGTTTACGGGCTAACCGATATGTTATGCGTTCCATGCTGTTCGGTGCCGGATATACCAATGTACTGGATACATACCTGTCACCCCTGGAATATAAAGGCTGTGAAATCAGAATTCTTAGGGAAAGCATGCGCATGACTCGCTTGATGGACGGAAATGTATCTTCTCAGAACATTCTACAAGCATATACCTCATATACGAAGAATACCTCCGGTACATCCTATTTTTATACGGGAATGCTGAATTGGAGTTATGCTCTGCATTACCAATTCCAAATCAATGAACGACTGAAGATACTGTTCGGACCGGTACTTGACTTAAATGCAGGCTTTGTCTACAATCCACGCAATTCCAACAATCCTGCTCAGGCCAAAGCCTATGGAAATATCGGTGCCTCAGGCATGGCTATTGGGAAATTCCACATTGGGAATTATCCTCTAACAGCACGCTATCAAGTTGCACTGCCTTTAATGGGAATAATGTTCTCACCAGAATATGGACAATCATATTATGAAATTTTCTCTCTGAAACACGGAGGAAAAAATATTTTGTTTACTTCCTTGCATAACAATCCATCATTGAAACAAATGATTACATTGGATTTTCCCATCAGAAATACCATACTACGGGTTGGCTATCTCTGTGAGATCCAGCAGGCTCATGTCAACAATCTCAAAAGTCATATCTACTCTCATGACTTATGATTGGATTTGTAAAAACCTCTATCTCTTAAAAGGAAAAACAAAATCAGTATGCCTAACGCTTTCACCCCCTATTAAATATGAAACTTCCGCATTTATTCACCAGTCTCTTAATCCTGCTTCTAGTGTGGACGTGTACTTCCTGTATACGCGAAGAAGTATCCGGAAATAGTCCTAAAGACAATTTCGAATCCTTATGGAAAATAATAGATGAACAATATTGTTTCCTTACATATAAACAAGAGGAATATGGACTGGACTGGAACGAGATTCACAACCGATATGCTCAACGAATTACTCCAGAGATGGGATCAGAAGCACTATTTGAAGTACTTTCAGAAATGGTTAATGAACTTCGGGATGGCCATGTTAATTTAAGCAGTTCGCTCGCAACTTCTCAATACAGAGAATGGTTTGACGCATACCCTAGAAACTTTAGTGACAGTATACAAAGTAACTATTTGGGAAAAGATTATACTAACTCTTCCGGATTAACATATCAGATTCTGGAAAACAACATAGGCTACATCTATTGCTCCAGCTTCTCTAATGGTATCGGAGACGGAAATCTGGATCAAACCCTCAATCAACTGGCTGTATGTGACGGACTGATCATTGACGTCCGCAATAATGGAGGGGGAAATTTAACTACTGCACAGAAACTTGCAGCACGATTTACTAATGAAAAAATACTTGTAGGCTATATGTCACACAAAACGGGTCCTGGGCACAACGATTTTTCAACTCCAGAAGCTATATACTTAGAACCATCCAATGGCATACGCTGGCAAAAAAATGTCATAGTACTAACTAATCGGCGTTCTTTCAGTGCTACCAATGATTTTGTAAATTGTATGAAGCAACTTCCTTTAGTTACTATCATCGGAGACAAGACAGGAGGAGGATCCGGGCTTCCATTCAGTTCTGAAATCCCGAATGGATGGTCTATTCGCTTTTCTGCCAGCCCGATGTTTGACCCTCAAATGAACCAACTTGAATTCGGCATTGATCCGGATCTTAAAGTAGATATGAGTAGTGAAGATATTCAACGAGGAAAAGATACCATTATTGAAACAGCTTGCTATTTGTTAAAAAATTCACTATAAAATTTGAGTATATCAAAAATATATACTACATTTGCATCGCTTTCAAAGCTTAATTATACTTTAAAGCGCCTGTGGCGTAATTGGTAGCCGCGCAGACTTAGGATCTGGTGTCTCTGACGTGTAGGTTCGAGTCCTATCAGGCGCACAATTTTACTTTTGAGGATTTTCCTTCGGGAAAATCCTCTTTTTTTATTTTCATAACTTTTTGAAATTCTTGCAATTACAGTAAGATTTCTGTAAGGCCTATCAAGTTATGCCATCGGGCTAGTGAAAGCCTACTTTCATTCTTTATCCTGTTTTTATTAAAGATACTTCTCTAGGAATGTATCAGTAAATAGGCTTCCGTTTACTCCTCGTGCTTATGGGGTAGATACTATAATTATATACTCACTAATAACCATTTCATCTATACAGATCCTCCTTTCTATCTTCCTAGGGAAAACAAACCAGTCATCAGCGTGAGAAAGTTCATTCCACTGTAGATAACCACTTAACACTTCCTTATATCATTTCTCAAAAGCATTACCATTTAAATAATAATAGTTATTAAGCGAACAGGAGATCGGCTTCGTCGGCATACACTTCTTAAAAAAGCCGTAAACGCTTTTAATTAGCGAATATTTTCTGACTTAATATCATCATAAGGAAAAGTGAAATACTTACTTGTATACAGGTCCAGCCAGTGGCGATGTCAAACTATTAAATTGATAACCTTGTCATGAATTATTAAGTCACGTACCATTACAAAAGATAAAAACCTTTAGACTCTATATTCGGATTATTGGTATTTTCTCACCCAAATGGATAGAAATAGTATCTTTCGAAGATTTCGATCGAACCTCGATACTGGCGTTCTGACCATCCGAACCGGACAGAGCTCCCAAAAGCCTGCAGCTTCCACTAAGCTGGTTATCTGTCAACCTCAAGCATCTAAGGTATATTCCTATCTTTCCGTGAAACGATTATCTGTCAATCCCGGACATCCAAGAGCAGATATCAGTGTCACGGATAAATCCAGTGTCACCTTACATTAGCAGGTTATTCCCGGGAGATCTGACCGTGAAGGAACAACAAAAAATCCCCGGCATCCATTAAGGAAACCGGGGATCGGAAAACGGCGACTACCTACTCTCCCACTTGCGCAGTACCATCGGCGTGACGAAGCTTAACTTCTCTGTTCGGAATGGGAAGAGGTGGAACCTTCGTGCCATAGTCACCTGAATATCTCATGTACAAGCAATACCTACGAAAACCTGAAGTATATATCAACCATCCTGTAAGGAAAGTGAACGGGCAATTAGTAATGCTCGGCTTTGGTGTCTCCACCTTTACACCTGCATCCTATCAACGTCATCGTCTTTGACGACCCTGAGAAATCTAATCTTGCGGCCGGCTTCGCACTTAGATGCTTTCAGCGCTTATCCGATCCCGACTTAGATACCCGGCGATGCACCTGGCGGCACAACCGGTAAACCAGAGGTCGGTCCAACACGGTCCTCTCGTACTAGTGTCAGAGCCACGCAAATTTCATACGCCCACGATAG
>ENA-OQHA01000601-OQHA01000601.1-human-gut-metagenome-genome-assembly--contig:-NODE-601-length-17327-cov-1.723895_pt1 | contig 17327 bp, 29 predicted proteins | sample MGYA00242558_ERZ504707 | MGnify/ENA primary metagenome ERZ504707 (study PRJEB26092, sample SAMD00036197) | human gut metagenome | host: Homo sapiens | study: EMG produced TPA metagenomics assembly of...
CTGCTTAATGCGATTTTGTACCTTAAGAATATCCTCAGTGGAGGCTACTTGATAGCTTCCTCCATTGATCATGCATCCGAACCAGCCAATTGGTATGACTTAATATTTTTAAGGGCATCACTATAACCCATCAAGCTACGCAAAGTATTGGTATCACCAAGATCGATACTGGTTTGAACATTTGAACTTACAGCCGACAAAATTTTCTTGTAAGAACCAATAGAGTCCATCTTCAAGAGCTTAGCTACAACTTTTTGAATAACCTCACGTTGACGTTTTTGGCGACCATAGTCACCATCAGGGTCATCGTAACGCATACGTGAATAGACTAAAGCTTGCTCACCATTGATTTTATGAGTTCCGGGCTCAACTTTTGCCTGAAATTCAGGTTCATTTTCTGCAATCGAAATTGGAAAATCAAAATGATTCGTTACCTCAATACCACCAACAGCATCTACCAGATCAATCATACCCTGCATATTAATCAGTGCATAATAGTCAATATCAATATCTAAAACCTTTTGAATGGTTGAAATAGCCAAGTCAGCACCACCCTCAGCATAGGCTGAATTTAGTTTTGCTTCCCCCGACCCCTCAATATCTGTCAAAAGGTCACGTTCCAAACTGGTCATGGTTGTTTTCTTAGTCTTAGGGTTCACTGTTACCAAGATCATGGTATCAGAGTTCCCTTCCCAGGTTTCCTTACGTTCTTTGGATCCTGTATCTACCCCCATCAACAGAATAGTTATAGGCTTAGTCTGTTGAATGGCCTTACTATTCCCAGAAATTGCTTTAGAAGCCCTAAACGTTTTTGACAATTCGCCTGTGGCGTAATTATAAGTTGTCGTTAGGTAAATACCAGCAGCTACTACTGTCGTTGCAAAATCGCCAACAACATCAATAAAATTTTTCGTCCAAGTTTCATGTTTTTTCCTAATCTATGAGTTTAGCCATAAGGTAAACATCTAGAAATTCTCCATTTTTAGTTCTTGCACCACGTTTCTTAGTGCCTTCAATGTCAAATCCAAATTTTTGATAGAGGTGAACCGCCCGTTTATTACGTTGCTTGAACCGTCAACTCTAAGCGGCGGATAATCGGTGTATGATCTGCCCAGTCAATCATTGTTTCCATCAGAAACTGGCCAACATCCACTTCCCAGTAGTTTAGCAACCGCAATAAATACGTCACCAATATGACTAGTCTTAGTATCTTGATCGGAGGTTACATTACAAACACCAATGACCTCACGACCCAATTTTGCCACCAAACAAATCTCATTAAGCATATGCTGATGGCCTTCAATATAAGATGCTAACTGTTCGGCACTCAGTATAGAACTTCTAGCATCTTGTGCTAGAAAATCCGATTCCAAGGCTACAGTCTCTAGTAAACGAGCTAGAGAGGCAGCATCCTCTCTTTGAGCTTCCTCAATGACTAATTCTTGCTCAGCCATTTACCATTTCCTCCTGAATCTCCTTACTTCTAGGACCGAAAGATTCAAAAAGCAACTGACGTCCATCTCCATGATGAGATATCGAAATTAGGAGATAATCCCCTAACAGACTCTCGTCTAGGAGCTCACCCCACTCGATGATTGTCACACCTTCACCATACAGAAAATCATCTAAATCAATAGAATCTGGATCATCACCAATGCGGTAGACATCTAATGATAGAGTGGCAGTCGCCCTCATACTCCCTTACAATAGTATAGGTTGGACTCTTTATCATCTGTGAAATATCCAAACCTTTGGCAATCCCCTTGGTTAAGGTTGTTTTGCCAGCTCCCAGATCACCTGAGAGAACAATTATATCTCCAGAATCGAGCAGTCGACCTAGCTTTTGGCCGATACTAATCAATTCTTTCTTCATTTTGACTGTAAATCATGTTTTCATTATATCAAAAATAAAAATATGGACTAGAATCCACTGTAAAAATACAGTAGAAACTTATAAATATTGAATCATCTAAGCAAGAAATTAAGATGAGTGTTTTTAATTTTTGTGTTTTATTTTGACCACATTATTCACTCATAGATTAGAAATCATTCTGTAAAACTTACTATAGATTTGAAAGTTAATCAAAAAAACTCTCTCTCATTCCCCAGATAAAATCGCAAAAGAAAAAGCCTGACAAATATACAGACTTTTAACTTTCAAGCTTTTAGAATACAGCCATACTGATGAAGTTAAGGATAAACAAGATATCCAAAATCCACATAATAAAGTGGACATCCTTAGCTTGACCTTTGACGATTTTGACCAAAGTATAAGTAAGGAAACCAGCTGCGATACCATAGGTAATGCTATATGAGAATCCCATGAAATAGAAGTGAAGAAGGCAGGGATAGCTTCAGACAAGTCTTCCCAATCGACACTCTTAAGGTTAGAGAGCATCATAACACCTACAATAATAAGGATAGCGCTGTGGCAGCATTAGGAACGATTGACACCACTGGACTAAAGAAACTAGAAATAGCAAAGAGTACAGCAACCACAAGAGCTGTCAAACCAGTACGTCCACCAGCACCAATACCGGCTGCAGATTCAACGTAAGTTGTAACGTTTGAAGTCCCTGCAATGGCACCAATACTTGTACCAACAAGGTCAGAGTAAAGAGCACGGTCAAGAGCTTTTGATTCGTTGTTATCACCTGTTGAAGCAATGATACCAACCTTCTCACCAGTACCAATCAAGGTACCGATAGTATCGAAGATATCAGTCAATGAAAAGGCAAGAATAGCCATAAAGACACCAGGCAAACGAGAAACGTCTGCAAAGAGTGATCCCAATCCCTTAGATCCAAGCGCTGCACCAAAGACCTGACCAAGATCCTTAATAGATGATGTCAAGCTAGCTGCGTGCCAGTCAATGCTTCCAAGATCAACGACACCAGCAAAAATAGCAATGATAGTCGTTACGAGGATTGAAAGAAGAACACCACCACGAATACCTTTAACAATAAAGAAAATCGCAATCGCAAGACCAATCAAACCTACAATTACAGTTGGATTATTGAAGGCAACCAAACCTGGTGTAGCTGACGATGAAGCTGTAATTGACGCCTTAGCCATGTCAGCACCTTTACCTGCTACAGTGTAGGTATGTGGATTAATTGAGAATTTCAAGAAACCAGCATTTTTAATCCCAACATAGGCAAGGAAAACACCGATACCTGCTGAAATAGCAGATTTGAGAGCTGTTGGGATAGACTCAATAATCATCTTACGTACTTTAGTTACCGTGATGATCAATGAAATAACACCACATAGAAAGACCATTGCTAAGGCCTCTTGCCAAGTGTAACCCAAAGAAAAGACCACTGTGTAGGTGAAGAAGGCATTAAGCCCCATACCAGGCGCTTGGGCGTATGGTAGGTTAGCATAAAATGCCATCATCAACGTCCCTGCAACCGCACCAATAATTGTTGCTAAGAAAACACCTTGTGCAGGCATTCCTGTCTGAGCCAACATCGCTGGGTTAACAAAGAGGATGTAAGACTTGGCAAAGAAAGTTGTCAATCCGGCAGTCACTTCTGTACGGACGTCAGTACCATGTTCTTTCAATTTGAAAAACTTTTCCATGAAGTTTAGACTCCTTAATAAAAAATATTGTCAAAATCCGAATAATTTCGGAACATTCTCACGTAGAATGCAACATTACTATTCTACATGAAATTATTTGACGGTGCAAGGTTTATTTCCTGAGACTTTTCTTATGAAAAACCGAACGTTCTTAGAAAGCTCTTTCTTAATCACCAACAAAGGACAGATTTTTGCTATAATAGTAACATGACAAAAAAATTGATTGCACTAGATCTTGATGGAACGCTCTTGCGCCCAGATGGAACTATTTCAGAATTCACACAAAAAACGATTAAAGATGTACAAAATAAAGGACACCAAGTTGTTATCGCTACAGGTCGTCCTTATCGTATGGCTATTGACCATTACAAAACACTAGGGTTAGAAACACCACTCATCACCTTCAACGGCTCTTTGACCAATCTTCCAGACCAAGACTGGGCTTATGAGCATTCGGTTAAATTAGATAAGAAATATCTGATTAGCCTCTTACAACGCCATGATGAATTAGAGATGGATTTTCTGGCTAGTGAATATCGAAAACACTTCTATATCACTATGAATCACCCAGAGCGTATCCAACCACAACTCTTTGGTGTTGATAAAATTATTGAGGCTATGCGTTTAGAACCAACTAAAATCACGCGCAACCCTAACGCTCTCCTTATGCAAACTCGCCATGAGGATAAGTACCAACTTGCCGATGACATCAAGAAAGACTTCAAGGAAGAAATTGAAGTTGATTCTTGGGGTGGCCCACTTAATATTTTGGAATTTTCGCCTAAAGGTATTAACAAGGCCTACGCCCTAAACTACTTACTTAAGGCCATGCGCAAATCAACGGATGATTTAATTGCTTTTGGAGACGAACACAACGACACAGAGATGTTGGAGCTTGCTAAAACTGGTTATGCCATGAAAAATGCTAGCTCTGTTCTTCTCCCCACGCTAACGAACAAATTGAGTGGACTAATGAAGAGGATGGCGTTGCTCGCAAACTCCAGGAACTCTTTTTATAAATAACAAAAGACACCGAAAATTTCTCCGGTGTTTTTTCTTATGATTAAGGTAAAATAGCCACTGCACGCACTGGGAGCCTGTCGCCTTGTCCCAAGTGAGGAAATGCAATCGAAATCAAAGCACCAACGGCTGGAACTTGATCCAATTGATTCAAAACTTCTACCTGATAAATGTTTTGTTCCAAGAGGTAGTATTCATTGACCAAGCCATGCTCTGCTGCTGGAATACCTGCATCGGTATCAAAGGTTTCATGACCAACAGCCTTGACATGGCGTTCATGAATCAAGAATTCTAGAGCTTCGCGGCTCCAACCTGGACTTTGCTGAACCCCATTTTCATCAAGGTTGCGCATAGCATCTTGATCTGGCCAACGCTTCGACCAATCACTACGAAAAGCGACAAAGGCCCCTTCAGTAATTTTTCCATGCTCTGCTTCAAAGTCTAAGATATCTTGTTTGCTCAAGATAAAGTTTGGATTCGCAGCAACTTCTTTAGACTTGTTGATAACATAGAGTGGTAAAAGAAGATCTTCGAGGGCAATCTCATCCAACCAACGACCACCTTCTACAAAGTGAATCGGTGCATCAATATGCGTTCCGTATTGACCAACCACTGTAAATTTTTGAACATGGAAACCATCTTTTAATGTGAAAAGATCTTCTTGTTTCAAAGCAGGAAGGGCTGGGAAATGTGGACTTTCTGCATTAATTTTGTGGGTCAAGTCAACCCATTTCTTAGATTGCAATTCATTATAAATACTTAGTAAATCTGACATAAGGAGGCCCTCTTTTCTTATAGATTTAACCTTAAATAGTTAATTGAAGAAATTATAGCAGCCAACACCAGCTATTACAAGCTTTTATCTCATTTTTTCTTAATCCTATTTCCTCTAGTTAGATATAGCTTAAAACTATACTTAACACTTATTGTCTGAAAAAAAGTATATTTGCAATAATTTGATGTTTTTTCAATTATATGACACTTTTGTTACGAAAACCATTGACAAATTCATGGTAACGTTCTATAATTAGAGTGTTCTAATTTTCGAGGGACTAAAAAAATATTGTTGTCATTTCATACTGATCGATGCTAATACCAATAATCATTTTTCTATTCCTAAGAAACAATATATAAAAGGAGGAAGAACACTAATGGGTATCGGTATTATTATTGCTAGCCATGGTAAATTCGCTGAAGGTATTCACCAATCAGGTTCTATGATTTTTGGTGAACAAGAGAAAGTTCAAGTGGTTACTTTCATGCCAAATGAAGGTCCTGACGACTTGTACGCTCACTTCAAAGATGCCATTGCTCAATTTGACGCTGACGACGAAATTCTAGTCCTTGCAGACCTTTGGTCTGGATCACCATTTAACCAGGCAAGCCGAATTAAGGAAGAAAATCCTGATCGCAAGATGGTTATCGTGACAGGACTCAACTTACCAATGCTTATCCAAGCATATACGGAACGTATGGTAGCTCCTGATGCTGGGGTTGAGGAGATTGTCGCTAACATTTATAAGGAAACAAAAGAAGGCGTTAAAGTCCTTCCAGAAGGCCTTATTCCTGAAGAAGACACTAAACCAGCAGACGCTAAACCTTCTATTCCTAAGGGTACCATTCCTGAAGGAACAGTACTTGGTGATGGAAAAATCAAATACGTTTTGGCTCGTGTTGACACACGTCTCCTCCACGGTCAGGTTGCGACTGGTTGGACTCACTCAACTCACCCAGACCGTATCATCGTTGTTTCAGACACTGTTTGTCATGATAAACTTCGTACAAACATGATTAAACAAGCCGCTCCATCTGGTGTTCAAGTTCACGTTATCCCAATTAAAAACATGGTTAAAGCAAACAATGACCCACGTTTTGGTGATACACGTGCTATGCTTCTCTTTGAATCTGTTGAAGATGCTCTTGCTGCTGTTAAAGCAGGTGTTGATATTAAAGAAATCAACCTTGGTTTCTTCAGCTTATAAAGAAGGAAAAGTCAACGTTACTAAAGCTCTTTCATTTGACCAAACAGATGTGGATGCTATCAAAGAGTTGCAATCATTGGGTGTCAAATTTGACGTTCGTGGGGTACCAAGTGATAGCCCAGCAAACGTTGATGCCTTGATTAAGTCAGCTGAAACTAAATTAGCAGAGAAGAAATAATTTTGGAGGATGCATAAATGAGTTTAGTACAAATTATTTTAGTCGTAATTGTTGCTTTCATCATCGGTTGTAGCTCAGTTAACGACCAAATCGAAACATACCAACCAGTTGTGGCTTGTTCCCTTATCGGTCTTGTTACTGGTCATCTAGAACTCGGCGTAATGTTGGGTGGTAGCTTACAGTTGATCACTATGGGATGGGCTAACGTTGGTGCTGCCATGCACCAGATGCCTCACTTGCCGCTGTAGCTTCTACAATCATTCTTATTTTGGGTGGTCAAGGAACTAAAGGGATTGGTCCTGCCATCGCCCTTGCGGTGCCTTTGGCTGTTGCCGGTCTTGCCTTGACAATGGTTGTCCGTACAGCAACTGTCTTCATCGCTCATATTATGGATAGCCGTGCAGAAGCTGCTGATATCGCTAGTGTTGAAAGATGGCACTTTATCGGTATGGCCCTCCAAGGTCTCCGTGTTGCTATCCCTGCCCTCCTCTTGCTCTTGATTCCTGCACACCTCGTACAATCTGGTCTTGAAGCTATGCCTGAATGGTTAAAATCAGGTATGACAATCGGTGGTGGTATGGTTGTAGCCGTTGGTTATGCCATGGTTATCAACATGATGTCTAGTCGCGAAGTTTGGCCATTCTTCTTCCTTGGTTTTGCTTTGGCTGCCCTCAAAGAATTGACCTTGATTAGCTTGGGTATCATCGGTCTCTGCCTTGCCGTTATGTACCTTGCACTTGAAGCTAGTGGTTCATTGGGTTCTTCAAACGATGGAGGATCAGGTGATCCCCTCGGTGAAATTCTGGAAGACTTTTAATTAGGAGGAAAGAAAATGGCTGATTCAAAAATTAAATTAACAAAAGCAGATCGTTTCAAAGCTTTCTTGCGCTCATACTTCCTTTTAGCTTCATTCAACTATGAACGTATGCAAAATGGTGGTGTGGCTTACACCCTTATTCCTGCAATCAAAAACTTTATCAAACTAAAGAAGACCGTGCTGCTGCGCTTAAGCGTCACTTGGAATTCTTCAATACACAACCTTTCATGGCCAACCCAATCTTTGGGGTTACGCTTGCCTTGGAAGAAGAACGTGCCAACGGTGCTGAGATTGATGATGCTGCTATCTCAGGGGTTAAGGTCGGTATGATGGGACCTCTTGCAGGTGCCGGTGACCCTCTCTTCTGGTTTACCCTTCGTCCAATCTTCCTTTCATTAGGAGCAGGTTTGGCTGTTTCAGGTAACGTCCTAGGCCCAATCGTCTTCTTCGTTCTCTGGAACGTCATGGTAGCTGCCGTTAAATGGTATACCCAAGAATTCGGTTACCGTGCTGGTACTGCGATCACAGACGACGTATCTGGTAACCTTCTTCAACAAGTAACTCGTGGCGCATCAATGATGGGGATGTTCGTTATCGGTTCTCTTATCCAACGTTGGGTAAGTATCACCTTCACACCAGTTGTCTCTACTGTTAAACAACAAGAAGGTGCTTATATCGATTGGGATAAACTTCCAAAAGGTATTGCCGGTGTTAAAGCAGCCTTCCTAGAACAAGCTGCTGGTAAATCACTCGAAGTCAACAAGGTGACAACCTTGCAAGATAACTTAAACCAATTGATTCCTGGTCTTGCTGCCCTTGGTTTGACTTTCCTCTGTATGTACCTTCTTAAGAGAAAAGTTTCTCCAATCGTTATCATCTTAGGTATCTTTGTCCTTGCTATTGTGCTCCACATTATTGGTATACTCTAATCGGAGCAAGGTATGGTTAAATCGCTCAATACCGAAATGGCTCACACAACTAAGGGAACTTGGTTTCGTGAAGGACCTATTTACGGAAATATCATGGTCGGTGATAAGGCCTTCGAATTTTACAATGATACGAAGTTACAAGACTACGTTCAAATTCCTTGGGATGAAGTCACTTATGTGATTGCCGATGTCTACTTCGGTGGTAAGTTCATCCCACGTTTTGAAATCCGTACTAAGCAAAATGGACGTTTCCGTTTTGCCAGTCGAAAAAGCCGAATAACTTTGAAAGAAATTCAAAAAGAATTCCTCGAGAAGTTTTAAGAAAAGCACCTAGCTTCATCGTTGTTCTCAAACAAGGCTTTAAGAATCTTTTCCGACTCATTGTCAAGAAGAAATAATCTCCGAGTATTATAAAAGATTGTCCAATCTAATGATTGGGCAATCTTTTTATAATATTTTGCTCATTTTTGAAAGAGTTTGACTTCTTTTGAAATTTTATCTCACTAGCTATTGACATTTTCTTGAAAGCGTTTTAGAATATAATTGTTCTTGATTTCTTATGTTTAAAAAGATTGAGAGACGCTTTTTTTAGCGTCTTGATAAAAATCGGAGATAGTCTTTTTAAGCCTAGGAAAAAATAATTTATAAGGAGGAGAACACGAATGGGTATCGGTATTATTATTGCCAGCCATGGTAAGTTCGCTGAAGGGATCCACCAATCAGGCTCTATGATTTTGGAGACCAAGAGAAAGTTCAAGTCGTAACTTTCATGCCAAGTGAAGGTCCTGATGATTTGTACGCTCACTTCAACGACGCTATTGCACAATTCGATGCTGATGATGAAATTCTTGTTTTGGCTGACCTTTGGTCTGGTTCACCATTTAACCAAGCCAGTCGAATTGCTGGAGAAAATCCAGATCGCAAGATTGCTATCATCACAGGACTTAACTTGCCAATGCTTATCCAAGCATACACTGAACGTATGATGGATGCTAACGCTACTGCAGAGCAAGTTGCTGCTAATATCATCAAGGAAGCTAAGGGTGGTATCAAGGCACTTCCAGAGGAGCTTAATCCAGCTGAGGAAACAACAGCAGCTCCTGTAGAAGCTGCTGCACCTCAAGGAGCTATCCCAGAAGGGACAGTTATCGGAGATGGTAAACTCAAGATTAACTTGGCACGTTTGGACACACGTCTCTTGCATGGTCAAGTAGCAACTAACTGGACACCTGCTTCTAAAGCAGACCGTATCATTGTTGCTTCAGACGACGTTGCCAAAGATGAGCTTCGTAAAGAATTGATCAAACAAGCAGCACCAAATGGGGTTAAAGCAAACGTTGTTCCAATTCAAAAATTGATTGATGCTTCTAAGGACCTCGCTTTGGTAACACACACGCGCTTATCTTGTTCGAAACTGTTCAAGACGCACTTCGTGCTATCGAAGGTGGCGTGCCAATCAAAGAACTTAACGTTGGTTCTATGGCTCACTCAACTGGTAAAACAATGGTTAACAACGTTTTGTCTATGGACAAAGACGATGTCGCTTGCTTCGAAAAATTGCGTGACCTTGGCGTTGAATTCGACGTCCGTAAGGTACCAAATGATTCTAAGAAAGATTTGTTCGACCTTATCAAAAAAGCTAACGTTCAATAACCTTCATTCGGATAAATTAGTTGATAATCTCAGCTAATCACAACTCAATAGAAAAGGAATTATTACCATGTCAGATATGTCAATTATTTCTGCAATTTTGGTCGTAGTTGTTGCCTTCCTTGCTGGTCTTGAAGGTATCCTTGACCAATTCCAATTCCACCAACCACTTGTTGCATGTACCTCATCGGTGCTGCTACAGGTAACCTCACTGCAGGTATCATGCTTGGTGGTTCTCTTCAAATGATCGCCCTTGCTTGGGCTAATATCGGTGCCGCTGTCGCTCCTGACGCTGCCCTTGCCTCTGTTGCTGCTGCCATTATTTTGGTTAAAGGTGGTAACTTCACAACTGAAGGTATCGGTGTTGCGACTGCAACAGCTATCCCACTTGCGGTTGCCGGTCTCTTCCTAACTATGCTTGTTCGTACAGCCTCTGTTGCCCTTGTTCATGCCGCAGATAAAGCTGCAGAAAGTGGAAACATTGCTGGTGTTGAACGTGCACACTACCTCGCCCTCCTTCTTCAAGGTTTGCGTATCGCTGTGCCAGCCGCCCTTCTTCTTGCTATCCCAGCAGAATCTGTTCAACATGCCCTTGGTTTGATGCCTAGCTGGCTCAACCACGGTATGGTTGTCGGTGGTGGTATGGTCGTAGCCGTTGGTTACGCTATGGTTATCAACATGATGGCAACTCGTGAAGTTTGGCCATTCTTCGCCATCGGTTTTGCTTTTGCTGCTATTAGCCAATTGACACTTATCGCTCTTGGTGCTATCGGTGTCGCTATTGCCTTCATCTACCTCAACCTTTCTAAACAAGGTGGCGGAAATGGTGGCGGAACTTCAACTGGTTCAGGCGACCCAATCGGCGATATCTTGGAAGACTACTAGGAAGGGGTGCTCTCATGGCTGAAAAAATTCAATTATCTCAAGCGGATCGTAAAAAGGTTTGGTGGCGCTCACAATTCTTGCAAGGTTCATGGAACTATGAACGTATGCAAAACTTGGGTTGGGCTTACTCACTCATTCCTGCTATTAAAAAACTCTATACTAACAAAGAAGACCAAGCCGCAGCTCTTAAACGTCACTTGGAATTCTTCAATACCCACCCTTACGTAGCTGCTCCTATCATGGGTGTTACCTTGGCTCTTGAAGAAGAAAAAGCTAACGGTACTGACATCGAAGATGCTGCTATCCAAGGGGTTAAAATCGGTATGATGGGACCTCTTGCCGGTATCGGTGACCCTGTTTTCTGGTTCACAGTTCGTCCTATCCTTGGTGCCCTTGGTGCATCATTGGCACAAGCTGGTAACATCGCTGGTCCACTTATCTTCTTCATCGGTTGGAACCTTATCCGTATGGCCTTCTTGTGGTACACTCAAGAACTTGGTTACAAAGCAGGTTCAGAAATCACTAAAGACATGTCTGGTGGTATCTTGAAAGATATTACTAAAGGGGCATCAATCCTTGGTATGTTCATCTTGGCTGTCCTTGTTGAACGTTGGGTATCTATCGTCTTCACTGTAAACCTTCCAGGTAAAGTTTTGTCTAAAGGTGCCTATATCGAATGGCCTAAAGGCAATGTTAGCGGTGACCAACTTAAGACTATCCTCGGCCAAGTTAATGACAAACTTAGCTTCGATAAGATTCAAGTTGATACCCTTCAAAAGCAATTGGATTCATTGATTCCAGGTTTGATGGGACTTCTCCTTACTTTTGCATGTATGTGGTTGCTTAAGAAGAAAGTTTCACCAATCACAATCATCATTGGACTCTTTGTAGTTGGTATCATTGCAAGCTTCTTCGGAATCATGTAAAAAGAGTAAGAGTTTAGCAAAGCTGAACTCTTTTCTTATGCTATAATAAAGGTACTACAATCAAAAAGCGAGATAGATATGGCACAATCACTAAACAAAACAGTTGAACTGCATACAACAGGCGTTTCCTACATGGCTATCGGGGGGAAAGTCGGTAAATTTCTAATCGGAGATGTGGCTCTTGAATTCTACCCAGATGTCAATGTCGAGCAATACATTCAAATCCCATGGACTAGCATCACTCAAATCGGTGCGAATGTATCAGGAAAGAGAATTAGTCGCCACTTTGAAGTGTTGACAGACAAGAGCAAATTCCTCTTTGCTTCTAAAGATTCTGGGAAGATTCTAAAGATTGCTAGGGAACACCTTGGCAATGAAAAAGTAGTCAAGCTACCAACTCTTATTCAAACTATTGGCGCTCGACTCAAAGGTTTATTTGCCAAAAAATCATAATTTTTGTATAATATAACAGACGGATAAGTACTAGCTAGACCCTTACAGAAAGCCTGCGGTTGCTGCGAGTAGGTAGGGTTAACCTACGAAATTCTACCGTTTCTAATAATTAAAACATAAACAAGTGCACTCCTGTGAAGTTGGATGGAACCGTGGCCTATGTCACTCCAACACTTTCACTGGAGTGTTTTACTTTTGGAGGAACTTATGTTAGATGTAAAACGTATTCGTAACGACTTCGATGCCCTTGCCGAAAAATTGGCTACACGTGGTGTCGCTGCTGAAACTTTAAATGAACTCAAAGAGCTTGATGTTAAACGTCGCGAACTTCTTATCAAATCTGAAGAACTCAAAGCTCAACGTAACATTGCTTCAGATGGTATCGCTCAAGCTAAGCGTAACAAAGAAGATGCTTCCGAACAAATCGCAGCAATGCAAAAAGTCTCTGCAGAAATTAAGGAAATTGATGCAGAACTTGCTGCTATCGATGAGAAGCTTAATGCCATCGTTGTGACACTTCCAAACACACCAAATGACTCTGTTCCAGTAGGTGCTGACGAAGACGAGAACGTAGAAGTTCGTCGTTGGGGAACACCTCGTGACTTTGATTTTGAAGTTAAAGCTCACTGGGATCTTGGGGAAGACCTTGGTATCCTAGATTGGGAACGTGGTGCTAAAGTCACTGGTTCTCGCTTCCTCTTCTACAAAGGCCTTGGAGCAAAATTGGAACGTGCGATCTACAACTTCATGTTGGATGAGCACGCTAAAGAAGGTTACACTGAGATGATCACACCTTACATGGTTAACCACGACTCAATGTTCGGTACTGGTCAATATCCAAAATTCAAGGAAGATACTTTCGAGCTTGACGGTACTGACTACGTCCTTATCCCAACAGCTGAAGTTCCTTTGACAAACTACTACCGTGGTGAAATCCTTGACGGTAAAGAATTGCCAATCTACTTCACAAGCTATGAGCCTTCATTCCGTTCAGAAGCTGGTTCAGCTGGTCGTGATACACGTGGTTTGATTCGTCTCACCAATCCACAAGGTTGAAATGGTCAAATTCTCAAAACCTGAGGCTCATATGATGAGTTGGAAAAATGGTAGTTAACGCTGAAAATATTCTTCAAAAACTTAACTTGCCATACCGTGTCATCACTTTGTGTACTGGCGATATGGGATTCTCAGCTGCGAAAACTTACGACTTGGAAGTTTGGATTCCAGCACAAAATACTTACCGCGAAATTTCTTCATGTTCAAACACAGAAGATTTCCAAGCCCGTCGTGCACAAATCCGTTACCGTGACGAAGCCGATGGTAAAGTAAAACTTCTTCACACTCTTAACGGTTCAGGACTTGCTGTTGGACGTACAGTAGCCGCTATCCTTGAAAACTACCAAAACGAAGATGGTTCAGTAACTATCCCTGAAGTTCTTCGTCCTTACATGGGCGGTGGTGAAGTGATTGCACCAAAATAAATAAGAGAAATCTCCAGAAAAAACTGGAGATTTTTTTAGTTTTGATTAGCTTCCTCGTAGTATGGTTTCAACTTATAGAATCCATCAGCGAGTTCTTCTACCAACTCTTCCATTGTTTCACTAGCAGTCACAGGGACATCATATTTGACTAAAACCTTACGAACACGACCATCTTTAACTGCTTCTTTAAGCATCTGACGATTCGCTTCAGTTCCTTCCACACGATGACTAACACCATTCTCCTGGGCAAAATAGTATAGAGGGGGTGCAATCGGTAAGTCTAGGACCTTATGTTGCTTAGCTAGAGTGGTATTTGATTTTTTCCGTTCGACAAAGCTAACCTCAACTGAAATCCCCCATTTTTCAGGCTGACCATAAAGTCGAATCGCCATGCCACATCGTCTAAACTATCTTCAGGGGCCCTGTAATAGCACCAAAAGTGTGGCCGACATATTTGTGCCTGATTAGCCCAATTACTGACACGATCCATCTTAAAGGGGGCCAAACGCTCCTCTAAAAGTTTTGCTAAAGTCTGCATCTCCTTACGAGCTGCTTGACCAAGTGCCTTGAGGTCTTCCATCTCTTCCTGATATGGACCCGCTTTTTCAGGTTTGATATACTTAACTCCCTGTTTTGACAAATAAGCTTGAACATTTTCTAACATCGTTTTCTCCTTACAATGATAAAAGACCAACCCATAAAGATTCTATTCTGGTTGGTCTCTTTTTTTATTTACGTTTACGAGCAATCAAATGAATTGGTGTTCCCTCAAAACCAAAGGCTTGACGAATTTGATTTTCCAAGAAACGCATGTATGAGAAGTGCATAAGCTCTTCTTCATTGACAAAGATAACAAATGTTGGTGGTTTAATCGAAACTTGTGTGCCGTAGAAAATCTTAAGGCGTTTTCCTTTGTCAGTTGGTGTTGGGTTGATGGCAATGGCATCCATGATAACATCATTCAAAACAGCTGATGAAATACGACGATTTTGACTCTCACTGATGCGTTTAATCATCTCTGGCAACTTGTTAAGACGTTGTTTCGTCTCAGCCGATACAAAGATAATTGGTGCATAGCTCAAAAATTGGAACTGATCACGGATATCTGCTTCCCAGTTAGCAACGGTATGATTGTCTTTCTTAATCGTATCCCATTTGTTAACTACGATGATAATCCTTTACCAGCTTCATGGGCAAAACCAGCAATACGCTTATCATACTCACGGATACCTTCTTCGGCATTGATAACCATAAGGACGATGTCAGAACGGTCAATGGCACGCATTGAACGCATGACAGAGTATTTTTCTGTGTTTTCATAAACCTTACCAGATTTACGCATACCAGCGGTGTCAATCATGGTATACTCTTGACCTTCACTGTCCACAAAGTTTGTATCAATGGCATCGCGAGTCGTACCAGCAATCGGGCTAGCAATCACTCGGTCCTCGCCCAAAATGGCGTTAATCAAGCTTGATTTTCCGACGTGGACGTCCAATCAAACTAAAACGAATGATATCTGGATTTTCTTCTTCAACTTCTGTTGGAAGATTTTCAACAATAGCATCGAGAACATCCCCTGTACCAATACCGTGAACAGATGAAACTGGATAAGGATCACCAAGACTAGAGAATAAAATCATAGATATCTGCACGCATCTCAGGGTTATCCACTTTATTTACCGCCAAGATAACTGGCTTGTTGGTCTTATAGAGAATACGAGCAACGTACTCGTCCGCATCTGTCACGCCTTCCTTACCTGAAACGACAAAGACAATAACGTCAGCTTCAGTCATGGCAATGTCAGCTTGGTGCTTAATTTGTTCCATAAATGGTGCATCAACATCATCAATACCACCTGTATCAATTAAGCTAAACTGACGGTTAAGCCATTCAGCAGAGGTATAAATACGGTCACGTGTTACCCCTTCAACGTCTTCGACGATAGAGATACGTTCACCCGCAATTCGGTTAAATAGGTCGATTTCCCAACGTTTGGGCGACCCACGATAGCAACTGTAGGTAATGTCATATGTTTAAGTCCCTGATTAAATAGGGATTCCTTTCTTCATTTAGCAGTCTTACTTCCACCAAGGAAAGCAAACTCTCTTATTCTTTATCAGTATTAGGATCACCCTAACGGCGATTAACACCCTTCAAGTGAACCTCTTTGGCAAGAAAACGAATACGCTCCATCACACGTTTGGCCTGCCAAGTCTCGTCTCCTTGACGTCCATTGGATAGCTTCGCTTCTAAATCCGCAAAACTATAGTTAGACGTAAAGAAGGTAGGCAACTCCTCAATCATGCGATGCTGGAGGATAACTTGCAAAACATCATCCCTAATCCAAGAAGAGAATTGTTCTGCACCGATATCATCTAGAACCAAAACTTCCGCCTGTTTGACAGCATCAATTTGTTCCTTGACAGAACCATCCTTGATTCCATTTTAACATCAATAGTAAAGATGGGTAATGAATAATGGTCGTAGCAACCTTCTTAGTCTCTGAAAGTTCATGAGCCATAGCAGCCAACATGAAGGATTTTCCAACCCCCATGTCTCCGTAGATATAGAGGCCTTTCTGGTCTGGACTAGGGTAATTCGCCACAAAATCCACGAGACTCTCAAAGGTATCAACACGAGCCACATCATCTAGAGCAATGTCCGCAAAGGTAATCTTACGATAAGACTGAGGCAGACTCACCAAATTAATCCGTTTAGCAATAGCCTGCTGTTCTTGTTGCTCTTTGAGCTGACGCGTCTCCTTATAGGTTACATCAGCGTAGCCTTCATTCATGGTCAGAATCGGTTCATACCCCTTGGCAATATACGAGGCATCACCTTCTTTGACCTTACGGCATTCCACCAGGAATTGATTAAACTTAGGAAGACTACGCTTGATTCATCCTGGCTTAGGCTATGCTCTTGAATAAAGCTAGCCACTCTTGGATCTGCCAAAATTTGCTTCGTTAAATCTGTTGCATTGCCAGACCCATGATGCCCTGCTCGGTTTAGGGTTTGTCCAACTCTTTCCATAGCTACTCCTTTCCTTTTTCTAGTTTTGCCAAAGCTCGACGTCTAATTTCATCCAACTTGGCCTGATCAGCCTGACTGGTTTGATTATCATAATCTGGATTACTCCAGCTCGGCACATTTGTTTTCTTCTTAGAATCAGCTTTTGCTTGCTGTGATTTCTTGTCATAACCACTACGCAAAGCTAAAAGCCCCTGTTCAGCAGTGACGATGTTCTTAAAGGCAAAATCGTTGGCAAGTTTAGAGATATACTCTCGATTCACATTCGTTGAACGTGTCCGTCCCAAACTATAGGCAACCATGAGGTTAATGACTCATCCATAAAGCCTCTTTGTGCCAAATCCGTGAGAATCTGCTTCTCAGAATTAGTCACAGTCCCGCTTGGCC
>ENA-OQHA01000602-OQHA01000602.1-human-gut-metagenome-genome-assembly--contig:-NODE-602-length-17325-cov-3.215083_pt1 | contig 17325 bp, 21 predicted proteins | sample MGYA00242558_ERZ504707 | MGnify/ENA primary metagenome ERZ504707 (study PRJEB26092, sample SAMD00036197) | human gut metagenome | host: Homo sapiens | study: EMG produced TPA metagenomics assembly of...
AGAGCAGCCTGTAGCGAATCTGCGTAAGGCATTGGCAACGATCTGAGAACGGACTTCACTGTTCATATATCCGGGAAGATAGTTTCGCAGCGGAGTAAAAGCAATAATGGCAGCTGCTATCAGAAAAATTACTGTACATACTGACAACAGCACAGACAAGCCGTTCAACTTAGACACATGAATGCCCACTACCTCTTCCAAGGTATTTTCATTGATAATAGTCAGTTTATATTTAAACTTAATATTATGCCAAAAAGCTTTACGACCTTTTCTTGTCTTTCTCATTATCTTATGTTTATTCCAACAATCCGTCCGGTATATCTACTTCAGAACTCTGTTCTCTCTATCCAAATCGATAATAAATTCCTCGTGGGCAGGAAGCAAAAGTTCGTCACCGTCTTTTTCTATGACAAACAAAACATTCATCGTAGAATCATCAACAGCAACAATTTCCCCCAAACAGCCATGATGAATATCCTCAACCTGGAATCCCGTAAAGAAATTCCAAGAAGTAATTTCATCTTGCTCATCCATGTATTTTTTAGGGAAATAAACCTCCACATTAGTCAGCATCCGTGCGCGTTCGGCAGTTTCAATTCCTTCAAATTTTACCAAAGCTACATCATCCGAACGGAAACGATATTCTTCTATAAAAAACGGAACCAAGATGCCATCCAGCAACAATACCAGATAATCGCACTCTACACGATCGAAAATATCATCGTTGAATGTAAAAGAAACTTCTCCTTTAATACCGTGAGGTTTGTTTATCACCCCGATTTTATATACTTCTTCTTTCTTAATCATAAACTTACTCTATTCGGGTAATACGAGCACCTAAAGCTGTCAAACGCTGTTCTATATTTTGATAGCCTCTGTCTATCTGCTCTATATTATGAATACGGCTGATGCCTTCTGCACTCAGCGCAGCTATTAACAATGCGATTCCTGCACGTATGTCAGGCGAAGTCATATTGCCTCCTCTTAAACGGAAGTTATGATCATGTCCGATGACAACTGCACGATGAGGATCACAAAGAATGATCTGTGCACCCATGTCAATCAACTTATCGACAAAGAACAGACGGCTTTCAAACATTTTCTGATGAATCAATACGCTTCCTTTAGCCTGAGTAGCTACCACGAGCATCACACTCAACAAGTCGGGAGTCAGTCCCGGCCAGGGAGCATCAGCTATTGTCATAATCGATCCGTCGATAAAGGATTCAATCTCATAATGATCCTGTTGAGGTACAAATATATCATCACCTCGCTGTTCCAGACGGATACCCAAACGGCGGAAGCTATCAGGAATGATTCCCAGATTTTCGTAAGATACATTTTTGATAGTGACCTCACTGGATGTCATGGCTGCCATTCCGATAAAGCTTCCCACTTCAATCATATCTGGCAATACATGGTGCGTACATCCTTTGAGACTCTTCACACCTTCGATAGTCAGCAAATTGGAAGCAATACCTGTAATCTTGGCTCCCATGCTATTCAGCATCTTACATAACTGCTGCAAATAAGGTTCGCATGCAGCATTATAAATCGTAGTTTTTCCTTCAGCCAGTACAGCCGCCATAATAATATTTGCCGTACCTGTTACAGAAGCCTCATCAAGCAACATATACGTTCCTTTCAAGTGGCTGGCAGTTATTTTAAAAACGCCATTCACTGCATCGTAGTTGAACGAAGCTCCCAGTTTCTGAATTCCCAGAAAGTGAGTATCCAAACGGCGGCGACCTATTTTATCTCCTCCCGGCTTGGCTATCATAGCTTGTCCAAAACGAGCAACCAAAGGACCTACCAGCATGACAGAGCCACGCAAACGCGAGCAACGAGTAAGGAACTCTTCACTTTCCAAATAAGCAAGATTTACATCATCCGCCTTAAACGAATATGTATCTACACTCTTTTTAGAAACCTTTACTCCCATGTCACGAAGCAACTGAATCAAATTATTCACATCCAGAATATTCGGAATATTACTGATTGTTACTTCTTCGTCTGTCAATAATGTGGCACAAACCACCTGCAACACTTCATTTTTTGCACCCTGAGGAACTATTTTCCCATGCAGTTTGTGTCCGCCTTCTATTACAAATGATGCCATAGTACCGGTTATTTAAGATTAATATTTTCTTTTTTGCTGATTATTGTTTACCTGACGACGACGAGGGGTAAACGTACGCTGTTCTGTCAAATGAAAATCTTCTGCCGACAACTTAATCTTACCTCCCGACAGTTCACACAAGTCATCCAGAATTTTCTGATCTTCCACACCATCCTTATTCCAATTCTGGTAATCTTTTTTCATATGATTAGCAATCAGTTTCAACAGCTGCTTCTTTTCCTCGCCTTCCTCGTAATCAATCGCAATTTTAATCATATCCTGAACAAAGCGTCCATAATGACGATAACGGATATTATTCTGAGAATAAGGAATCTGTTCAGGTTTTACTTCCAAACTTTCTTTTTTTACAATATCCACCGGATAATCAATATCCAACTTGAAATCAGCCATAATGGCAGATGATCCCAAAGCTTATGCTTGAAATCTTCTACATCACGCAAATGCGGAAACATACCTCCCATTATATTAACAATGGTATTGGCACATCGCTGCCGCTCTTCACGATCTTCAATTGTCAGGGCATGGTCTACCATGTTTTGCACACTTCTTCCATACTCAGGAAGTGGTAATTTTCGTTGCTGGGTATTATATTCCATATATATTATCGCAAATTCTTCGTTTTTAGATTCTTACAAAAGTTTCTTCGGAGTAGAAGCGACAAACTCTTTCAAATAGAAAGGTTCAAAATAAGCCACATCCTTGAAGTCTTCCTTTGCCATTGCTTTTTCGGCAAGAGGGAACATCCATTTAGCCAGCGGATGAATATTTTCGATAAAATGTGCATTAGGATGAGTTATTTTTTCACGACACTTGGCAGCTCCGTTTCCAAAGAAATAAACCGGATGTTCTGCCAAAAACTCGGCATAGGAATTTTCATCAATAATATCAGCTCCAATTTCACGCTTTACATTCAAAGCACGATCGTATATAGCTGCATATACTTCCATACGGCGGGCATCTATCATCGGACACAACAATGCATCTTCCGGCAAATCTTCGAACAATAGAACAGGAACAGCCATTACTTCCGGAGTAGGAATTCCAATCAGCGGAATATTACGTCCGTAACAAATCCTTTTGCCATAGACACGCCAATACGAAGCCCTGTATACGAACCCGGACCACAACTTACGGCTACAGCATCCAATGGTATGGCATGATTGTCTATAAAAGATAAAGCCTCATCCACAAAAACACCTAATACGACAGCATGTGACGGACCCTTAAAGTCCTCTTTCGAAAAGATAGAAGTTCCATCCTGACTTACAGAAACAGAACATACCTCCGTTGAAGTTTCAATATGTAAAATGCACGACATAAATTAATTCCTTATTATATAGAGTGCAAATATACACTTTTATTTGCACTCACTTCTCATTAAACCAGTGTTTTTTAGGACCTGTTAGCAAAACACCCTATTCTCAAATTTTCACCAGCACATTTTATGCAAGTTCTACAACATTTATTTATTTTACCCCATCCATTTTCACACTTTGCAACAAGTGTAAAACAGATTTTCTTTCTTTTTCAAGTTAGCAACAACATAAAATTCATATCACATTATTATTTTTTCGACCAACAATGAAAATAATAATAAACATTTTGTTTCCTTTTTTGAAATACTTTACATAAATTGGCAAAATCTTTAAGAAAGCCTAAGCATAGTAAGGGAGACCAAATTTTGTTAAATTTTAAAAACACTAAAAGGCATGAAGAAATTTATGACTAGAAAACACACTGAAGAACATCTGTCCAGTCGGAAAGAGCGTTTTTCAGATCTAATGGGGAAAGGTTTATTCTTGTTAGCTTTTAGCAGTGCACTATCAACAAACATCTGGGCACAAACAACAACCACAACAAACGCTCAGACTACTAGCCAAAATTTACAGGAAAAGTCTGCGACAGTAAAGACGGTTCTTCTCTGATCGGCTGTACCGTACGTGTAAAAGGTAAGAAAGCTGCAACCATTACAGATGCCAATGGAAATTACAGCATCACAGCCAAGCCTGGGGACATTCTGATTATCTCATATATAGGATATGAAACCGTAGAAGTCCCAGCCGGAAGTAAAAAAGCATCCAATATTTCATGGTAGATGATAGTGTAATAATGGATGATGTAGTCGTAACAGGTTACCAGACTTTAAAAAAATTCAATGTTACAGGCTCTGTAAATACCATCAACAATGAAAAAATTTCTTTAAGAAGCAGCACCGGGCTGAATGGACTTCTGGAAGGTACAGTACCAGGACTAAACGTTTACAATGATAATTTCCGTATCCGTGGTGGAGCTTCAATGAACTCAGGAAATGATCCGCTATTTATCGTAGACGATTTCGAAGTAGAAGAATTGCCCGAAAATATGGACATGGTAGAAAGCATTACTGTGCTGAAGGATGCGTCTGCTACAGCAATATGGGGATCACGTGCAGCGAATGGTGTAATTGTCATCACAACCAAAAAAGGAAAAGCAAACGACTTTAAGATTTCTTATTCGAATAATTTCAAGGTGTCTGCCAAACCTAATTTCGACGATTTGCATCGTGCTTCCAGTGAACAGATTATCGATTACGACAGAGAAGCACATTTGTATGGATATAATTCGATGATGGGAGGTTTCGGTTATCAAGGAGCCGGCTACTCTCTATCACAAGAAATATTAAACGATTATTGGGAAGATGTTGTTATCGACTGGGAAACGGGATCAGTATTACCTATGGATCCAACAAAGTTGGCCGAAATGGATGCCCGTCTGAATAAACTGAAAACTTACTCCAATCGGAAACAATTGGAAGATAACCTATTAAGAAATGCTTTCCGCCAACAGCATTTAGTTTCCATTTCTGGAGGTAACGAGCGAATAAATTATTATCTGTCAGGAAGTTTCAATTGGAGGACACTCCGAGTATGTAGGAGATAAAAACCGTTCATACAACATCAACTCACGTATGTCTTACAAGCTTCTGCACAACCTGACACTGCGTTCCGACCTCTCGGCTACATTCGATAACAATGACAACGGCTATACTAACCTAAGCAGCGACATATATAATATGTTCCCGTTCCAGATGTTATTAGACGAGCAAGGCAATCGCATCGCTGATTATACACAATTCTCCCGCATGGACGCCGACAAGTATACAAGTGAATACGGATATTTAAGTTTTGGAAAAAATCTGTTGGATGAAGTCGATCTGGCCAACAATACAACAAAAAATACCGATTATAAAGCTCGTTTCGGTCTGGACTATCGTATTTTAGAAGGCCTTAACTTGTCTGCCGACTATCAATACGAAAGATATCAGTCTATAAACAAAGATATTCAGTCGGTAAACAGCTATAGCGTAAGAGAGTTAATCAACCAGCATACAGTTATCAACGAAAATGGCTTATCGTACCGTATTCCTAAGGGAGATATCCTCGACCATTCACAAAATGATATAGAAGCCTGGACTATGAAAATAGGCGCAACTCTTAACCGTAATTTCGGTATAGACAAACAACACTATGTCAACGCAACTGCGGGATTTGAAGTACGAAGCAAGCACAGCACTACGGAAACATACCGCAAACTAGGCTATGACGATCAAGTATTATCATGGTCACCTATTGATGCCGTTGATCTGGCTACCAATGGTACTACACCTCCCTGGTACGACTATCCGATGCGCTATTATGCAAGCAGTTATGATGGCTTTAACGATATTTTAAACAGAGAAGTATCTTATTATTTGTCAGGAGTATACACATACGATAACCGATACACTGTAAGCGGTAGCTTACGTATTGATAAATCGAATTTGTTCGGAGTAAGCGACAAATACCGCCGTAACCCCATCTGGTCATTCGGAGCGAACTGGAATATTAAAAATGAAAAATTCTTCCATTGTGATGCCATTACAGCTTTAATGCTCCGCGCATCTGTAGGATTAACTGGTAATTTCGACCGAAGCGGACGAACTTCTCCTATCATGATCGGACAATTCATCAGCAGTGATTTAGTAGACGGAGGAGGATATATGCGTATCACTACTCCCCCAAATCCACTATTGCGTTGGGAGCGTACTCGTTCTATCAACCTGTCTGTAGACTTGGGGTTATTCGACCGTGTAAATACAACATTTACTTATTATCATAACAAAGGTTATGATTTGCTGGGAGAAGCTCAACTGGATCCGACTGTAGGATATAGCGAACAGCTCATAAACTCAGCCGATATGAACAACACGGGTATGGAAATCCAATTGGATGCAGACCTTATCCGTACTCGCGATTTCACATGGAATCTGGGCTGGGTATTCGGATATAACAAGAACGAAATAACAAGAAACAGTGCCCACGATTCCAGCCCTGTTCTGAATCGTGTACATGGAATTACCAGATTCGTAGAAGGATACTCACGAGAAAGCATCTGGAGTTACCGCTGGGCTGGACTGAACGAAATGGGATTGCCACAGGCCTACAAAGCAGATGGAACAAAAGTCACATCATACGAGGACTTGGATGTTGAAGATCTGGAATATAGCGGAACTTACCAGCCTAAATATTCCGGTAGCCTTTCTACAGGATTCCGATATAAGAGCCTGCAAGCCAATTTCTTGTTCACATACAACTTCGGACATGTATTCCGTGTAGAATATCCAGACATGAACCATTCGGTTCCTCACCGGCTTTAAATGAAAGAATCGCCGACCGCTGGCGTCAACCGGGAGATGAAAATAAAACTGATATTCCTGCCATTTGTTCCGATATGATGAATTACCTGATGACCTATCAGACTGGTGCATCAGAACTGGCACAATACTCATCCAACAGTATCCGCAAAGGTGACATGATCCGCCTGCGTGAAATATTGCTGAATTACGAACTGCCAAAAAATGGTTGCACAACAGTCCGGTTAAACACCTGTCTATAACAGCCCAGTTAAATAATGTCTGGTTATGGACTGCAAACAAAGAAGGCTATGATCCTGAAGCTGTTTCTCCTGTCAGCGGAACATTCTCACTGACAGATCCGATAGCCTTTACTTGTGGTGTAAAACTTGATTTTTAATACAGAATTTTATAAACGACATAAGACAATGAAACATATAACGAAATATTTCGCCCTGGCAGGAGCACTTATGCTATTCTCTTCCTGCAATGATTTTCTGGATACACTGCCTAAAGGTAAAGTCATACCTACAACAGTTGAAGATTTCGGAAATCTGATGAAAGACATGACACTGTCTACTGCATACGATGGTTTACCCTATTATTGCTCAGACGATGTACTGATTCCCAATCGTTCAATAAACATGTCTAACGCTACCAACAAGGCTTATTTTTGGTTAGAGTCTTTTTATCTGGACAGCGAAGATGACCAGAACTGGAATGACACATATAATCATTTGTTTACCATCAATGTTGTTTTAGAGAATATAGAAGGAGCAACAGGAGGTACTGAAGAAGAACGCAGACGCATCGCTGCGGAAGCAAAAATATTCCGTGCCTACAACTACTGGTATCTGCAAAGTTTATACGGACCTGCATATAATGCAGCAACAGCTTCTACCGACTTAAGTGTTCCACTGGTTACAGAGCCTAATCTGGAAGCCAAACATTCTCGGGCAACAGTAGAGCAAGTTACCGCACAAATCTTAAAGGATCTGGAAGGAATAGAACAAGACTTACCCATCATGGGAAGCAATAACTACAAACCGACCCGTGCCGCCGCTTATGCCATGAAGGCACGCGTGCTCTTCTATCTAGGACGTTATGACGAAGCCGGAAAGGAAGCAGAGAAGGCATTGGAGCTGAATAATAAGATAGACGACATGAGAGAATGGTCTTTCCCTACCGAGTTTCCATCTGGCAGTATCAATGGCAAGCCTACCGATATTACTTCCTTACAAAAAATATGGTATCATAGTGTAAACGGATCAGGTGCATTGAGTCAGGTAGCTATTGGAGAAGGTCTTCTTGAATTATACAAGAAAAATGACAAAGACCTTCGTTTCAAGTTCTGGTTCTCGAATGTAGACAATAAGGGAGAATTTTTCTACGATGAGAATACCTATTGCTACATTCAGACTACTCCCAATTACAACATAGGCGTTCCCGAAATGATGCTTATCAAAGCAGAAGCACTGGCTCGTCAAAATGATCCTGCCGCATTGGACATATTGAACGAACTGCGTAAGTATCGCTTTACAGAAGAAGATTATACGGCATTGACAGCAGAAGACGGAACAGCTTGTTAGAAATCGTTTTGGAGGAAAGAAGACGGGAACTGGCCTTATCAGGACTTCGCTGGTTCGATATGAAACGTCTGGTACAAGACGGCATCTACACTCAGACACTCACTCGTACAAGTCCAGACGGAGAAACCCATACACTGGCTCCGGGATCTAACCGTTATTTATTCCCTATCCCACAAAGTGTCATTCTGCAAAATGGAAATATAGTACAAAACCCACGCTAAACAATTAACCATCATGATAAAAAATATATTCTTTTTCGCATGTGTACTTGCTGGAATGGCATGTACCTCTCAATCTAAAGATGAATTACAGTAAAAGGTAAACTGGATAAACCTTTCACTGGTACAGTATATCTGGGACATATAACAGACAAGTTCACTAATATAGATTCAGTGCAGCTTACCAACGCTACCGAATTCTCTTTTACACAACATATCAGCAATCCGGACAAATACCGCATCAGCTTTAAACCTTATTGCAATGGGTATGAGTTTATTGCGGAAGCAGAAGGATGTTACGAACTGAAGAATGACAGCGTAACGGTAATTCAGGGTAAAGAACAAGAACTCATGAACCGTTATCTGAAAACGATAACACCAATTAGACAAGAAGCTGAAAAGTTAATGAACTTATATGCGGAAGCAGAAACAGCAAAAGACGAAAAGGCACTTTCCGAACTCCGGGAGAAACTGACTCAGCATTTCACAAAAGAGCAGCAAACTACGGTAGACTTATCAAATCATGTCCCAGCAGTTATACAGCTGTTGATTTGGCCGGAAATCTATTACTAAGAGAATATCCCGAATGGAAAGAGGTTTATGAAACAGTAGATACAATAAATTACACATACTCATATGCTTTCCGTTCTTTGCAAGAAAAAATGAATGAAGCCCGTTCTCTATGGATACAAGACATAGAGGCTCCCGATTTTACGACAACAGATATAAACGGAAAAACAGTCAAGCTGAGCGACTTTAAAGGTAATTATCTTTTGCTCGACTTTTGGGCTTCATGGTGCAGACCTTGTCGTGACAAAGCCAAGGAGATAAAAAAAATATATCCGCAGCTTAAAGCAAAAGGTATTCAGATTTGTGGTATTAATCTAGATGATGAACGAAAGAAATGGCTGGATGCCAGTCAGGAAGATGGCATTCTATGGATTAACACCAGTGAACAAAAATCGTTCAGAGACAACCAAATAGCTAAAGACTATAAAGTAACACAGATACCCGCCCTGTTCGTAATAGACCCTTCAGGAAAATCGTCAAGCAAAATCCTGATATCGACTATTTGCTGAATCTGACCACTAAATAATATTTAGCTACCATTCATTCAGAAGAGAAATATCCCGTCTTTTTACATAAAGCAGGACATTTCTCTTTTTTCAAATATACTCGTAAAAGACAAATATTAAATTCTGTATATTTCGGATTTTATATTTAACCTGCCAACGTAATCAGGATGTAAATCAGAAGCTGACAGCTAAATTCAGTATGCAGCAAAATATCAGCATATCTTCAGAAAAACATCAGCATATTTTTTTAAAACATCAGCATGTTTTAGACAAAATATCAGCATCTTTTTTACGCAGCTCTGCGAAGTCTTCAGTCTGTCAGAGAAAAAGCTTCTCTCTACTTTCCGGATTCACAGCTTTTTCCTACCTTTGCACGATAAAAAAACAGAATATTATGATACAATCAATGACCGGATACGGCAAAGCAACTGCCACATTCGGAGATAAAAAAATCAACGTAGAAATAAAATCATTGAACAGTAAGGCAATGGACTTGTCTACACGCATTGCCCCACTGTATCGTGAAAAAGAAATGGAAATCCGCAACCTTATTACCAAAACGTTGGAACGAGGAAAAGTGGACTTCAGCATATGGATTGAGAAAGATGCGGCCGAAACGGCTACTCCCATCAATGCTGCACTGGTAGAGAATTACTATAATCAGATAAAGACAATCTCGGACAACTGTCACATTCCTGTTCCCGAAGACTGGTTTGCAACTTTGCTCCGCATGCCGGACGTACTGACTCGCGTAGATATTCAAGAGTTGTCAGACGAAGAATGGGAAGTTGCAAGCAAAGCTATCGAAGAAGCATTGCAGCATTTGGTTGACTTCCGGAAACAGGAAGGAGCTGCACTGGAAAAGAAATTTACCGAAAAGGTAGACAATATAGAACGCCTGCTCAAATCAATCGAACCTTTCGAAAAAGAGCGTGTGGCAAAAATACGCGAGCGTATTACCGAAGCCTTGGAAAAGACCATCAGTGTAGACTATGACAAAAACCGTCTGGAACAGGAACTGATATATTATATCGAAAAACTGGATATCAACGAAGAAAAGCAACGTCTTGCCAACCACTTGAAATATTTCCGCGAAACAATGGCTGGTGGACACGGACAAGGTAAGAAGCTGGGATTCATCGCTCAGGAAATGGGTCGTGAAATCAATACAACAGGCAGCAAGTCAAATCATGCCGAAATGCAAAACATCGTAGTCCAGATGAAAGACGAACTGGAACAAATCAAGGAACAAGTTTTAAATGTAATGTAATATTAACAAGCTGAAGGGCGAAAGAAGAGGAAATCACTCATCAAGAGGTTTCTTCTTGTTTCGCTCTTTCGTGTTTTTACTCAAAGTTATGGGAAAACTGATTATTTTTTCTGCGCCATCAGGTTCAGGTAAATCAACTATCATCAACTACCTGCTAACACAAAACCTGAATCTGGCTTTTTCTATTTCAGCTACCAGTCGCCCACCCCGCGGAACAGAACAAAACGGAGTGGAATATTTTTTTCTTACACCTGAAGAATTCAAACAACGCATAGCCAACAACGAGTTTTTAGAATACGAAGAAGTATATACCGACCGTTTCTACGGCACACTGAAAGCACAGGTAGAAAAACAACTGGAGGCCGGTCAGAATGTTATATTCGATGTAGATGTTGTAGGTGGATGCAATATCAAGAAATTCTACGGCGAACGCGCGCTGTCGGTATTCATCCAGCCACCTTCGGTAGAAGAGTTGCGCAAGCGTCTGAACGGACGAGGAACAGATGCTCCCGAAGTGATTGAAAGCCGAATAGCCAAAGCTGAATTCGAATTAAGTTACGCCGACAAATTCGATGTAGTAATAATAAACGATGACTTGGATACAGCAAAAGCCGATGCCTTGAAAGTCATCAGTGATTTCTTGAAAAAATAACTTATCCATTTATGGCCAAAGATCCTAAGAAACTGTTAAGAAGCATGATGATAGTCAGTATCATCATCGGACTCGTTGCACTGGCAGTAGCCGTAGTTGCAGTTGCCATGAAAGAGTATATTATTGCAGCAGCAATGCTTATCGTTGCCGGCTGGCAGGTCGTAAACTATCTAAAATGGAAAAAATGCCTGTAAAGACAGGAATATTCGGGGGAACATTCAATCCGATTCACATCGGTCATCTGGCTCTGGCAAACTATCTGTGTGAGTATGGTGGGCTGGATGAAATATGGTTTCTGGTATCTCCTCAAAATCCATTTAAGCAAAATGTGGAGTTACTCGACGATAAGATACGGCTGGAAATGGTAAAAGCTGCCGTTTCCGGCTATCCTCGTTTTTGTGCTTCCGACTTTGAATTCACCCTTCCCCGCCCTTCCTATACAGTTGATACACTGAACCGGCTGGCAGAAGCCTATCCGGACAGAGAGTTTACACTCATTATCGGAGCGGACAACTGGGCTGCATTCGACCGATGGAAGTCACCCGAAGAGATTATCCGCAAACATAGTATTATTGTATATCCACGTCCAGGCTACGATATACAGACAGGGCCACTTCCACCTCATGTAAAAGTTGTGGATACTCCCCAGCTGGAGATCAGTTCAACTTTTATCCGGCAAGCAATCAGCGAAGGTAGAGATATACGATATTTCCTGCATCCGGAAGTTTATCGCATCATTGCAGAAAAAAAACTTTATAACCAACAATAGACATGAAATCATACAAATTTCACATCCTTTCTCTTGCAACTCTTCTGCTGCTGGGAGCAACAACCCATGCAGAAGCTAAAATCTTTGAGAGGAAGAAAAAGAAAGCACAAACAGAAGTTAAAGCAGCTCCTGCCAAGCAAAATATAAATGGACTAAAGCCTTACGCGCAAGTCATTACACCAAAAGCCAAAAGTTCATTCGGTTTTCTGACAGTACACAAAGTTGACAATAATTACTTCTTTGAGATACCAGATTCTATGCTGAATCGTGATATCCTGATTGTAAACCGAATCAGCAAGGCTCCTACTTCTCGCCAGAAATCTCGCGTAGGTTATCCGGGAGATATTCTGGGAAGCAAAGTAATCCGTTTCGAGAACAAAGACAACAAGCGCATCCTTGTACGTGAATATTCTTATCGTGAACGCTCGGAAAACAAGGACGGAATGTTCCAGTCTGTACGCAATTCAAATACACAGCCTATCGTAGCCAACTTCGGAATAGAAACAATAAAGAAAGATTCACTTACCAGAAATTATGTAATCAATGTAAGTGTTTTCCTGCAAAAAGAAAATCCTTTATTCTCTTTCGATGCTGACAGCAAGGAATATATCGGATTATTGAACATGGTAGGTGAAGGAACCTACATCGATACTCTGAAAGCATTTCCAAAGAATATCGAGATTTCTACTACGGTCACTTACCAAAGTAAAAAAGGTATGAGCAATGTAGGATTTCTGGAAACCGGAAGTCCGCGTATACCACTGACTTACGAACTGAACAGTTCAATGGTCCTGCTTCCCGAAGTACCGATGAAAGCCAGACTGTTCGATCCGCGTGTAGGCTACTTCACCGTTGGTTATACCGATTTCGACAGCAACCCACAAGGTATCGAATACAAAAAACTTATTACGCGATGGCGTCTGGAGCCTAAGGACGAAGCAGCCTATCTGCGTGGAGAGCTTGTAGAACCTAAAAAGCCAATTATCATTTACATCGATCCGGCAACTCCCAAGAAATGGGTTCCGTATCTGATACAAGGAGTAAACGACTGGCAGGTTGCCTTCGAAAAGGCTGGATTCAAGAATGCCATTTATGCACTGGAAGCTCCTACTGATGACCCTTCATGGAGTCTGGAAGATGCACGTCACTCAGCCATTGTCTACAAGCCTTCAGATATCCCTAATGCAAGTGGTCCGCACATCAACGACCCTCGTACAGGAGAAATTCTGGAAACTCATATCAACTGGTATCATAACGTCATGAGCCTATTACGCGACTGGTATATGATTCAGGCAGGTACAATCGATGAAGCAGCACGCAAAATGCAACTCGACGATGAACTGATGGGACAACTTATCCGGTTTGTATCTTCGCATGAAGTAGGACATACATTAGGACTCCGACACAACTTCGGATCTTCACACACCGTACCAGTGAAAAACTACGTGACAAAGTATGGGTAGAAGCCAATGGTCACACACCATCCATCATGGATTACGCCCGCTTTAACTATGTAGCACAACCTGAAGACGGTATTACACGTGCCGGAATCTTCCCTCGCATCGGTATATACGACAAATGGTCGATAGAATGGGGTTACCGCTGGTTGCCACAATTCCAAACACCGGAAGATGAAGTTGCATTTTCTAACCAGTCTATTATCGAAAAGCTGAAAACAGACGTGCGTTACACCTTCGGTACGGAATCTGATCCTAATGATCCACGCAATCAGAGTGAAGACCTCGGTGACGACTCTATGCTGGCCAGCCTATATGGAATCAAAAATCTGAAGCGAATCGTACCTCAAATTCTAACATGGTCGTACGAACCTAACAAATCATATGCGGGAGCTGGAGAAATATATAGCGGAGTAGTTTCTCAATTCAACCGTTATTTAGGCCACGTCACTAAAAACGTAGCAGGAATTTACAGCAATTCTATCACTGTAGAACAAACAGATGAAATAGCACGTGAATTTGTTCCTGCCAATATCCAGAAACGGGCTATTGCTTTTCTGAATGAACAATTGTTCACAACTCCTGAATGGCTTATTGATCGTCAGTTGATGGAAAAAGCTAAAATACTCCCAGTGAACGTAATCTGTTCACTTCAGTCGGGTGTCCTGGCACGACTCATCAACAAGAACACACTCGACAAGATGAGTGAAAACGAAATTCTGAATGGCAAAAAAGCATATACATCTGCTCAGATGTTTAACGACCTGAAGAAAGTTATCTGGAGCAATCTGGGACAATCGGATATATACAAACGAAACATGCAGAAAGCATATGTAGAAAATCTGATCAATCTGCTGGATAAGAAAGGAAATGCTGATAAGAATGCATCAGGAAGCGTCCGGCCTACTCAGAAGCTCCGGCCATCGCACATGGACAACTCACAGAATTGAAACGTCTGGCCACCAGTGCAGCCAGTATGACAAGCGGCACAGCCAAAGGTCATTATCAAAATTTAATCACACTGATTGATAATGCATTGAGCAACAAGTAAAGACATTCTTACAGTGTAATACTGAACACAATGTAGCTATCTAACAAGAACCATATTCTTCGCATACGTGAAATGTGAGAATATGGTTCTTATTTTTGTATTAAAAAGCCACTTATTTTACTTCCAGCACTACAATTGATTTAGCCGGAAGTTTGACTTGTAATCCATTTTTCTGGATTTTGGCTCCCTTGAAATCTTTAGGAACAACCACATCCGAATGTTCAAATGAATTATAGTCGTCAATACTTTCCGAAGTCAGAATACGTCCTGTAACCGATTTAATCGACACATCTCCCAAAGATAAAGTAATATCCTGAGATTCGGTCAAATCAACATTCGACAACGAGATATGAACAACGCCTTCCTTATTACGTGAAGCTGTCGCACTGACCATCGGGACAATCCGGTCGCCACGCACAATCTTACGCTCACACTGCAAATCGAGAGGTAAAAAAGTAGCATCCTGATGTACATTATACATTTCGAACACATGATAAGTAGGAGTCAGTACCATTTTATCTTCCTTTGTCAGAATCATAGACTGGAGTACATTGCAATCTGAGCTATATTGGTCATCTTGATCCGGTCTGTATATTTATGGAAAATATCCAATGTCAGCGAAGCAACAAAAGCATCGCGCAATGTATTTTGCTGAAACAGATGTCCGGATATAGTACCAGGCTCCTCATCCCACCAGGTTCCCCATTCATCGACAATCAATCCTACACGTTTCTGCGGATCATATTTATCCATAATAGCAATATGACGTTTTATCACATCCTCAATCTCACGACATTTTCCCAATGTCCAGTAATAATCATCCGTTGAAAAATCCGTTGCAGATCCCTTACTGCCCGACCATCCTGTTACAGTATAATAATGCAAGGAAAGTCCATCCATTTGTTGTGCAGCCCTCTGCATCAGTACCTCTGTCCAGCGATAATCGTAATCACTTGCTCCACTAGCGATTTTATATAAACGGTTGCCTCCGTAGTTACGGCAATAAGTCTGATAACGGCGATAGAGGTCGGAATAATATTCCGGATACATATTACCTCCACATCCCCAACTTCATTTCCTACTCCGATATATTTTACTTCCAAGGCTTCTCCCTACCGCTTTCTTTGCGCAATTTCGCCATCGGGCTACCTTGTTCGGCAGTCATATATTCTACCCATTTAGCAAGTTCTTCTACAGTGCCACTACCTACATTGCCACTTATATAAGGTTCGCAGCCCAATATCTCACAAAGATTCAAAAACTCGTGCGTACCGAAACTATTATCCTCTACCGTTCCACCCCAATTGTTATTCACCATCTTCGGTCTATTCTCACGCGGTCCGATACCGTCCATCCAATGATATTCGTCGGCAAAGCAACCACCCGGCCAGCGCAACACGGGGACCTTCAACTTTTTCAAGGCTTCAAGTACATCTGTGCGATATCCTTTCACATTGGGAATGGAAGAATTTTCTCCTACCCATAAGCCACCATAGATACAAGTTCCCAAATGTTCGGCAAACTGTCCGTAAATTTCTTTGTTGATAACCTGTTTTCCCTGATCCGGATGAACAGTAACTGTCGCTTTCTGTTGTGCTAAAACCGGTAATGCTGCACAAAATGCCAACCCTAAAATAGTGTTTTTCATATGTCCTTAGTTTTTATTTTAATTGTTGAATCTGGCAGAAAAACATTCTTCCACAGTCTGCTTTTCAACCTTTACCCAACAGCAAAAATAAAAGAAAACCTTTCATTACAAAAGACAGTATGTTACCATTTAGTAGTCCATTTGTTACATTCAACAGTTTTTGTGAGTGAAGGATATAAAAAAGATGTGCCAGAACAACTTCCGGCACATCCTCTTCATGCGATTTAATTGTAAATCAAAAAATCATTCAATCAGTAACTGATTAATTATTTTTGAATCCATAACCATTGGTAATCTTACCTAATGAAGTTCCAAGATAGAGCTATGGAACGGTACAAAGTAAATAGGAGCTTCACCGTCTACAAAGCCACGGAATACATAATCTGAGTAGTCTGATTCATAATCAAGAATATCCTTACCCCAGTTAACCATTGTATAACCATCAGCTTCCAGTGCTTTAGCCTCAGCGCTACCCGGTTCAATATGCTTAAACAAACCTTGAATAGCCAAGTTTGTACCAGGATTTGCTGAATAGATTGAATTGCCAGTATATCCTTCCCAGTCGTCAAATACACCACGCCATCCCGGATACATCACTGGATCAGTTTCATCTGTGCACTGGGTAGTCAAACGGTAGCCATACTGAGCCTTTGCATCTACACTCTTAGTCCATACATATAATGAAATTCCCATGAGATAAAAAAAATCACGCCCAAGAGAATGTAAATAGTCAAGCTGAAGTTACCTTTGTATAGTGTAACCCTAAAATGTATCAGTTATGGCAGAAGTGACATTCCCTCAGTT
>ENA-OQHA01000603-OQHA01000603.1-human-gut-metagenome-genome-assembly--contig:-NODE-603-length-17303-cov-5.506346_pt1 | contig 17303 bp, 27 predicted proteins | sample MGYA00242558_ERZ504707 | MGnify/ENA primary metagenome ERZ504707 (study PRJEB26092, sample SAMD00036197) | human gut metagenome | host: Homo sapiens | study: EMG produced TPA metagenomics assembly of...
AACATTTTTCTCTATACATAACGCGTTCACTCGCTGTTCTCCCCGGAACAGAACGATTGAAGCGCGCTTTTTCTGTTTTCGGGCCGGTTCCCAAATCGTCAAAAGAGGGTTTACCGCTGAAAAGTTTCGACCGTCACAACTCCAAATTGAAAACATCCATACTAACGTGAAACGTGGAGTGCAGGCATGAGAGCAGTGTTTTTGTCTGAATCACAACATTTCAGGGCGAAAAAACTACGGTTTTTATCTCATGGCGCCTATATGGAAGTATTTAGTCTTATTATTGTTAGCTTTTCTTCCATTTCAATGATACCCATTTGCAAGAAAGCAAGCGTTAGCATAGAAAACAGCCTAAACCCTCTGCCAGCCAGATATTCGGCTTCTTGTTTCGTGAATATTGCGTGTCCTGCCTCCGAAAATTCATCAATATTGAAAGCAATCCGTTCACTCACAAGGTATTGCAAAAACTCATCTGCCGCATTTATCATCGTTTCTTCCGAAATTTTGTTTATCTGAATATCCGTATTTTGACCAATGTACTTTTTGGCATCCGTTCCAAGTGAAAAGCGCAAGAAATTTGCTGCATCTCTGAAATTTGAGACAAGATAGCTTTCTATGCTCGGATAACTCAAAAGTAATTGCCCAGCTTTATAATCGTTGTTGTCATACGGATTTGCAAGGGATAGGATATATTTTTCAATCAATGCAGGATCTGTGTTCGATTTCGGATCGCGGTCAAATAGATAGTAAATTGCTGAACTGGTCAATCGGGAACTTGTATTGTTCGCGCAACACATCAAACACATCATCGAGATATTTTTCGTTCTCACTGATATCACGGATATTGCTCTCTCTCGTATTGACAACAGCAATCTGCGAAAAGCGATCTTGAATGCTTACAAAGTAGGTCGGCCTATTTCTACGTTTTTCTATATAACTGTATCCAAGAATGTTACAAAAAATCCTTCTCAAAATCGAAAACTCTGTCCGACTGCCTTCTACAATAAAGAGAACTCTGCCGATACTCTTATTCTTATTCAGCTTCATCGCTCACCTCTTTATATTCAGGAAGACCGCCAAAAACGCCGCTGACATACATCTTTTCAATGTTTTGCGCAGATCGCGGCTGTTCCGATGAGAATCTCCTTACTGTACTTCCGTTTCCATTTTGAAATTCGACAGAATACTCTTGGTCGGGACGGAGAATAGAATTACTGAGTAGATTTGTTGAATGGGAAACGAATAACATCTGCGCCCGGTCGGCTTTTTCCATAAAGTATCTAACCATAAGGCTTTCAAGTTCATTATGGAATCCGCTTGAAAACTCATCAATTAGAAGCATACCTCCGCTATTGATAACATTCAGAAATGCTGGAAGGATACGGAGAAGATTTTGATTGCCAAGAGATTCTTCTACAAAAGGAATCGGTACTTCGATGCCCTTACGCTTGAAAAAGATTCCTTTTTCAGTGTTATCTCCTTCGACAACAAAACGTACATTACCGCCCTTGCTGCTGTGATCATATTCGATGTTCTGTTCAAAGTTGTATTCGTCAAAGAAACGATTGATTGATTCGCAACCACTCGTGTCAAGATAACGTGCAACCGATACTTCTGCTTTGCCATAAGAGATAATGTTCTTGTCAAACATGTTGATATATATAGATTTTTTTAGATAGTCCATCCATGCACTCAGCGTAGGATTGGAAGTAAACTTTGTGTTAAAGTACAGCGTCCGTAAAAACAGTGTGTCCTTGCTGACATCTGCTTCATCATAGTTCACCCCAGCTGGTTCGGCAATGTACGACTTTGCCGAAAGCCCCATTCTTTCAAGCATAAGCGCATCATCAATCCAAAGCTTTTCAGAAATGATCTTTTTGACCACATCAACCTCAAAAAAATAATTAATCTTCTTCTTTTCGACCAGGAATTCATAGGAAAGCGAATAACACGGTCCGTTTCCAAACATACAGAGGAAGATACCTGAATTAAGATTTCTTTCAGAAAAGAGAAAATCAAGGAGTAGTTTCACTCCGAGAATAATTGTAGATTTACCGGAAGCATTTGCACCAACAAAAATACACCCCTTCAGAATGCCGTTGTCCGCAACATTCTGCGGAAGGATCGTATAATTAGTTTTAGCCAGGTCAACGGTAGTTTTGTTTTTAAACGACTTGAAATTATCAAGCGTAATCTTGGTGAGCATATTGTTTGTCCTCCCTAACACAATTTTTGCTGTGCTATTATTATATCACAAAGCTCAATTCAATGAAATATTTTTTCGAGGCATTTTTAAATTATCGTAAAAATATTACGGTGTTCGAAAATACAGAAAATAATACCGCTCTTGTTCATAACGTCCTCCATGCCTAACGTTCCACGCTCCTAAGGAGGAGACCGCAGGTTCGAATCCTGTCTGGGGTATCCCTTTAAGAAAATGCGAAGGTCATTTTTCCATGTGAAAGACGATCTTCGCATTTTTCATTTTGAACCTATCACCAAAATTAGCCAGCTAATGCCATTAGCAGAATTTTCGGTTCCAGCTAATAAAATCAGGTTTCCAGCTAATGAAGCCCCATAAAGCACCTTTTGAACTCCGTTTTCCGGCTCTCTGCTAAAATTGGTAGCCGCTTTCCTGTAAATCCATGTAAATACAAAATAATTTGTGTAAATCTATTTTCCACATTCCTGCCCAAAACCGTGCAAAACACTTTTCTCCATACATAGCGCGTTCACTCGCTGTTCTCTCGGAACAGAAAGAGGAACGCGCTTTTTTGTTTTCGGGCTGAACTTCCCGAATCCACCAAAGGAGGGTTTACCGATGAAAAAAGTTCTGACCGTCACGATGGACGGTATCCGCTACCATGCTTCCCGCCCGGCAGATTGCCGGCACTGCTTTTTCTGGAAGAACCGAAAGAAGGGCTGCGTTCTCGGCAAAGAGAACTGCTACTATCTGATCGAGCCGCCCAAAGGCCCCAGCAAGTGCGAAGGGTGCCCCTACAAGCGGGCAAAGCCCTGTGTGTTGGTTCCCTGCTACAAAGACCTGATGGCACCGCTGGAGAAACGAGGTGATGCCAAGTGAGCCACAAGCGAAACGAAGCTCTGCGCCATGTTCAGCACTCCATGCACCATGTGATCGCCGCTGGCGAAGGTTCCGACCGTGCCCCGGACAGCTGCAAGCTGTGCCCGTACTATCGACCCGATTTCAAGTTCCGCACCTGCCTGTATGCCCACTGCCCTTATAAGAAGCAGGTCAATGTATTCCGTTCCACACCTGAAAAATGGGATATTCTCTATGCCCGAAAAAAAGCCGACAAGAACCACAGACCTTGATTACTTCTATGGGCAGTCCAGCGAGCTGTTCTCCTTCTACCGGATTCCCAAGCTGTTGTTTCAGGATAGCCGCTTCCAACCGCTTTCCACAGATGCCAAAACCCTGTACGGTATCCTGCTGGACCGCATGAGCCTTTCAGCCCGGAATGGTTGGTTGGACAAAGCTGGGCGGGTGTTCATCATCTATACTGTGCAGGAGGTGCAGGATTCACTGGGCTGTGCCGATAAAAGGCCACCAAGCTGCTGCGAGAACTGGAAGAGTACAGCCTGATTGAACGCAAACGGAGGGGGCTGGGTAAGCCCGATCTCATCTATGTAAAGAATTTTTCGTCAGAATCGTCAAAAACGCCCTACTTGAATCGTGATAATGACGATTCTGGAACCGTCCAGAATACGCTTCAAGATCCGGCCAAACTACGATGTAATAAGACTGAGAGAAATAATACAGAGGTAAGCGATACTGATCCTATCTATTCCGATGAAAACGACTGGATGAGCAAACGCGCCCAACTGGAAGAATATTTTTCTCAGTCTTTGGAGGTAGACCTTCTGCTCCGGCTCTGCCCGGACGATGAGGATACCATCTATCAGATCGTAGATTTGCTGGTGGACACCTGTGCCACTAATCGCAAGCTGCTGCACATTGCCGGGGACGACAAGCCCGCCGAGGTGGTACGCAGCCGGTTTATGAAGCTGAACGCCGACCATATTCGCTTTGTGCTGAAGTGCCTTGCAGAGAACAGCAGCCCGATCCGAAACATGAAGCAATACCTGCTCGCTTCTCTGTACAACGCACCCACCACGATGCAGCTTTCCTACCAGAACCAAACTAATCACGACTTAGCGATGCGGGGGTGATAAAAATTTCAAAGAAAGCAACTACGATTGCCATCGTCAACCAGAAAGGCGGCACCGGCAAGACCACGACCTGTGAAAATCTGGGCATCGGGCTGGCGATGGAGGGCAAAAAAGTCCTGTTGGTGGACGCTGACCCACAGGGCAGCTTGACCATCAGCATGGGCTGGCAGCAGCCCGATGAACTGCCCACGACCCTTTCCACCTTGATGGCAAACGCCATGAACGATCAGAGTATTCCGCCCGGTGAAGGCATCCTGCACCATGCAGAGGGCGTTGATCTAATTCCGGCAAACATCGAACTGGCAGGGCTGGAAGTTTCCCTTGTCAATTGCCTGAACCGGGAAAAGATGCTCAAGCAGGTGTTGGAAGGTGCAAAGCATGAATACGACTTTATTCTGCTGGACTGCACCCCTTCCCTTGGGATGCTGACCGTGAATGCACTGGCAGCGGCAGACACCACCCTGATTCCCGTACAGGCGCAGTACCTGTCTGCAAAGGGCCTGGAACAGCTTTTGCAGACCGTGCAGAAGGTCCGACGGCAGATCAACCCCAAACTGAAAATCGAGGGCATCCTGCTCACCATGACCGACAGCCGCACCAACTACGGGCAGCAGATTGACAACCTGATTCGAGGTGCCTATGGCAGCAAGATCAAGGTGTTCGACCAGACCATTCCCCGGTCTGTCCGTGCTGCGGAAATCAGTGCCGTGGGTAAGAGTATTTTCCAGCACGACCCCAAAGGCAAGGTGACAGAAGCCTACCGCTCTCTGACAAAGGAGGTGATGGCGAATGCCGAAAAACAGCTTAAACGTGTCGCTGAAAGGGGCAGATGACATCTTCTCCACCGAAGAATCCCGACAGGAACAGCAGCGGGAACAGGTTCAGCAAATTCCCATCGGGGAGCTGTTCCCTTTCAAGAACCACCCCTTTAAGGTCTTGGATGATGAGTCCATGCAGCGCACGGTGGAAAGCGTAGAACAGTACGGCGTGCTTTCTCCGCTGATTGCACGTCCACGCCCGGAAGGTGGCTACGAGATCATCTCTGGGCACCGCCGTCAGCACGCTGCACAGCTTGCTGGACTGGACACCCTGCCGGTCATTGTCCGCAACATGGATGATGATGCCGCAGTTTTGCTCATGGTGGACAGCAATCTCCAACGTGAAAACATCTTGCCCAGTGAAAGAGCTTTCGCCTACAAAATGAAGCTGGAAGCAATAAAAAATCAAGGTGCTAGGTCAGATTTAACTTCTGGACAAATTGTCCAGAAGTCGAAGTTGTCCATTGAACGGGTTGCGGAAGATGCTGGCGAGGGATATAAAACCGTCCAGCGTTTTATCCGCCTGACCAACCTTATTCCCGAATTGCTGGACATGGTAGACGAAAAGAAAATTGCCTTCAATCCCGCTGTGGAGTTGTCCTATCTGGACGAAAGCCAACAGCGGGATTTTTTAGAAGCGATGAACGACACCCAGAATGCACCGTCCCTTTCCCAAGCGCAGCGGCTTAAAAAGCTGGCGCAGGAAGGGCACTTTTCGTATGATGTTGCCTTTGCTGTCATGGGAGAAGAAAAAAAGGACGAGCTGGACAAGGTGGTCATCAAAAACGACACCCTGCGGAAATACTTTCCCCGCAGCTACACCCCGAAACAGATGGAGGACACCATCATCAAGCTGCTGGATCAGTGGCAACGCAAACAGCAGCGGCAGAATGAACGCTGATACACCTTTTGAACGTAAGACCCGACCGGGTCTTTCTTTTTTGCAAAAATTTGGAGGAAACCCACTATGAATACTACCATTGATCTCAAGACCGCAAAGACCATCGAAGCTATGAACCAGAAAATCAACCACATGGACAATGCTGTGACCGACTTCTTCAATAAGATGAGCGATGTGCTGGAGCGGCAGTTCGGTGATGATGAAGTTTACGCCGCCGTGATTGCCCCGGAGATCGAACTGACTATCACTCCGCTGGCGAACGTTCGCAGTTACCTGCCTTGCTTCGATGAAGCAGATTCCTGCTACAGCATCAGCGAAGATGTGCCGCTGGCTCTCTGTTACGACCCTCGTCAGGTCATCACACTGGCTGGTAAGCGGTATCTGTCCGGTGCCGTTGTCTTTGTTCGCTACGATACCAATGGCAGCTTTGTTGCCCTTACCACCAGTGACCTGTATCTGATCCAGTGCTATCTGGCCGAGAACAGCGTCCCTCTTATGGCTGGCCGCGAGAAGATGGTCTGCATCTGCATTGACTGAGAGGTGCAGTATGGATACTGAAATGACCTGCTATGAGAGTTTCGCAGAAGTCACGGAGGACTTTTACTGTTCCGCCGTTGATGTTTTGAAGATTCTGGTTCTCCGTCTGCACGACTACCATGCTCGTTGCTTCCATTCTCTGCGGGATGCTCTGTACGACTATTTTTCTACCGATGCCGCACCGCATACTCATGCCAATGTTTCCACTAAGCATACCGTCACCGCGTCTTGCGCTCCCCGTCCTCCCTGAGAGGATTCTTCTCACAGTTCAGTCAATGCAGGAGGTTCGCTATGAATTATATTTATTCGTTTATCATTTTTGAAGCTGGTGCCTTTTTTGGCTTCTTTGTGGCAGCTCTGTTGAACGCCGCCCGTGCTGGGCAGGAAATCACTATCAAATTCGAGGAGGAAGATAATGGAGCAGAACGAGAACACTCTGTCGGTGCTGAAAATTGCACCGGGACAGTATCCGCAGCAGGTCGAGATCGATAACGACCTGAAAGCCTTGCAGCAGGCGGTGGGCGGCTCTATCGGCGCAAGCTACCCCTTTGCTGATGACCCGATTGCCATCGTTTATAACGATGACGGCAAGCTTATGGGTCTGCCGCTGAACCGGGCCTTATGGGACGAGGACGGGCTGATGTACGATGTTATTGCCGGAACCTTTCTGGTGGTAGGTCTGGGCGAGGAAGATTTTGTATCGCTCTCCCCGGAGCTGGCGCAGAAGTATGAAGAAGAATTCCATCAACCCGAAGCCTTTCTCCCTCTGGGGCGTCGCCTGATGGTCATTCCGGTTCCGGATGAATCAGTTCAGAGTGATGCAGAAAAGGCTGTGAGTAAGCCCCGGTGGAACATGACCGTTAAGGCGATTTTCTGCACAGGAGGTGGTAACGATGCAGGAAGAAATCGAGCATAAGACGGTCAACCTTGCCATCTCGACCACAAAACTGTCTGCCCGCACCCTGCTGCGTGGGATGCAGTTTCTGCTGCGGCAGTACGACAAGCACGCTTCGCAGGGCAAGCAGTCCATGAAGCGGCTGGTACGGCAGAACCGTGGCGTGACCAATGTGGAGATCCAGAAAACTGGCATCAAGGATTTTGACCGCTATGCTAAGCGGTATCACATCGACTACTCCATCCAGAAAGACCTGTCCTGCACGCCGCCCCGGTATCTGATCTACTTCAAGGCACAGGACACGGACGCTTTGAGCGCAGCATTCAAGGAATATTCGGCATCGGTGCTGGATAAAACCAAGCGTCCTTCCGTGCTGGCAAAGCTGCACGATCTGGCGCAGTCCGTTGCAAATCTGCCGGACAAAGTGCGGCACAAGCAGGAGGAGCGTGGCCTATGAGCAAAAAGAAGCTTTCCAAGCTGTTGGTGCTCTATCTGCCTATGTGGTAATTGGCTTGCTGGCCACCAATCTGGGCGAGGCGTGGCGGCTGGCCGTGGGCAAGGAACTGGGCGACAAAATCGTATCACTGATGGATACGCTCCCGGCTGCATTTTCAAATCCGCTGCCCAGCCTGCACCCTCTGGATTTGCTGGTGGGCTTGTGCTGCGGCGCAGGGTTACGGCTGGCGGTCTATCTGCGTGGTAAAAACGCCAAGAAGTACCGCCACGGCATGGAGTACGGCTCTGCCCGGTGGGGCGGACCCAAAGATATCGAGCCGTTTATGGCTCCGAAGTTTGAGGACAATATCATCCTCACCAAAACAGAACGCCTGATGATGTCCAACCGCCCACCGGACCCCAAGAACGCCCGGAACAAAAATGTGCTGGTAGTCGGCGGCTCCGGCAGCGGTAAGACAAGGTTCTTTATCAAGCCGAATCTGCTGCAATGTGATTCCAAGAATTTTCCGGTATCATTCGTGGTTACAGATCCGAAAGGTAGTATCGGCGTGGAATGTGGAGAAGCCCTGTTAAAGCACGGCTACAAGCTAAAATTCTTCAACACCATCAACTTTTCCAAGAGTATGCGCTATAACCCCATGGCGTACATCCACAGTGAAAAGGATGTTCTGAAACTCGTGACCGCACTGATGACCAACACCAAAGGTGAAGGTCAGGGCGGCGACCCTTTCTGGGACAAGGCTGAACGGCTTTTGCTGGTTTCACTGATCGCGTACCTCCACTACGAAGCCCCTGTCGAGGAGCAAAACTTCGCAACGCTGTTGGAAATGCTCAACACCATGCAGGTCTCGGAAGATGATGAAACTTACCAGAATCCGGTAGACCTGTTGTTTGAGGATCTGGCAAGAAAAAGCCCAATTCCTTCGCTGTGCGCCAGTACAAGCTCTATAAATTAGCTGCCGGCAAGACGGCCCGTTCGATACTGATCTCCTGCGGTGCCCGGATGGCACCTTTCGACATTCAGGAAGTCCGGGATGCCACCATGTACGATGAGCTGGAGCTGGACAAGCTGGGCGACCGGAAAACGGCATTGTTCCTGATTATGAGTGATACCGACAGTACCTTCAACTTCTTGATCTCCATGATCTACACGCAGCTTTTCAATCTGCTCTGCGATAAGGCAGATGACCAATACGGCGGCAAACTGCCCGTCCATGTGCGGTGCTTGATTGACGAATGTGCCAACATCGGTCAAATTCCGCAGCTGGAAAAACTGGTGGCTACCATCCGCAGCCGTGAGATCTCGGCGTGTCTGGTCTTACAGACCCGCAGCCAGTTGAAAGCCATCTACAAGGACAACGCCGACACCATTGTCGGCAATATGGATTCGCAGATCTTTCTCGGCGGCAGCGAGCCTACCACCCTGAAAGATCTTGCCGAAGCACTCGGCAAGGAAACCATCGACAGCTACAACAATTCTGATACCCGTGGCAATAGCCCAAGCTATGGCACCAACTATCAAAAACTCGGCCACGAACTTATGAGCCGGGATGAACTGGCGGTGCTGGATGGCGGCAAGTGCATCCTGCAGCTTCGTGGTGTGCGCCCATTTTGAGCGACAAGTACGACCTGACCCAGCACCCGAACTACAAGTACACCTCCGATTATGACCCCAAGAACGCACTCGATATCGAGAAGTTCTTGAAACGAAAAGAAAAAATCCACCCGGATGATACCTTCATCATGGTGGATGCCGATTCACTCCCGCCCGCCTGATAAGACGAGCGGTTATTTTTTACCCATTGACCCAACAGGTACACCGGAAAATCGGCCTTCGCCGTGGCTTTCGGCTTTTTGCAAACGGATTTCAGGTGTGTGCAGGGTCACTTTTTCAAAACAAAGGAGATTTTTCTATGGAATTCTTTAACAGCGCAGTGGACGTTCTGAAGACTCTGGTTGTGGCATTGGGTGCCGGTCTGGGCGTGTGGGGTGCCGTCAACCTGATGGAGGGTTACGGCGGCGATAACCCCTCCGCAAATGCTCATGTACGGTAGAGAAGCACAAAGCAAAACAAGGATAGCCAGCCCTGCCACTATTCCGAAGTCAGGGGAACGCAATAGAAAAATTCATAGCTGTATGCTATACTTAATTAGCATTTGAACATATCAAGCTGACACAGCAATCTCTTTACTTGCCGTTAATGCGCGTCTACCAATAGTCCGCACAAAGCAAGAGTAGCGTAAAGGTATAAAAATTTCAAACTTCTTTGTAACGAAATTCCGATTTCTCCGTCTAACCTATGAAGCTGAAGGAGGTGATGACAAGTATGGACTATGAAAAACTCTATAAAGCCTACTATTTACAGGTATACTCGTATACTATTTCTCTTGCCAAAATCGTGAGATAGCAGAGGAAATCACGCAGAACACATTCTATAAGGCTGTTTCTACAACATCACAATTCAAAGGTAAGTCAGATGAATTGACATGGCTCTGCTCCATAGCAAAAAATCTTTACCATGATGAAATGCGAAGCCGTCAGCGAGTAGCTGATGTGAGTGAAATCAATGACTTGCCATCAAATGAAAATGTTGAGAACTCAGTTGCAGATTCTGACATGGCGTTCCGCATACACCTCGTTCTTCACCGTTTGGAAGAACCATACAAAGAAGTCTTTCAGCTTCGCGTATTCGGGGAACTATCTTTTTCACAAATCGCTGCAATTTTTGGAAAAACAGAATCATGGGCGAGAGTTACTTATCATCGTGCAAAGCTAAAAATTCAAGAAAGGATGGATGAAAAGCATGAGTAAACAATGCGATATTGTTCGAGATATTCTTCCGCTGTATGTTGACGATGCTTGCAGCGAAGCAAGCGCAGAGATGGTAAAAGAGCATTTGAACGCCTGTGCTGACTGTAACGCAATTTATCAGAAATTGCTTTCTCACACGAGCGAAGATGTTCTTCACGAAGAAAGCGAAAGCGTTATTATGCGCCATGAGGCAAAAGAAAAGCAGAGAGGCAGAAAAAGATAACGATTGCTGTTCTCGTTTCCATCGCTCTTTGTATCATTGCAATTTTTACAGCTCTCTTTCTGTTACCTATAAACATTGCTTATGAGCCTGTCAAAATCAACTTCCCATTTGAGGTTGAAGATGTCGAAAACGTTGAAATGTACCACTATGACGGAGTGCCTGCATCAGCAGAAAAGAAAGTAGTTGTTGCTGAAAATGATATAAAGACCCTGTATGATAAGTTCAAGGGCTTATCCCTAAAAGACAAAACGACTGAGGAAACTGCCGGAGCAGATGTGACCAGCTTTAGATTTAACCTCTCAGATGGAACAAGCTACGATTTGATTTACGCCTGCTATGGGGTTAAAAACGGCGAATTGAAGTCAGCAGCAGGCGGTTTTAAGTATTTCACAAGTGCGGATATCGGCTCTTATTGGAACAATTTGAATACGGAACTTGAGGCAATTCCTATCAATGAGAGTGAATTGCGTGAGCAGATAGCAAACCCAGCCGAGCCTGTCAACGGTCAAGATGAACGGCGCAAATGCGCCGCCGTTGACAGCCCCGCCCGTCTTTGCTGTTCGGTAATCAAGAGGGCGACAGCACAAGATGCTGCCGCCCTCTGCCATTATTCAGAAAGGGGGATTTTCCATGACCGAACACGAAAAGTATCAAGAACATATCCGGCATACACACGATGCCTTTTGCAAGACTGTTATTCGCCACGCTGCCATAGACGCAGCCCGGAGCATACGGAGCCGCCGCAAGCGGGAAATCTCGCTTGAATATCTGATAGAAGAAAAACACTATCCATTCAGTACCACAGATAAATACTTTGCGGAGCAATCCGGCATGACCAGCTATCCGCTTTTCGTCTGTGGTCAGATGGTGCTTTTGGAAAGTCCAGAGCTTGCCGCAGCCCTGTCCGCACTATCACAGATGGAACAGGAAATCATTTTCTTGTACTACTTCCAACGATTGACGCATAGGGAGATTGGACGGAGATATGGACGGGCTGGCAACACAACCGGGCGGCGTATTCAGATGATTTTACGGCGGCTACGGGCAGAGTTGGAGGGTTTGTCCTATGAGCCAGCTACTTCCCTATGAGACAATCGTTAAGGCAAGCGAGGGCGACCCGGAAGCTGTTGCCGCCGTCCTATCCCATTATGCGGGATATGTCCGCTCTTGTGCGAAAATGGACGGACAGATTAACACGGATATGCAGGAGCATATCGTCAGGCAACTGATAGAAAGCCTGTTGAAGTTCCGCTTTGACCGCTAAACAGAAAAGTTGTATAATTAGAGCCTGACAAATTAAACTTCAATGAGGGTAGAGCAAATGGAACAGATTATCAATTATAGAGACATACCCACAGATAAAAGGATTGACATATTAAATGCTCTTGAGCGAATAGGTTTTTTTCCGGCATACGGCGGCGTGAGAACAATGCAGCAAATTATGGAAAAGTCAGTTCCAGGTTCAGGCCCACAATTCTATTTCGTTTTCCGTGAAAATGAGTTGATAGGGTACAATTTTCTCATTGGGGACACTAAGAAATATAAAGCGTTCCCATGGCTTGCTATTAGCAATATGGATGAGCAGAAGTTGACTGTTTGTGAAGAACTGATGAAAATACAAATTGCCTTTTTTGAAGAACTCGGAATGCAAAAGATAGCAGATCATTGCGTTAGGATTATGGAAGATTACAGAAAAGGAATTGGAAAGCAGAAAGAAAGCGATTGCAGATAAATTCCATTTGAAAAACGGCTGACAATTTAATACCGCCGCCCATCACAGCGGCAGATAAGCAGTAAATCTTGAAAAGGTTTACTGCTTTTTTTGCGCCCATTTTCAAAAATCTTTGGCAAACCACACCGCCGGATTGTTGTAGGGAGCAGACAGGGAAAATAAAAAAATTTTCGCTGCGTTTGCCAAAACGCCCCCTTTTCACCGTTGTAGTGGTGAACAGCGGGCAGAACACGCCGCCGCAATCGCTATATTGGTGGAGCAAGCCAGTATATCCGCAAACCAGAGCCGCCGAGGAAAGCGGTAGTTTTTTAGAGCAAGATTCTACCACGTGCCAAAATCCGCATATCTGCGGTTTTGCCCCCTTTGGTAAATCTTGTGAGTGCCTTCCCCAAACCCTGCTCATGCGCTGTCGGGCGAGAAAGGAGGTCAACGCTTGAAGAAAAAATACAACACGCCCCACCGCTGCCATGTGGTCAAAACCCGCATGACCGAGGAAGAATACGCCGACTTTACCGAGCGGCTGAAACACTATGACATGAGCCAAGCCGAATTTATCCGGCAAGCCATTACACGGGCGACCATTCGCCCCATCGTTACCGTTTCCCCGGTCAATGATGAACTGTTGTCCGCCGTTGGCAGGCTGACCGCCGAATACGGAAAAATCGGTGGCAACCTCAATCAGATTGCCCGCGCCCTCAACGAGTACGGCACACCATACAACGCCCTGTCCGTTGAAGTCCGCGCCGCCATTTCTGACCTTGCTGCCTTGAAGTTTGAAGTCCTGCGAAAGGTAGGTGACGCTGTTGGCAACATTCAAACATATCAGCTCTAAAAATGCGGATTATGGCGCAGCCGAGCAGTACCTCACCTTTGAACATGACGAGTTTACCATGAAGCCCACCCTTGATGAAAACGGGCGGCTCATGCTCAGGGAGGACTATCGAATAGCCACGCTGAACTGCGGCGACGAGGATTTTGCCGTTGCCTGTATGCGCTCCAATCTCCGCTATGGGAAGAACCAGAAGCGGGAAGATGTAAAAAACCACCACTACATTATCAGCTTTGACCCACGGGATGCGGTGGACAACGGCTTGACCGTAGACCGGGCGCAAGCATTGGGCGAGGAATTTTGTGCCGAGCATTTCCCCGGACACCAAGCCATTGTCTGCACCCACCCGGACGGACACAACCACAGCGGCAATATCCATGTTCATATCGTTATCAATTCTCTGCGTATTGAGGAAGTACCCTTGCTGCCCTACATGGACAGACCGGCAGATACCCGTGCCGGGTGCAAACATCGCTGCACGGACGCTGCTATGGAATACTTCAAAGCCGAGGTCATGGAGATGTGCCACCGGGAAAATCTCTATCAAATCGACCTGCTCCATGGCAGTAAAAACCGCATTACCGAGCGTGAGTATTGGGCGCAGAAGAAAGGACAAGCCAAACTTGACAAGGAAAATGCCACCCTTGCAGCCGAGGGGCAGCCTGTAAAGCAGACCAAGTTTGAAACCGACAAGGCGAAGCTACGGCAGACCATACGGAACGCCATGAGCGAAGCTACTACCTTTGACGAGTTTTCCGCTTTACTTCTGCGGCAGGGTGTGATCGTCAAAGAGAGCCGAGGGCGGTTGTCCTACCTTGCCCCGGACAGGACGAAACCCATTACTGCCCGAAAATTGGGAGATGATTTTGACCGTGCCGCCGTTCTTGCCCTTTTGGAGCAGAACGCCCACAGAGCCGCCGAAAAGACCGCACCCATACCCGAATACCATACCGCTGAAACAAACCGCACAGAGCGAGGAAAAACGCAGAAAATCGCCCCGACAGGCAACATTCAGAGAATGGTTGACCGTGCGGCGAAGCGAGCCGAGGGAAAAGGTATCGGCTATGACCGTTGGGCGGCTGTCCATAATCTCAAACAGATGGCGGCTACCGTTGCCGCTATGGAGCAATACGGCTTTACCCCGGATGAACTGGACGCAGCCCTTGTGTCTGCCAATGCGGATTTACACAGCAGCACCGCCAAGCTGAAGCCCATTGAAACGGCTATCCGTGAGAAAAAGGACTTGCAGAAACAGGTGCTTGCCTATGCCAAGACAAGAGATGTGCGTGACGGATTGAAAAAGCAGAAAACCGATAAGGCACGCAAAGCCTACCGGGAAAAGCATGAAAGCGACTTTATCATAGCAGACGCAGCCGTAAGATATTTTCGGCAAAAAGGCATTACCAAGCTGCCCACCTATAAATCGTTGCAGGCTGAAATCGAGCAGCTTACCGCCGAGAAGAACGCCCTTTACAACGAGTACCGGGCAAATAAAGAGCGTGTCCGGGAATTGCAGACCATGAAAAGCAATCTTTCCCAAATGCACCACGGCGAGCGAGCCGACAGAAAAAGCATGAACAGGAGCGTTAAAAACCGCCCCGAAATGATACCGAAACCAAACAAAAACAGGGATATGCCCTTACCCCTATCCGCAATACTCCCCGACCTCAAAACAGGGCGTACAGGGCAAAAAATCCCCGAAAATGATACCGAGAAGATACAGTTTTCCAGCCCTATCCGTGATACCCACGGAAACGGCAGAAAGGAGCGTACCAATGCCACGCATGAGCAACAAACGGCGGCTTGAATGGAGCTTTTCCTCAACCACCGAAACCGAATTACCTATAATGACCTTTGCCGGGGCTGCACCCACGATTGCAAGCAGAGTTTCCGAACCGTGATTATCCTCTGCCACCGGTATTACTCCAAGCGTTGGAAACCAAAGGAGGACACCGCCTATGGCAGATAACCGCAAATATTACTACCTCAAACTGAAAGAAAGCTATTTTGATGATGACGCTATCGTGCTGTTGGAGAGTATGCCGGACGGTATTCTCTATTCCAACATTCTCTTGAAGCTGTACTTAAAATCGCTGAAAAACGGCGGCAAGTTGCAGCTTGACGAGAATATCCCTTACACAGCACAGATGATCGCCACTCTTACCCGTCAGCAGGTAGGCACGGTGGAACGGGCGTTAGGGATTTTTCAGCAGTTGGGGCTTGTGGAGCAGCTACACGGCGGCTTGCTCTACATGACCGATATTGACTGATGATAGGGCAATCCTCTACCGAAGCGGAGCGAAAACGGGCGGCAAGGCTTGCAAACAAGGCTTTGCCACCACCCCGGACAAACGGCGGACATTTGTCCGACATTCGTCCACCAGAGATAGAGATAAAGAAAGAGATAGATATAGAGATAGAAAAAGAGAGAGAGTTAGAAACGGGACAAGCCCCCTCCCGCAGCTATGGCAGATACAACAATGTTTTTCTTTCCGATACGGAACTGGACGAGCTGAAAGCGGAACTGCCCGACAAATGGGAGTATTATATTGACCGCTTATCTACTCATATAGCGTCCAAAGGAACGAAATACCGCAGTCATGCAGCCACGATATACAAGTGGGCGCAGGAGGACGAAGCCAAGAAACCGCCGAAAAAAGGCATACCCGATTACACCTTTAAGGAGGGCGAGAGTTTATGACTGAACTTTTTACCGATACCGTTTTGAATATGATGACTACTACCGCAGAGCCGGAGGATTACACGGGCGAGGACGGTCTGCTTTACTGCGGCAAGTGCCGCACGGCGAAAGAAGCTACTTTCCCAAAGAAACCGCCGCATGGTTGGGGCATGACAAGCACCCGACAGAATGTGACTGCCAACGGGAGAAGCGTTTGGAATGTGAATCCGCCGAGGAACGCAGACGACACCTTGACACCGTTATGGAACTGAAACGCCGGGGCTTTACCGACCTCACCATGCAGGAATGGACTTTTGCACATGACAACGGCAAATGCCCGCAGATGAGCAAGGCACATTTATATGTGGAGCATTGGGAGCAGATGAGAGAAAACAACTATGGTCTGCTCTTGTGGGGCAAGGTAGGCACAGGAAAAAGCTATTTTGCCGGGTGCATTGCCAATGCCCTTATGGAACAGGAAATCTCCGTCCGCATGACAAACTTTTCTGCGATACTGAATGATTTAACTGCCAGCTTTGAGGGGCGAAACGAATATATCGAGCGTCTTTGCCGTTTCCCTCTGCTGATACTTGATGATTTTGGTATGGAGCGTGGCACAGAGTACGGTTTGGAACAGGTCTACAATGTAATTGACAGCCGATACCGCAGCCGAAAGCCGCTGATTGTCACCACCAATCTAAGCCTTACGGAACTGCAGAATCCACAGGACACCGCCCACGCCCGTATCTATGACCGAGTGCTTGAAATGTGTCTGCCTATCCTCTTTACAGGCGAGAACTTCCGAAAGGAAACGGCACAAACCAAGCTCAATGGACTAAAAGAACTGTTGAAGTGAAAGGAGTTGCCTATGACAGAAAACAAACAGAATAACAATGACCGCACCGACCGCCGCCCGGACTGCGTGACGGAGAGCCGCATGGGTAACACCGTGCTTGTTGTGTCCGGCTTTTTCAAGAAAGATACCACAGCCACCGCAGCCGACAAGATGATGAAAGTGCTGGAAGCGGAAGCTGCTACACAAAAAACAGCGATTTGACCGACCATAAAGAAGCAGATTTGACGCTTTTGCCGCTATACAGAACAGCCGCCCCATGTGGTACAATCAAGGTACGGAATAGTGGGGCTGGCTGTCGGAAACGGAGGATTTTATGTTAAGACAGACCAACCAACAACCAATTTACCGCCCTTTACCCAAGACTTTCCCATGAG
>ENA-OQHA01000604-OQHA01000604.1-human-gut-metagenome-genome-assembly--contig:-NODE-604-length-17303-cov-2.844143_pt1 | contig 17303 bp, 15 predicted proteins | sample MGYA00242558_ERZ504707 | MGnify/ENA primary metagenome ERZ504707 (study PRJEB26092, sample SAMD00036197) | human gut metagenome | host: Homo sapiens | study: EMG produced TPA metagenomics assembly of...
CTTTTTCCACGATGGAGCTGAATGGAAAGTGAAATAAGCTGTCAGATAGAAGTTCACCAGAAACGACAATACATATCCGATCGTATAGGCTATATTGACATTTATCACCCGCTGCAGGAAATAATAAATTCCATAATGCAGAAGTGTTGCGATTACCCTACAAGAGCAAAACGCAACGCCTGTCCTCCCAGTTGTTTCCGTTCACTCACCATGTTTCCAGAACCGATAGAAATGAAGGATTTTATGATCATCACAGCTGCGGTGACCACTGTCAAAAATCTCTTCTACCTGATAATCGGGATAAGTCCGTTCAAAGTCTTCGATCTCTGAATTACCTACAATCAGAAATCCTTTTTCCGGCTCAAAGACATCGAATGGCATCACACGATCTCCTAAATAGAAATTAATCGTAAAAGGATGCATTCGGTTGCCTGGAGTAATATCTGTTCGATAGGAATAAATTTTTCCTTCAGGAACAATACCCGCAATACGTTCTGCCACAGGCTTATCGGACTTCACATTCAGAACAGCAGGCTGGAAAAGTCCATCAAGTCCCAGAAACACCGTAAAGATAACCCCAATAACAGAATAGGGTAAGCCAGACGCAGAAACATCTTTCTTCAACGAAGAGAAGAACCAGCCTATAGCTGCAATCATTGCCGCCAGCAATACCCAGGACACCAAACCTAGCGGCAACTCTTCCAGTGCATGCAGAAACGCTACATTCTGTGCCGCATGACGTCCTGAGAAAATGGTGTCAGGAACCCATCCCATCCGAAGTGCAAAAAAGACAAGTAATAACAAAGATGACAGCCCGGCCATTACACTTCCGAAAATCTTGACCACTTGTGTACGGTTTCGGTTCAGGTAGAGCAAATACTCTGCCAGGAAGTAAGCCAGGAAAGGATAGATCGGCAGCAGATACACACTACGTTGCTTTTAGGGATGCAGTAGAACACAAAAATCAAAACAATACTAAGCAACGAAAATAGACGGACATCATCCATCTCACGAATGTACGTACGGAAGCGGTTCCACCATCCGGACAGCTTACCGGACACCTTATGATACTTCAGAAAGAAAAGAGACAAAAGCACCAACAAGGTATAAGGAGCATAACCGGCTACAACGGTAATCACATTATAGTAGGCAGGATTTTCATGAGAAGAATAACTCATCTTGCCAAGCAGACGAAGTACATTTTCTTCCAGCACCAGCTGCAGGAACTCTTCTCCTCCCTGCTGATAAGCTGCTACATACCATACCAAAGGCAATACGCATGACGCCAGCCCTATCCCCAGGAAAGAAAGAAAAATCCGGCCGAAATGCACACCTCTGATCCATAGGAATACAGCTGTAACAAGACAAGGCAAAGCCATTCCTACCGGACCTTTGGTTAGGAAAGCTCCGCTCAGACAAAGTATTCCAAGCCAGGGAACTCCTTTCAGCCCCTTTTCTCCCCACCGGTATAACTGGTAAAGAGCCATCACCATCAAGGCTGCCAGCAACATATCTACCCGACAATTTGTTCCTGCCCGATGAACCTCAAAATTAGTCAATGTAATAAGTCCCATCAGAAAAGCAAGTTCACTACCCCGCCGACGAGCATAAAAGCCATAGCCAGCCAATACCATCAAAGCCAGTGCAACAGCTGACGGCATGCGGGAAGTATATTCCGACACTCCCCCGGCAATTGTAGAAAACAAAGCGATACACCAGTGAAACAAAGGTGGCTTATAAGCCATATCTACTCCGTTATTGACAGGTAAAACCCAATTACCATCCTGCAGCATCGACAGAGCAACTACTGCTTCCCGAGGTTCTCCCCGAGTATTAAACAAGGCTTCTCCAAGAAAAAGGAACAGGGAAGCCACACAAAGAATGGCCAACAGCCACGCGTATTTATCTTGTTTCTTCATCATCTTATTAAAAAACTACATCTGCCCGCTAGTTTCAAAATAGCGCTGCATTACCATTAATTGAAGAAGTTCCTCACGCTTGTTATCCCTGAACTGAGATACATACTCATGCGCATGTGCTATAATCTCCTCTGCTTTCTCCGGATGAGCAATGTAATATTTAAGTTTGTCCTCAAAGTCAGAAAAATCTTCTTTCACTTCCACATAATGATAATCAGGTCTTAACTGTCCTTCCATAAACCAGGTTTCACAAGTTGGCCTGGTCATGACTGCCAGAGAATTAGATGACATGACCCATTTCAAATTCGAAGCCACATCATTTCCTTCCAAAGCTATGATAAACTTGTAATCCAGATGTTCCCGAATGGTTTTCTTATCTGTCATCCACTCTTCAGGGCATCCTTCATTCCGCCCTACCACACCGCAGTCACACATCGGATGACCAAAGAAACGCTGCAAAAAGGCTGTACGAAGGCGGCTCTGACGGATCTTCCCCGAAATATAGCACAATCTTTCTTCTCGCGGAACGGCTTCGTATCGTATACATACATGAAATGGCGCAACTTATCCAGTTTTAATACCACCGAGTTCGTATTATCTTCCGAAAGCAAACGGCTCTTTACAATAGTTGGTTCCTTGGGGGTAAAATAAACATCTCCCGGACAGAAATTCCAACGCAACCGAGGAGGAAACCAACGGGTTACATCATGCTGATCAAAATAATAAGCGGTATGAAACATCTTACGGCGGTAATCTCCAAGAGCTCCCGTATAATGAATCCAACTCCGGTCACGAGTCAGCTTATCTTCCATCGAAATAGTCCACGGGGAAGTGATCCGCATATAATAATCCACCCGCTGCTTGAGATACTCATAATCCGGTCGTTTCCGTGCAGCTTCCAGCATGCTTTTACGACGGGAACGATAATACGCATCCGGTATGGCCAGACCAATAAACTTCTGCAAGAAGTTGAGAAACTTCACCGGTTTCCCACTCCGCAATTTATAGAATAGATGATCAGACATATAATAAACAGTAATCTATTAATGAAATGTTTCCAGACAAAGATAGTGCTTTTATATGAATATCTTATATCTTTGCAAAAATGAATGTAAAACACCACAACCTAAACATGATACATATCGCCTGCAACATTGACAGCAATTACGTACAACACTGCGCAGTAATGCTTGTTTCATTATTTGAAAATAATCAAAATGAATCTTTTACGATTCATATCATAGCACGTAACCTTTCCAAATCCGAACAGAATACGTTAATACAGCTAGTCACACGATACAATAATCAAATTGCTTTTTATGAGCCAACATCAAATTATTGGAAGGATTTACCATTCGTAAATTTAGCAAACGTATCTCCATGGCTACTTATTACCGTTGCATTCTTTCTGAACTTTTGCCAACCAATATCAATCGTGTACTCTATCTAGATTGTGACATCGTAGTATTAGGAGATATTCGCCCTTACTGGGATAGTCCAATAGAAGGAGTAGGAGTTGCTGCTGTAGAAGACATGGGATGCCACGAATCGGAACGCTATGATATATTAAAATACCCCATGCAAGATTCATATTTCAATGCCGGAGTTTTACTGATAAATCTTACCTATTGGCGTCAACACGATATAGCTCATGCCTGTATCGATTACTTTCACAAATATCCGGAACGTATTCTATACAATGACCAAGATCTACTAAACAGTATCCTTCATAAAAATAAATTACTAGTAGGCCTAAAATGGAATGTACAAGATGCTTCTACCGTCGCCCCAAAACAATGGACGAAAATTGGAAAAAGAACTTCACAGATGTATTGAAACACCCTGTTATTTTACATTTTACTAACCGTAAACCATGGGAATATGACAGCCAACATCCGTTACGTCAGGCATACTTCACTTATTTAGATATGACTCCATGGAAAGGAGAATATGTATTAAATAATCCCCTCGCCCAAATAAAACGCTTCTTCCGCTTATTACCATTCTACATAAAAATACGCAAAGCAAAATATATCCGTTTAAGTGATATCTAATAAAGACTTAATACTATATTTATGAAATACTCCGTAAAAATTATCATACCGTTCTATAAAGAAACACTGAAGGACTGGGAGAAGGTTGCTCTGGCCAATAACATGGAAAAGCTATCAAACTATCCTGTAGTTTTTCTCAAACCTGAAGGACTGAACATTTCCGCATATGAACAAGCTTACCCACAAGCTGAAACAATCAGTGTTTCTACCGACTGGCTAGGCACAAAAAGAGGTATTGCCGGATATAATGAGATGATGATGTCGTAAGCTTCTATCAGCTGTTTCGGATTGTGAATATATTCTGATTTGCCATACAGATGCCTGGATCTTCCGTGACGACCTGTCAGCCTGGTGCCAAAGGTTACGATCTGATTGCGGCCCCTGGCCTACACGTCCCAGATACAGACATTTCCCGATGAAACAGTTTATTCAGTTAAAAAAATGGTTGTTTTCTTCTCCTGAAAAGATTTCCCGCATGCAGATGTATGACAAAATCGGGAACGGCGGATTGTGCCTTCGAAAGGTAGATTCCTTTATTCAGGCATGCAGAAAATATGCCCGGGAAATCGCAGACTTCAACGCCCGGACAGACTCCATGCATAACGAAGATATCTTCTGGGCACTGATTCCGAAGGAGTTTCATTATCCCGATGTTCAAACTGCCATTCAATTTGCATTCGACCTGAAACCACGGGTATGCTATACTCTCAACCATAAAGAACTACCCATGGGATGCCATGGATTTATGCACAAAAGCCGCATGAATTTCTGGAAGCCTTTTATTCCCTGCATCCCCTGACCGGACAAACCGACTGCAGCCGACAAAAATTCAGAGTCAGCCTAAGCGTTGCTTTGCTTCCATTCCAGCCACTGTTCTTTGGTACGCTTCCAACGCTTATGCGTCCAAAGCCAGTAGGCAGGCCGACGACAGATGCTTTCTTCGAGCAGACGGGCATACCAGTCGGTCAGGTCATAATCAGCATATTCTTTCGGATGAAGAGTCATCAAGCGAAAAGTAGCCCGATAATATCCGCGTTTCACACGCTCTACATCCACGTAATAAAGAGCAGCGTCCACCTGTTTGGCAATCCGTTCTGCCCCGATAAAAAAGAAGTCTCATGATTCAGGAAATGCGTCCAGTGATTCATGTTTTCCAATTTAGGCAACTGGTCAGCAATAAATCCGATCATAACTTTCTTTTCCTGTTTCCGCAGGGTCAGAATCCGGCGAAGGGTGTCCTTCATCAGAATGGACTCTCCGCCAAATTGTCCACGCAACCGCAAGAAGAGTTCATCAAATGCCTTATTATAAATACGATGGTAAATCTGTCCTCCGTGCATATCCGGTATCCAGCTGCTTAATGAAGCTATATATTCCCAATTACAGTAATGTCCCAAATAAAGAAAACAGAACTTCTTGTCTTCCCGTTCCAGATCAACACGCACCTCATCAAGATTCGTAAATTCCATACGCCGCTTCATCTCTTCCCGTGAAATGGAAAACATCTTAATTACTTCCATCACATAATCACAGAAGAAATGATAGAACTGCCGTTCGACAGCCAGTCTTTCCCGAACTGTCTTTCCCGGGAAGCATTCTGCCAGCTGTTTTTCCACAACCTTCCGACGATATTTCACAACATAGAACAAAGGGAAAAACAGAATATCAGACAATAAATACAAAAGCCTCAGCGGAAGCAGAGACAACAAATATAAAAAAGCGAATAGTATGCGGTATAAAATATTCATTCGGTCTATCGGATTATAACAAAGGACAAAACTACAAAAAATATGACATCCTGCCACGAGCCCGCCGTAATTTTTACAGACTGAATAGCGGAGCTAAGGTATTTTACACTATCTTTGCAGCATACAAGTAGTTACATTCCTTGATTATGAAAGAATTCTTCCAACTCATGCGGCGATTTGTTTCGCCCTACAAGAAATACGTCTGCTGGGCTGTCGTGCTGAACATCCTTTCAGCTTGTCTTTAATGTATTTCCTTTTCTCTGCTGATTCCAATCCTGAATATTCTGTTTAAACCAACGCACAGGAAAAATCTATCAGTATATGGACTGGGAATGGTCTGTTGACTCCCTGAAAGAAACAGCTATCAATAATTTCTATTATTACGTTAACCAGCTGATCGATGCATTCGGGCCCTCTACAACATTATTGTTCCTCGGGCTATTCCTGGCTGGGATGACCTTCCTGAAAACAGCGTGCTATTTCGGTTCCACTGCTGTCATGGTTCCTCTGCGTACCGGTATCGTACGTGATATCCGTACTATGGTTTATTCCAAGGTGAGCTATCTGCCCTTAGGATTCTTTTCGGAAGAACGAAAAGGAGACATCATTGCACGTATGAGCGGTGACGTAGCAGAAATTGAAAACTCCATTACCAGTTCATTGGATATGTTGCTCAAAAACCCTATTCTGATCATATCCTACTTTGCCACACTGATGATCATCAGCTGGCAGCTTACGGTATTTACTATTCTGGTTCTGCCAACTATGGGCTGGCTTATGGGAAAGATCGGCCGCAAACTGAAAAGACAGTCACTCGAAGCTCAGGAAAAATGGGGAGAAACCATGTCTCAGCTGGAAGAGACACTGGGAGGACTGCGTGTCATCAAGGCATTTACGGCTGAAGAAAAAATGATCAGCCGATTCAATAAATGCAGCAATGAATATCGTGATGCAACAAGCCGTGTCTCCATCCGTCAGGCTCTTGCTCATCCCATGAGTGAGTTTCTGGGCACCGTACTGATTGTATTCGTCCTCTGGTTCGGAGGCTCTCTGATTCTTGGAAACAATTCTTCCATTGATGCTTCCACTTTTATCTACTACATGGTAATCCTGTACAGCATCATCAACCCGCTGAAAGATTTCTCAAAAGCAAGCTACATGATCCCGCGTGGTCTGGCCTCCATGGAACGTGTAGATAAAATCCTGAAAGCGCCCAATCCGATTGTGGAAAAAGCAAACCATACACATCTTTCAGCACTCAACGAAGAAATCCGGTTCAACCATATTTCTTTCAGCTACAACGGACAAACACAGGTCCTCAATGATATCAACCTTCGCATCCAGAAAGGAGAAACCATTGCTCTGGTCGGCCAAAGCGGTTCGGGTAAATCTACCCTGGTTGATCTATTGCCGAGATTCCATGATGTACAAGAAGGAGAGATTCTGATTGATGGAATCAACATCAAGGATGTTTCCATCAGCGACCTGCGTTCACTGATCGGCTATGTCAATCAGGAAGCAATTCTGTTCAATGACAGTTTCTACAACAACATCACATTCGGCGTAGAAAACGCGACGAAAGAACAAGTAATTGAAGCTGCAAAAATTGCCAATGCCCATGAATTTATCATGGAGTCGGAACAAGGATACGATACCAACATCGGAGACCGCGGCTGCCGCTTATCCGGAGGACAACGCCAGCGTATCTCCATCGCACGGGCCATTCTGAAGAATCCGGCAATCCTGATTCTTGATGAAGCTACTTCTGCTCTTGACACAGAAAGCGAACGTCTGGTACAGGAAGCACTGGAACGTCTCATGAAGACACGTACCACCATTGCCATCGCCCACCGGTTATCTACCATCAAGAATGCAGACCAGATTTACGTACTTTATGAGGGAAGAATCGTGGAAAGCGGCAAACACGAGGAACTTTTAGCCAAAAATGGCTATTATAAACGGCTGAATGACATGCAGGCTTTATAATTTCCCCAGCTTTTCCAGGATACCGTCCCGATAAGCCTTCCAGAATTTGGCCACATCATCCAGGGTATATACATCCTTAAAGGGTATTGTGGCCAGCGCTATGACTATATAGCCCAGCACGGCATGGAGCTGCGCAGGTAGCGTACAGCCCAGTTCTTTCCATACCGGTGATTCAGATAGGCAGCATTCCGTACCTGATAGAAGCGTTTCCATTTTTTCTTACGGCTCCGGGTCTCCCAGTCATCATTCGAGAAGAACTTTTCCTTATCCATTAAAGCTGAGGGAATATATAAGATCCGGAAACCGGCCAGGACTGCACGCAGGCAGTAGTCTGTATCATCACAAAAGATAAACAGCTCTTTATTGGGTAGCCCGATCCGTTCCACTGCCTCCCGACTGATGCAGAGTCCTTCAAAAGCTGTTCCACAGATATCCACAGGTGAATCAATCACCCTGCCTTTCAGCTTCTGCTGATACATGGAAGCAAAAGGATTAGTCAGGTTGACTTTCTGGAAATCATTAGTAAAGATCTGTCCCTCCATCAAACGTCTGGGCGCAAGAATACCTACGCCGGATTCATGGGTGTAAGGCAGAAGATGCTCCATACAGTCCGCACGGGGAAATACGTCATCATCCATACACCAGATCCAGTCAGCACCAGCCTGATATGCATACTGAATGCCCCGGTAAAAGCCACCGGAACCTCCTACATTCTCCTGATGAATGACAGTCAGATCTTTCTGGTCATCCAACCATTCACCTGTACCGTCTGTACTACCATTATTTACGACCACGATAGAGGAAACGGGAGTATTCGCACGCAGACACGTGATGTTTCGCTTCAGCAATTCTTTCCGGTTGTAGGTCACAACCACAGCTATTATATTCATGGCTATTTATCAGTAAGTCCGTCGATTTTTCCAGGTTGCGTACTCCGGTAAGCTACCATCAGACGATAACATGCTTCCGGATCAAGCCCGCGTTCTTTCGCATACGCCTCGGCCAGTACCCGATGCATGTGAGGAGTAGCAGGCAATCGTTCCAGGTTTTTACAGCCCGCTTTCATATCCAGCGGACCGACAGCCAGACGATTCAGATCAACCACTTCCAGATACACCCCCTGTTCCGTATGCAGAAACAGAATATTACCGCGGCCATAGTCCTTATGTGCATAGCCGTGGTTATGGAGTATTCCGGTAATCCGTCCCACTTCGCTCAATACCTCGTCTTCATACGAAAATTTCTGTTTGAACAAAGCCTCGTATGTATAAGGACAGGGAGAAACATAGGTCACATAGTAACTTCTGTCAAACAGTCCTCCGCGACGTACATTGATATAACCCACCGGACGGGGAGTACCAACACCTATTTCGAGAAACATACCGGCATGGATATAGGATCGTTTGGCCTTGGAAGGACGGAATATTCCATAGACAAACCGGTTGATCAGATTAGGGCGATGAAATGATTTCACCACAAACTCCTGCTCTCCGTACTTCATTTTCCGAAGTTCATTACGTCCTTTATGAATAACAGTTCCCTCTCCCCTGTCGAAACGTTCCGGCACGGAAAGCATGAAATCCCTCAGTGATTCACAGTCAGGATGAAGAACCAGTGTACGATGATTCAGCCAACTCATATCTGTCAGATTTTATCCAGGCCTTTGGTAAACTTCAGCCAATAATATTTCAAGGGATTCTTATATTTCAGCTGTTTCCAGGGACGACTGCCGTGAGGACGGTGCCATACAGGCAAAGTCGTAAACAAATAGTTGCGGAATCCAAGTTTCAAAGCCTCATGAGAAATCGTTACATCAAACCAATTCTTTGAGGCATCCAGATTGTGAAAATCGAAAGCTCGCAAAAACTCCGGAGTCAGCAACGAACAGCAGAAACTGCAGTGTTTCTTCTCGGCATACACCTGTCCCTCCTTGCCCAAAGCATGCAGATAAGGATAATTAATAACTCCCTGCTCATCGGTTGTCACTGCTGCAGCAATCGCACACTTTTCATAAGAGGAAGCTCCGTCATACAACGCCTGAAGAGTATCTTTTTTCACTACTACATCCGATTCTACGATCAGCAGTCCGGCATCAGCAGCAATCGCTTCTTCCTGGGTTTTCTGGAGTACCAGCAGATAGTTAGGCGAAGGATGATCAGTCAGATCCGAAAGATTGACCAACCGGAACCCCATCTCACGGGAAGCTTTTTCCAACCGGCGGGTATTCTCTTCCGTACTGAAATCATTATAGACTGTATAGGTGAAAGGCACCTTTAATTCAGAGTTGACAATTGCCTGAACAGTTTCAAGCGTAAAGTCGATCGAATCTTTGACAGGAGTGATGATATGCAGGCACTTCATGACTTTTCCAGATTATATTTTTAGCAAAGGTAAAGGAAATCTCCTGTCTCTCCAATTATTTTCAATAAAAGTATGTACCTTCGCGGTCACTATCCCAAAAAGAGGAAAGAATAAAGATGAAAGTAATTGTAGACAACAAAATCCCTTACATACGCGAAGCTCTTTCGCGCCTGGCAGACGAAGTGATCTATTTGCCGGGACATGACTTTACTCCCGACATTGTAAAAGATGCAGATGCACTGATCATCCGTACAAGAACCCACTGCAACCGGCAGCTGCTGGAAGGCAGCCAGGTACGGTTCATCGGTACGGCAACCATCGGTTTCGACCATATTGATACGGAGTATTGCCGGGAAGCCGGTATTGCCTGGAGTAACTGCCCCGGATGCAATGCCGGAGCCGTAGAACAATATCTCCATTCTGTTCTGCTCCTGCTCCAACAGGAAAAAGGAATCCGTCTGGACCAGGCTTGCCTGGGCATTGTAGGAGTAGGCCATGTAGGAAGCCGTATCCAGCATCTGGGTGAACGGCTGGGTATGCGGATTTTGCTCAATGATCCTCCCCGTGCTGACCGCGGAGAAAAAGGTTTTGCGGATCTGCACACCCTGGCACAGGAATGTGATATTCTGACATTCCACACTCCTTTAATTCGGGAGGGAAGTTATGCCACCTATCATCTGGCTGATGAATCATTTTTCAAAAGCCTGACACGCCGTCCTTTCATTATCAATACCTCACGGGGAGAAGTTATCGATACCGGTGCCATTCTGCACGCACTGGACAGCAAACAGATAGCCGGAGCAGTCCTTGACGTATGGGAACACGAGCCCAACATCAATCTGGAACTGCTGGACAAAGTATTTATCGGTACTCCTCATATAGCCGGATATTCTGCTGACGGAAAGGCCAACGCTACACGCATGGTACTGGAAGCCTTCTGCCGTTTCTTCCAACTGCCTGCCGACTTCAGATTACCTTACCCGTACCTGACCAGTCTCTGTTTGATGCAGACGAAGATATCCGGACCCTGCAACAGTACAATCCTCATCGGGACTGCGACAGTCTGCGTGCCCAACCTGCACTTTTTGAGCATCTAAGAGGTGATTATCCTTTACGGAGAGAATAAAATCTCCAAATTTCTTTTTAACTTTGTTTGCGCAAATCTAATCAAACATCTTCATGAAAAATATTAAAACATTTTTGACAGCCAGCATTGTCGGAGCTGCTGTCTCTTTGAACACATATGCACAACAGGTACAGGGGTTTGTACACCAGCAGTCGGAAGCATCCGGCTATGTCTGGCCAACCGACGAACAAGTTCTTGACAAACTGGACAAATGGCAGGATCAGAAATTCGGCGTATTGTTCCACTGGGGATTGTATTCCGTCCCGGGTATTGTAGAATCATGGTCTATCTGCTCTGAAGATGAAGAGTGGATTCCCCGTGATACCACAATGACTTATGATGCTTACAAGCAATGGTACTGGGGGCTGAAAGATAAGTTCAATCCCGTCAACTTCAATCCTGCGCAATGGGCTGAAGTCATGAAAGATGCAGGTATGAAGTATATGATCTTCACCTCCAAGCATCACGACGGATTCTGTATGTTTGACTCCCGCTACACAGACTTTTCCATTGCTCACGGAGCCTTCAAGGACAACCCGAAAAAAAATGTGGCACGCTATGTATTCGATGCTTTCCGTCAGGAAGGTTTCATGACGGGATGCTATTTTTCCAAACCCGACTGGCATTGTTCCTGGTACTGGAATCCCTACTTCGCTACCCCAAACCGCAACCAGAACTATAAAAAGGAACGCCACCCGGAATGGTGGAAAAAATATCAGGAGTTCACTGAAAACCAATTGAACGAACTGATGGAAAACTATGGCAGCTTTGATATTCTGTGGCTGGACGGTGGATGGGTAACCGGCGATGACATCAATCTGGACCGCATTCTTGAGAAAGCACGCCAGAAACATCCGGGACTGATCTCAGTAGACCGCAGCATCCGGGGCAGGAATGAAAACTACCAGACTCCGGAAAGAGGTATTCCAGAAAAGCAGCTCAACTATCCGTGGGAAAGTTGTATCACGCTGAGCAACGACTGGGGATGGACTCCCAATGCTCCCTATAAGTCTCCGGAGAAAGTTATTGCCATGCTGACAGAGATCACGGCCAAAGGAGGATGTCTCCTGCTGGGAGTAGGACCGACCCCTGATGGAATCATTGAACAGCCTGTAACGGAACGGCTTCACAAAGTGGGTGAATGCTGCGCCGCAATGGGGAAGCTATCTACAACACCCGGACAACTCCGGTCTATCACGACGGAAAGACCTGGTTCACGGCCAACAAGGATGGAAAAACCCTGTATGCCATCTATACCATAGAAGAAAATGAAACACTCCCTAACGAGATTTCATGGACCGGCAACCTTCCGAAAGGCAAAATGACCTTACTCCAGACCGGTAAAAAAGTGAGCTATACCTGCCGCGACAACCGCGTAACAGTTCAGTTGCCCAAAGGCCTGAAATGCGAATCGCTGGCATTCCGTTTTCAGATTAATACCAACCAACGATGAGAAAAACATTATTGCTTATAGCAGCCTGTTGCCTGCAGGGAATGACCATAGCACAGGAACCAGTCTACCGACAGGCATCCGCTCCCATTGAAGAACGTGTCAGTGACTTGCTGGGACGCATGACACTTGAAGAAAAAATCGGACAGATCTGCTGTCCTCTGGGATGGGAAATGTACACCAAAGTCAGTCCGGACAGTGTTACCATCTCGGACAAATACAGACAACAGATGGACGAAGCTCCCATCGGTTCCTACTGGGCTGTTCTCCGTGCCGATCCGTGGACTCAGAAAACTCTGGAAACCGGACTGAATCCCCGGCTGGCAGCCAAGGCTCTGAATGCCTTACAGAAGTATGCGGTAGAGCATACCCGCCTGGGAATTCCTGTCCTTTTTGCCGAAGAATGTCCGCATGGTCACATGGCTATCGGAGCAACAGTATTCCCTACTTCCATGGGACAGGCCTCAACATGGAATGAATCTCTGATCCGGCAGATGGGAGAAGTCATCGGACTGGAAGCACGTCTTCAGGGTGCCAATATAGGATATGGTCCGGTTCTTGACATTGCACGGGAACCACGCTGGTCGCGTGTGGAAGAGACTTTCGGAGAAGATCCTTACCTGACAGGTATCCTGGGTACTGCCTTTGTACAGGGTATGCAAGGCAAAGACTTCAAGGACGGACGTCACGTCTACTCTACCCTGAAACACCTGGCTGCCTATGGAGTTCCCCGTGGAGGACACAACGGCGGACCGGCAGACATGGGACTGCGGGCCTTACTGGATGAATACCTTCCTGGATTCCAGCGGGCCGTAGAAGTAGGAAAAGCCGCTACGGTCATGACTTCCTACAACAGCATCGACGGAGTTCCCTGCACCTCCAATAAATTCCTGATCGACTCCCTGTTGCGCAAACGCTGGGGATTCGACGGATTTGTTTATTCCGACCTGGCCAGCATTGACGGCATTGCCGGTGCTCATGTAGCTGCCAACCTGGAAGATGCGGCTATCCAGGCTGTAGAAGCCGGAACCGACATGGACCTGGGTGCCAATGCTTATCGCCGGCTGGTAAAAGCCGTACAGACAGGAAAGGTCAAAGAATCCGCTATCAACCGTGCTGTGAGCAATGTGCTGCGTCTCAAATTCCGGATGGGGCTTTTCGAACAACCTTATGTATCTCCCGAGGAGGCTGCACGCCTGGTTAACTGCGAAGATCACCGGATGCTGGCACGTAAAATAGCCCGCGAAGGAACCGTGCTGCTGAAGAACAACGGCATCCTGCCACTTGGAAAAGTGAAACGCATTGCCGTCATCGGTCCGAATGCTGATGTCATGTACAACTATCTGGGTGACTATACAGCTCCTCAGGAACGCAGCAAGGTGGTTACCCTGCTGGACGCCTTGCGTAACCGGATGCCGGATGTCCGTATAGACTATGTGAAAGGATGTGCCATAAGAGACACCACCCAGAGCAATATCAAAGAAGCAGTAGAAGCCGCCCGGAAAGCCGATCTGGTAATTCTGGCTGTAGGAGGTTCCAGTGCCCGCGACTTCAAGACAAAGTATATCAATACAGGAGCTGCTACCGTAGACTCGGAAAATAGCGGAATCCTTTCGGATATGGAATGTGGAGAAGGCTTCGACCGGGCCACTCTCGACCTGCTGGGTGATCAGGAAAAACTGATCCGTGCCATCGCCGCAACAGAGAAACCGCTGGTGACAGTCTATATTGCCGGCCGTCCTCTCAACATGAATCTGGCCTCAGAAGTATCAGATGCACTGCTCACTGCCTGGTATCCCGGTGAACAGGGAGGTAACGGTATCGTAGATGTACTGACCGGTGAATATAACCCCAGCGGCCGTCTGCCGATGTCAGTTCCCCAGCATGTAGGACAGATCCCCGTACACTATTCGCAAGGTACTCTCCGGGATTACATGGACTGTCCGGGAAAACCGCTGTACACCTTCGGATATGGCCTCAGCTACACCACCTTTGCCTACAGTAATCTGAAACTTTCTGCAACAGCAAAGGCAGCTTCGCAACCGGCCGGTGACAATGAAGTCATGCAGACTATTACCTGTACCGTTACCAATACGGGCGACCGGGACGGTGATGAAGTCGTACAGCTGTACCTGAATGATGAGGTCAGTTCGGTAGCAGTTCCGCCGATCCGTCTGAAAGGATTCCAGAAGATTTTCCTGAAGAAAGGCGAAAGCCGTAAAGTGACTTTCCAGCTGACACGACAGGATCTGTCCATATATGACCGTAACATGAACTTCACGGCTGAGCCGGGACGGTTCAATGTCATGATCGGAGGATCTTCAGATAACCTGCCCCTGAAAGGAAGCTTTGAAATTCAGTAACTTTATTTTCCGGTCAGAGTCTGCGGACTTTGACCGGAAAACTATATAACGATGAAAATACCCACCATATAAAACGGCGCCGCAACGACCGCACACTTCGGTCCAATCGACTGCACGATCCAGCCCAATCGACCGCACGATGAGACCGCAACGACCGCACGATTCAGCCCAAACGAAAGCACGATGTAACTTGCTTATTTAGAAGAAGATACAGAAGATTCTGAAAAATGCAGCTGATAACCGACTTCACGGATGGACTTCACTTCAACATCCAACTCTTTCAGAGAAACCTTCAACTGCTTAATGATCTGATAAGCCCGGGTCTTGACTACACTGTTCTCCACTTTGCCAGCCTGATGAATTTCCGCAATCTGCCCGTAAGACAGACTGAAATCAGAGTTCCGGATAAAAGCCCTGAAATAGAGAAGACTCATTCCCTTCAATTCAATGGCAAGACCTTCGTGGAAAAGTTTACGCTGCCTGTCATTCCAATAATATCCCGGTACGATTTCTTCTCCCGATATCTCCTCCGTCAAATCCTGATGAACCGGAAGGTCCGCTGTTTTCCGACGGACAAGATACAGCCATCCGATAGCTCCCAAAAGCAACAGAAGATAAGTATACCAGCGATGTAACAACAAGACAACAGGAATATGTACTGATGCTTCAAGGTAAGATCCGGCTTCCCTTAAGGCTGGTTCTCCAGGTCTTTTCAGTGATCGCCAGATAATCCGGATGCGCCAGAAGCGAAGAACCCTGTATATACTGCTCACCCATCCTGCAACCGACAGCTGTCAGAACCGGTATGTCTTTCTGATGAAGTTTTTCCTGAAAGATACTGTCCAGCCGGAACCGGGTGGAATCCTCCAGAGTCAGATAATACTGATTTCCCCACTCCATGCATTCCGTCACAGGTACAGGATCTTCTGTATTCCGGGAATCATACTGAAAAACAATCAATGTGATGAACTTATCTTTCTCTTCCGTCATGGCCTCCCCAAAAGCAGTCTTGCAATCCTGAATGATCAGATAGCGCTGGCCAAGCATGAAGCAAACTTCAAGCGCGGCCACCATACCTGCAAGAATGAGGCAGGCCCAACGGGAATTGACAAGTTTTTTATGATTGCTTTCCATTCTGTTTTCTACATTTCTCTTGTTACAAGCCACCCGGATGTTAACAGATCCGGCAAATGGCAGGCACAAAATTAGAAAAAATATATGAACCCTTAAAAGCAAAAAAAATAAATATAAAAAGATGGACAGGAGACATCAGCCTGAATGTCTCTCTATCCATCCCAGAAAAAAATCTACATTGAAAAACGTTATTCAATCCCTAAATAATTGGAATATCCATCAGAACAATCCATATGCTCATTTCTTCTCCAGATAAATCAGCCAGCCCTTTCTAGGCTCTATACGAATCTGTTCATCTGCTTCCCATTCACAGGACGGCTGAAAATCCGGAATTGCAGGTGCAACGATCCGTACAGATTTGGGAGATAATCCCAGCTTCTTCCATCTATATCAGATAAACAGACTGAGAGTCATCTGAATAATTGCCCAGTGACAGCAAAACCTTATCAGCCTTCTGATAAACGGTTACTTTTACCTCATCCCTGTCTGCTTTAACAGGAACTTCCGGCTCCCAAAGCCGGTCATCCGGGCATCGGCTATTCCAAATTCATCCCAAAGTTTCCACACCGGACGCGGATCGCACACCACTCCTTCTGTCATCCAGGGATGGCGCACCCGTCATACCATACTGCATACCCAGCCCATTTGTTTCCACCCCGGTAAAGCATCATCCCCCATCAGTCCAAAAGGAATACCGGAAGATTCTATCAGCCAAGTTTGGGCCGGTGTCATCTGATCATACTACGGAATGCTCTCGCCAAACCAGACTTTATTGATATATGGAAAGAACTCAGCATACTGGTTGGCCGGTCCCCGGGAAAAGCTGTATTCGAATGCAGATCTATAATACATCCCGGTTTGACACTGTCCATGGCACGCCGCATCCGCTTTAAGATATCCCGTCCGAAAGAGACATCGTCCAGATACAGACCGTCAATGTCCAGATTCTTCACCATCCAGCGCAATCCTTCAATATAATAATTATACCATCGGGAATCCGTTTCCGAGGTCAGCAAAGCCGCATCTGCACCCGTGTTCACCTCACCGTTGTCAAAATGATGGTACCATTGCGGAGTATAATCCGTTACCAGATGTTCCCTGCACCATGGATAACCTCCTCCATCTCCACCACGCAGAATTTCATGACCTAAACTGCGGATAG
>ENA-OQHA01000605-OQHA01000605.1-human-gut-metagenome-genome-assembly--contig:-NODE-605-length-17280-cov-3.912552_pt1 | contig 17280 bp, 26 predicted proteins | sample MGYA00242558_ERZ504707 | MGnify/ENA primary metagenome ERZ504707 (study PRJEB26092, sample SAMD00036197) | human gut metagenome | host: Homo sapiens | study: EMG produced TPA metagenomics assembly of...
CCTGATTAGTAGTTTTTCTCCCTCTCTTATCCATTATGGTAGGAAATTCTTGTTGTGTCGAAAAATACTGGACTGTCTTATAGGAATTAAAGTAAAAATCGACATTTGCGCACTAAGTTATAAATATTATATATTGTAACATATTAGCTTTACAGCAGAGCAGGATTGTACTCACTTCTCTTTTCTGATTTATAGGAAAGTGAGTACACCTGCTATAAGGATAAGGAAGGCAAGCACAAATTGCACATCTAACTTGAGATTTCTCTATATAAAGACAGAGTTAGATGTGCATTTGGTCATTAAAGAGGTTGGCTATTATGGTCAGGAAGAGGTTTGTTTAAGGAAGTTAGGATATGTGGCTGTTCCATCATCCTTAACTTAATCCCTTTCTTGACCATAAGAATGCCGCTTGTATTGAGTAATGTTGAACAAATAACAAATTTAAGAAATGGAAATTGTGTTAGACCTTTTAGGAGAGATAGCCATGTTCTTTATTGGTCTCTTCATAATGGCTAAGGTATTGGACTGGTAGCAGCCCATGTCTGTAGTTTGTTGTTGTACAAGCCCCAGCTTATTACAGGTTGGGGCTTTTGATGTGCTATACCTATAATGAATGAATATTATCAGTAAAGTTCATTGCTGCATTGTTAGCAACAGGACATTACTTAAACTATCCTGCATTAATAACAGGGAATAAGAGTACCTTTGTATGTAGTTAAGGCACAGCCCATACCTATGGTATCTGATATGCTGGAGTTTGCTTTGAAAAAGTGGCGGTTCTATGATTGTTTCTCGCTGGAAAGTGCTACCTTTGTAGCAGTAATAACTAAAGTAATTGCCAATGAAGTAAAGGTTTAACAAAGACATATTGGAAAAGGAAGTGTTTGCTTCTTACTTGTGACAGTCCTAAAATCACCACTTTGAAGACTAACAATCACAGCAGTAAGCAAGTGAATGCTCATACCATAAGGTGTGGGCTTTCTCTGTTTGTGATTGTAGGTGTTGTGGTGATACCTTGGACTTGAACAGGAAAGTATCACACCTTTCTTTATGCCTTAAACTGAGATGATATGGAGGCAGATAGCAATGAGTCTACAGAAATAGCAATAAGCTTAATATGGATTTTCCTCATATTTATCATACCTATATTAGGGGTGATAGGTATAATCATTGAACATTATAAAAACAAGAAGTGATGGATTCAATAACTATTATAGGATGGATTATAACAATAGTGGGTATAATCTACATGGTGAGTGATAAGTCTAGTGGTGCAAGACCTTACAATGATGATGATTGGGAAGATGATGAAGACAAAGCTGAGAAAGGAGAGTATTAATGAAGATATACAAACACCACCACAACTTCTCGCCAAGTCCTATATTGGGACTACAGGCAGAACAGTACATGAAACTTGTTATGGTAGTCAAGAGGGGAGGATTGCTAAACTAAAGGCCAAAGGTATCGGTCTCTTGGTTAATCAGGAGTTATTGAATGGTTATGATTGCTATCTATGTCCTGTCATACAGAATGGCAAGATAGGCTTTATCAATAGTTATGCTGAGATAGTAATTCAACCTCAATATGATAACATTACAGGAGAGTTCACTTCTCCTGAATCTATGATTGTAGTATGTAAAGATAACAAGTGGGGAGTATTAAATACTGATGGACTTGAAATGCTGATGGGTGAGTATCGAAGCATATCACTTGTTGGTACTCAATATGCAATAGTCATGAACTCTGAATATCAAAGAGGCATCATAGAAGTTCTAACTAAGAAGATGACTATACCTTTTGGAGAGTATGACAGCCTTGATTACTACAACAATCTCCTTATAGCTCGTAAAAAACTCCTTAAAGGTTAATCACTCCTACAGGCAATCTACTTACTCTCATCCAATACAAGTGGATTAGTGGAGTGGAATATGGACTACTCAGAGTTATCATAGAAGAGAAAACAGATGATACTGTAATAAAGAGGTGGGGACTTATAGATACACAAGGGAATGAGATACTTCCTGCCATCTATGATAACATATCACCTGTTAGAAGTAATGGAAGTTTGGTTTATGCAGTAAAAGATAACAAGACTATCAAGTTTGACATAAGTAATTTAACCCAAAGGACTAATATAAAATAACATGGAACAGGATTTAAGTTGGAGCATAGCTAAGACAGGCTTACCTCTGATTACTATTGAGTTGACAACTGATGATGGAAATAAAGGTAACCTATGCTTTCTGATTGATACAGGAGCAACCATAAACATCATATACAAGTTTGTATGCAAGCACTTCACCAAGTCTTTCATTGAGCTTGAAGGCTGCGGTTCTATGATAGGCTTTGAGGGACAGGAGCATAAGACCCAATATGTGGGAATAACCTTTCAACTAGAGGGAAAAGCATACTCTGGAGTATTCTCAGTCATAGAGGAGTACAAAGGCATGAAACATATTGAGAATGAATCTGGAATACAGGTACATGGGGTACTTGGTATGCCATTCCTTACAGCAAATGGATGGATTATAGACTTGGACAAATTAATAATAACAGATAAGTAATGAAAAAGACAACTATTTTATCTATTGTCGTATTATTGATTGTATCAGTATCTTCTATCTCTTATAGTGTATTATTACACAAAGAGAATAGGGCACTGATAGCTAAACAGGATTCTTTATATACTCTGTCAGAAGCTCAAATGGTGTTTAAGGAGAACGGGTTAAGACTAGTGGCTGATATAACAGTCTCTATTCAAGATGTTAAAGATTATGCTGCCAAGTATAGCATAAACCTGCCTGAAAGTAAGAACTCCTTTAATATCAATGGGCTTAACCTTTAATAGTTTACTATCTTATTTATAATACAATAGATGTTCATAGTAGCCCCTTTATAGCAGGTAATACCGTTATAAAAAGATAAGTAAGGAGAAAGTGATTGATATGACATTTATAACAATGCAACAATTATACGTAAGGGATATAGTGGCTTATTCAGCACTCTAAGGTTGCAGGCTATGCGCGTAGGGGATTTACCTCAATCAAAATTTGAGATTAAAGAAATCCCTATTGAATGATTTCTGGGAAAGATGTAAACTAAGCATTCTATAACAATATACCTCTTACTATACTGAAAGGAGAGGTTTATAACTACTATAAGAAAATAATTTATGAAGTAGAAGCAAAAGAATTATCTTGCTTAGTGCTGCATATAATGTGTACAAGGTTAAACAATAAGTTACCTGCTTACCCTGAATAAGAGTAGGCAAGGTAACTTCTTGTCTTTGGATATATTATTAAAGTCAGTTTTTGGCTTTTAAGAGGTAGCCATATACTCCTCCTCTTTTTATTCTTTCTACTTTCATGTCTCTTAGGACATGGCCCAGCATTTGAGTTGAAAGTGCTTTATGTCCAGTCTTTTGAACTAACTGCTGCTGAATTTGAGTAGTGGTCATAAATAGTCCATTTTCATCATCAATAGCACATTTCTCAAAATGATTTATAAAAGACTCTTCTTCAATTGAGATATCTCTAAATTCAGAGTTCATTCTATCGAGTTCTTCAATCTCATCTTCATCAAACCAAAATTGAAAGCCTGTTCTGTAAAGATGTAAGAGCTGGGCAAATAGCTGGTCTATAGGTATATTATGTTGCAGATTGATACTTTCTGCTTCAAAACACAAGAATCTTCTATTTCCAGTTAAATCTTTCAGGAAATGTTTTCTATTGACTGTACCTGCAAATGAGGCCCTCTTCCTATAATACTGGCTGATAGTGGTATAAGCCCTTCTCATGCTTGTTCCCTTTGGTCATAAGCTGTTTAATTCCATCCATGCTTTTATCAGACAAGTTTTCAAGTTCATCCATTAGAATGAGTACACATTCTGATATTTTAACATTGGTTTCTTTGTCTTTGGTTTGTATATATCCTTTATGGATAAATTCTTGAAAATCAGTAGGAAGTATAGTGTGAAACCATGTGGTTTTGCCAATACCTTGTGCACCTGAAAGAATGATTGCTGTTTGGTTTACTACATTCTCATCCATCAAAGATGCTACTAATGCTACCATCCACTTCTTTAGACATTTAGCAAAGTGATGAGGTTGAGTTGTTCTGACAGATGTAGCTAATTGAGCGACATAATCAGTTCCATCCCACTTCTGGTAAATTTTCTAAATGAGTTCAGAAAGGGGTCAAACTGTAGGACATAATCTGATTTTAAAATCATCAGCAACCATATCCTTTGAGCACTTGATGTTTTGGATTTTGATTTTTTTTAATATGCTGTTGAACTCATAGTCTTCCAAATAATGGTATTGCTCATCAGCATTTCTAATTCTTACTAATAATCTTTGAGTGACAGAATTGTACTTAAACTCATAATGTCTTGTTAGATAAGCCTGTACTTGTTCAATGTTGGAATTGAACCCCTCATTGGGTATTTTTTCGGTTGGGCTTGCTACTTTTGGTATAGCATGAGGTAGGGTTTTCAACATACTCCCTCCTTTCTGGCTTCAATACAAGCCATTAGCATTTCATGAGTCATGTATAGCTTACCCCCAAAATTAACAAAACTGATAAACCCTTTGGCTCTCCAGTTAAATAATGTTCTTTTAGTTACTTTGAAGATTTGCTCCAAATCAACTAAGTCATAAAGGATTGAAGAAGTATCCTTTCCTAATTTTCCTGTAACTTGGCAGTTCTCTAAACTGGTTACAGACGCATTAGGAGCGTATCCAGATTGTTTGTCATATCTGTTCATACTCCTGATTTTGGTACTTTGTGGCAGGACAAAGTGTTTATAATCATGTTTAATACATTCACCCTGCCGTGAATGTTGGTACAAAGTTCTGTGATAAAAGTGAATTATCCAAATTCTATTATAGGAAATTGTGGTGATTTCTTCATTTTTCATAGTTTTGCATTGCGTAAGGTCTTTGAATAGAGTAAGTTGGGCTTATTGGATTTTTCATTGGAGTATAGAAAAGTGTACTGTGTAACTTGTTGATATATAGATGCATATTGGTTTTGGTTCGACTCCCTCCAGGTCCACGATGATTATTAAACCGCTGAACATCAGCGGTTTTTTTGTTTTTTAAGCTCTTATTCTTTCCCCATTTTATCAGTCAGTTCCATCAGAAAAGCTATATAAAAATCTGCAGCTCTATTTGGATAGAGCTGTTCTATATTATTGTCCGATGCAATAGAAGTTGTACAGGAAATGTCTTTACGATGATATCACAACACGTTCGTGTCGAGGTAAATCTGGTTTTGTCTTCGGGAAATAACGGACGGATATTTCATGAAAAAGTTCAGGATTTCTTTACAAACAAAAGAGGCCGGTATCTCAGCGGAGAAACCAGCCTGAATTTGAGTAAGATTTTTTATCGGATTGATTATAAAGAAAATGCGACAGCAGCAAGTTTTTAATCGGTAATGGTGTCATCGAAGTTTTCTATTCGGGTGACTTTCTTGATGTGGTCTAATTTCTTAAGATTCTCGCAGATGGTATTTACATCATCTACATCGTGTACAAACAATTGAATTCGGCCTTCAAAAATGCCATCATTGGACTCGATATTCAATTTGTGAATATTTACGTTCAACTGTTGGGATATAATTCCTGTTACTTGGTTAAGCACTCCAATTCCATCGATTCCTTTCATGTATACATTTACCGGGAAGTTAAGTGCTTTACCTGTTTCCCATTGTACGGCCAATAATCTGTTGCCAAAGCTGGTTTTCAGTTGCGTAGCTATCGGGCATTGGCGCTTATGGATAATAATTCGATTGTTGTCGTCAATATATCCTAAGACATCATCTCCGGGAATTGGTTTACAGCAGTCTGCAATGATGTAGTGCTTCTGAATTTCTTCAGGCGTAAGCTTGACAATTTTCTTCTTGTCAATGTTCAAAGCAGGTTTTTCTTTGGAAGATGCATTATCCTGAGATTTGGGTTTGCTTCCTCCTCCAAATGCAAATGCAATGTATTTTTTCCAGTTTGTGGGAGTGGATTTTTCTTTTAACTCATTCTTTTCCAAATCTCCTAAGGTGAAAACTTTTTGCCCGATCTGGTACATCAAGTCTTCAGGAGTTTTTAGTTTATGAAGGGTACAAAGCTTCTGGATGTTCGTTTCAGTAGCTTCAATGCCTTCTTTCTTAAGGAATTCATGCAGCATGTCTTCTCCGGCCTGCTGGACTTCCTTTCGTTCTCTTTTGAGGATGGATAATATTTTAGCCTTGGCTTTTGCTGTCGTGGCAAAATTAATCCATGAAGGTTGTACTTTCTGTGATTTTGAAGTCAGAATTTCTACCTGATCTCCACTTTGCAGTTTATGGCTCAGTGGTACCAGTTTATGGTTTACTTTAGCTCCAATACAATGGCTTCCTAAGAATGTATGAATGGAGAAGGCAAAATCGAGTGCGGTTGCATTCTGAGGCATTGTTTTAATTTCACCCTTAGGAGTAAATACAAATATCTCAGATGCGAAAAGATTAAGCTTGATTGTATCCAGAAAGTCAAGGGCATCGGGCTGCGGATCATCCAAAATTTCTTTGATGGTTTTCAGCCATTTGCTAAGCTCTCCTTCGTCTTCACTTCCTCCTCCTTCTTTGTATTTCCAGTGTGCAGCAAAACCTTGTTCTGCTACATCATTCATTCGCTCACTTCTGATCTGAACTTCAATCCACTGTCCTTTGTTGCTCATCAATGTCACATGAAGAGCCTGATATCCATTGGCTTTTGGATGGCTGACCCAATCGCGCAAACGGTCAGGATGAGGCTTATATATCCGGGAAATAGCTACATAAATGTTGAAGCAGTCATTCAGTCTTCCTCTTCATTCTTAGGAGTGAAAATGATACGTACGGCAAGTATGTCATAGATTTCTTCAAACGTAATGTGTTTGTTTTGCATCTTGTTCCAGATGGAGTAGGGAGACTTGATACGTGCCAGAATACGATAAGGAAGCCCCATTTTATCTAATTGTTCGCGAATGGGAGCTGTAAATTCTTCAAATAGGTTGGTTCTTTCAGCTTGAGTAGCCTTTAGCTTTTCTTCGATTTGCTGGTAAGCTTCTGGGTGTTCGTATTTAAAACTTAAATCTTCCAATTCTGTTTTGATACGATTCAGACCCAGTCGGTTGGCGAGAGGAGCGTAGATATAGAGTGTTTCCCCGGCAATTTTATATTGTTTGCTTGGAGCATGGAGCCTAAGGTACGCATATTATGCAACCGGTCGGCAATTTTTATAAGAATGACACGGATATCATCATTCATTGTGAGAAGCAGCTTCTTAAAGTTCTCAGCTTGTGCAGAAGCTCTGTCTCCGAAGATTCCTCCTGAAATTTTGGTTAATCCATCTACAATTTGAGCAATCTTAGGTCCAAACAAGTTTTCGATATCCTCTACGGTATAGTCAGTATCTTCTACTACATCGTGGAGTAGAGCAGAACAAATAGAGGTAGATCCTAAGCCGATTTCTACGCAGGCGATGCGTGCTACAGCGATAGGATGTAGAATATAAGGCTCGCCCGAACGTCGGCGCACTCCTTTGTGTGCCTGTCGGGCGAAATTAAATGCTTTTGTAATTATCTCGACTTTTTTCCGATGTTTACTTTCAGGTATTGGTCCAATAGCTCCTGAAATGCTTCATCAATCATTTTTTCATCTGTCTGTTCCTGCGTAAGTTTCTCCTCGGTCATAATTCTCTCCCTTTTCTTTGAATCAATAATGCAAAAATAGAGAAAAATACGAATCAAACAAGCAAATGAGGGGTTTTCTTACCGGATGCGTAGAGATTTGCCAGCCCGGATACTGCTTCCCTTGATTCCGTTCAGTCTCCGTAATTGGCTTACGCTAACTCCGTACTTAGCGGCAATGCCTCCTAATGTCTCTCCGTTACGGATGCGGTGGTATACAGCTTTTCCGCTATTTTTCCCTTTAGTAGTGGTATTGCTGACAGTTACGGTGCTGCGACGGGTTTGAAAAACTTCTGGTTTATAATTATAGATACTATCCTCGTGGTCAATGAAGTAACTCATTATTTGAGTAGGCAATCGTAGTGCGTATGGCTTTTCGTTTCCAGGGATAATATCTTTTTTAAATTCTGGATTAAGTGCGCGGAGCTGGTCTATGTCTACCTTGCATACTTCTGCCACCTGATTTAGGTTCAGTGAACGGTTGATGTGAACAGTATCGGTACTTTCTGGCATGTTCATTTCCATAGGGCTGATATAATGTTCACAGTAATAAGTCATGATGTAATTGGCAGCTACGAAAGCAGGTACGTAACCTCGGGTTTCTTTCGGTAAGAAGTTGTAGATTTTCCAGAAATCCTTTTCGCCTCCAGCCCGGCGGATAGCTTGTTGATAGTACCAGGTCCACAGTTATAGGCTGCCAGAACGAGATTCCAGTCCTGATATATATCATATAAATCTTTCAGGTAACGTGCTGCAGCACGAGTAGATTTGACCGGATCTCTGCGTTCGTCCACAAGTGAGTTGACCTTAAGCCCATATACTTGTCCCGTGCGAAGCATGAACTGCCATAACCCTACTGCGCCTGTGACGAAGTGGCTGTCGGGTTTAATGCCGATTCAATGACGGGAAGGTATTTTAATTCTAACGGAAGATCGTATAAATCCAGTGCCTCTTCAAAAATAGGCATATATAGATTATTGGCGCTTAGCATAAATGATACCTTTTGACGGAGACGGGTAGAGTACATGTCTATAAACTTCCGTATGATGTCGTTATAAGGCATTTCTATAATAGCAGGAATACGCTGCAAGCGGTCCATGTAAATAGAATCGCTGACTTCCGGATTTTGAGTAGTCATCGTACAGTTTTCTGCAGGATTGATGTAATGCTTGGAAATCCAGTCCAAGTACAGACTATCTGTAGTGGTAATCATTCCTTCCGGTAAATCTATTACATCTTCCTGCCCATTGGTTTGTATGGTAATCGTTTTTTCTGTCTGTTGGGCAAAAAGAGAAGAAGCGTTACAGATTGCAGCAGTAAGTAAACTAAAAATTATTCTTTTCATCTTTTAAAATTTAATACAGCATTGCAAACCAACTCCTTGCGGACGGTTGCGGAATGCATCGTTGAACACGGTAGGCTCCCATTTCATGCTGAGGTCTTTGCTGATATCAAAATCAGACAGCTCAGCATCTACATAGGCATCAATCACTGATAGCAGATATACACCAATGAATGCAAATATACTTAAATCGCGTTGACGTCGATAAAGGTCTTTTCGTTTTCGGAAGATTTCCTGCCAATACTCCAAACGGTCATTGACATTTGTTCCGGGAGGAAGGAAATCCATATAGCTGTTGTTATTGGGATTATCGCTCATAATGTCTTGGTAGGCTTGAGAATAATCCTTATACATCTGTCCGTTCCATGTCAAGGCGTATGCACATCCTACGAAACCTCCATAAATGATAGGTAGTTTCCAGTACTTCCGGTTGTAAATCTGTCCGGCTCCAGGGATAACGAGTCCTAACCATACTGTACGGTTAGAATTGGGTATCCAGCGTTTTTTCTCCTGAGTGGGAGGCAGAGTATTTTGAATGGAGTCGTTTTGTCTTGCCAAGGCTGCAGTATCTAAGGGGGCTTCCAGTGCCTCTAATGCGAGTTTTCGCTGCAGGTTGGTTGTATCAGCCAAAGCCAGGCTGTCTGCCCGATTCTGTGAGCGGATAGAATCAGTTGTCAGTATGCCCTCCCTGCGTTTTTGGGCTCGCTGTGCATTTACCTCCATATTCCCCCAGGGGATACAGAATAGCAGGATAAGCGACAGAATATATGTAAAAGTATGTGCTCTCAAATTATTTTTGTTTATTCCGTTTTTTTCAAAGAATCCAGAATCTCCATAATTCTTTCCAGATCTGCATCGCTGTTGAAAGGAATGCTGATCTTTCCTTTTCCTTTATTGGTACAGGAAAGTTGTACTTTCGTTCCAAAGAAATTGCACAGATGATTTTGAAGCATAGAGTATTCTTCAGATAATTGTGTGCCTTTGGCAGAGATTGTTTTTCCTCCGCTTTTTATGCTTTCACCGTTAGCCAGTGCTTTTACAATTTCTTCCACTTTACGCACGGAGTACCCTTGAGCGACTGTCTCATTAAGATACGTATCTGATTTTAGGATCTTCCAGAGTTAATAACGCACGTGCATGTCCCATATCTATTTCCTTGTTCTTCAAGGCTACTTGGATGGGGGCTGGCAATTTTAGCAGACGTAAATAGTTTGCTATGGTTGTTCGTTTTTTGCCAATGCGTTCGCTCAGGCGTTCTTGTGTCAGTTCATATTGTTCAATTAAATGCTGGTAGGCCAGTGCGATTTCCAGAGAATTCAGGTCTTCGCGTTGAATGTTTTCAATCAAGGCCATTTCCATCACATTCTCGTCGTCTGCAGTACGAATGTATGCTGGAATTGTTTTTAGACCAGCAAGTATGGATGCCCTATATCGTCTTTCACCTGCAATAATTTGATAAGAATCTTCGTTTAGTTTACGTAAGGTGATAGGCTGGATGATACCTATTTCTGCAATGGAATCAGCCAGTTCTTGTAAGGCGATAGGATCAAATTCACGACGAGGCTGGTTGGGGTTTACAGATATTTTGTCCAGTTCTATTTCGTTGATGGATGATGATCCGGAAGTTTTTACTTCTTCGTTGGATATCAGAGCATCAAGTCCTCGTCCTAATGCAAATTTTTTTGTACTGCCATATACTTATTTGCTATTTCTTGTTATAATTTCATTGGCTAAAGCCAAATGGTTTTTAGCTCCGGTTGATTCTGCATCATAAAGAATAGCAGGAATACCGTGGCTGGGTGCTTCACTTAGTTTGACATTACGCTGAATAATGGTCTTGAAAACCAGTTCCTGGAAGTGTCTTTTCACTTCGTCGTATATCTGGTTGGCCAGACGCAAGCGCGAGTCGAACATTGTCAGCAGGAATCCTTCAATTTCTAATGAAGGATTTAGTTTTGTCTTGATAATCTTAATCGTGTTTAAAAGCTTGCTGATACCTTCCAGCGCAAAATACTCACATTGTACTGGAATAATTACAGAGTCGGCAGCTGTTAAGGCATTGATGGTAATTAAACCCAACGATGGAGAACAGTCTATCAAAATGTAATCGTATTCGCTTTTCATCGGCTCTAACGCGCGTCGCATGATTTTCTCACGGTTCTCCAAATTCAGCATTTCGATTTCAGCACCCACCAGGTCAATGTGAGAAGGTATGATGTCTAATCCGTCAATATCGGTTGTATAAATCGCTTCCCGTATGTCAGCCTGATTGATCAGACATTCATAGATTGAACAGTCAATGTCTTTCAAATCTACACCAAGGCCGGATGAGGCATTTGCCTGAGGGTCAGCGTCAATCACTAGTACTTTCTTCTCGAGAGTAGCTAAAGATGCAGCCAAATTTATAGTGGTAGTAGTTTTGCCTACACCTCCTTTTTGGTTGGCTAAAGCAATAATTTTTCCCATATTAATCAGTTTATTCTGATTGCGAAGTAACTAATAAATGACGATAGTTTCAATTAAAATTCCATGACTTTTGGGAAAGTGTTGAAAACTCACCTCATCTGTTAATAACTTCACGCGGGCAAAGATATATATTTTTAGCTAATTGCATGATGTGGTTTGGTAAGATTAAGATTTGTTGTAACTTTACACTCATAAAAGTTTGGATAATAAAGATATGATGAAAGAGAAACCATTTCTGTTGTTGTCGAATGATGATGGATTTGCCGCAAAAGGCATTCAGGAACTGATAAAAGTATTAAGGCCAATGGCCGATTTGATGGTAGTAGCACCTTCTGGCCCACGTTCAGGAGCTTCCGGTTCCATTACTTCAGAGCATCCGCTTCGTTGTAAAAAGATAGAGTCTGCACCGGGATTTTCATTGTACAGTTGTACGGGTACTCCTGTGGACTGTGTGAAACTGGCTTTGCACGACTTGGTACCCCGTACACCTGATATGGTGATCGGAGGAATTAATCATGGAGATAACTCTTCTGTCAATGTGCACTATTCAGGTACAATGGGAGTTGTTATAGAGGGATGTCTGAAAAAATACCTTCAGTCGGTTTTTCTCTTTGTAATCATGCGGAAGATGCAGATTTTACGCCCACTTTCCCTTATATACAACGTATCGTAGAAGAGGTCTTGCAGCATGGATTACCTGTAGGAACCTGTTTGAATGTAAATTTTCCTGATGTAAAGGATTTGAAAGGAGTGCGTATTTGTCGGCAAACAGACGGAGTCTGGACAAATGAGTTTGTAAAGTCTGTTCATCCAAGAGGTGGAAATTATTATTGGCTTACAGGTTCTTACCGGAACGATGAACCCGAGGCACAAGATACCGACCATTGGGCATTAGATCATGGATACGTAGCCATTACTCCTACTCAGATAGATGTAACGGCTTATACTTTGATGGAACAATTGAATCACTGGAACTGGCAGCTATGAAATATTATTTAATTGTAGGTGAAGCCTCGGGTGATTTGCATGCATCTAATTTAATGAAGGCACTGCAAGCAAAAGATTCTAAAGCTGAGTTTCGTTTTTTCGGAGGCGATTTGATGGCGACTGCAGGAGGTTCACTGGTCAAGCATTATAAGGATATGGCATACATGGGATTTATCCCGGTGTTGCTTCATTTGCGGACAATCTTTCGTAATATGGATTTGTGCAAGAAAGATATTGTTCAGTGGAATCCTGATGTCTTGATTTTGGTGGATTATCCGGGGTTTAACCTGAAAATAGCTGAATATATAAAAGCGCATACGAATATTCCTATTTTTTATTATATCTCTCCTAAAATCTGGGCTTGGAAGGAGTACCGCATCAAGAATATAAAACGAGATGTGGATGAGCTGTTTTCTATACTACCTTTTGAAGTGGATTTTTTCAAGAAGTATAATTATCCCATTCATTATGTCGGAAATCCATGTGTGGATGCTGTACATTGTTTTAAGCAGGGATATGCCGAGAGTTTTGAGGAATTTACTCTTCGTAACGGGTTGGATAAAAAGCCAATTATTGCGTTGTTGGCTGGTAGTCGTAAGCAGGAAATTAAGGATAATTTGCAGCGGATGATACAAGCATCCCGCAACTATACAGAATATCAGTTTGTTATTGCGGGAGCTCCTGGAATATCTCCTGAATTTTATCAGGCTTATATGGGGGATGATACCAAAATTATATTTGGTCGGACATATAGCTTGCTGAGTCATGCTACAGCTGCTTTGGTTACCAGTGGTACGGCTACACTCGAAACCGCCTTGTTCCGGGTGCCTCAGGTAGTGTGTTATTATACTGCTGCTGGAAAGCTGGTTTCATTCTTACGCCGGCATATTTTAAAAGTAAAATATATTTCTTTGGTCAACCTGATTGCAGGTCGTGAAGTGGTGGCTGAACTGGTTGCTGATGGTATGACCGCAGAAAATGTGAAACAACAACTAGAAGCAATTCTACCCGGGCAAATGACTCGTGAACAAATGTTGCAGAATTATGATGCGCTGATTAAAATTCTTGGACAGGAAGGAGCTTCTGAACGGGCAGCCGGAAAAATCGTTGAACTTTTATCTCAAAAATACAACAGGTCCTTACAGTAAGACTGAAGGACCTGTTATAAATTTTCTGCTTATATTATTCAATAAAAGAAATGATATACAGATAAACAACCGCTGCCGGAACCGCCATCAGAGTGCTGTCAAAGCGATCTAACATGCCTCCATGACCAGGTAATATATTGCCTGAGTCTTTTATTCCAATAGTGCGTTTAAGCAGCGATTCTGTCAAATCGCCTAATGTACCGAATATTACAACGGTCAGGGCTAGTCCTATCCAGATACTAATCGGCATGAATGGGAAGTAATGTGCCATCACAATGGCAGCTATAATGCTGAAAACTCCGCCGCCAATGGAACCTTCCCATGATTTTTAGGAGAAATTCGTTCAAACAAGCGATGTTTTCCGAATAGCATACCGGTACAATATGCTCCCGTATCATTAATCCATGTGAAAATAAATATTGACAACGGCAGTATTGGGTTGTACTGTACCTGGTAATTTGACAATTCTCCTTCATTTCCAATAGAATGATAGGCCAGTACGTTTAACATTGCAAACGAAAGTGCGATGTAGATTTGGCTCATCATGCATAGGCCAATTGTTCAGTGGATTTTTTTCTTTAAATATAGCTCGCTGACAAGCAGGTATATGATAAGAAATAAGTAAGGAATCAGTATTTCTGTTTGTCCAGGCATGACTCCTAAATAGGCAAAACCAAAGAACAGAAATACGCCGGCCAACATACATATAGGTTTGTTTATCTCTACATCCGGCTGTTTGCTGATGATAACCCCGAATTCATGAATGGTCAGGGCTGTAATCAGAGCAAACAATAGGGTGAAAGAGATAGGACCTCCAAGAATACAACCAATGAGTACTCCTACGAAGATTATTCCCGTAATTGCTCGTTGAATAAAGTTATTTTTCACGTTAGTTGGTTTTTATTCGGTTATGCTTCTCCTTTTTCCTGGTTTTCTTCCTGTGAAGGTATGTTATTTTCAGAGGAAGAATTATTTTCATTATCCGTATTTTCCTGCTTGTTTTCCAGCTGTTTGGTTTCCGGTAGCTGCTCATTGGCTGCCATAATTTCTTCCGAACGGGAAGTCCATGGACGTTTACCGAAAATCTTTTCAACATCTTCAGCAAAGATTACTTCTTGGTCAATTAACAGCTGTGCCAGTTGGTTGTGGCCTTCACTGTGTTCTTGCAGCAAGGCCTTTGCACGCATGTACTGCTCATTAATCATGTGCTGTACTTCCTGGTCTATAAGCTCAGCTGTATGCTCACTGTAAGGTTTCGTAAAGCTGTAATCTTCATTGCTGTTATAATAGCAGAGATTAGGAAGCTTGTCACTCATTCCTGCGTATGCATCATGCCATAAGCCTGTTTGGTGACTCTTTCCAAGTCATTCATTGCTCCGGTGGAGATGTGTCCGATGAAAATTTCTTCAGCAGCACGTCCACCTAATGTGGCACACATTTCATCCAGCATTTGTTCCTTAGTAGTGATCTGTCGTTCTTCAGGCAGATACCATGCTGCTCCTAACGCACGTCCTCTTGGGACAATGGTTACTTTAATCAGCGGGTTGGCATGTTCCAGGAACCATGAGATGGTGGCGTGACCTGCTTCGTGAAGTGCAATGGCACGTTTTTCGGCGGCAGTCATGACTTTTGTTTTCTTTTCCAGACCACCTACGATACGGTCGATTGCAGCTAAGAAATCATCTTTATCTACACTCTTCTTTTGATGACGTGCTGCAATAAGAGCAGCTTCATTACATACATTGGCAATGTCCGCACCGCTGAAACCAGGGGTTTGTCGTGCTAATAAATCTACGTCTACACTGCTGTCCAGCTTCAGAGGTTTAAGATGAACTCCAAACACTTCCTTTCGTTCATTCAGGTCAGGAAGGTCTACATATATTTGTCGGTCAAAACGTCCTGCACGCAGTAAGGCTTTGTCCAAAATATCTACACGGTTGGTTGCCGCTAAGATAATGACTCCACTGTTTGAACCAAATCCGTCCATCTCTGTCAGAAGCTGGTTCAATGTATTTTCACGTTCGTCATTTCCTCCCATGCTTGGTTTTTGCCACGGGCACGGCCTACGGCATCAATTTCATCAATGAAGATGATACAAGGCGACTTTTCTTTTGCCTGACGGAACAAATCACGTACGCGAGAAGCACCGACACCGACAAACATTTCTACAAAGTCTGAACCGGAAATAGAGAAGAAAGGTACATCGGCTTCACCTGCCACAGCTTTGGCTAACAATGTTTTACCTGTTCCCGGAGGGCCTACAAGCAGAGCACCTTTAGGAATCTTTCCACCCAGTTCCGTATATTTTTGCGGCTGTTTCAAGAAATCTACAATTTCCTGTACTTCCTGTTTGGCAGCAGCTTGTCCGGCAACATCCTTAAATGTAATGCGGTTAGTCCCTTTTTCAAAAAGCTGTGCTTTGCTTCTTCCCACATTAAATACGTTTGAGCCTCCTCCGGCTCCTCCTCCGCCACCCATGCGGCGCATGGCAAACATCCAGATACCGATAAGGAAGACAAACGGCAGAACGTTCCACAGGATTATACTAAAATAGTCACTTTTCTTTTCGTATTGGATAGAACCGGTAAAGTTACCTTCTTTAGTCTGCTCATCCAGAAACTTATCCAAAGCTTCCATGGAGCCTATCTGTACGTTGATGGAAGGACTTCTTCCGACTTTGTTGGCATCTTTCTTGAATACATCTACAATGTGATCCGGCTTGATATACATTTCCACCGTATTGTTGTCGTATGCCACGATTTTATCTGCATATCCTTTGGTAACCATTTCCTGAAATTCGGTATAGTTTACCTCTTTGGTGGCACTTCCTTCATCTCCGGAAAAATAGAGGAAGGCAAAAATCAAGGCAATGATGACATAAAGCCACGTTAAATTAAAGCGTGGTACATTGATTTTAGGTTTATTGTTGTCACTCATATTTCTCTTTCCTTATTATATATTAGTCCAAATCTGGAATGTCGGTCAGTTTGGCATCTGCCCATAAGTGTTCCAGATTATAAAAATGTCGTACTTCCGGCAAAAATATATGTACAATAACGTCGCTATAATCCATAGCTACCCATTGTGCATTTCTTTGGCCGTCTATGGCATACGCTTTAGTGCCGGTCTCTTTTCTTACATGTTCTTTGATGGAGTCCACAATTGCCAATACCTGACTGGGAGAATTTCCTTGGCAAATGATAAAATATTTACAGATGGTATCTTCTATTTCGTTTAAATCAGCTACTACGATTTGCTTGCCTTTTTTCTCTTGAATTCCTTCAATGATTTTTTCTATTAAAGTTGTCGTTTCGTTCATTCTTTTGATTATTCCTATTTAAAAATTGAAAATAAAGTTCTATATATAACATAGGACAAATATACTTGGTTTTCTGTATATCCGAAAATTTTACTTGAAAGAAGCTGAAAAAGAAAAAAATATGTTTTTGGGAAGAAAAAAATGCCGAAATGCTTTGGTATGTCCCAATGTTGTACCTTTGCACCGTCAAAACAAAAAGATGACAATCGTTCTCTGATTTTGGGCTATGGTGTAATGGTAACACAACAGATTCTGGTCCTGTTTTTCTTGGTTCGAGTCCGAGTAGCCCAACTTCATTTGCAGCGTTCTCGCGGA